>Ga0187893_10006261_pt1 | contig 20509 bp, 15 predicted proteins | sample MA1701074metaG_FD_139574 | JGI IMG/M metagenome (GOLD analysis project Ga0187893, IMG submission 139574) | White microbial mat communities from a basaltic lava cave in the Kipuka Kanohina Cave System on the Island of Hawaii, USA - MA170107-4 metaG ...
GCCGTGCATAGCGGTTTCACCGTTGTCGTCGACCGCGTTGATGTCACCGCCGAGATCTAAGGCCAGCTGCACTGCCTCGAGCGCTTCCGGCTCCGTTCCGGCTTCTTCGAGGGGAGCAATCGTCCCAACGCCAGCCGCTGCCATCAAAGGCGTGCAGTGATGCTCATTGCCGAGCAGCGGATCGGCACCCAGCTCGACCAAGAGGCGCATGAGCGCGGCGTCGGCGGTCGCGGCAGCCAGAAGGAACGGCGTTGCACCGGCTCGGCTCAGCAGGCCCCGGCCTGACTTGCCTGTCCTTAGCCGCGCATTCACGTTCGCTCCATGTTGCACCAGTTTGCGGACAAACTGCAGGCTGCCGAGATTCCCAGAGCCAAGCGGAGGCGGATCGCCATCCTCCCCGTCACCACGGTTTGGTTTGCGGACCCACGTCAGAGTGTGGAGCGGCGTGAAACCCGAACGCTGGTCATCGGGATCGGCGCCTGCCTCGAGCAATGCATCTGCCAGCTCGAAGTGGCCGTTCTCAAGCGCCAGAATCAGCGGACTCGTTCCTTTCCTGGGGCCCTTCCCTGAGCTCTTGCGGGGCTGCATGGTTTCGTTGACATCGATCCCCGCCTTCAGCAGTAGGCGAACGACCTCCACGTGACCTTCGCGCACGGCAAAAAACAGCGGCGTGAAACCCGAATCTACGAGCGCCGTTCGCGCATCTGCTCCCGCTTGGATCAACATTTCCGCCACTGCGGCATGTCCCTCCGCCGCGGCCCACATTAAGGCTGTTTGTCCATGCTGTTCTTTCAGGTCCACTTTGGCGCCACGCAAAAGAAGGGCTTTCACGGGTCCGGTCTTTCCGGTACGTGCCGCGGTCATCAGCGCCGTCTCACCACCACGGAGGGCGGCGTTCGGGTCGGCACCCGCCTTGAGCAATTGCTCGACGAGAGCCGTGTTGCCGTTCTGGCAGGCGAGAGAAAGGGGTGTCACGCCGTAACGATTTTCCGTCTGCACACTAGCACCGGCTGCCAGCAAGAGCGTGAGGATTTCCGTGTCGTCTTGATAGGCCGCCCAATGCAGAGCCGTCATGCCATCAGCTTGGGGGAGGTTAACGTCAACGCCACGCTTGAGCAGGTGCCGGATGACAGCACGATCCATCCGCTCTGCGGCATCAGCCAACGGCGACTTTGCGGTTGACGAGAGGTTGGTTGCAATAAACAGCGTCACCATTCCGAGCAAGATTTTCGTGCCTGTTCTGAATGCCATCGTTGTTGGTTGAAGACCCTTGGTCTGGTTTTGTCTTCTCTGAATCCTTATCTCTTGGCCAAGAGAAGCCGCAAGAAAAACGCTGAACGTCGGCAGTGATTCCCCCTTAAAAAGGGGTGCGCCAGGCAAAGCCTGGCGATGGCCGCTCATAAAGCGGCCGAAGGGCGTTTCACCGAAACGCCCTACAAAACGCAGCGAACGGTTTCGATCGATAGCCTTGAGACGACCCGCCTTGTAGGGCGTCTGTATCAGACGCCACGTCTGGCCGAAGGCCAGAGTTTTGTCCCTCCAGGGACGTGCCTCCGAGTGCGTTTTCGGCTGTGGGCTACTCAGTTCCCCTGGGACTATCCGATCTCCCACTGCCTCCCGAACTTTAGACCGAGACCGGCGCGAAGAGTTCATCCACCTTGCCCTGGCTGTCGGCAAATGAATCGATCCGGACGCCAACCTTGTCGAGCAAAGTCAGGTGGAGATTGGCCAAGGGCGTGGGCTTCTCGAACCTGATGTGGCGTCCGCCCTTCATTCCGCCCGCTGCACCGCCCGCAACCAGAATCGGCAGGTTCCTGTGATCATGCACATTGGGGTTTCCCATGCCGCTGCCATACAGGTAGAGCGAATGATCCAGCAGCGAACCGCTCCCCTCGGGTGTCGCTTTCAACTTTCCAAGGAACTCGGCGAACAAAGACACATGAAACTGATTAATCTTGGCCATTCTCGCAATCTTCTCAGGATCGTTCCCATGATGCGAGAGCGGGTGATGGGGGTCGGAGACGCCGATCTCAGGATAGGTCCGGTTGCTGGTTTCACGCGCGAGCTGGAAGGTAATCACCCGCGTGACATCGCCCTGGAGAGCTAACACCTGGAGATCGAACATCAATCGAGCATGGTCCGCGTAAGCGGCAGGCACGCCCACGGGCCGATCCAGGTCCGGCAGTGGATTGTCCTTGGCATCGGCTTCTGCTCTTTGAATCCGGCGTTCCACCTCTCGGACAGTTTCAATATAGTGGCTCACTCGCGCCCGATCGCCCGGGCCGAGCTGCCGCTGGAGCCGCGCAATATCGTCACTGAACCAATCGAGCAGGCTCGCTCTTTTCCGCAGGGCCGCTTGCCGGTCGGCAGTGCTGCCACCTTCTCCAAACAAGCTCTCAAAGACGATTCGGGGATGAGCCTCTGACGGCAGGGGTGTTGTGGGCGACGACCAGGAGAGATTGTTCTGATAGACGCAGGCATACCCGTTGTCGCACTGACCCACCGTCTGCATCAGGTCCATTGACATCTCGAGGGACGGTAGCTGGGTCTCTTGTCCAATATGCCTGGCAGCGATCTGGTCAACTGTCGTTCCCAGGTAGTAGTCCGAACTTTCCGTCGGTTTGGCCTTCGCCGCACTCAAGAAAGCCGCATTGGAAGTCGCGTGCGTGCCGGGATAAGCGTTCTGCAATTCCAGATTAGTGATTGCAGTAACGTAGTGCTTGACCGGAGCCAGTGAACTCAAGATGGGCGAAAGCTCGTCGAGGGTGGTTTCGCCCGGCGGAGTCCACCGCGTGATATCGCATCCCATCGGCATGAAAACGAAACCCAGGCGACGCACCGGGTTCGCCGGAGTCTTAGCCAGAGGGGTCGCTGCGGGTACCATAGCGTCCAGCAGGGGCAACGCGAGTGTCCCTCCCATGCCCCGGAGGAACGTGCGGCGCGGCATGGCTCTCTTGTTGACAATCATAGCGACCTCCTCATTCTGAAAGGTGTGCTGTTCACTACGCCTAGGATAACCGATGAAAAGCGAAACTCATGGGCCTTTGCGTCCCGCACAATCTTGCGAACCGCCGGGGCATCGTAGTGCTCAATTCCGCGTCCCAAAGCATAGGTCAAAAGCTTTTCGGTCAAGGTGCTGGCAAAGAGTTCCGGACGCTTCAGCAAACCATGCTCAAGCCCTGAGACACCCTTAAATGTGCTGCCGTCGGGCAGCCCGCCCGTGTTGTCGATCGGTTTGCCTTCTTCAAGGGTGCGCCATCGGCCTACTGCGTCAAAATTCTCAAGTGAGAATCCCACCGGATCCATCATGTTGTGACAACTCGCGCAAGCAGCATTGGCTCTGTGTTCGGCCAATCGTTCGCGCACCGAAAGAGTTGCCGAAACCGTGTTGTCTTTCAGCGTCGGAACGTTTGGCAGAGGGGGAGGCGGTGGCGTTCCGATCACGTTCTCCAGGATCCACTTGCCGCGGATCACCGGCGAGGTCCGCGTGGCGTATGACGTTACGGTCAAGATGCTACCCTGGCGAAGCAGCCCTCCTCGTTGACTGTCTTTAGCCAGCGAAACTCGGCGGAAGCGACTGCCGTACACGTGGGGGATTCCATAGTGCTTGGCAAGGCGCTCGTTCACATAGGAATAGTCCGCTTTCAGCAGATCGACAATGCTTCGATCCTCGCGCATCACGCTGTCGAAAAAGAGCTCCGTTTCCAGGCGAAAGGCCTGTCGAAGGTTGTCATCGAAATCCGGAAAAAGGCGCAAGTCAGGCGTCGCCGATTCCAGGTTGCGCAAGTGGAGCCACTGGCCGGCGAAATTGTTCACCAGGCTTCGCGAGCGCGGGTCGGCCAGCATTCGCCGAACTTGCTGTTCGATCACGCCCAACTGGCTCAACCGTCCCCGCTCCGCGATCTCCAGCAACTCGTCGTCCGGGATGCTGCTCCACATGAAAAACGAAAGGCGCGATGCCAGTTCCAAGTCGTTCAGTCGATATGCAGTCTTCGATGCGACGCCTGCGGGATCCCGCTCAACACGGAACAGAAATTCCGGGCTCACGAGCACCGCGCTCAGGGCCGTTTCAATTGCCGCTTCGAACCCTTCCACTTTTCGTGATTCCCTGAAGAGTGCCAACGGCTTTCGTAGATCACCGTCGCTCACAGGCCGGCGGTAGGCCCGGCGCATCAGGGTCGCTAAAATGCGTTGAGCGCATGCATCCTCTTCGCTCTCCTGCTTGGGTTGACATATGAAAACTCGCCGACGGCTGGGTGTGTCTCCGGGGCCCTGAGCGGCGTAAGGCCCGTTGATCGAGACCTGGTAGATGGCCGGCGTCATTCTAGGATGCCGATGCATGTTGAAATGCGCCTGGTACGGTTGGCGCCTGGTTTCCAGCAATGCGGAGGGAGTCTTCAAAAACGTGACGCCGAGTAGATGCGGACCTGCCGTGACTGGCAACCGGAGCTTCAGTCCCTGGTCCACCCGTTCGTAGTTCTTGTCCGGCGGGGGTGTTACTGTGAACACCTTCACGCGCTCCCGATCCAACAGCAGTTCCAACTCGTGGGGCGCACGCAGGCCCTCAATCTCCTCGTTGCGGTCCCGGGTTAGCCTGATCTGGACTTCGTACTCCCCGTCCCGAGGAAAGGTATAGGGAATTAATACCCCTCCACGAGTGCCGATGGGCAGCCCTTCGAAATGCTCTTCTTGAGTCAAGTCCGCCCGGACTCGGAAGGTATCGCCTCCCGGAGAGAGGCGCAGCGCTCCCACGGCCAGGCGACTGATTCTCTGTGACGCCGTTATGTATCGGTCTAACAGCATCGGAGAGAGATCTCCAACGGTCACGTTGTCAAAGCCATGGCTGGACTCATCGTTCGGCAGCAGTTCTGCGGCATCAATTTCAAGCGCGAGCAGATCGCGGATAGCGTTTTGATATTCGGTGCGAGTAAGACGGCGAAACGTATCGGTTCGCCCTGGATTTGGATTCCGGGCTGACGTTTTGTCGAGGGATTCTGACAGCCACGTCACGACATTGTGGTAAGTGCTTTCCGCAGGCCGCTGCATTCCCACAGGAGGCATTTGCCTCGCGCGAAGCTTTCGGAGCACTTTTTCCCAGACCTCGGCGTGCTGCTCAATCTGGTCCGGCCGGATGGTGGCGAGATCGAGTTCTCCCCTCTTGACCGCGCTGTTGTGACAGCTAACACAGTACTGATCTACCAAGGCAGGCAAGGGAGAGGCCAGTTCGGATGAAAGAGTGAGCCTCTTCTGCGCGGCTGGCGCGGCGGCTGCCGCCAGCAAAACCTCAAGCCAACCTACGTACCAAATCATCCGAAAACTCATAAGTGACCATGCGCAATTGCATTTGTGTCGGGTGACTATCCGAAGTCAACTTTGTCGTCGCGCGGCGAATGTTGCGTTCGAACTCCGTTAAGCTGTTCTCGATTCAATGGCTTCATAGTAGCACGGCCTGGTGTGGCGCAGAAACAAGCACTATCCGTAATTCGCAGCGTTGGGTGCTTACCGGTGCAGGGCCATTGACGGAGACGATAACTTTGTTATCGAGAGCAGAGGAGAGTGTCAGGTTGGAACAAGTCCCCCACCCCACCATCCTTGAGACCCCATGAAGAAGCGACAGAGTAAGGCCAAAGTGACGTCCTGAGCTGGAAACGCATTTCTTTTCGAAGCTGTCTGCCGGTCTGAGTGTGATCTACGGCGCCACAGAAGCTCCCAGCGCGACCTTTCGGAGATGCAGGCGCGAAAATCCATGTCAGTTACTCAACATTGGCCAGCGGTTAAGGGGCAGGCAGATCCGTATCCTGAATTCCAGACGGGCGCTTGTTCCCATGGGTGTGCCCGGTGAAATCTGCCTTGGCGGGGAAGCACTGGCCCGGGGCTATTTGCATCGCCCCGACCTGACTGCCGAGCGGTTTGTGCCTGATCCGTTCGGCACTCCAGGAGCTCGCATCTACCGGACCGGGGATCGGGCACGTTGTCTGCCTGATGGCAATCTTGAGTTTCTAGGGCGAACGGATCACCAGGTCAAGATCCGTGGCTATCGTATTGAACCGGGTGAGATAGAAATGACCTTGGAACGAAATCCTGCGGTCCAGCAGGCGGTAGTTGTCATGCAGGAAGACGGACGAGGCGGTCAACGTCTCGTAGCCTATGTCGTTCCGAGGCATGAAACAGATCCCTCCGCGCGGGACCTCCGTAGTTTTGCCAGTGAGTGGCTGCCAAACTATATGGTGCCTTCCGCCTTTGTGCTATTGGAGAAACTGCCACTCACTTCCAACGCGAAGGTAGATCGCAAGGCACTGCCGGCTCCGGATTGGAGTCGACGTGAATCGGAGGTCTCCTACGTTCCGCCTGGTAGCCCTGTGGAGGTGTCGCTGGTTGCCATCTGGGAAGACATTTTACAGAAAGAGCAGGTGGGCATCCTTGACAGCTTCTTTGAACTCGGAGGCGATTCCTTGCCGGCCACACGAATGATGTCGCGAATACGGGAAACCTATCACGTGGAGGTCTCGCTTCGACTTTTTTTTGAAGCGCCTTTCGTCCAGGCCTTGGCAACTGCAATTGTCGACTCTTTAGCCGCACAGATGTCCTCTGGAGAGATCGAACATCTACTCTCTTAGCATCCCTATGCGCTACTCAAAACGCGTGCCGGCCTAGTAAGGAACTTGAGGTCACATACCGCACAATACGTCACGTCGTCCTTAGCCAAACCACCTTGGCTGGCTGAACAAGGTGCAGTGCTCCTCCTTTCGGCTACTGCGTTGACCACAGGAACTGCCTTGGGAGAATTCCCTCAAACCTCAACAATGCTTCTGTCATTTACTTGACTTTTGCTACCATATCAGCGTCTTAGCTCACTTATCGTGCTGGCTCCTTAATTGCCTCTCTGAGTCAACGTCGCTTGCCGGGAGTTCCCGGTGACTCGGCATGAGCCGTCAGAGGGGTTCCCAATCCGGGTCGGGTGAATCACCATGCGAAATTGGTCTCGACGCAAGTTCTTGCAGGACGGTTCCGTGGCCGTCGCCAGCGGCGTCTTGGCGCCTCCGGCCATCCGAACCATGAATGCCACTACTGGCGAGCGCATTCGAGTTGGAATCATTGGCCATACGGGCAAAGGTGACTATGGGCATGGACTCGATGTGGCCTTTACGAAGCTCTCGAATGTTGACATTGTGGCCGTGGCAGATGAGCACGAAGCTGGACGGTTAGCAGCTCAGAAACGGACCAACGCACAAAAAGCCTATGCGAACTTTCGCGAGATGCTCGCGAAAGAGAAGCTCGATGTCGTGGCAATTTGTCCAAGATGGATCGACCAGCATCACGACATGATTGTCGCCGCCGCTCAGGCGGGTTGTCACGTTTACATGGAAAAACCCTTCTGTCGCACGCTGGCCGAGTGTGACAGCGCAATCAGGGAACTGGACAAACGAAACCTTAAGTTGGGAATCGCGCATATCAGCCAGTACTCACCCGTCCTCGATGTCGTCAAATCGCTCATCGGGAACGGCGAAATAGGAGAAGTGCTGGAGTTGCGGGGGCGAGGCAAGGAAGACCGTCGCGGTGGAGGGGAGGATCTATGGGTGCTCGGGTCGCACGTGTTCGGCCTCATGCGCTCACTAGCCGGAGCGAACGCAACCTCGTGCACTGCGATCGTCACCAGTCAAGGGCACCGGGTGACGAAGTTGGATGTCATGGCCGGTGCCGAGGGAATCGGGCCGCTGGCTGGCGACAATGTGCAGGCCAGATACTCATTTCCAAGCGGCGCCTCCGGCCATTTCGCATCGCGCCGCAGTATGGCTGGCAATCCGTCGCGGTTCGCGATTCAAGTGTTTGGTGCAAAAGGCATCATCGAAATGGAGAGCGGTTATCTGGCGAAAGCGCACATTCTGCGCGACAGCAGCTGGTCTCCAGGACGGTCTGGCAAGTCCTGGGAGCCGATCACGTCGGCCGGGATCGGCAAGCCAGAAACACGCACGGACGGCAGCTACGAAGGCGGACACATTGCTGCCATCAGAGACCTGATTGACAGCGTCAAGCACAATCGAACGACCAAATGCTCTGCTCAAGATTGTCGAAGCATCATCGAAATGATCTCGGCAGTATTCGAATCACATCGTATCAACGGCCCAATCGGGTTACCCATGGCGACTCGCGTGAATCCTCTGACACTGATGACCTGAGGCCGCAGATCCGGGCAAGTTCGGCTTTGAACCCATTGAAGATTTTAGTCACAGACCACACAATCCCCACCACCTCACCAAATGGAGCCACATGATGACGCGATACCGTTTCGCCGTTACGCTTCTGATCGCCCTCACCGCCTGTCAAGCTGCGCTCGCTGCAGAGCCAGCAAAATATCTCCGCTTTCAGAAAGGCACGAAAGTAGCCTACGGTTTGTTGGAAGGCACTAGAGTGAGAGAGCTTGCCGGCGACTTGTTCGGCAAACATTCGAAGACGCAGACCACCTACGCGTTGAGCGAAGTAAAGCTGCTGCCACCCACCCATCCAACCCAGGTCTTGGCTCTGGCCGGTAACTACCGAAGCCACTTGAAAGATGACGTGATTCCCCCCAAGTTTAAAATTCCACAACCGTTCTTCAAGAGTCCTTCTTCTCTTGTCGGGCAGGGCGAAGCGATCGTGATACCGAAGGATGCCAAGACAGTGCACTACGAGGCTGAACTGGTGATTGTGATAGGCAAGAAGTGCTCGAAAGTTTCCAAAGAGAGAGCCTTGGACTATGTCTTCGGGGTCACGGCGGGCAATGACGTCAGTGAACGCATCTGGCAGAATGACACAACCGTCAAGGATGTACAGTGGTGGCGTGCAAAAGGTGCGGACACGTTCGGGCCCGTGGGACCTACGATTGTTACCGGAGTCGACTACGGCAAACTGATGCTGCGGCTGCGACTGAATGGAGAGGTCAAGCAGGAAGAGCTGACGGACCACCTGATCCATGATATCCCAACAACCGTAAGCTTCATCAGCCAGTACGTCACGTTGCAGCCCGGAGATTTGATCTTCACCGGGACGCCCGGAACGACTTCGAGCATCAAGCCTGGCGACATCGTTGAAGTTGAGCTGGAAGGGGCGGGCGTCCTGCGCAATCCCGTTGTCGCAGAAAAATAGTCGGACGCTATCTCTGGAAAGACTTGCGATACTCGTTTCCTGTTCTGGCCCCGCTCGCGAGTCCTGTCATTCCCGCCCAAAACGGGAATCTCGGGTCTGTGAATTCTCATGACACAGGCCAACAGCTGGGCTAGATGCCCACGGCGCGGGCAGGACGGTGGTTGATCCCGAGAAAAATAATGTTTGGTGTCCAGGTACCAGGAAGTTGATCCCAACTCAAAAAGGGAGTTGATCGATCATGGCATCCAGATCTCGACGTGAATTCTTAAAGCGGAGTTCCGTTGCCGCTGCGACGGGAGCATTGGTTTCGCGGTTCGGCCGGACGGCCAGGGCGGCGGCCAGCGAGCGAGTTCGAGTGGGGATTATGGGTGCGGGTGGACGGGCAGCTTCCCTGATCGCTTCGTTCGCGGCGAACAAATCGGTTGAAGTCGTGGCGATCGCGGATCTGGACTCGAATCGATTGCCGAGGGGACTCGAATCTGCTGCACGTTTGCAAGGAATGAAACCTCGCGGCGAAAGTGATTTTCGGAAGTTGATCGACGACCCGTCGATTGACGCTTTGGTGATTGGCACCCCTGATCACTGGCATGCCATTCCGGCGATTCTGGCCTGTCAGGCAGGCAAAGACGTGTATGTCGAAAAGCCCGACAGCCATAACATCGTCGAAGGGATGAGGATGGTGGCGGCGATGCGCAAACACCAGCGGATCGTGCAAATGGGATCTCAGCATCGCGCGACGAAGCGTCTTCAGTCCGCCATTGAATGGATTAGGAGTGGACAACTCGGACGCGTGGTCGTAGCGAAGGCTTGGGAGAGTTCGAAACAGGGGCCGATTGGTTTTCCGGAGGACGGGAAGGCGCCGCCGGGAGTGGACTACGAGATGTGGATGGGACCAGCGCCTGAGCGGCCTTTTAACGTCAATCGGTTTCACGGACGATGGCGTTGGTTTTACGACTACGGTACCGGCGACCTTGGCAACGATGGCGTCCATCGTCTGGACATGGCCGTCGCTCTCCTCAATGCGGCCTGTGAGGCTCAAGGCGATGAGCCGGTCGGATTGCCATCAACCATATTCGCCAATGGTGGCAAATGGTATTTCAACGACGCGCAAGAGTTCCCCGATACCATGCAGGTGAACTTCGAGTTCGCCTCCGGCCCGAAAACCAGATTGCTGACCTACGAAATGCGAGTCTGGGCCCCGTACCATTATCTCGGTGAATCCGAGGGATCGGCAGTGTTCGGCGATCAGGGGTATATCGTAATCGGCAATTCACGCTGGACAGCCTACGGCAAAGGCGGCCAGGTGCTTGGACACGGAGAAGGAGACAGCCACGAAGCTCCGCATGTTCAGAACTTTATTGAGTGTATGAAATCGCGCGCGAAGCCGTATTGCGACCTCGAAACCGTCGGCCACCCTGCGTCCGTGCTTTGCCACGCTGGAAATATCTCTGCGCGCCTCGGCCGCAAATTGACACTGGACTCGGCTACCGAGTCCTTTGTCGGCGACGCCGAAGCCAATGCACTGCGAACTCGGTCGGAGTATCGTAAGCCGTGGGTGTTACCTGGGGTGTAATGTTGGGTTCTGTGTGTTTGCAGTCCAAAGCTGGGGCCACCCTGTTCCTTGTAAACCTTGAACGTTAGTCTGAGGAGGTTTGGGTTGAGCGCGCAGCCCTGAACAGGGTTCCGCCGTATCGGTGGTCAGCCAGCTCCGCCAGTAGCATTCAAGTAGTCCTCTTCACTAAAGCCTTAGTATCGCTGCAAAAGTCGGGCTCAAAACCAGGGCTCGTTGTGCGGCTTAGGCGAAACGGCCCCAGGCCTTCAATCGGACCCGATCACTGAATGACCCCACTACGGGACAGTTGGGCAGTGCTATGATCATCTCCCATCCGGGATGCTAAGAAAGTTTACGGATATGTTTTCCTCAGCGAAGTCAGCCCATTGACCGAACAGCGCAGCCAAGTTCCAGAAGGTCACATCTCGCAGGGCAATCTGTTCCGTACCTGGGAGCGGAGGGCCTATGGGACGGCTATCGCTTTCGCCGGACTGGCTCTCCTTGTTTCGGCCACCCTGGCCGTGGCGTTCCGCCGCGCCGACACACCTCTTTGGCTGACGCTCTCGCTTCTGAGTGTGCCTCCCAGTCTTGTATACGCTGGGCTGACGCGGGGCATCCGACGTCGGCGCAAGCTCCTCAGCGAACCTTTTCCTGCAGAATGGGAGGTGGTACTGCAGCGCGATGTTATTTTTTATCGCGTGCTCGAACCGGCAGAGAGAGAGCGCTTTCGCCGCCTCCTGCAAGTATTCATCTGCGAGAAACGTATCACCGGAATCAAGGTTGTTCTGGACACGACGACCCTCGTGCTCGCTGCTGCCAGCGCTATCATCCCAATCTTCGGTTTTCCTGACTGGGAGTGGCACCAGATCAGCGAAATCCTTATCTACCCGGCGCGATTCGACGAAGGATTCTCTTTCGGCAGCACCCAAGATCACGCGACTCTGGGAATGGTAGGAACAGGGGCTATGAATCGCCTCATGATCCTGTCGAAACCCGATTTGCTCGACGGCTTCCGCAATCCGGGAGACAAGAGGAATGTCGGGCTACATGAGTTTGCCCACTTGGTAGACAAGTCGGACGGAACGATCGACGGGGTGCCATCGATAGGACTCAACCGGCAGAATGTCGGCCCCTGGATCGACCTTGTTCGCCGGAAGATGGAGGAGATCGAAGCGGGAAAGTCAGATATCAATCCTTACGCCTTGACGAATGAGTCAGAATTCTTCGCTGTCGCTACGGAATACTTTTTCGAGCGGCCCGGTGTGATGCAACAAAAGCATCCGAAACTCTTCGCCGCGCTTGAGCGTGTATTTAACCAGGATCTGAAAGCTCGCATAAGCGAGATCAGGCAGGAAATTAAGCGTGGGCGGCCAACTTTCGGTCGCAATTCACCGTGCCCTTGCGGCAGCGGTATCAAGTTCAAAAAATGCTGTCTCGGACAAGGTCCTCTCTAGCTGGTCTCGTCGAACGCCGCAAAGATCTCGCCCGGAAATCTAAGCGGATTTCTGGCGCTTCTCGATGCATTGGTGCTTGTTGGGTTGCAGTCGCTACACACTTCCAGAAAAGTTGTCTGGCTCTGCCACACAGGTTGAGCCTATGCCTGATCAGCTCCGATGCAGAGGGGCCAAACGGAATCCTGATCAAACTTCCGCTGAGATTGAAAGAATAATCGATCGGATCGAACAACGAATCCTATCTGCCTAAGCGAGGTTCCCTTATGAAAAGCCATGGGGCGAAACCCCCTTATATCGTCAGACCACAGACGGCAATACTGACGCGGGGATTCAACCCCGAACTTTCCCAAGGCTCGGCACGCCCAGCGGTCTTCCGCTCGTCCACCTATGTTTTTTCGAGCCCCGAGTCGGCCGAGCGGGCCTTTGAAATCGCGTTGGGAAAATCCAAGCCGGCAGAAAATGAGTCTGTCGAATTGATCTACTCGCGTTTGTCACATCCTAACGCGGAGATCGTAGAGGATCAGATCGTTCCTCTCGAGCCAAGGGCACAGTCTGCAGCCGTCTTCAACTCAGGCATGGCCGCAATCTCGACTTTGTGTTTCGCATTCTGTAAACCAGGTGACGCCATTGTCTACACGAACCCTCTGTATGGCGGGACGCACCATCTGCTTCACCAGATGCTGGCGCCGTTGGGTATCCAGAACATACCTGTGCGTGCCGGGGACACCCCAAGCCTCATTGAAGCGATCACTCGGACAGCGAACGCCAGGTTGGTCTTTATTGAAACGCCCGCCAACCCCACACTCCGGATGAGCGACATACAGGCTGCGGCAAGGGCGGCGCATGAGCGTACCGGCGGCCCGTTGGTTGCCGTGGACAATACCCTGATGGGACCGGCATTCCAGCATCCGTTGACTTTGGGCGCCGACCTCGTTGTTTACTCGGCAACGAAGTACCTCGCGGGCTTCAGCGACATGCTGGGTGGCGTGATCCTGGGCAAGGATCCTGAATTGATCGAAACTCTGCGTGGAATTCGCGCCATGCTTGGGAATATCCTGCAGCCCGACGAATCCTGGTTGCTGGACAGTCGCCTGCCGACGGTTCTGTTTCGCATGAACCGGCAGAGCAAGAATGCCCAACATATTGTCGATGCGCTTGCCGGGCATCCACGGATTCGCTCATTTCACTACCCCTCGTTATTCGAGGAACCCGAGCAAAAACGAATCCGTGATGCGCAGTGCCGTTACAGCGGTGGGCTTTTCTCGTTTGAGCTGCATGGAGGAAAGCGCACGGCATTTGATTTTCTACGCCGTCTTACGCTGGCCAGAAACGCGGTTAGTCTTGGCGGCGTCGAGTCTCTGGCATGCCACCCTGCGACTACCACGCATTCCGAGATGACGGTGGACGAGTTGCAGGATTGCGGAGTCAGCGATGGCCTGGTTCGGATTTCTGTCGGAGTCGAAGACTGGCGGGATTTGTTGAAAGATTTGCAGCAATCATTAGACGCCATTTGATCCGGGCTTGCCAGTGGCAGCCTTCAATCTGCTGCTGGGCGTTCGTTGAAAAGAATGCCACCGTGCATGCGCTGAACGGGTCCGGTTCCACCGCCTTATTTGATACGGCGATGAACCGGAACAGCGAAGTGTTGCGATTACTTTTAGACAAGGCGCGGATTCGCTCGCCTTAGACCCCTTCTGTTCCTTTGAATTGAACCCAATCGAAGCCGACGAGAGGTCGGTCGATAGTGGCAACTTGCTGTCCTTCTTCGTCACGGTGGTCGTTGTCCGTGTTGACCGAAGTGAACTGAATGGCCTGTAATACGAGTATTATTGGGTTGGGTAGCAATCTCTGGGTGGCACGTATGGTGCGCGATATCCGCATCTGCGCCACTCTTGATTTAGTACGAGTCACGGCGTCTCCGTTCGCTCGTCCTGTCACCCTTCGAAACCTGCTACCTATCGTTGAAGGGTAAAGTCCAATGACAATTCCTCGCCCCATTTTGAACTCACCATTCACGAGCAGGCAGCCCGCATTGCTTCTGCTTTTTCTGATGATCGCGATATCGCGCCCAACCCTGGCGCAAACGGGGGGGCGTCAGCCACCACCTGGCGCCACCGCCAAACCAAACTACCTGTTTATCGCCATTGACGATTTGAACGACTGGATCGGCTGTTTGGGGGGGCATCCCCAGGTTAAGACTCCCAATATTGACCGGCTTGCTGCGCGCGGAACGCTCTTTGCCAACGCGCACACTCAGTCCCCGCTCTGCAACCCGTCGCGTGCCAGCTTGCTGACCGGTCTGCGGCCTTCGACCACTGGCGTCTACGCGCTGCAGCCGCCGCTGCGTCAGGCAAGCACTCTCAAGGACGCCGTTACGCTGCCGCAGTACCTTCAACGCCACGGATACCATACGCTGGGCGTGGGCAAGATTTTTCACGACAACCTGGCGGCCTCCGAACTCGCAAGTGAGTTCGATGTGTGGGGTAGGGTTGAGTACTACAAGAACATGCCTGCGCCAAAGTTTGTCACAACGCCGGACCCGATCAAGCTGATGGATTGGGGGCCGTTTCCTGACCAGGACTCCGACCACGACGACTGGAAAGTCACTGATTGGGCAATCGAAAAACTCAAGACTCAGTTACCCCAACCGTTCTTTCTGGCCGTGGGGCTGCGGCTCCCACACGTGCCCCTCTATGCGCCTCAGAAGTGGTTCGATCTTCATCCCGAAGAAACCCTGATCATGCCCCCTGTCAAAGAGAACGACCGCGATGACGTGCCCGAGTTCGCCTGGTATCTGCACTGGAAACTTCCCGAGCCACGCCTCTCATGGCTACGGGCAAATCATCAGTGGCGGCCAATGGTGCGCGGGTATTTGGCGACGATCCGTTTTATGGATGCCCAGGTCGGGCGGCTGCTCGACGCCTTGGAAGCGGCCGGGCTCACCGACAACACAGTGGTCGTCCTCTGGTCGGATCACGGGTGGCATCTGGGTGAGAAGGGCATCAGCGGCAAAAACACGCTGTGGGAACGCTCGACTCGCGTCCCGCTGGTCTTCGCGGGGCCGGGCGTCGCCCGGAGCGCGCGCTGCGACCGGCCGGTTGAACTGCTCGACCTTTACCCGACCTTGCTCGAGTTGAGCAGCCTGCCCGCGAAGGACGGTCTCGACGGCCACAGCCTCGCGCCGCTGCTGAAGAACGCCAAAGCAAAGCGCGCCTGGCCGGCGAGCACGACGCACAATCAGGACAATCACACAGTGCGCAGCGAGCGCTGGCGATACATCCGCTATGCCGACGGATCCGAGGAACTCTACGACCACCGCCGCGACCCGAACGAATGGACAAACCTTGCAGGCAACGCGCGCTACGACAAGGTGCTCGCTGATCACCGGGGTTGGCTGCCTAAAGCAAACGCCGCGCCAGTGGCTGGCAGTGCGGTGCGGCTGCTGGTGAACGAAAATGGCACGTGGATTTGGGAAGGCAAACCGATTCGCAAGGAAGACAAGGAGCCGTAATTGGTTTGCCTGGGATCGAAGGGAGTACGAAAAGGTGGGCTTTGAAGATCTCGCTATCGTGGAACCAGTCGCGCCAGCAAGACTCAGAATCTCGGCATGAATCACTTTTTGAAGAGTGGATAAGGCAAGTTCCTCGGCATCATTTGTCGGTTCTGGACGAGGAGATCACAGGGTGAAGAACGCGGAGTCGCCTCCGCTCCTGCCTTCGGCGGCTCTGCTTCCTGAGACAGACAAACTGCCATTGCGTCCCAGTTGGAGTAGACAAACATCATAGGAGATAACAATGTTTTCCATCGACAAGATTCTGCTGCCCATAGACTTCTCAGAGCGCTGCCTTGCAGCTGCGCGCTACACGGTGCCAACCCTGGAAAAAAAATTCGGGTCGGAGGTTACCGTGCTTCATGTCTTGGCCCCTTATGTCGAATTGGGCATGGGAGAACCCGGGATGATACCCACCGCGGAATCCACCGCCGAAAGGAAGGCGCATAGAAGTCAGAGCCTCGATTTGTTTCTTGCGGAGGAACTCCGCATGTCGCGGGTAAAGCGGATCTTGAGCGAAGGTGACCCGGCTCGCACCATCGTCGAGTTCGCCCGTTCAGAGAATTCGGACCTGATCGTAATACCCACTCACGGGTATGGTCCTTTCCGCAGACTACTGCTGGGCTCGGTGACCTCGAAAGTCCTGCACGACGCCGACTGCGCTGTGTGGACGGGCGTGCATTCGGAAAAGGAACCTTCGGGTGAGCAATTGGCCTTGAATCACATCCTGTGTGCGGTTGACTTGGGACCGCACAGCGCAAAAGCCCTCGACTGGGCGAACCGACTGGCTAAAGAATTCGGTTCCAAATTGACGATCGTTCACGTCGTCGCTTCGCTGGACCCTCGCACTGAGGACTACTATTTTGCACCCGAGTGGCGAAAATATGTGCTCGACCAAGCCAAAGAGGACATCGAAAAGCTACAACGAAACGTAGGAACTCAGGCCGACGTGGACCTGGAAAAGGGAGACATTTCCAAGTCGGTATCATCCGTTGCCGAGAACCTCAAAGCCGACTTGGTGGTCATCGGTCGCGGAGCGGCAGCCGGCGTGCTCGGCCGGTTCAGGACGCATGCGAACGCGATCATCCGCCAATCGCCCTGCCCCGTGGTCAGTGTGTAGTGCGAGTGAAATGAGCTAACAAGTCCGGCCGCTAGCAGGTGAACTCACTGCAGGCTGCTTTCTCGCCTTCCTATCAAGGCGAGGAAACGAGCTGCGCCCTGCTCGACAGGACAAGCCAGGTAAGCCTCACGCTACTTTTTTGCAAGCCCGGGTCCCAGCCTTGCGGCGCCTTGATGGAATCTGACATCAAGCCGCTTCTCTCTGACTTCTCCATGCTCGTTGCGCTCGTTCCATATCCTTAGCCCTGTCGGATCACAAACTTCGGTTTGATGTTCCGGCAGGCCACCGTATACCACCGGCTTCAATTCATGCGACCCGCGAATGCATCACCTTGTCGATCTCCGCTTTGATGCTTCTCGTCCCTGATTCAAGGGCGTCCAGCAGCGCCGGAACGGTCTTATCTGTAAAATGTCTGCCTTCGTCAACTGCGTGCTCCAGTTTTTCTGAAACATCCGCAACCAGAGTCTTCATACCGTGTTCGAGTTCCAGCTGTGCCTTCTTGGACTTGATCCTGATCACGTTCCCCCAGTAACGCAGGTCCTCGCGGGTTCTCTTGCCACTCTGAGGAGCAACGATCAGCGCAATGCCTGCTCCGGCGAGGCTGCCAAGAATGAACGCTGCTGCCACCTCGATTGTTTTTGATTTTTCCATATTGTAGTTCAAGGTCTGGCGATGCCGCTTCCCCCAAATCGTTGGGGTATTCTGCCCACCAGGCGCATGCCTCCTTTCACAGTCATTTGGTTCCCCCATTTGCAGCAGCAACTGGAATTCCAATCGCAGACTGCTTCGTCGGGCGGCTCTCAACACGTCGTCGCTTCCAAGAAGTGAGGAAGCTATCGCTACACATCCAGTGAAAGCAGGCTAGATGGTGAACTTGGGGCCTGGCTTGAGCGCGGAATATCACCCAGCCATCGCGGGCTTTTCCCCCCTTACCGTGGTGAATTCTGCCTTAGCGATTCAGCTTGAACCTGGTTGCTAGCGAGGTCCGACCAGCGCTTCAAAACCGGAGATGACGTCGAAGAGCTCTGCGTCGATGCCGCTCTGACGCAGACGGTGAAATGTGCCGCGGAGATTCTCAAGCAATTCATTGATGTTCTTATCGGCGCGCTCCATCGCCGCCAGTCGGCTCGTGTTCTCGCTCGCGAGCGATTCGGCGCACGCCCGAAAGAGGGAAATGAAATGGTACTCGCGGATGAGCGCACGCAAAGTCGCCGTGCCGCCGCGCATGACCTCGGGCAAGTTCCGGGTCGGCCAGCGGACCGTTGCCAGATCTTGCTGCCATTCCGCATCGAGCGGCAACAATCGCTGGTTGACTGGCCCGTAGAGCGCCCTGGACTGCGGGCGGTTATGGAAGACATAAACACGCGAATACGCGCCCTTGGCTCGATGCGCTTCGGTGTCGATTTGAATCTGCCGGACCAGTGGGGTGATGGCCTGCACGGAATTCGGCACGGTGAAGTATCCCATCAGTGCCAGTCCGGCATCCTGCAGGCGGGAGTGAACGCGCTCACCGACAGCCCACACTTGGGGTGTGCCCGGCAGAGCCCCAAGCGTCTCGATCGCATAATCGGCCACGACCTCATTGAACTGGCCCACCAGTCCCCGGTCCGTGAGTTCCCCGTATTGCGCCAGCGTTCGCCGGATATCCTGCGCCAGCCGGTAATGCCGTTCGCCAACAATCCCAGCCGTGGCCATTTTGGAGCTGGATTGCAGCGGATCGATGGCGGGAAAAAGCCCTTCGCTGGCCCGTTTGCGCAAAAGCACCAGGGAGGCGGAAATATGTGAGAACGTATGCACCGCCGCCGGACCGGTGAAATCGTCCGCCGGCACATACACAGCCTGGATTGACGTGATGGCGCCGGCATCGGTATTGGCGATGCGCTCCTCCAAGGCCGACAGCTCGGTGCCCATGGTGGGCTGATAGCCCAGACGCGACGGCATCTGTCCCATCAAACCGGAGACTTCCGAGCCGGCCTGGATAAACCGGAATATGTTGTTGATGAGCAGTAACACATCGCGCTGCTCGTCGTCCCGGAAGTTGCTTCGGCAGTGGAAGCAAACACGATCCGATTTCCAGCTTTCAAATTAGCTGAGTTGATTTATCATGACGAATCCTTCCTTCTTCAGTTGAAAACATAGATGCGAAGATCAAAGGAACTCCTCCCAAGCAAGACTCTGCCAGCCCGAGGGAAAAGGGCTCGGCAACCTGAGTCTGCTTCGAACTCGTTCCTGATTGTTGGGATCGGAGCTTCAGCCGGTGGCTTGGAAGCTATGGAGCGCCTGCTCCAGCGCCTTCCCGCAGAGACAGGAATGGCATTCGTGCTGGTGCAGCATCTTGACCCGAAGCACGAAAGCAAGCTGGCGGAAATCTTTTCGCGGGCAACCTCCATGGCGGTCGCCGAAGTCAAGGATGGAATGACCGTGAAATCCAACCACGTCTATATCATCCCTCCCAAGACAAACCTGTCGCTTCAAGCCGGCGTCCTGCGCCTGGCGCGGCGCAACGGCTCCAAGACCCGCTATATGCCTGTGGATGTTTTATTTCGATCTTTGGCGAGTGTCCAGAAAGACAAGGCTATCGGAGTCATCCTTTCAGGGACGGCTTCCGACGGTACCTCTGGAATGAAGGCCATCAAGAACGCAGGCGGAATCACGTTTGCCCAGGATGAGGCCTCAGCCAAGTACTTCGGGATGCCGCAAAGCGCCATTGCCGCCGGAGTCGTTGATTTTGTGCTGTCTCCGGAACAGATTGCCAGACAGCTCGCCAAGATTGGACGTAACTCCCATGACAAGCATACCGAGAGCGAGAAGGCGGCCCAAGCAAAGCTCGCGCGCGAGCGGGAGGAACCACTGAATCAGCTCTTCCGCCTCCTGAAAGAGAGCTATGGCGTCGATTTTGACGGTTACAAATCTTCCACGATCAGCCGTCGCATCAAACGGCGTATGGCCCTAAAAGGAATTGGCAGCTTGAAAGACTACCTGGTTTACGTCAGCAAACATCCGGACGAGCTGCGGGATCTATACCAGGGCATGTTCGTTGGGACTACGAGCTTCTTTCGAGAGCCCAAGTCGTTCGAGGTTCTGAAGAGAAGAGTGTTCCCGCGGATTTTGAAGCAACGGTCAATCGATTCACCCATCCGAATCTGGGTCCCCGGCTGTTCAACGGGCGAAGAGGTATATTCGCTAGCGATCGCTTTGCTGGAATATTTGAAGGACAAGCGCCGCAACATTCCCATTGAGATCTTTGGGACCGATCTGAACGAGGAGGCAATCAAGCAGGCACGACAAGGCAAGTACCCGAAGGAAATCGAAGCCAATGTCGGGACAAAGCGCTTCCGGCGATTCTTCTTCAAGATGGACAATGGGTATGGAGTCAGCAAGGTGGTTCGCGACTTGTGCGTCTTTTCGAAACATGATCTTGTGAGCAACCCACCCTTTGCCCGAATGGACCTGATCAGTTGTCGTAATGTGTTGATCTACCTGAGCGCACCCCTCCAGAAGAGATTGATTCCACTTTTTCACTATTCTCTGAGACCGTCCGGCTTCCTGATGATGGGTACAGCGGAAACGGGCGGAGGGTTTGACGACCTGTTTGCGCCGGTAGATCGGAAACACAAGATTTACGCGAAGAAGCCAGGGAGAAAGCAGCCCTTCTTCCATTTCCTCACGCCACACCCCGCGGGAGCCATGGAGGCGGAGGGTTTCCGAAA
>Ga0187893_10006262_pt1 | contig 20509 bp, 22 predicted proteins | sample MA1701074metaG_FD_139574 | JGI IMG/M metagenome (GOLD analysis project Ga0187893, IMG submission 139574) | White microbial mat communities from a basaltic lava cave in the Kipuka Kanohina Cave System on the Island of Hawaii, USA - MA170107-4 metaG ...
CCTGCCCTTCTAATTATTCATCTTAAAATCAAAATCAATGAAACAGATCAAACCTATCAGCTTGCTGTTTTGCGTTGCGTTGACATTGTTTTTGATCTCCTGTGGCGGCGAAGGCACCAAAGGAGAAAGCGACGCCGATACTACCAATGCTGACACTGCTGCTGCCTCAAGTGAAATCGCAGCACCAGTAAACACTATCATCACCACGCCACAGGGTATGATGACAGCAAAACACAAAGTGGCCGATTATGCAAAATGGAAACCTAACTATGATGCACATGATTCGATGAGGCTGGCTAATGGCATTCACAGTTATGTTATTGGCCGCGGTGTGCAGGATTCAAACATGATTTTGGTAGCAGTGAAGGTAGATGATGTGGCTAAAGCAAAAGCATTTGCCAAAGATCCGAGCCTGAAGCAGGCAATGCAAAAAGGCGGCGTAAAAGGCACGCCTGCGTTCAGATATGCTACGATGGTATTCCAGGATACAGCCAATGTAGGCCCTGTACCCCGCTCTATGGCTACCTTTACTGTTAAAGATTGGGCTGCATGGGAACAAAAATTCCTGGAAGGCAAACAGGCCAGACTTGACAATGGTATTACCGTAAGGGCTTATGGCTACGACCCGGACGACAATAAAAAAGTTGTAGTGGTAACAGCACTCTTAGATACAGCTAAAGCAAATGCTTACTGGAAATCGGATGCATTTAAAGAAAGAGTAGCAGCCTCTGGTGTAATTGGCCAGCCTGAACGTTTTGTATTTAATGTAGTGCAGCGCTATTGATCTTATTTTAAAATAACAGTTATAAAAGATGAAGCAAACGCTTCATCTTTTTTTTGCAATGATAAGCCCCCCGATAAAACTTAACTTGCGGTTTATTTCTACGAACACAGATCATAAACTCTTTACCTTTTCATGGCCCGTCATAAAGCACCCGTTCTCAACGAAGGCAAAACCCCGAAAGCAAAAATTACCAGGGAAAATCTGCGGCAGACGCTGATTCTCTTCACTTATTTAAAGCCTTATCGTAGTAAGTTTATCCTGGCATTAATATTTATTGCACTCTCTGCATTTACCACAAGCCTGTTCCCCTTATTCTTAGGAAAAATGATTGATGCGGCATCACCAGGCGCTGTATTGCCGGGTATGAATACAGGAGCAAGATTTGGATTAGGTTTAAAAAATATTCACTGGAGTTTAAATACTACATTGCTGCTTATCTTTTTCCAGCTTACAGTGCAAACCGTTTTTTCATTCATGCGGGTGTATTTGCTTACAGCAGTAGGCGAAAAAAGTTTAGCAGATATGCGCAAAGATGTTTACAGCAAGCTGCTCACCATGCCTATGAGTTTTTTTACAGAAAAAAGAGTTGGTGAATTAAGCAATCGTATCTCATCTGATCTATCGCAAATACAGGATGCCATATCATTTACACTTGCTGAATTTTTGCGTGGCGTCTTTACACTCATCATTGGGTTGTTTTTTATTTTCATTATAAGTCCAAAGCTGGCGCTGGTAATGTTATCAGTTGTGCCGTTACTTGCAATCGTAGCTGTAATATTTGGAAAACGCATTCGTAAGATGGCCCGCAAAACACAGGATCAGCTTGCCGTCAGCGGCACCATTGTACAGGAAACTTTTCAAGGCATTTCCATTGTAAAAGCATTTACCAGTGAGTTTCATGAGATCACACGTTATGTAAAAAGTTTGAAAGCGGTTGTATCTACTGCCATCAGCAATGCAAGATGGCGTGGCGCATTTGTAGCCTTTATGATCTTTACACTTTTTGGTGCATTGGCATTTGTAGTATGGAGTGGTGCCCGTATGGTACAAACACCGGGAAGCGGATTGACGATTGGCCTGCTGATTACGTTTGTTGTATTCTCCATGTTTGTTGGCGGCACGTTTGCCGGTTTTGCCGATATGTTTTCACAATTGCAAAAAACATTAGGCGCCACACAAAGTGTAAGAGAGATTTTGCGCAGCGATGGTGAACCTGTGGATTCGAAACAAATTGAAGTGGAACCACAATATGTATTAAAAGGGAATGTGAGATTTGAGCATGTAGCATTCAGTTATCCCAGTCGAAAAGATATAACAGTACTAAAAGATCTTTCGCTTACTGCACGCAATGGTGAGCAGCTTGCAATCGTCGGGCCAAGTGGCGCAGGCAAATCAACTATTGCATCGCTGCTATTACATTTTTATGAACCAGACAGCGGTACTCTCTATTTTGATGAACGACCGGCCCGTGAATTTCCTCTTTCACAATTGAGGCGGCAAATGGCTTTTGTACCGCAGGATGTTATTTTATTCGGCGGCAGCATTCGTGAAAATATTGCGTATGGAAAACCTAATGCTACTGATGAAGAAATTATTACAGCGGCAAAGAATGCTAATGCTCATGAATTTGTTTCAAGGTTTCCGGAGCAGTATGATACCATTGTTGGCGAACGCGGCATTAAATTAAGTGGTGGTCAGCGGCAACGTATCGCCATTGCCCGTGCTATCTTAAAAGATCCCGCCATTTTAATTTTAGACGAAGCTACTTCTTCGCTGGATAGTGAAAGTGAGCAACTGGTGCAAGATGCATTAGACAACCTGATGAAAGGCCGTACAAGTTTTGTCATTGCACACCGGCTTTCCACCATTCGCAATGCAGATAAGATCGTACTGATTGATAAAGGTATTGTAAGCGAAGCCGGCACACATACTGAACTGATGAACCATAATGGTCTTTATCGTAAGCTCAACGATATGCAGTTTGATTTTGGAATGGTAACACAATCACCGGCTGTTGAAGATTTGGAGAAATGATTATGAAGTTGAAACTAAGATTATAATTATTGATTCATTTTATCCAAGGGGAAGCACGCCCATTCACTTATCACAATCCAATTTTATCAGATTGAAAGAATCAAACAACACCGGCTCTGGCTTTTCTGCATCGGCAAGACCTTGCATGGCAAAAATACCGATGTATTTTGGTTTGATATCAAAGTTGCCATGTGCAGCTTCTTTAAAAGCAAAACTTTCCATGCGGCCGGCAGAAAACAGAAAACGGTATTGATTTCCTTTCTTTTCGATCTTCAATGCAGATTTTGCAAGATTCGACATGATCAGGCTGTCACTCCGTGGTTCGCCGGAAAATAAATTCACATGTGCTATTTCTTCGGGACGACTAATATTTCCTTCCACTGAAGAACCAACGACCTGTATGATCACTTCTGCCGGCTTGCTGTAACCGCCAAAAAAATTGTTGTATCCAATGGATAACCTCAATGCTTTGCCGCTAAAACTTGAATCTTCTGACAATAAGATACCCGCCTGTTGCCAGCTCTGATTGGGAATAAAATTGCTAAGATGAATTTCTGCACTAAAGCAGTCCTTATTGATCTTACGATAAAGAAAATTCTTTATTCCGGTTTGTTTCATTTTGGCAGCATCGGGCCAGTTATCGCCTATTAATGTGTACAAAGAAAGATGACCTGCCGCCTCATTTCTTTTGTTCCAAAAAACAGGCGATTCATTTTTTATATACCACCCTTTTCTTTTTAGTGAGTCTGTAGTAACATTATTGAATTCATCTGTTATGAAAACCAATCCATTTTTGGTCGGAAAATTTTTCACCGCAACAAAAACTATTATCAATACAAGTAATGACAGTACAACAAAGAGAATCTTCCTTGCTGAAACCAGCTTACTTGCAGGCTTATTATTCATAAAGCGGCTGCGGTATTGAAACCAGTAAGGGTGATGACTTTCCTGGCTCTTTCTTTTTATTTCATCAGTTTCAGGAGCATTAAGCACATACCTCGCCAGCGTATCAAGTGTTGCAGCAGAAGGATTTTCTTTTTTCGCTTCACCGGGATTGAAAACATATTGCGAGTAATTCTTGATACTTTTTACACCGACCATCAAACCTGTTTGCTGAAAAATGGCATTTGACAGAAGCTTGCTGTCTGTTTCTGAAAGCGAAGAACTCAGATGCTGGCCAAAACATTTCTGGCAAGCCTCTTTGAACAAGCTAATAAACACCTGGTCATTCCAATCTTTCATGATGATGATTTAACAGTTTAGCTTTTCTGCAAATTTCCGTTTGATTTCTGCAGAATTCCATTCCAATTCCAACTGCCGCAATAACAGCCCATGAGATTTGTAACGATTCTTTTACCCGTAAAAATATTAAGTATGAACAAATGGACTGTTATTTTAACCTTTTTAATGTTTTCTGCTGCCGGCTCCGCGCAAAACCTTCAATTGCATTATGACTTCAGGCATAGCCTCGATCCAAAGTTGAATTCGGAAAATTTTCCATCCATTAGTTTTGAATATTTCAAACTGATTGATACGTTAGAAACAGGTTCTTTTCTTATGAAGGTGCAGGCAGACTTCAAAGGAAAAGATCAGAACATTGGCCAGGTATTCATGCAGCTTTCCCAATCGTTACGATTTTGGAAACCGAAGTTTTATATTTATCTCAACTACAGCGGCGGGCTGGGCGTTACAAAATCTTCGTTTGGATTTTATATTGCCAATTCGTATGGCATTGGCATCTCCTATCCGTTTCAGTGGAAGGGCGCCTGGCTGGCTACTAATTTCTCTTTTCGTTACAATGCTTTTAAAAAACCGAGCTATGATCCGCAGTTTACTTTTTATTTCGGAAGAGGCATTGCTAATTGGAAATTCTTTACTGCAGGAAGTTTTGTTTTTTGGACAGAAAACCTTGATCAGGGCGAAGAATTTACCCGTGACAGGAAAGGAAAGAAATTTGCTTTTTTTGGTGATCCGCAGTTTTGGATGAAGGTAAAAGGCGGCCTTTCCGCCGGCAGCCGGTTAAATGTATTTTACCATACGCTAACTGAAGATGACGAGATACGGATTTACCCAACACTGGGGTTGAAATACCAGTTTTGACAACATTCAAGATTTGTATTGAAGAAAACTTTGGTAAATTTATACAGCAAAACATGATGTTATGATTACCGAAAAACATATCATCAAAGTTGACAAAGATATCACTCCTGTTCATTACACTAAAAGAACAGAACCTGAATTAAAGATTGGCGAAGATTATTGGGTTTGTTTTGGCAATAACATAGCTTATCCCTGCACATTAAAAGAGATCATTGAAGGCCGCAGCAAAAGAGTTGTCATTACCAAATATGATAATGACAAAACATTTGGTGAACATGTAGTGTTCAGTAATGAAATAGGACGAACGCCGGAAGAAGCAGTGAGAAACACTGCAACTTTTTAAGAAGCACAAACAAAAACGCTGATTAGATAGATTAGTACGGATTAGTGTTTAAAAAATCCGTTGCATCCATCTCATCCGTGTTCCCATATTCAAAATTTATACAGCTTCCAAATCAGCATACCGGTATTTGTGTTTATTAAAATACTCACTCTGCTGTCTTATTAAAAAAGAATATTTGCTTTATATAATTGTTGTTCAGTTGCTTGCTTGCTGCTTCCTGATGGCATGATAATGGTCGCCTCATTTTGACAGATAAAGTAAAAGATAAATAAGGATCAATGCGGTATCATGCACTGGCAGTTGACTACGATGGCACTATTGCCCACCACGGAAAGGTTCCGCATCACGTAGTGGATGCATTGAAAAAAGTAAAGGCTTCCAAACGAAAAATTTTGCTGGTGACAGGTCGTGAACTGGATGAATTGAAAGAAATTTTTCCGGCGCATAATATCTTTGATCTTATTGTAGCAGAAAACGGCGCACTGATCTATGATCCTTCAACTGCTGAAGAAACGAAGCTGGGTGAAACTCCACCCGGCACATTTGTGGATGAACTGCGAAGACGCGGAGTGCAGCCTATCTCAACAGGTCGGGTGATCGTGGCTACATGGGAACCTTATCATCATGTTGCATTGGAAGTGATCAAAAACTCGGGAATAGAACGACAGGTGATATTTAATAAAGGAGCTGTAATGATCCTTCCACCCGGAGTAAACAAAGCGACCGGCCTTGAAGCTGCATTGAAAAAAATGGAAATGTCCATGCACAATGTAGCAGCAGTGGGCGATGCAGAAAATGATACTGCAATGTTTCTGACTGCAGAATGTTCGGTGGCCGTAGCGAATGCATTGCCTGCAGTAAAAGAACAGGCCGACTGGGTGACTGATGCCGATCATGGCGAAGGCGTGATTGCAGTAATAGATCAATTGCTCAAAGATGATCTTATAAACCTTGAAACAAAATTGCAGCGTCATCATTTGCTGTTGGGAAAAACAGAAGCCGACAAAGATTTTTTTGTTTCACCTTATCGTAATGGTATTTTGCTCGCCGGCACATCCGGCGGCGGAAAGACAACACTTACTGTATCATTTGTTGAAGCCCTGGCGGCAAAAAAATACCAGTTTTGCCTGGTTGACCCCGAAGGCGATTACTCTGAACTAACCGAATGCGTAACAGTTGGCGATGCTACGCATAGTCCGCAACTGGACGAGATCACTACTATTTTAAAAGATAGTTCGCAAAACGTGGTGATCTGTCTGCTTGGAATAAAACTGAATGATCGTCCTTCTTTTATTAAAAACCTGATGGCGGAACTGGGCAAGCTTATCTCATCAAAAGGACATCCGCATTGGCTGATACTCGATGAGGTGCATCATTTATTTCCCATAGAAGTGGAATCATCCTTTTTTAATATCCCCGCCGATATGAAAAATTTTCTGATGATCACCCTGTCGCCTGACCAGGTAAACAAAAAACTTATACAGCAAGCAGACATGCAGGTTCTTGTGGGCGATAACCCCCAGGAAGCTCTGCACAAATTTGGCCAGGTGCAAGAGTTTCCTGCAGAAAATATTTCTATAAATGCCCTGCCAAAAGGTGAAGCATGGATATGGAATCTGCAACCAGGCGCAAAACCTTTTGTAATAACCCTTACCAAACCACAACACCTGCTACAGCGCCACAAAAAGAAATATGCAACCGGCGATATGAAAGGAAACAGCTTTTATTTTACCGGCCCTGAACGGAAGCTTAACCTGAAAGCTCAAAACCTGGCTTTCTTTTCGCAAGTGGCTGAAGGAATAGATGATGAGACCTGGATGTTTCATTTGAAAAGAAATGATTACTCCAACTGGATACGAAATGCGGTTGGCGACAGAGAACTGGCTGACCTTGTATTAAAAGAAGAAAAGCACAACAACAATGCGATGGCTACGAAAAGAAATATTTTAAAGTCTATTGAAGAAAAATATACACTGGGTAAAAACAATGCAAGCAAATAACAGAATACCATTTCATCTTTGTATTGCATATCTTAGTACAATTAAAAAAAAAAATTATGATCATTGTTCACGACATATTCATCGCCAAGCCCGGCAACGCATCAAAGCTGGCAAAACTGTTTAAAGAAGTAATGCAAGACGATAAAGAATTCGTCAATATTATGACAGATATGACAGGACAGTACAACAAAGTGATAGCAGTAACCAAATACGATAGCCTTGCAGCCTTTGAGGGTAGTTGGAAAGAGATGGAAAAAAATACGGAAAAGATGAAGATGATGAAGGAAAAAATGGCCGGCTATCATGAAATGTATCTCACCGGTTCAAGGGAAATATATAAGATTTGGTAAATTATTAAAACGTTTTTCTGTACTGTGAACATCGCCGGCTCATGGTCGGTCATCAAGCCTTGTGCGGCAAATACTCCCCGCGGGCGGGCAATCCTGCCTCTCTCCTCAATAGTTACCAATACGTCTTAATATCATTATGCACTGGCATAGTTGTAGCAACTGTGTTAGCAGGCAATTATTATTTACATAAAATCATTTTATATGAAATTCCAACTGCTGATCACAGGTGCTGTGGCGTTAGCCATTGCCGCCTGCAAGTCACCCTATAAAGCAACTGACAATCCGAAACCGGCAGCCGATGCTACAGCTTCGGCTACAAATACTACATTAACGAACAAAATGCCAATGCCAACCGATTCTGCAACGATGCCGAAAACGGATACAAGCACCATGTTAGACTCCTTGTCTAATGCTTTACCGGATTCGGTAAAGATTTCATCACGTCCCGATACAGCACAAATGAAAACTCCTGTTGACACAGCATCAACAATGCTTCCACCACAGTTGCAAACAAAAAGCCAGGCTCCTGCTGTGATAGAGAGTGTATTCAACAAACAATATCCCGGAGCTACCAACATGAAATGGTCAACTTATGATTCACTTGCTGCAATTCCTATTGACATGAGACTGACAGGATGGAAAAAAATGGATGCCGAAGACTACATGGTAAAGTTTGATCTTAAAGGTGAAACTTATTATGCATGGTACAATAGTAAAGGAAAATGGATAGGCTCAGCTTCGCCAATGACAGATCTGGACAAGTTGCCGGCCGCAGTAAAGACAGCTTTGAATAATGCTATCAAAACAAGATATACCGGCTATAGCATTACACAAGTGAACCGTGAATTTGAAACCGGTAAAAAATCATACGAAGTAGAATTAACAAAGGATGATGGCAAAGTAAGAATGATGGTAAGCTCAAATGGAAAGATCGGTCAGATATACAGGTATAAGCAGCAATAGCAATACAGACAATTAAGTCATTAAGTATTTAATTCAAATAAGCCATATTGGATATTGCGGCGTATGACTTATTTGAATTTAACCCAATCAAAGACACTATGTATTCAAAAACCGCTCTGTCAACGAAAATTTTTTTCTACCTTGCTTATCTAAATAATACTGATATGGACTTCCAACTCGTCGCTGGCAGGCCAGATACAGCCGACCACCTGGTTTTTACAACCACTTTCAATCACAACAATGTTTTTTACAAAGCAGCACTTGCCGAAACCATTTCATGGGAAGGACATCGTGTGGGCAGCTATGACGTATTGCTCCAGTCGGGCAAAGGCACGCAGCGCTTTACCCTTCTTAAATACGGTGAGCATTGGCGGGCTGGGGATGAAGTAGAACAGATTGGCGTTATTCAACAGGATATGGTTGATTTATTGGGCACTGTTATTAACCAGGTTTGCAGGTAAGCATATTTACTGGTTGGTTCATTCTATTTTACAAACATATCGCTGTTTTAAACAGCCTGTAACTTACTATAATGAAAAATAGTTTGCTGCTTCTCTTGTTTAATTTTGCCACTGCATCGTTTGTATTTTGCCAGGAAGTTAAGCCAACTGATTCGCAGGAAAAAGCCATTCGTTTCCTCATTGATGAATATAGCCGTGCAAGAGAAACAAATGATACAGTTTTGCTAAAAACGATCTTAACCAAAGATGTTGATCAACTGGTATCTGACGGTGAATGGAGAGAAGGCATTGGCGCCGCTATGTCAGGAATGCTTAAAAGCTCAGGCGGTAACCCCGGCACAAGAACACTGCAAGTTGAAAAAATAAGGATGCTCAGTTCCACTGTCGCCATTGCAGATTGCAAATATGAAATACAAAGCTACAATGGAGCCATCCAAAAAATGTGGAGCAGCTTTATTGCAGTATATGATAAGGCAAACTGGAGAATCAGTGCGATAAGGAATATGCTGCCGGCCAGTAAATAAGATAGCAGACCGTTTGTTGAAAGAGTAACGAACGAGCTTACTGTGTTCTTTCTACTTTCTTAAAATCATTGATGCTAAAAGCTTTTCATCACACCCTCCGGGTCGTTGCAGGTATTTTTTATCTCATTCATCAACCATGCAAACCAGCTAACTCACGATAAGTTGATTCTTTATCTAACATGGGAATCATCATTTGATTTGCTTTATTCCTTTCCAAATTTTAGATCATTGGCTTCATGATGAAATAGCTGCAGGTATTCCTTCAAATTGCTTTGGTCAATTATTAGTTTATGTTACCCCCTATTATATTCACATACTCTATAAATCGGCTGGTTTTTTCCACTTTTGATTTTATACTGGGGAAAATATACTACGGTATACCGGTGAAGCTACACGACAGGCTAAAAATAAAGTTTAGTGTATCCTGTCACGAAGGCATACTATTTGGTGCAGTAAAAGCGGCTGTTAGATTTTCTGCCTTTTACAGGCCACTTATTTTATTATTTAAAATAAATGAAATGGATACTAAAACAAAGAACCGGAAAAATACCACTGCGCAAACTGATATCTTAATACACCGCGTTTTTGCATTGCCAGCCGATAAAATATGGCAGGCGCTAACGGTGCCTGAATACTTTAAGAAATGGTATGGGCCAAAAAATTTTACTTGTCCATACAGCGTAATGGAAGCAAGAAAGGGTGGCAAGTATTTGAATTGTATGCGAGGGCCCGACGGAAAAGAGTATTGGGGCACCGGTGTGGTGGTTGAATTTATTCCCGGGAAGAAATTAGCGATCACCGATAGTTTTTCTGACTCAAAAGGAAATATCATTTCTGCTGCCGTATATGGCATGCCAGGCGACTGGCCCCGTGAATTGCTGATCACATTTGAGCTGCAGGAAGCCGATGGCGCCACCAAATTAAGGTTGGAGCATGAAGGCATACCGCAAGAAATGTATGATGAATGTGTAAGGGGATGGAACGAATCGCTTGATAAGCTGGAAGAAAATATTAAATGATATTGATTGAGGAAATTTTAAAGCTGGGGGCTATGACATGCATCCTGGTATTTGTATTTTATTTAAAGACACTAACCACAGCGGCTGGGATGCTTTTCATTATTGAATGAAAGATTGTTATTGGCATCCCGATGCAATCTGCTTTTGGTTCTTTCGGCGAAGGTGGAACGCTATTACAATTTGGAATGCACCCCTGGCAAGGCTTTTGTAACGATCGTTACTTTATAATATGCGTATGAAACAAAAGCCTGTTGCATTTATCACGGTTATATTACTGATGCTTGTAACCGGTGTGTTTTGGGGCACCTGGTTTACGCTTACCCGTTCCCTGCCGGATTTTTCGGCTGCTGAGTTTATTCATATCGGCAAAACGATTATTGCTAATGTGGCTGTGCCCATGAGCATCATTATGCCGGCCGCTTTGCTTTTTCTGCTGCTATCCATGTGGAGCAGCTATAAAACAAACCGGGCTGTTTTTTGGCTGTTTACTATCTCCTTTGTGCTGATGGTGGTTACTTTAATTATTACCGTGGCTGCAGAAGTGCCGATAGATAATCAAATCAAAATCTGGACAGCAGAAACTGTACCTGCCAACTGGCAATCGCTGCGGCAAACCTGGGATGAATTTCATACCATCAGAACGTTTACTTCTATCGGTTCATTTGGTTTTTATGCAGCGGGAATGCTTAAGACTATTTGAGATTTAAAATTTGAGATTGGGAACCGGCCTGAATGGGCAGAAGGGGTTGGAATTTCAAATTCAACATCAATCAAAATACGTAAACGTCTTTATCACCACATCGCCGTCACTATAATCATTCCTGACGGTGCTGATGCGGTCTTTGCTGTCGAAAGTATAGATAGAAGTGGCGCTTCCTGTGACCGTACCACTTTCGGTTAGCGTCACCTTTTTGAGCAGGCTGGATTTTTGCTGCGGAACTGATACGGGTATTAACTGGGGCTGCAGGTAGAGCTTGCCGGTATAATATTCAAAGATGTACACATAGTCATCAGTGTCTTCTGATTTTATAAGGTTACCGGCGCCATCGTAGGTATAGGTGGTCGTATTCCACAAGTATGAAGTGTTATCCCAGTAATCGTATTCATAAAGTTTGGTCAATTGACCGGCAGGATTATAAATATATTTCTCCGTAATGGTATCATTGGTATTATTGTATTGAAACGAACTGTCTATGCGGGATTGACTGCAAATTAGACAAGCTAAACAGTAAGTCGAAACATTTCAAAATTTGAAATTTGTGATTTGGAATTTGAGGCAAACAAGGCTGCTGCATATTAGTTCAATTCATTTCATTTCATTTCATTTCCGCTTATTCACAATTTATTTTGCAACTGATCTTCCACAAGCAGCCATTCACATTATAAAATTGTCAATCTGTACAAATGGAGTTACATGCTATCCGGGCTGGCATTATTTTCGTATAACTATTAATACCTTAAAACGAACAGATATGAAAACAGCAATCGTAGTACTTAGCGCAGTAGCAGCAGGCGCATTGGCCCTGTATATCGTTCGCCGTATAGAAAGCCGCAATATGCGGAACAGAGTGGCGTCAGAAGGTTTTGAAACGGCTACCGATATATTGTATCCAAACAGGCGTCGCTCATTCAGCAAACACAGGATAGGTCCCGTACTTCCCGGTTAGTATTTTCGTGGGCCGACCCCACATTATATATATGGCTTTACTGTTATCAGGCTTCGCTACACAGCGGAGCTTTTTTGTTTCGGCCACAGGTGAACGCAAATTAACACAGATATAAATTAACTATGCCTCGAATTACACGAATAAAGTGGCTTAGGTTTAAAATTGTTAAATAAATCTGACATAGCCCTTAAAGAGGGAAAAACAAAATGCAGCATTATTTGTGTCCATCGGTGTTCATCTGTGGCTTACCCTTCGTGACCGCAAATAAAAAGTCCCACCTTTTACGGCAGGACTTTCTATTGTCAAGATCGGGGAAAAATTTATTCTTATGCCTGTGAGGCCATTTCTTTTGCAAACTGTGCTCTTATCACATTCAATGCGCCACCGGCTTTGAACCATTCGATCTGTTGCTCATTGTAACTATGATTCACCAATAAGTACTCGCTGCTGCCATCAGCATGTTTTAATTCAATATTCAGCGGCACACCCGGAGCAAAGGAAGTGAGACCTTCAATATCAATCGTGTCATCTTCCAGTATTTTATCATAATCAGCTTTATCAGCAAAAGTGAGAGCCAGCATGCCTTGTTTTTTCAAATTGGTCTCGTGTATGCGTGCAAAGCTGCGTACCAGGATAGCTCTTACACCAAGATGACGTGGTTCCATCGCTGCATGTTCTCTTGATGAACCCTCGCCATAATTCTCATCGCCCACTACAATGCTGCCAATACCTGCGGCTTTATATGCACGGGCTGTAGCAGGCACAGCGCCATACTCACCGGTAAGCTGATTCTTTACATGATCTGTTTTATCATTGGCAAAGTTGAGTGCGCCGATCAGCATATTGTTGCTGATATTATCCAAATGGCCGCGATATTTAAGCCATGGGCCAGCCATCGAAATATGATCGGTAGTGCATTTTCCTTTTGCTTTGATCAGCAATCTAAGATTGAGCAGGTCGGTGCCTTCCCATGGTGCAAATGCGCTAAGCAATTGTAAACGCTGGCTGTCGGGACTTACAATTACTTTGATATCGCTTCCATCTTCGGCAGGCGCCTGGTAACCGGCATCTTCTACTGAAAAACCTTTGGGTGGCAGTTCAAAACCAACCGGCTCTTTCAATAATACTTCTTCGCCTTTCTCATTTTTTAATTTATCAGTAATGGGGTTAAAAGCAATTGTTCCGGCAATTGCCATTGCCGTTACTACTTCAGGCGAAGCAACAAAAGCATGAGTGCTGGCCAGGCCATCATTTCGTTTTGCAAAGTTTCTGTTGAAAGAAGTAATGATGGTGTTCTTGCGGTTGGGATCATCAATATGCCGTGCCCATTGGCCAATGCAGGGGCCGCAGGCATTTGCCAATACCACACCACCTACTTTTTCAAAGGTTTTGATAAAGCCATCTCTTTCGATGGTATATCTTACCAGTTCTGAACCGGGAGTGATGGTAAATTCAGAATTTGCTTTCAGTCCTTTGCTTACTGCATCTTCTACAATAGAAGCAGAACGGCTGATATCTTCATAAGAAGAGTTGGTGCAGCTACCAATCAATGCCACTTCCAGTTTAGCAGGCCATTCGTTGCTTTTTACGGCTTCAGCCATTTTAGAAATAGGCGTTGCCAGGTCGGGAGTAAACGGCCCGTTCACATAAGGTTCCAGTTCACTCAAGTTTAATTCTAATAGTTGATCATAATATTTTGCAGGATCAGCCATTACTTCTTCATCGGGGCGAAGGTCGTTTCGTATTGCATCAGCAAGAGATGCGACTACGTCACGGCCTGTTGCTTTCAGGTAAGCACTCATTTTTTCATCGTAAGCAAATACTGAACAGGTAGCACCTATTTCGGCGCCCATATTACATACTGTGCCTTTACCTGTAGCACTCATGCTGTCGGCGCCTTCACCAAAATATTCTACAATAGCTCCGGTACCACCTTTTACTGTTAACTGACCCGCTACCCAAAGGATCACATCTTTGCATGATGTCCATCCATTGAGTTTACCTGTAAGCTTTACACCAATGATCTTTGGCATTTTCAACTCCCAGGGCAGGCCGGCCATTACATCCACAGCATCAGCGCCACCTACACCAATCGCTACCATTCCCAACCCACCTGCATTAGGTGTATGCGAGTCGGTACCGATCATCATACCACCGGGAAATGCATAATTTTCCAGCACTACCTGGTGAATGATACCGGCGCCGGGTTTCCAGAAACCGATACCATATTTATTAGAGATGGACGAAAGAAAATCGTACACTTCTTTATTTACTTCATTGGCTGTAGCAAGGTCGGCAACAGCGCCTGTTTTAGCTTGTATCAGGTGGTCGCAATGCACCGTAGATGGAACCGCTACTTTGCTGCGGCCTGCTGTGCTAAACTGAAGCAGCGCCATTTGTGCTGTTGCATCCTGCATAGCTACACGGTCAGGAGCAAAGTCCACATAATTTTTACCACGTACATACGCAGTGGCAGGCAGGTCGCCAAACAAGTGGGCATACAATATTTTTTCAGTAAGCGTTAGTGGTTTGCCGATCAGCTTTCGGGCGGCAGCAACTTTGGCCGGCAATTCTGCATACAGTTTTTTAATGAGGTCGAGATCGAATACCATGAAGAAATAATTTGATAATGAGATAATATGCTAATGTGCTAATAGTTAGCTGTCGAAATTGCGGACTGGAGACTGCCTCAAGCAGAAGCTCCATTAGCAAATTAGCACATTGGCTAATCAGCACATTCTTAAGTGTTGCGAATTTACGGTAAAACAATCTTTTTTCCGGGGAGTATTGACAGCATGCAAATGATTTTTTTAAATTTGCTGTATGAACAAATTCAAAAGCTTTGTTGAATGGAATGCCTTTGGCGTTTGTTCTGCCATTGGTAACCGGATGGGCATTCCCACCAGTCGTATCCGGCAGTATTTTATTTATACTTCACTGATCACGATGGGCTCCCCGATCATCGTGTATATGATCCTGGCATTTTGGAGAAATATGCGGAATTATATGATGTCGGCGAAAAGGAATCCGTGGTATTATTTATAGGACACCCTCTAAATCTCCCTTAAAGGGAGACTTCCCGTCACACAAGCCTCGCTTGTCGAAAAGACTTTATTGATCCTAGGATTTTACTCCTGTTGGTTTTTTATTTGTGAACAAGCGATATTAACCCAGGTGATCGTCCCTTGTCCCTGCTGCAAGAGCAGGACTATATTCAACTGCAGTGCATAATGCATTTTTCAAAAAACCTTTGCGCTTTCTCTGCTTCTTTGCAGTTAAACAACATCAATTACTTTTGAGCACACAATATGTCAGATCAAACACAAAAGATCATACCCGTATTACGGATACTCGATATAGCCAAAGCCAAAGAATTTTATATTGACTGGCTGGGATTTACCATTGACTGGGAACATCGCTTTGGTGAAAACTTTCCGCTTTATATGCAAGTCTCGGGTCATGACATCATTCTGCATCTTACAGAACACTATGGCGATTGCCTGACGGGTGCAAGAATAAGGATCAATATGCAGGGCATTGAAACTTTTCATAAACAAATAACACAAAAAAATTACCGTTACTACAAACCCGGCATTGAAAAAACAGAATGGAACACACTGGAAGTATGCCTGCTTGATCCGTTTGGCAATCATTTGGTGTTTGCAGAGTATTTAAAGAATGAGTAACGCATGTCAACAGTTTTCTAATTCACTTTATTCATGCCTAATCCCTATTTCCGCTTCAAACAATTTACTATCCACCAGGATCGCTGCGCTATGAAAGTAACTACCGATGGTTGCCTGTTTGGAGCATGGGTGGCTGAAGAGGTGAAAAGTGAAAAGTCACAAGTCAAATTACTTGATATCGGCATGGGCACCGGTTTGTTAAGCCTTATGATCGCACAAAAGATAAATGCTGCTATTACCACGGTTGAAATAGATAATGATGCTTTTGCACAAGCATCAGAAAATATCAATGCTTCACCATGGAAGGAAAATATTCAAATCATAAATGCAGACATTAAAGACCTTACTTTGCCGCAGCAATATGAAGTGATCATCAGCAACCCTCCCTTTTATGAAAAGGAATGGCTATCCGGCGACAGTAAAAAAAATACGGCGCATCATAGCAGCGAATTACTGATCACCGATCTGCTCCCTATTATTAAAAAAAACTTAAAAACCGGCGGAACGTTTTACCTGCTGCTTCCATTTAAAAGACATAAACAACTAACGGGCTTTTTTGAAGAGCAAAACGTTTTTATCACAAAAAAAATGCTGGTGCGTCAAACTGAAGAGCATGATTACTTCCGGTTTATGATCAAAGCGAAGTTTGAAAAAACAAATCAAACAATTACAAAAGAAATCGCCATCCGCAATAAAGAAAATGATTACACAAATGAATTTATGACACTATTAAAAGACTACTACCTTTATTTGTGAAAATAATAATCGTCATTTTGCTTTTGAAAACTCAAAACCATAAACTATAAAGCATAAACTTCAAACGCCTCATGAAATCCCGCAGACAATTTATACAAACAAGCAGCGTACTGACCGCTGCTATGCTTATAAAGCCATCAGGAATTTTTGCAAATGATAGTGACTTTAATTTTGAAAGCAAACGTCCGCCTCTCACAGAAAGAAAGTTTACCAGCGAAGCAGTAGAAGCCACGATCATTCAATACAAAAAGCTCATCGCTAATCCGGAACTGGCCTGGCTGTTTGAAAATTGTTTTCCCAATACACTTGATACCACGGTTGATTTTGAAATGATCAATGGCAAACCGGATACTTATGTCATCACCGGTGATATTGATGCCATGTGGCTGCGTGACAGCACGGCGCAGGTATGGCCTTATATTGCATTAACGAAAAATGATAAGAAGCTGCAGCATTTAATTGCCGGAGTAATCAATCGTCAGACAAAATGTATCCTTCTCGATCCTTATGCCAATGCTTTTTATAAAGACTTTAATAAAATAAGCGAATGGAAAGATGATATCACTGCTATGAAGCCCGGCATACACGAACGCAAATGGGAGATTGACAGTTTATGTTATCCCATTCGCCTGGCTTATGGTTATTGGAAACAAACGGGAGATACCAGTGTATTTGACACTGACTGGAAAGAAGCCATGCGTCTCGTACTTCAAACATTTACCGAACAACAAAGACTAACAGATAAAGGGCCTTATACTTTTCAGCGTACAACCGCATGGGCAACGGATGGTGTGCCATTGAGCGGTTATGGTTATCCCGTAAAACCAAATGGCCTGATCTGCTCAATATTTCGCCCAAGTGATGATTGCACTTTATTTCCTTATTTAGTTCCCAGCAACATGTTTGCTATAGAAGTATTAGGCAAGCTGGCCGAATTATGTTCACTGCCTGCTATTGCTGATACTAAAATTGCCGCAAGAGCTAAACAATTGCAACAGCAAGTAAGCAAAGCTTTGAAAGAAGATGGTATTATCAATCATCCCAGGTTTGGAAGGATCATTGCTTTTGAAGTAAATGGTTTTGGCAGCTTTCATTTGATGGATGATGCGAATGTGCCTTCATTATTATCTCTTCCCTATCTCGGCGCTGTCACACCAAATGATCCGTTGTATCTCAATACAAGAAAAGTAGTGCTGTCAGAAAACAATCCTTTCTTTTATAAAGGTAAAGCCGGTGAAGGCATCGGTGGGCCGCATACCGGTGCAGATACCATCTGGCCAATGAGTATTATTCTTAGAGCCATCACCAGTGTGAGTGAAACAGAAGTAAAAAATTGCATTGATACATTAATAAAAACACATGCCGGCACCGGCTTTATGCATGAATCATTTCATAAAGACGATGCAGCAAAATTTACCCGCAAATGGTTTGCCTGGGCTAATACTTTGTTTGGGGAAATGATCATTCATACCAATAAAATGTTTCCGGGTATTTTGAAGAGGAAGTGATACGGAGTTGCTGCATTGATCATAAATGGTGAATAGAAGAAATTGTGCATGCCTAAAATAAGTTGACAAAAAAGAGTCAACTATGAAGCATGAAACTAAGCAAAAATTACAGATCAGAGTACGGCGGATTTTTTCGGAAGAGCTTAAAAGGAAAGCGATAAAAGATTTGACAAGTAAACGAACTACGATCAAAGCTTTGATGAACGAACACCAGGTTAGTCATCAGGCTATTTACACCTGGTTATACAAGTACTCGCCGTACCATGAACAGAAATGTACCTTAGTGGTACAAATGAAAAGCGAAGAAGCAAAAAAAAATGAGCTGCAACAGCGTATTGCAGAACTGGAACGTATCGTTGGACAAAAGCAGTTGGAGATAGATTTTTTAAATAAGCTGCTTGAAATTGGAAGCAGTGAGCTCGGATTTGATCTAAAAAAAAGTTTCAGTTCGCCACCATTGAATGGTACCGGCACTGCAAACGGCAGCACCAATACAAGTTGATAGAAGTATTGAAGTTTTGCGGGATCAGCCGGCAGGCACATTTTCAGGCGTTGCAAAGATCTTTGAAGGAAGCACAGAAAACAGTATTGTATATCCGCATGATGGAGCAGGTTCGGGAAATTCATCCTGGCATGGGATTGCGAACGATGTATGAAATGCTTCATCCCGAAGGTATAGGACGGGATGGATTTGTTGCATTGGGCTTACAAGAAGGTTTCAGACTGAAAAATGTCGAGAAGCAAACCAGAACAACCTATAGTGTTAAATCCAGTCGTTATAGCAATCTGCTGGGTGAGATGGAGTTTACAGACATCAATCAGTTATGGAGCAGCGACATTACGTATTGGTTATGGCAGGATCAGTTCTTTTACATTGTGTTCATCATGGATGTGTACTCCCGCCGGATCATCGGATACAACCTGGCTGATAATATGCGGGCAGAAAATAACCTGGCAGCTTTGCAAATGGCTTTAGAGACGCGAGGTATTAAAAAGTATCATCAGGAGCTTATTCATCATTCCGACAAAGGCACACAATATGCAAGTGATATATATACCGGTATGCTGGAACACTATGAAATACGGATCAGTATGTGCAATGATGTATATGAAAATACCCATATCGAAAGAGTGAACGATACCATCAAAAATCAATACCTGAACAGAATGGAAATAAGCAGCAGGCAGGAACTAAATAAAAAGCTGGATGAGGCCATAAAGGCATACAATGAATCCAGACCGCATCAAAGGTTAAAAATGTTGTCTCCCATTCAATATGAAAACCATTTAAAAAATATAGCAAAAGAAAAAAGAAATAAAATGACAATCTATACTATAAAAACAGAACAAGGCGAATCAGCCAACACGCAACTAAATTTGTTTGAAAAGTTATAAAAAACTGTCAACCTATTTTAGGCACACACAAATGTTCAATGCTCAATTTTCAATGATCAATGCTCAATTAAAAAAATCAGGCTTAGGAAACAAGTAACCCATCTGCATAATCCTGCAAATACTTATAATGCTCTGTAAGCTTACCATCTTTTGTCATGGTAGCTCTTTCTATAAGAGGAGAACCGCCTTTTACCAAATCATCCAAAACATATTTGATCAGTTGTTCGCCAAAATAGCGGGATGCATCTCTTGGCAATTCATTGGGCAAATTGCCCACTGCCATTATATCAATAGAATTTTTTAAATAGGGAGCTGTTTTTTGCAATGTATTTCTGTCAATACCATAAATAGGATCTTCAATACTTTGATCGCCGGCATTGATGGGCACGGAACCTTCTTTGTCATCCGTTACATCAGCAATGGTTTGAATAATAAAATTATCGGATTTCACATCTTCTTTTTCAAAAAGCCGCGGTACATTTTTATCCCAAAAAATTCCATTGAGCAAAATATCTGTTTGTGCAGCATACGGTAAAAATTTGCAGGAATATTTTTCAGGATGCTCATGAAATTCCTGGCGGTTATATTTACCCGTTGCTTTATTCATATAAAGATCGGCGCCTTTTAGCTGCGTATAAACAGGATAAGCAAAGCGCCGTACCATGTAATCATCCGGTTCCACTTCATGAATGCCCAGCAGGTTCATGATCTCCAGCAAGCCATGCGCCACACGGCCCGAACCTGCTACGACAATTTTTACACCCGGCAACCTTAATCCAAAATAATGATGGATCAGTTCACGAAAACTTCTTTGTTTATACACTCTTTCCAGCTTATACAAACCGGTACGATTGCCATAAGCCATGATGCCATTATGTGCACCTACTACGCCTGCAAAAAAACCAAAGCCAATGATGCG
>Ga0187893_10006263_pt1 | contig 20499 bp, 35 predicted proteins | sample MA1701074metaG_FD_139574 | JGI IMG/M metagenome (GOLD analysis project Ga0187893, IMG submission 139574) | White microbial mat communities from a basaltic lava cave in the Kipuka Kanohina Cave System on the Island of Hawaii, USA - MA170107-4 metaG ...
ACCGAATTTGCTATTCTGGGTCATGGCCAATCTCCTTATTCATTGGGCGCTTCAGCCCGTGAGTTAGTTACTGGAGACCTTATCGGTACTCCGCGAGATTGGCCTTCTCATACCATCTACCAGGTCATTCTCGGCATCTCTGCGGTCTTCAACCCCGGGTTTGCAGCAGCAGGTGCTGAATTCCAATGATCGTTTTGGCGTCGCGAAATCGTCCGTGTTGGAGGTGCTCTTCAAGCTCTGCCCGGGTCAGTTGAACGATTTCCAAGTCCTCGTCGTCGTCACCGGCGGCTTGCATTGGCGCCAGGTCTTCCGCCACATAGATGTGCAGCTTCTCGTCGCAGAAACCGGGTGTCGAATAGCATTCGGCAATCTTGGTCAGGCGCCCGGCCTTGTATCCCACTTCTTCTGCCAGTTCGCGCGCCGCCGTTTCTTCCGGCGGTTCTCCTCCATCAATCTTTCCCGCTGGAAGCTCCAGGAGATATTCCTGCATCGGATAGCGAAACTGCCGCACCAGCAGGACATCGCCTCCCGGCAAGACCGGAACGACCGCAGCACCCCCGGGATGTTGAAAGACCTCCCGAATCGTGTTGATGCCCTGATTGGTGGTGATGTCATCGACAACCAGGTTGACGATCCGGCCGCGATAGACTTCGTTGCGATGGTTTAGAGTATGCGGGAGTTTCAAGGAAGTCTTCCATGCCGCGTAGCGGCGCCAAGTTTGATGAGAATCAAAGCGCCAGGGAGTTGCTCGGTCAGTGTTGCCACACCTGTTACGACAACCCCCTGAAGGCTTCGCCTTCTTTCCCCCTTTGGTAAGGGGGATTTTCTGACGGCCGACAGATAAAAAAAATCCCCAGTGAAACACTGGGGATCAGAAAAACGACTGGCACGCCGGCTCGAAGCCGATTCTTACTCTTCGCTCTTTTCAGCCTTGGGTTTCTTGCCAGACTTGGCTTTCTCTGCTGCAGCCTTGGCTGCGGCCTTTTCGGCTTTCTTCACGGAAAGCTCGCTGCCCAGCAGCTCAATGATTGCCAGGTCTGCCCCGTCGCCTTCGCGATATCCGAGTTTGATGATGCGCGTGTAGCCGCCGTTGCGGTCCGCAAACCGACCGGCGATGTTATCGAAAAGCTTCTGCAGCACCGCCGCCTTCAGCAAAAATCCGGCAGCCTGGCGCCGGGCGTGAAGGCTGCCCACTTTGCCCAAGGTGATGAGCTTTTCCGCCACCGGGCGCATCTCTTTGGCTTTTTGAACAGTGGTGGTTATGCGCTCGTGTTCGAACAGCGAGGTGCACAGGTTTCTCAGCAGCGCGATGCGATGGGGAGTCGGTCTTCCCAGTTTTCGACCATGGACTCTATGCCGCATTTCAATCTATCTCCTTGCTCAATTCTAGGAATCAGTTTCCAGCGGCCGCCGGGACGGGATGTCCCGCTTCGTCAAGCGTCATTCCCAGACTTAGGCCCATGCCAGACAGGATCTCTTTGATTTCATTCAAAGACTTGCGGCCAAAGTTCTTTGTCTTTAGCATCTCCGATTCCGACTTCTGAACCAATTCGCCAATCGTCTTGATGTTGGCGTTCTTCAGACAGTTGTAGGAGCGGACAGACAGCTCGAGTTCCTCCACCGACTTGGACAGGTTTTCGTTGGCGACGTCGGTGCCGCGTTCGGCCTTCTCTTCACGGGCTTCGGGCTGTTCTTCGAAGTTGATGAAGATAGCCATGTGGTCCTTCACGAGCTTGGCGGCGAAGCCAATCGCATCCTGGGGATTGATGCAGCCATTGGTCCACACGTCCAGGGTCAGTTTGTCGTAATCGGTCATCTGTCCCAGGCGAGCCGGCTCAACCGTGTAGTTGACTTTCTTCACCGGCGAATGCACTGAGTCGATGGGAATATACCCAATCGAGAGGTCTTCATCGAAATTCTTGTCGGCCGAAACGTAGCCGCGACCAATTTTCAACCGCATCTCGACATGCAGCTTTCCACCTTCGCTGATGGTGGCGAGATACACATTCTTGTCGAGGATTTCGACGTCGCCATCCGCTCTGATGTTAGCGGAGGTCAGCACTCCTGAAGCGTCAGACTCGAGGTAAATCGTCTTCGGCCCTTCGCTGTTCAAACGAAACGGAACCTGTTTCAGATTCAGAATGATATCGGTAGCATCTTCGACGACACCCGGAATTGGAGAAAACTCGTGCAAAATGCCTTCAATCTTCACGGCCGTGACTGCCGCTCCTTCAATGGAGGACAGCAACACGCGGCGTAGCGCGTTTCCAATGGTTGTCCCGAAGCCCCGCTCAAAGGGCTGGGCAGAAAATTGGCCGTAGTTCCGTTCGGCCTCACCGGAGTTTACAGATAATCTTTTGGGTTTCTGAAAGCCTTTCCATAACATAGCTGCCAATGCCTCCCAGCTCTTGCTGGAACTGGTCCAACAAGACTTGACTAGTTTTGATCGATGGATCTGATCCGGAAATTTGCGAGCCCGATGACTTTACTTAGAATAGAGCTCAACGATGAGGCGCTCCTGCACCGGCAGGTTGGTATCTTCCCGCTTGGGTAATGCAAGCACTTTGCCCGTGAATTTCGCGCCGTCCAGTTCCAGCCAACTCGGAACTCCGCGGCTTCCAACCATCTCCAGGGAGTTGATGATCGTGGGCATTTTCTGGCTCTTATCGTGGATGGCAATCACATCGCCAGGCTTCACCTGGAAGGAAGGGATGTTCACCTTCACATCGTTAACCCGCACATGCCCGTGCCCAACCAACTGTCGGCCCTGAGAGCGGGATGAGGCGAAACCCAGGCGGTAGACGGTACTGTCCAGCCGGCGCTCCAGCATCTGGAGCAGGGTCTCTCCGGTAACTCCCTTGGAACGTTCGGCCTTTTCAAAGTAGTTCCTGAACTGGCCTTCCATGAGGCCGTAAATGCGCTTCACCTTCTGCTTTTCGCGCAATTGCAAGCCATAGCCGACGACTTTTGATTTCCTGCTCTGCCCATGCTGGCCCGGAGCGAAGTTTCTCTTTTCAATCGCGCAGGAATCTTTGAAGCAACGGTCACCCTTCAAGAATAACTTCATGCCTTCCCGGCGGCACAAGCGGCAAACTGACTCACGATACCTTGCCAAATTCGTATTCCTCCATCATAGCGATGCTGTCGTACACAACTCGAAGACGATGCAACGTTCCTACACTCGACGGCGTTTCGGCGGGCGGCAGCCGTTGTGCGGAATGGGAGTCACGTCCCGGATCGATTTCACTTCCAACCCAACGGTCTGCAGAGCCCGGATGGCCGACTCGCGGCCGGAACCGGGTCCACGAACCAAGACCTCCACGCTCTTCATGCCATGCTCACGTGCCTTGCTGGCAACGGTGCTGGAAGCCTGCTGGGCGGCGAAAGGGGTTCCCTTTCGAGAGCCCTTAAATCCGAGTGAACCCGCGCTGGACCAGCAAACCAAATTACCTTGCGTATCCGTGATGCTGACGATGGTGTTGTTGAAAGTGGCTTGAACGTAGACAATCCCGTTCAGCACAGTCTTCTTTTCTTTCTTCTTGAAGACCTTTTTCTTGCCAGTCTTGGTCGGTGCTTTCGCCATCAACGCTCCTTGAAAATCAGTTCAGAGTTCAAGCTTCAGCTTGCGTCAGCCTGGGAGTGCCGCGCCTGAAGGCGGAACTCTAAACTACGTCTTTCCAGTGGGTTTCTTCTTTCCTGCAATCGCGCCCTTGCGCGGTCCCTTGCGGGTTCGTGCGTTGGTGTGGGTGCGTTGGCCGCGGGCAGGCAGCGATTTTCGATGCCGCGACCCGCGGTAAGAGCCAATTTCCATGAGCCGTTTAATGTTCATGGAGACTTCCTTGCGCAGATCGCCCTCGACGGCCGACCCTTCTTCAATTACCTGCCTAAGACGCGAGACTTCATCTTCGGACAAATCCTTCACCTTGGTGTCAAGGCTGATGTTGGCGGCGGCCAGAATCTTCTTGGAGCGCGGCCTGCCGATTCCATGGATATAGGTCAGGCCAACTTCAATTCTCTTTTCTCGCGGTAGATCAATACCTACTAGACGTGCCACTTTGCCCCCTTCGTCGAGCCAACGTTCAAGACCTCACCGTGGCTTAGCCCTGACGTTGCTTGTGCTTCGAATTGACGCAAATCACGCGAACCACGCGCTTGCGGTGAATGATCTTGCACTTATCACAGATTTTCTTTACGGAAGCCCTGACTTTCATGTGGACCAATCCCTATTTATACCGATAGACAATCCTGCCCCGCGTCAGGTCGTAGGGCGAGAGCTCTACGGCAACCTTGTCGCCAGGCAATATCCGAATGAAGTTTTTTCTCATTTTCCCGGAAATATGAGCCAGGACCACGTGTTTGCTTTCCAGTTCGACGCGGAACATCGCATTGGGCAGAGGCTCCAGCACTGTCGCGATTACTTCAATTGCTTCTTCTTTGGACATGCTGTGGTCGCTTTGTCTCCGCCCGGTCAAAAGCGGCTAGTATAGAGGAACGCCCTGCAAATTTCAAACGCTTCCGTTCGCCTGAGCCCAACGCCCATTGACCGAGTCCAGTATCGCCGTACCAATGACACCAATGTCTCCGTCTCCCGCGATATCGACGAGCACGCCCCGACCCCGGTAATAGGAAACCAAGGGCTCTGTCTGAAACCGGAAATCGGCGATGCGCCCCTGGAAAACCGACTTATTGTCGTCAGCCCTTGCTTCCAGGTGCCCATTGCACCGATCGCATCGTCCTGAGACTCTCGGCTCGTGGCTGACGGAATTGAAGATTTCCTGGCAAGCCGGGCAGGTCAGTCGTCTACTGACTCTTTCTTCCAACCGGCTTTCGTCTACGCCAAGGTTGAAAACCAGCGGCTCAGGGAATCCGATTCCCTCGAGCAAGTCTCCCAATGTTTCAGCCTGCGAAAGGGTTCTGGGAAACCCATCGAGAATGAACCCTCGTTCACAATCGCGAGCTCGAACCCGTTCAGCAACGATTTCGGCAACAACGGCGTCGCTTACGAAACTGCCCAAATTCATCTGCTCACGAACTCGCTGCCCCAGCGGACTGCCAGCCCGGACCGCCTCACGCAGTGCTTCGCCGGTTGAAACGTGGGGAATCAGCAACGTTTCGGACAAGATCCTTGACTGCGTTCCTTTGCCAGAGCCGGGCGGCCCCAAGAAAACAATCACCACAGTCCGGCTCACCCACGTCGCCCTCGAATTCTTCGACCGCGCGGACCGAGAAATCCATCGTAATGCCGCATTACCAACTGCGCTTCGATCTGTTGCACCGTATCCATAGCGACGCCTACGACGATCAACAAAGACGTGCCCCCGAAGGCGAACTGAACGCCCATCCCATTCAGGAGCCACGAAGGCAAACCGTCGAAGTATCTTCCAATCACCGGCAGGTGGTGGATATGGAAGCCTGTGATCATGAACTCCGGGATGATGGCGATCAAGGCCAGATATATTGCTCCCGCAAAGGTGATCCGCGTAAGGATGGATTCCACATACTCGGCCGTCTTCTTTCCGGGGCGAATTCCAGGAATGAACCCGCCGTACTTCCGCATGTTGTCAGCAACCTCGGTCGGGTTGAACACGATTGAGGTATAGAAATAGCAGAAGAAGACGATGCCCGAGATGTACAACAGGTTCCAGAGAGGCTCACCCGTCCGCAGCGCTTCCGACATATTCCGGAAGAACTGGCTGCCCGGAAACAGATAACCAAAGGTTTGCGGGAAAGCCAGGATGGACGATGCGAAGATCACCGGAATCACTCCGCCAACGTTCACTTTCAGCGGCAGGTGTGTTGACTGTCCTCCCATCACCCGGCGGCCGACCACGCGCTTGGCATACTGAACCGGGATTCTGCGCTGCGCTCGCTCCACGAGGACAATGAAACCCACTACAGCTACCATCATCGCGAGCAGAAGAATGACTACCAACGGTGACCATTGCTGGGTTGCCAGCTTGGAATAGATCTCGGTTGCGGCGTGCGGCAGACCGGTCACGATGCCCGCAAAAATAAGCAACGACATCCCATTGCCGATGCCTCGGTCTGAAATTTGTTCCCCCAGCCACATGATAAAAGCGGTTCCGGTCGTCAACGTCAGGGTGGTCATGAAGATAAAACCGAACCCCGGGTTGATGACAACTTGAGAGCCTTCTGAGGGCATCTTCTGGAAGGCAACCGCGATACTGATGGATTGAACAACGCTCAAAATAACCGTTAGATAACGAGTGTACTGGGTTATTTTCTTGCGACCCAACTCACCTTCCTTTGACAACTTCTCAAGGAACGGCCATACCACGGTGAGCAACTGGAGAATGATCGAAGAGGTGATGTACGGAGTGATGCCAAGAGCAAAAATTGTGAACCGGCTCAGGTTTCCACCAGAAAACAGATCCATGAAGCCAAACACCGTGCCGCGATTCTGTTCGAAAAACCGCAGCAGCACCTCGGAATTGATACCGGGAGTCGGGATCACCGCACCAACGCGATAGACGGCCAGGAGCAGCAGCGTGAAGCCGATGCGCTTCCGCAAGTCTGGCATGCTCCAAATATTCCGAATGCTTTCGACGATCACTTTATGACCTCAGCTCGACCGCCAGCCTTGGCGATCTTCTCCTGGGCGCTTTTGCTGAAAACATGCGCCGAAATATTCAAGGAGTGGGGCAGATTCCCTTGACCCAGAATTTTCACTCCATCGCGGAGGTTTTTGATGATTCCTTTCTCAACCAGTTCCTGGGGGGACACCGAAGCTCCAGCCGGAAAATCCTTCAACCGGTCGAGGTTCACAATGGCGTACACCTTCTTGAAAATGTTTGTAAACCCGCGTTTCGGAAGACGACGGTGTAAGGGCATTTGACCGCCCTCGAAGCCCCGCTTTGACCGGGCACCCGAGCGAGACTTCTGCCCTTTGTAGCCCCGGCCAGCGGTTTTGCCGAGACCGGATCCCATGCCTCCACCGCGGCGCTTCTTGGAGTGCGTCGAACCTGCCGGCGGCCTTAGGTTGTTCAGTCGAATCATGAAACCTGACTCCTTCGAAGTTAAGAGTTCAAGCTTTAGCTTGCTTCAAATGGGAACAGCCTAAAGGCCGGACTCAAAACTTAGCCTCACTGCCCGACAATCTCAACCAGGTGCCGGATCTTAAAGACCATCCCACGGATCTCAGGAGTATCGGGACGTGTGACGATTTGATTCAAACGTCTGAAGCCCAGCCCCTGAATCACCTTTTTCTGTTTCACTGGAAATCCAATGCCGCTGCGAATCAACTTGATTTGGATTTGCCCATTCTGTGCTTTGCTCTGGCTCATAGAACTATTTGTGTAGAATCTCTTCCCTAGATTTTCCGCGCAGTTTGGCCACGCCGTCAACGTCCCGCAACTGCTTCAATCCATCAATGGTCGCCTTTACAACGTTGTGCGGATTGGCGCTTCCCAGGGATTTCGTCAGCACATTCTGAATTCCCGCCGATTGAATGACGGCGCGCACCGGTCCGCCGGCAATCACTCCGGTCCCTTCCGGGGCCGGCTTAAGCAGAACCTTCCCGGAACAAAATCGGCCAACGACCAAGTGCGGTATCGTCGCACCCAAGATGGGAATCTTGATCAGATTCTTCTTGGCACTCTCCAACGCCTTGCGGATGGCTTGAGGAACCTCTTTCGCTTTGCCATTACCGTAGCCCACCACGCCGTTTTCATCCCCCACCACCACCAGCGCGCTGAAGCTGAGGTTCTTGCCACCTTTCACGACCTTGGTGACTCGGTTTATTGAAACCACCTGATCCTTCAAGTTCAAACTGCTGCCATCAATTCTGGTTTCCAAACGGTCCTCCTGCAGATCCCTGCAAATGAATAGTGGCACCGCAATGCTGGCTTAGATTGATACTGCCCCCGCACCCTCCGGCACCCTCCAAGGGAGAGGGCTGGGAGTGAGGGGTTCGTCACTATGATTCCGAAATCCTCGGCGAGTATCAATCGTTCCAAAAGCTATCTAAAACTTGAGCCCTGCTTCACGTGCGGCTTCTGCCAGAACCTTGACCCGGCCATGATAGTTGTACCCGCCGCGATCATAGACAACGAGTTCGATTCCTTTGCTCTTGGCTCGTTTCGCAATTTCGGTTCCCACGGTCTTGGCACCAGAAGCATTGCCCCCCGCTTTGCTCACGGCGCGAATCTCCTTGTCCAGAGACGACGCAGAGACGAGGGTTACGCCCTTCACGTCATCAATGATCTGGGCATAGATGTGACTCAGCGAGCGGAAAATATTGAGTCGTGGCCGCTCCCCAGTACCCTGAATCTTCTTGCGAATTCTCGAGTGAACTCTCTTTCGAACCACATTCTTGGAAGTGACACCAGCCATCTTTCAATCCTCGATCTAGAGTGCGGGAGACCGTGTTTACTTGGCTCCCGTCTTCCCAACCTTCTTCTTCAGAGTCTCTCCCGCGTATCGAATACCCTTGTTCTTGTACGGGTCGGGCTTCTTCAGAGCACGAATAGTTGCCGCGGTCTGGCCGACTCGTTGTTTGTCCGTACCGGACACCACGAGCTTGGTCTGCTTCTCAACGGTGATGTTGATGCCCGTGGGAATCTGGAAATCAATCGGGTGAGAAAACCCGAGACTGAAAACAACCGACTTCCCCCTTACTTCCGCACGATATCCAATCCCGACAATCTCCAGTTCTTTCTGAAATCCATCTGTCACACCCTTGACCGCGTTCGCCACCAAGCTTCGGGCCAGACCATGCAGCGCTCGCAGTTGCTTGGTTTCAGCCGCTCGCTTGGCCACCAGGCGTCCATCGGCCATCTCAAACTGAATACCTGCCGGGACAGGACTGGTCAACTTGCCTTTGGGTCCTTGAACTTCAACCTGACCGGCACCAATGTTGATCTTGACGCCGGACGGAACTGGGATCACTTTGTTTCCGATTCTTGACATGAGGTTTCACATCCCTTAACGAGGCGGTTGCGCCTACCACACATTGCAGAGAATTTCTCCACCGACGCCCTGCTTCCTTGCCTCAGCTCCGGAAAGCACACCCTTGGGAGTCGTCAAAATGCTGATTCCTAGACCACCCAGCACTCGCCGAATCGACTTGCAAGAAGTATAGGTTCGACAGCCGGGTCGCGAGATGCGTTGAAGCCCGGAAATCACTCGTTCCCCTTTGCTTCCGTATTTCAAATAAACCCGCAAAATGGTCTTGCTGCCTTCTTCGGTGACTTTGTAGTTATTGATGTATCCTTCGTCTTTCAAAAGCTTGGTAATTTCCACCAGCAAATTGGAAGACGGAATGTCCACCTTCTGGCGTTTGGCCTGAAGCGCGTTCCGCAAGCACGTCAAATAGTTTGCAATCGGATCTGTCAGACTCATCATTCACTCCTCTAGAAAGGTTCCCGCCCTCCCTGTACAAGGAATGGGGTCAGGGGAGGTTTTCTGTGGGCTGCAACCCCTAATCCCCCTGAAGTCCTCGCTTGTCCAAGGGGACGGCTGTTTTCATCGACCGTAGCCTTTTGCCAAAGCTCAACACTGATCTACCAGCTCGACTTGATCACCCCGGGAAGATCTCCGCGGAGCGCCAACTGCCGGAAACAAAGGCGGCAAAGCTCGAACTTCCGCAGAAAACCGCGGGGCCGGCCGCAGCGTTTGCAGCGGTTGTGCTGTCTCACTTTAAACTTCGGGGTCTTCCTGGCCTTTGCTACGTGCGATGTTCTCGCCATAATCTCCTCAAATCTTAACGTCTACCTCTGGCGGCTCCGTTTGGTTCCTAGTTCCTGAAGGGCATGCCAAACAGACGGAGCAGCGTCCTGGCCTCATCATCCGTCTTGGCTGTGGTCACAACACAGATGTTCATTCCTTTGATCTTGCTAACTCTCGCATAATCGATCTCAGGAAAAATCAGCTGATCGCGCAAACCCAAAGTGTAATTCCCACGGCCATCGAAGGACTTTGTGGACAACCCCCGGAAGTCGCGCACTCGGGGCAACGCTGTGTTCACCAATCGATCAAGAAACTCAAACATCCGTTCTCCGCGCAGCGTGACGGAGCAGCCAATCGGCATTCCCTTTCTAAGCTTGAAAGAGGCAATCGACTTCTTGGCGCGCGTGATGACTGGTCTTTGGCCCGTGATCTGGCCCAGCTCGTCAGCTGCATTATCAAGCAGCTTTGAGTTCTGAATCGCTTCACCCAACCCAATGTTGATGACGATCTTCTCCAGCCTGGGAATGGCCATCACGTTCTTGTAGCCGTACTCCTTGCTCATCGCCGGAATGATCTCTTTTGCGTAACGTACCTTTAGGCGACTCATGAATCGAACCTCTCCTCCATCGCCGCTGAACTACTTGTCCAGCGAGCTATTGCAACTCCGGCAGATGCGAACTTTCTTTCCATCGGTCAGCACGTTATGTCCGATCCGCGTGGCCTTCCCGCAAGCTCCACAGACGATCATCACGTTGGAGACATGAATCGGAGCTTCCCTCTCCACGATGCCGCCCTTGATCTGCTTCTGGGGATTGGGCCGGGTGTGGCGTTTTAAGAAGCTGACCCCTTCGACCACAACTCTTCCCTTGTCCCGCAGCACACGCAGAACTCTTCCCGTCTTATTGAGGTCTTTTCCAGCAATGACCTTCACTTGATCGTTCTTGCGAATCTGGATACGCACTCTGTCCGCCACCTAAATGACCTCCGGAGCCAATGACACAATTTTCAAGAAACGCTTGTCTCTCAGTTCCCGGGCCACAGGGCCAAAGACCCGTGTACCCACGGGTTCATTGGCTTCGTTGATGAGAACCGCCGCGTTCTGATCGAACCGGATGTACGATCCGTCACGACGGCGAAATTCCTTCCGCGTCCGAACCACGACCGCCTTGACGACCTTGCCCTTCTTGATATTTCCATCCGGTGTCACTTCCTTAACAGCTGCCGTGATGATATCGCCCAGCGAGGCCTTGCTCCCCGTTGACCCGCCGAGAGGAAGAATACATGCGATCTTGCGGGCGCCGGAATTGTCGGCCACTTCCAACATCGTTCCCATCTGAATCATAGCTCTGGCTCCCGGCGCTTGCCGTTACGTGATCCTGCTCAACTGGCCTTGCGAATGACTTCCAGCAGGCGCCATCTCTTGCGCTTGCTGAGCGGACGGGTTTCCACAATGGACACCGTGTCACCGACCGAGCAGGCATTCTTTTCGTCGTGGGCAAGAAACTTCGACGTTTTGGTCATGATCCGGCGATACAACGGATGGGGCACCCGGCGCTCGACCGAAACCACGATCGTCTTCGTCATGCTGTTGCTGGTTACAACCCCCACTTTGATACTTCGCCGACCCGTTTTTGAGGTTGCCGCAACGGCCTGCGGTGTCTCTTGACTTTCCATGTTTGCTCTCGCCTCTCTGGAAGGTCCCCGTTCAAGGGACTCTCGAAAACTAAGCCTTCGCCCCGCTCCGTTGACGACGAATGGTCTTGATCCTGGCGACGTCTTTCTTCAGCGACCGCAGCTTGTTCAGACCCTCGGTTTGTCCCGTCGCCAGTTGGAATCGCAGACGAAACATCTGTTCTGCAATCTCACGTTCCTGATTCTTCAGTTCGTCATCCGACAGTTCTCTGATTTTTTCAGTTTTCATCAGCCTTGCTCCGGCCCAATTCGGGATACGAACTTCGTCTGGATGGGCAGCTTATTCGCGGCAAGGCGCATCGCCTCGCGAGCGATGTCCTCCTTGACGCCTTCCATCTCAAAGATCACCTTGCCTGGGCGAACTACGGCCACCCAAAACTCGGGGGCACCTTTCCCTTTGCCCATGCGGGTTTCCGCCGGCTTCTTCGTTACGGGCTTGTCGGGAAACAGCCGGATCCACACCTTGCCGCCTCGTTTGATGAAGCGCGTCATCGCAATACGACTGGCTTCGATCTGGCGATCTGAAATCCAGCCGGGCTCGAGGACCTTCAATCCAAACTGCCCAAAGGCAATCTCTGAACCGCGCCAGGCCTTGCCCTTCATGCGGCCGCGCTGCTGCTTTCGGTACTTCACTTTCTTCGGCATCAACATGATGACTCAGTCTCCAACTACCGTGGCTCGTACCACCGTGATTCGTGATACGTAAGGGCTGCTCCCGCCGCGAATCACGTATCACGGTTCACGAATCACGTCCTATAGTTTGGCGCCCAACGCCGCCTTCTTCTTCAACGCCGGGAACAGCTCTCCTTTGTAGATCCAGACCTTCACACCAATGGCACCGTAGGTGGTGCGCGCTTCGGCGAAGCCAAAGTCGATGTCCGCACGCAGCGTGTGCAGTGGGAGCTGGCCCTGCAGATACCACTCGGTACGGGCGATTTCAGCACCATTCAACCGGCCCGCGCAATAAACCTTGATTCCCTTGGCCTGAACCTTCAGGGCCGTGTCCACGGCCTTTCGCATGGCGCGGCGGAAAGCGATGCGCTTTTCAAGCTGCAAGGCGATCGATTCGGCCACCAACTGCGCCTCCAGTTCAGGACGATGCACCTCGTTGATGTTGATGAAAATGTCGCGGTTGGTCCGCTTCTGCAGATCTGCTTTCAGCTTGTCGATTTCCGAACCCTTGCGTCCAATGATAATGCCGGGGCGGGACGTGTGGATCGTGATCCGGATCTTGTTTCCTGGCCGCTCTATTTCGATCTTGGAAACTCCAGCGTGCCCCAACTGTTTTTTCAGCTCCTTCTTGAGCCGCAAATCCTCGTGCAGCAGCGAGGCGTAATCCTTCTTGGCATACCAACGGGAGTTCCAAGTTTTGTTGTATCCCAGACGAAAACCGAACGGATGAACTTTCTGTCCCAAGACGCCCTCCCTTACTTGTCCGACACGTGAATCGAAATGTGGCTCATGCGACGCTGAATGCGGTAGGCCCGGCCCATGGGTGCAGGACGCACGCGCTTCATGCGGGCCCCTTCATTGACGTAGGCCTGGCTCACAAACAAGCTGTCCGCATCGACACCTTCCGGTTTCTGCTCTGCATTGGCAACAGCCGACTTCAAGACCTTCTCAACATCCTTCGAACAGCGCTTCTTGGTGAACTGCAGAATCGTCAGCGCGTCAGAAACGCTCTTCCCACGGATGAGATCCACAACCAGGCGGATTTTCTGCGCCGATCCTCGTATGTATTTAGCAGTTGCGCGTGCTTCCATGATTTCACCTTAGCAAATTGAAGGTCTAGCCAGCCTTGGGTGGCGCTGCTGCCGGAGCGGCGGTCTTTTCAGCAGCGGCCTTTGAACTATGCCCTTTGAAAACACGGGTCGGAGAAAACTCGCCGAGTTTATGGCCCACCATGTTTTCTGTGAGATAGACCGGAATAAACTTCTTGCCATTATGAACGGCCAGTGTGTGTCCCACCATGTCGGGGGTCACTGTCGAGCGGCGAGACCATGTCTTGACCACCTTCTTCTCGAAGCGCTTGTTCATGGACTCGATCGTCTTCGACAGACTCGTATCCACGAAAGCGCCCTTTTTGACTGACCGTGCCATCTTGTTCTCCTAAAATCCCGCTCAGTATTTCGACTACTTCTTATTCTTACGTTTCACAATAAACCGATCGGTACGCTTGTTGTTGCGTGTCTTATACCCGCGTGTTGGCTGTCCCCACGGGGTGACTGGATGGCGCCCCCCCGAGGTCTTGCCTTCGCCACCACCATGTGGATGGTCAACCGGGTTCATCGCCACACCACGGACAGTAGGCCGCTTTCCAAGCCAGCGAGTCCGGCCTGCCTTGCCGAGGCTCATATTCGAATGATCCAGATTCCCAACCTGACCGATGGTCGCCTGGCATTCGATGTGAATCTGGCGCACTTCACCTGACGGCATTTTTACCTGCGCGTAATCGCCTTCCTTGGCCACAAGCTGAGCAGCGCTCCCAGCCGACCGAGCCAACTGCGCGCCCCGGCCCTTGCGCATTTCGATATTGTGAATCGTCGTGCCCAAGGGAATATTCTTCAACGGCAAGGCATTGCCAATCAGAATGTCCGCATCTGGCCCGGATACGATCGTGGCCCCGACCTGCAACCCGACGGGGTGCACAATGTAGCGCTTCTCACCATCGGTGTAGTGCAAGAGCGCGATGCGCGCTGAACGATTGGGATCGTACTCAACCGCAGCCACTTTGGCCGGGATCCCCGTCTTATCGCGTTTGAAGTCGATAATTCGATACAGCTTCTTATGACCTCCTCCGCGATGGCGCACGGTGAGACGGCCAAGGCTATTTCTTCCGCCCGTCCGCAACTTTGTCGTCACAAGGCTCTTTTCCGGATGATCCTTGGTGATGTCGTCAGACGTGGTGATGGCTGTGAACCGCAGCGAAGGTGTGGTTGGTCTGAATGATTTGAGGCCCATGCTATGCGTTCTCCGCGTATTCGATCATCTTTTCGCCCGGCTTCAAGCGAACGTAGGCTTTCTTCCAATCAGCTTTGTATCCCGAAAACCGGCCTCGCCGGCGCTGTTTGCCAAAGAAGTTCGAGGTGTTCACCGAAGCCACTTTCACCTTGAAAAGCTTCTCGACAGCCTCTTTGACTTCCCGCTTATTGGCGTGGATGTTCACCTCGAAGCACAGCGTGCTGTTCTCTTCCTTCTTGTCGAGCCCTTTCTCGGTGATGATGGGGCGCTTGATCACTGAAAACACGTTCTTCATACGCTCAGCGCCTCCTGCAATTTCTGAATTGCGGCCTTGGAAAAGAGAACCTGCTCGTGGTTCAGCAGATCGTAAACATTCAACTCTTTGCTGGAGACCAGCTTGACCTGGTCGAGATTGCCCGAAGCCCGATCGAGGTTTGTGTTCTCTCCCGCTTCCACAATCAGCAGTTTCTTGTTGAGTTCAATCCCATTGAGACGCTTTCTCAGGTCCTTGCTTTTGTGATTCTGAAGCGCGAACTCGTCAACAACCGTGATTGCGTTTCCATTGAACTTGTCCGTGAGCGCGGAACGAAGGGCACCCAGAACCATTTTCTTGGGAAGATGGAAGGAGTACGAGCGGGGGGTCGGACCATGGGCAATGCCTCCATGGCGCCAGATCGGATTACGGCTGCTTCCAACGCGCGCCCGGCCAGTCCCCTTTTGCCTCCATGGCTTCTTGCCGCCACCGCTGACCTGTGAGCGATTCTTGGTGGCATGCGTTCCCTGCCTGAGACCGTCCAGATAGTGCTTCACAGCGGCAAACAACAGGCTCTTATTGACCTTGGCGGCGAAGACGCTTTCACTCAGCTCGATCTCACCGACTACCTTGTTGTCAAGATTCTTAACTTGTAATTTTGGCATGATGACTTCTCAAGAACGCGGTGCCCTAAAGGCAGCACTTCATTTAGTCTTCTTTCGAATGACGACGTATCCACCGTTCGAGCCTGGCACTGCGCCCCTTACAATCAGCAGGTTCTGCTCGACATCGACCCTGACGACGCGGAGATTCTTGGTGGTCACATTGTCCTGGCCCATATGACCCGCTGCCCTCATTCCCTTAAACACCCGGGATGGAAACGCCGAAGAACCAATGGATCCCGGAGCGCGGTGAAACATCGAGCCGTGTGTGGCCGCACCACCGCGAAAATTATGTCGCTTGATCACACCTGCGAAACCTTTGCCCTTGCTGACTCCTGAAATATCCACCAAGTCACTCGGCGAAAACTGATCCACGAGAACCTTCGCACCAACCTGCGTGGCGTCAGCTGAGTCCTGCAGAGGAAACTCCTTCAGAAATTTGGCCGGGGAGACATTGGCCTTCTTGAAATGGCCTTGCATGGGTTTCTTGACGCGCTTGTCGGCAACAAACTCAACCAGTCCCAACTGAACGGCGTTATAACCGTCGTGTGCCGCTGTCTTCTTCTGCACAACAACACACGGTCCCGCTTTGATCACCGTCGCAGGAACGGCCGTGCCGTCCTTCTCGAACAACTGGGTCATGCCTACCTTGATTCCAAGAATGCCATTCACCATAAGAACCACTCCAGGTTACTTGTGCTCTTTTCCAAACGCCTTAATCTCAACATCGACGCCCGCTGGTAGGTCCAGTTTCATCAGGGCGTCAATCGTCTGCGGAGTCGGCTCCAGGATATCCAGCAGCCGCTTGTGTGTCCGGATCTCAAACTGCTCGCGCGATTTCTTGTCTACGTGAGGCGAACGTAGTACGCAGTACTTGTTTTTGACGGTCGGGAGAGGAATCGGTCCGGCGACGCGGGCGCCCGTTCTTCGGGCAGTATCGACAATTTCAGACGCCGATTGGTCGAGGACCCGATAGTCATAAGCCTTCAATCGAATGCGAATCTTTTCGTTCAACATAATATAAGTCCTGAAACTCCCGTGAGCTTTGTCACCCTTCGACTGGCCCGGTTTGAATGACGGGACTTCAGCGAAGACCGGCTTCGTCACCCTTCATTCCACGACTCGAATGCTGCATTTGATTCCATACTGCCTTCAGTCCAAATTGCCTAGGCCAGGATTTCGGTAACCGTGCCGGCGCCTACCGTCCGTCCGCCTTCCCGGATCGCAAACCGTAACCCCTTCTCCGCCGCGATCGGCGCTATCAACTCGATCTCCAACGCCACGTTGTCTCCCGGCATCACCATCTCCGTACCCCCAGGCAACGTCGCCACTCCCGTCACGTCCGTCGTCCGAAAGTAGAACTGCGGCCGGTAGCCTTTGAAAAACGGTGTGTGTCGCCCCCCCTCTTCCTTCGTCAAAATGTAGGTCTCCGCCTTGAACTTCGTGTGCGGTGTGATCGATCCCGTCTTCGCAATCACCTGTCCCCGCTCCACGTCGTCCTTCTCCACTCCTCGCAACAACAGGCCCACGTTGTCTCCCGCCACTCCCTCGTCCAGCAACTTCTTGAACATCTCCACGCCCGTCACCACCTTCTTCACCGTCGGACGGATCCCCACAATCTCGATCTCTTCTCCTACCTTCACCTTCCCGCGCTCCACTCGGCCCGTCACCACCGTCCCGCGTCCCGAAATCGAGAATATGTCTTCCACCGGCATCAGAAATGGCTTGTCAATCTCCCGCTGCGGCAAGGGAATGTATTTGTCAACCTGGTCCATCAACTCTTCCAGCGCCTGCTCCCACTTCGCTTCTCCGTTGATCGCTCCCAGCGCGCTCACCCGCACCACCGGTATGTCGTCTCCCGGAAACTTGTAGGTCTTGAGCAACTCCCGCACTTCCAACTCCACCAAGTCCAGCAGCTCCGGGTCGTCCACCGCGTCAACCTTGTTCATCGCCACCACGATGAAGGGCACGCCTACCTGCCGCGCCAGCAGAATGTGTTCCCGCGTCTGCGGCATCGGCCCGTCCGTTGCCGCCACCACCAGGATCGCGCCGTCCATCTGCGCCGCTCCCGTGATCATGTTCTTGATGTAGTCGGCGTGTCCCGGGCAGTCCACGTGCGCGTAGTGCCGGTTCTTGGTCTCGTACTCCACGTGCGCCGTGGCAATCGTAATCCCCCGCTCCCGCTCTTCCGGCGCGTTGTCAATCGAATCGAAGCTCCGAAATTGCACTTTCGGGTTGTTCTTCGCCAAAACTTTCGTGATCGCTGCCGTCAGCGTTGTCTTGCCGTGATCTATGTGCCCAATTGTCCCAATGTTGACGTGCGGCTTGCTGCGGTCAAATTTCTCCTTCGCCATCGCTGTCTCTTCCTTTCTTAAAGTTCAGCGTTCACGCTCCAGCCAACACGTCGGGGCTGAACCCGGAACTCGCTAGGCCTTGCCTTGAACTTTGGCAATGATTTCTTCGCTCACCAGCTTGGGAGCCTGTTCGTAATGAAAGAAATGCATGGAATAGGTGGCGCGCCCTTGCGTCTTCGATCGCAAGTCGGTGGAGTAGCCGAACATCTCAGACAGCGGCACAACCGCCGTCACAACCTGAGAACCCGCGCGCGGTTCTGTGGTTTCAATCCGCCCACGCCGTGAATTCAAGTCGCCGACCACTGGACCCATGAATTCTTCCGGAACCACAACTTCCACTTTCATAATGGGCTCGAGCAGCACGGGACTCGCTCTGTGACACCCTTCCTTGAAAGCCATAGAACCCGCGATCTTGAAGGCCATTTCGGAAGAGTCCACGTCATGATACGAGCCATCGTACAGAGTGACCTTGACATCCTGGACTTCAAAGCCAGCGAGAACACCCGTTTCCAACGCTTCAGTAATTCCCTTCTCAACCGGTGAAATGAATTCCTTTGGGATGGAGCCACCCACGATCTTGTTGAGGAATTCGAATCCTTTGCCGGGCTCGTTTGGTTCAACAATGATCTTCACATGCCCGTACTGACCGCGACCGCCCGTTTGACGGATGAACTTACCCTCCGCTTCTGCCTTCTTGCGGATGGTTTCACGATACGCCACTTGCGGCTTGCCCACGTTGGCGCCAACACCAAACTCACGGAACATGCGGTCCACCAGGATCTCGAGGTGGAGTTCACCCATACCCGAAATGATGGTCTGGCCGGTGTCCTGATCGGTGGCGACTTTGAAGGTAGGATCCTCCTGTGCCAGCTTGCCCAGCGCCATCGATAACTTCTCCTGATCGCTTTTGGTCTTGGGTTCAATGGCAACAGAGATCACAGGCACCGGGAAATCCATTGCTTCAAGAATGACGGGAGCGTCTTCAAGACAAATCGTGTCGCCCGTAGTCACATTCTTCAGGCCTACCGCCGCCGCGATGTCGCCTGCGCAAACATCCTTGATCTCTTCCCGCTTGTTTGCATGCATCTTCAACAAGCGGCCGACGCGCTCCCGGGTGTCCTTTGTGGAGTTGTACACATAGGAACCCGCGCTGAGCATGCCGGAGTAAACACGGAAGAAGGCGAGCTGGCCCACGAAGGGGTCGGTCATGATCTTAAAAACCAACGCAGAAAAGGGCTCGCTATCGTCCGCTTTGCGGGCCACATCCTGAGAGCGATCCTGGGTGGTCCCCACAACGGAAGGCAAGTCCACCGGCGAAGGCAGATAGTCAACAACTCCATCCAGCAAGGGCTGCAGCCCTTTGTTCTTGAATGCGGAACCGCAAAAAACGGGCGTCAGGGCCTGGCTCAGCGTCGAATGCCTCAAGCTCTCCTTCAAGACTTCAACGGAAATCGGTTCGGCGTTAAGATATTTCTCGATCAAGCTGTCATCGTTTTCGCAGATGGCTTCCACCATCTTTTCCCGGTAAATTCTGGCCTCATCGGCCAACTCTTCAGGAATGTCCAGAACCTCATAGTCTGCTCCGAGCGTCTCGTCCCGATAGAAGATCCCTTTCATGTTCATGAGATCGATGACACCAACAAACGTGTCTTCTTTCCCAATGGGAATCTGTACCGGAACGGCATTCGCCTTGAGACGACCTTTGATCATGTCGATGCAGCGGAAGTAGTCCGCACCAACACGGTCCATCTTGTTCACAAAAACGATCCGAGGAACCTTGTACTTGTCACCCTGGCGCCAAACCGTCTCGGTTTGCGGTTCCACACCTTCAACCGAACCAAGCAGGCAGATGGCTCCGTCCAAGACCCGCAAACTGCGCTCAACCTCGGCAGTAAAGTCCACGTGGCCGGGAGTATCGATGATGTTGATGCGGAGGTCCTTCCAGAAACATGTCGTCGCCGCCGAGGTAATCGTGATGCCGCGCTCTTGTTCCTGCGCCATCCAGTCCATCGTGGCAGTGCCGTCGTGCACCTCGCCAATCTTGTGCGTTATGCCGGTATAGAAGAGAATCCGCTCAGTTGCCGTGGTCTTGCCGGCATCAATGTGAGCCATGATTCCGATGTTACGGGTATTTTTGAGAGAGACCTGACGCGCCATAAACGAAAAACAATCCCGTGTTTACTGCTGACTCCACCTACCAGCGATAATGCGCAAATGCCTTGTTCGCCTCGGCCATCTTGTGAACGTCTTCGCGCTTCTTGACGGCCGTCCCGCGGTTGTTGGCCGCATCCAGAAGCTCTGCCGCCAGTTTTTCCTCCATCGATCTTTCCTTGCGGTCTCGCGAGTAGCCAACAAGCCACCGAATACTTAGCGACGTCCGGCGATTGGGATTTACTTCGACCGGAACTTGATAGTTTGCGCCACCAACACGCCGCGTCTTTACTTCCAGCACGGGCTTGACGTTGTCGACCGCCTTCTTGAAAACCTTCAACGGATCGTCGCTGGTCTTCTCTTGAATGATCTTCATTGCATCGTAAAAGATGTGTTCCGCAGTGCTCTTCTTGCCATCCGACATGACGCAGTTGACAAACTTCGACACCAGCGTGCTGTTGTAAATCGGATCCGGCAGAACCTGCCGCGTCGGAACATTTCCTTTTCTTGGCATAAACGATTCCTCCCACGAACGCTGCGTTCCTCCGCAAGCATTCACGGACGATTCAAGCTGTGACCATTCAGGGAATTGAATTACTTGGGTCGCTTGGCTCCATACTTGGAGCGGCTTTTCTTGCGGTTCTGAACGCCAACCGAATCCAGCGTTCCACGTACGACGTGATACCGAACCCCAGGAAGGTCCTTCACACGTCCGCCGCGAATGAGGACAATGGAGTGC
>Ga0187893_10006264_pt1 | contig 20495 bp, 14 predicted proteins | sample MA1701074metaG_FD_139574 | JGI IMG/M metagenome (GOLD analysis project Ga0187893, IMG submission 139574) | White microbial mat communities from a basaltic lava cave in the Kipuka Kanohina Cave System on the Island of Hawaii, USA - MA170107-4 metaG ...
CAGATGCCTGGATCTCTTCCAGTTGAGCCGCAACGCTCATCAGTTGGGCGCGGTGATCTCGGTGGACCACTGCCCCCGCTATTTCGCGGCGCTGGAAGAAAACCGGACTCTCGCGGCCCACGACGCGCGCACTGATCTGCGCACCAGCGAGTTCGCCGATGGCTATCTGGCCCCGCTGGGAATCACCTCGATGCTCGACGCTCCGATCCGTCTTGAAGGGAAGACGATCGGGGTGCTCTGTCATGAGCACGTCGGTCCGTCGCGCGGTTGGACGATTGATGAGCAGAACTGGGCCGGCTCCGTTGCCGATTCGGTGTCATTGGCCTTCGAGGTTTCAGAGCGAACCCATGCGGAGGAGGCGTTGCGGCGAGCCCACGCAGAGTTGGAACGCAAGGTCGATGCGCGGACGGCTGAGCTCTCCCAGGCGAACGAACGTCTCGTTTATGAGGTCCTCGAACGGAAGCGGATGGAAGACGCTCTGCGGGAGAGCGTGGAGCGGTTCGATTGGGCGGTACGGGGTTCCAGTGACGGGTTTTGGGACGGCCGCACCCTTCCTGATGAGCCGTGGTATTCGCCGCGCACGCCGGTCTGGTGGTCGCCACGCTTCACTGAGATGCTCGGGTACGGCGAGGACGAGTTCCCGAACCGGTTGGAAAGCTTCATGACCCATCTGCACCCGGAGGATCGAGACCGGGTCGTCGCGGCGCTGTTCGCACATGTGGACCACAAGGTTCCCTACGACGTGGAGTATCGGTTGCGGACCAAGTCGGGCGAATACCGGTGGTTTCGGGGCCGCGGTCAGGCAGTCTGGGATGCCGCCGGGAATCTCATCCGCATGGCCGGTTCGATTCAAGACAGCACCGACCGCAAGCGTAGAGAGGGCCAGCAAGCGATGCAACTTGCTGTGAGCGTGGTGCTGATAGAGTCAGACACGCTCGCTGATGCGGCGTCCCGGCTCCTGCAGATCATCGGGGAGACCATGGATTGGGAGCTGGGTGAGCTGTGGGTCGTAGACCGGCACCAGCAGGTGTTGCGGTGCGAGGCAATCTGGCATTCCTCGACTGTCCGTGCGGAAGAGTTTGTTGAGGCCAGCCGGAGGATGACCTTTCCGGCAGGTATTGGATTGCCCGGCCGTGTCTGGGCCAGCGGGGAAGCGGCCTGGATCTCTGATGTTCAGAACGATCCAAACTTTCCGCGGGCATCGGCGGCCTCGACAACGGGACTTCACGGGAGCATCGGATTTCCAATTACCACCAGAGGAGAGACCTTCGGCGTGTTGGAGTTTTTCAGCCGTCAGATCCGCCAGCCGGAGACCGCCCTCCTGCAGATGATGACCGACATAGGTATCAAGGCGGGGCTATTTGTCGAACGCTTGCAGGCTCGACGGGAATTGGAGCGCGCCAAAGAAGGGGCTGAGACGGCCAATCGTGCCAAAAGCGAGTTCCTGGCGAGTATGAGTCATGAATTCAGAACCCCGCTCAATGGCATCCTGGGCTTCGCGCAGATTCTCAAGCGCGACAAGGCCATGACCGATGCCCAGCGGGCAGGCGTGGACGTCATCCAGCGCAGCGGTGAACACCTCCTGACCCTGATCAACGACATCCTGGACCTGTCGAAGATCGAAGCCCAGAGGTTCGAGATTGAACTGGTGCCGTTCTGCCTGCCGGAATTCCTCGAGAACCTCGCCGACGTTACCCGTATCCGGGCCGAGCAGGCTGGGCTGTCGTTCCTTTACGAACCGCTCGCTCCTTTACCGACCCTGGTCCGAGGGGATGAGAAGCGGCTTCGCCAGGTGCTGCTAAATCTATTGGGCAATGCGGTCAAGTTCACCCAGCAGGGCGGGGTGGTCTTGATGGTCGAGGCGCTATCAGGTGTCAGGTCTCCGGTGATAGGTGTCAGGGGCCAGGGGTTAGGAGTTGGGTCTCAGGGGTCAGATGGAGAGACTCCTGACACCCGAAACCTGGCACCCGACGCCCTCTTCCGCTTCACCGTGAAAGACACCGGTATCGGTATCCCGCCCGACAAACTCGAGGAGATCTTCCTTCCCTTCCTGCAGGTCCGGGACCACAGCCGTCAGGTAGAGGGCACAGGGCTGGGTTTGGCGATCAGCCGCCGGCTGGTCGCGTTGATGGGCGGCACTCTTGAGGTGGAGAGTACGCCCGGCAAGGGGAGCAAGTTCTGGATGACGCTGGAGCTGCCGGAAGTCCTGGAACGAGAAGCAGCCCCCAAGCCGGAGCGGACCATCCTGAGGTACGAAGGGGCGACCAAGCGCATCCTGGTCGTGGATGACAAGTGGGAGAATCGGTCGGTTCTGGTGAATATGCTGAGGCCCCTCGGGTTTGAAATGAGTGAGGCCGTTGATGGACGTGATGGGCTGGCGAAGACGATCGAACAGCAGCCCGATCTCGTTCTGATGGATCTCGTGATGCCGGTCATGGACGGGTTTGAAGCGACGAGGCGAATCCGGCAGGCTCCCCTCCTCAAGAAAGTCGTGGTCATCGCGCTCTCGGCGAGCGTGTTCGAGCATAACCGCCAGGAGAGCCGGGACGCCGGGTGCGACGATTTTCTCTCCAAGCCCGTACGGACCGAGGACCTGCAGGAGAAGGTGAGGGCCCATCTGCATCTCACCTGGATATACGAACCGGAACGCGCGGGGCAGGAGACCAGAGGCGAGCCGGTTGCCGGGCCGATGGTCGCGCCTCCGGGCGAGTATCTGTGTCTCCTCCTCGAGCGGGCGCAGAAGGGCCAGATCGTAGCGGTCCGCGAGCAGATCGGCAGAATCGAGGTATTGGGGGCTGCCTATCAGCCCTTCGCCGGCGAACTGCGCCGCCTCGCCAAGGGCTTCCAGCTCAAGCAACTCTGCGAGTTCGTCAGGCCTTATCTGGAGCAGGCGCGATGAGCCGGGGCAACCCGGACAAACCGAACGCGGGTTCGATCCTGATCGTGGACGATACCCCCACGAATCTGGATGTCCTCGTGGACTACTTTGCCGACCTGGGTTTTGACGTGCTCGTGGCGACCGATGGGCCCGGTGCGTTGGAGCAGATGACCCATGCCAGACCCGACCTGATTCTCCTGGATGTCATGATGCCGGGCATGGACGGGTTTGAAACATGCCGCCGCCTGAAGGCTGATCCGGGCACGGCCGATATTCCGGTGATCTTCATGACCGCCCTCTCGGACATGGGGGACAAGATCCGGGGATTTGAGGCAGGGGCGGTGGATTACGTGACCAAGCCCATCCAGCACGAGGAGGTCCGCGCGCGTGTCACGACGCATCTGACGCTGAGCCGATTGCGGCACCGCCTGGAGGAAGCGAAGACCACCCTGGAGCAGCGGGTGGGTGAGCGGACGGCGGAACTGGAGCGCGCGTTGGCTGAAGTCGAGCGACTCAAGGGTCGCCTCGAGGCGGAGAATCAGTATCTGCGGGAGGAAATCAAGGGGGACCACCGGTTTCAGGACATCATCAGCCGCGGCCCCCTCATGAGAAAGCTCCTGCTCCGGGTGGAGCAGGTCGCCCCGACCGATGCCACCGTGCTGCTCTTGGGGGAATCGGGAACAGGGAAGGAACTCCTGGCCCGTGCGATTCACGAGGTCAGCGCCCGGAAACACCGCCCACTGGTCAAGGTCAACTGCGGCGCGATTCCGGCGGGTCTAGTCGAGAGCGAGCTGTTCGGTCACGAGAAAGGCGCCTTCACCAGCGCCTCAGAGCGCCGGACCGGCCGGTTTGAGCTGGCCGATGGCGGCACCATGCTTCTCGACGAAGTCGGGGAGTTGCCGTTGGAGATACAGGTCAAACTATTGCGGGTGCTGCAAGAGCAGGAGTTCGAGCGGGTGGGGAGCAGCCGCACGATGAAGGCGGATGTGCGCGTCATCGCGGCCACCAATCGCGATCTCGGTGACGCGGTGAAAGCCGGCACCTTCCGCTCCGATCTCTACTATCGCCTCAATATTTTCCCCCTTACGCTCCCCCCGCTGCGCGAGCGCATGGAGGATGTACCGCTGCTGGTCCAAGCCTTCCTCGCCAAGCTGTCGCAGAAGCTCGGCAAACCCCTTGAGCGCCTGTCGGAAGAATCGTTGGTGAAGGTCACGCGGTACTCCTGGCCGGGCAACATCAGGGAGTTACAGAATGTCATCGAACGGGCGGCTATCCTGGCGCGCGGCCGGGTGGTCGAGATCGAGGACGCCCTGGAGGTCCGCCTTCCGGTGAACGCGGGCAGTGGGTCGACGGCGACCTTGGAGGATATGGAGCGGGCCCACATCCTGCGCGTGCTCGGCACGACACAGGGAATCATCGAGGGGCCCAAAGGTGCTGCGGCCGTGCTTGCGTTGAATCCCAGCACCCTCCGCTCACGCATGCAGAAACTCGGCATCAAAAAGTCCTCCCGCTCCACCTAATTTCTTATCCATTTCTGCAAGTCCCTATACTTTTCTACTATCCGCGCGAAGACCCTGCTTTCCCAGTGAAATCTCGCGGGTCCGCGAAATACCGCAGGTGGCAGTCTCCAGCAACCTCCGCGTTCCATCAGTGCGAGATATCTCCTAACAGACTGTGAAATCGAATGATCTTAGTGAAGATCGAGTGCGGATTCGGTCTGGCATTGAGATTGCTGCTGAATGAGATTGCTGAGCGGTGAACCGATCACATGAAACGAACGACAAACTCAACAGACCAATCGGTGTAGCGGGTGGGGAGGTCGTCATGGAAACAGTCAATCAGACAATGACAGGCTTGGTCGTGAGCTTGGGGTTATTGTTGGTGGTAGCCGGAGCCTGGGCGTTGCTTCACGAACTGGTGCCGGTCGCCCTCCAGTAAATAAAGCGTGCTCCACGAGTAGCTCGGCAAGCAGAGCGTGCGTTATAGGTGATGGGGATGATGAAGACAGTGCGGGCATGGTGGCGGGTCAGCCAGCCGCGTGTGCATGTGGCGATGGGGCTGTGGGTACTCAACAGGCGGTTGGATCTGATCGAGTGGCGGTTCAGGCTGGAAGCCTTGCTCTAAACTTCGGGCTACAACAGGGAGGCGGCCATGACATGCAATCGGTGCCGGGGATTGTTGGTTGAAGACCATTGCTTCGATCTGTTGGATGATCGTATCAGCTTCACAGCGTGGCGGTGCATTGCTTGCGGGAACCTCGTCGACTCCGTCATTCTCAAGAATCAACTGGAGCAACAGGCTCGGGTTGCAACGGTCAGCGGGGGACAACGGCTGGTCGGGGCCTCCGCCGCGTAACGCTCTGTCTCCTCACGTTTTCTCGTCTCCGTCCGCCCCTACCTGAAGGGTAGGGGCGGACGGAGATGCTTTTCTTCCCAACTAAACCTTTCTGTCTTTTGAATTATCCAAATGGTTGAGTATCCACCGCGATATTTCGCGGATCCGTGAGATGACACGGTCGCTCTGGGGGAAGATGGAACCGGATCAATTCTAAGATGTCATTTAACTCATAGGCTTACGCACTGCATCAAGACTTTATTCTCAACCGAGGCACTTGGCATCGAGGTTGCTATTATCAGCGTACGAACGCGATGAATCCTCTACAGACAGACCTAACGGAACGCAGGATGGAGGGGATGATGACAAGCCTAAATCAGATGCTCAAGAACGGAATGATTGGAGCGGCCCTCTCACTACTGGTGGTTGGCGGAGGAACGGCGTGGAGCGCAGAGCTCTACTCCCTCCCGACGGAAGAAGGATTGGAACTGTTCCTCCTGGACAATCATATTCAGGCGCCGGCGCTGGATGTGCATGCCGGTGTGCGGTCCAGCGTGACCGTGGGCGAGGATGGGGCTCTGACCTTCAGCAAGCCCGACTCTCTTGCCAAACACTTCGGGCTGAACAATGCAGCGACGTCGAATCGCGAAGCGGTCGGCTACCAGGGGTTTAGAACTTCCCCGCTCGGTCGTGTGTTGAGCATTCAAGGTCAGTTTCAGCCTGACCTCGGCCCGGCAACGCTCGAGACGGCCGACAACGGCCAGTCGATGGAGCGACGCTTCGATTTCGGGAAGCCGCAGGCTGAGCGCGGTGGTTGGGAGAACGGTCAAGGCTTGAGAATCCTGTCGTTCTAGAACCCCTGTCATTCTAGGCGACTGACGCCGGCTTCTCCTGATGCAGAAGCCGGCGTCACCTGTTTTCACGTGATGCGCTGCCGGGGCGACCTCACCGATGGAACACCAGATCGAACAGGCGGTGAAACTCCTGAGATCCCTGCCTGAGGAAACGCAGGAACGGGCTGTCGAGTGGTTGCGCGATTTGGTTCAGGATGCCCGTAATGAGGAGCGCTGGAGCGACCTCATGAAGCGTGGCGCAGACCTGTTTGCTGCAGATCGGTTCACCCGCCAGGGTGTGACCCCCGGATCGGTCCCTGTCCCCGATTCCCGTCGTGACTCCCGTCTTTCCTGACGAATCCCCTTCAGGACCCCGCTTGGGGTCCGTTTCCTAGAATCAGCGCCATGAGAGCAGTCAACGGGGCTGGCTGGAACGGGTGGCCAGAACGTGATGAAGCAGCTCGCCCAACTGCTGCACTGTATAGGGCTTCGCCAGCCGGTCACAGAAGCCATACTGGTGGAAGTCCGCCATGACCGGATCGTTCGAATACCCGCTTAGCACGATGGCCTTCACGCTCGGGTCCAGTGCGCGCAGGTGCTGGACGGCTTCCTTGCCGCCCATCCCCCCGGGGATGGTGAGATCCATGAGGACGACATCGAAGGGGTTTCCGGAGGATTGAGCCTGTTGGAATAGCTCGACCGCCTCGGCACCGTCATGGGAGCACTCGACCTCATACCCCAGTTGGTGAAGCATCTGATCGAGGAGTCTGCAAATGAGATCCTCATCGTCCATCACCAGGATTCGGCCATGGCCGTTCTGTGCCGCGGTCGCCGGCGTAGTCTGGGACAGCGACAGCCCAGGCAGGGCCGGAAGGTACAGGTAGAAGGTCGTGCCCTTACCCAGATCCGACTCGACCGTAATATAGCCGCCGTGATTCTTGACGACGGAGTAGGCCGTGGCCAGCCCCAGCCCGCTTCCTTCCTGTTTGGTGGTGAAGTAGGGGTCGAAGACCTTGGACAAATGGTCCGGCGCGATTCCGATCCCTTCATCCGAGAGTCGAAGCTTGAGATAGGGGCCGGGGGACAAGGGAAGGGAGCCCATCCCGTCGCGAGTCCCCACGTCGGCATTCTCTGCCGCCACGGTGAGACGGCCTCCGGTCGGCATGGCCTGATGGGCGTTGATGACGAGGTTGTGCAGGACCTGGCTCATCTGTCCCTCATCCACCTCCACCGGCCAGAGCCCCTCCGGCAGGAGAAATTCGCAACGGACATTCGAGCCGCTCAACGCGAACCGGGTTGATTCACGCACCAGGTCTGCCAGCGAGGCCGCCTTCTTGACCGGGGCGCCGCCCTTCGCAAACGTGAGCAGCCGTTGTGTGAGGTCCTTCGCCCGCAGGCAGGCTTTCTCGACATCCAACAGGTGCGAAGATACCTTGCTCTGCGGCTGGAGGGAGAGTTTTGCGAGCGATACGTTGCCGAGAATGGCGGTGAGCACGTTGTTGAAATCATGCGCGATGCCGCCGGCGAGCAAGCCGACCGATTCGAGCTTGCTCGCGCGCAAACGCTCTTCTTCGACCCGTCGCCGCTCCGTGATGTCGCGCGATACGATCACCCCGTGGAGCTCGCCCGCCGCGGTCCGAAACGCATTGCCCGTGCTTTCAAACCAGCGCCAATCCCCGTTGTTGTGCCGGAACCGGAAGACGGCCTTGCTGGCACTCAATGTCCGCATGCCCCGTTCGAATTCGGCGAGCACCGGCGGTACATCCTCGGGATGGACTCGGTCGAACACGCTCTGACCGAGCAGCGATTCCGGTTCGTACCCGAGCACCTCTCGATAGTTTGGGCTCGCGTACAGGAACTGGCCGACGGCGCCCACCTCGCAGATCAGATCGTACGTGTGCTCCGTGAGCACCCGGTATCGCTCCTCCCGTTCCCGAAGTTCCGCTTCAATCTGGTGCCGTTTGGCCCGGTCTGCTACGGTCCGCTCCGCGATGGTCAGGCGTACATCAAGGAGGCCGAGATCGATGGGTTTGGTCAGGTAGTCGGTTGCCCCGGCATCGAGTGCCGCGGCCAGATCCTGCGGGCGGTCGCGGACGGTGTTCATCAGAATCACGGCGCGATCCCCCCACGGGAGGGTTCGGATGCGACGGCAGAAGGTCACTCCGTCCAGCCCCGGAAGGATCCAGTCCAGGACGACCAGGCAAAACGCCTGTCGCTGGCAGGCCTCCCAGGCGGACTCCGCGTCCTGATAGGCCTCGACAAGATATCCCCGACGGGTCAACGTCTGCTCGAAGAGCAGGCGGGTCGTACCGTCATCCTCTACCACCAGGACCTTCATGAAACCTCCGGTTTGAGCGCCTGGAGGGTCCGGCGAACCCGATCAGCTTCTTCCCGCAGGTGCCGCAGGATCGGGTCGGCCCCCTCGACCGACCCGGCCTGACCCAGGCGCGTCAGTGTCGCGCACTGGTCTGCCAGAGCCAAGGCGCCCAGGATTCCGCTGCTGGCTTTCAGATTGTGTGCGGCGTGCTCCAGGGCCTCGGGGGCTGCCCGTTGCAGCGCGTCCTGCATGGCCGCCAGGTAGGTCGGCAGGTCCTTGAGGAACTGTTCGATGAGGCTGCTCAAGAAGCGGAGATCCGCTTCGGTTCCGGCCCCCCGAAGCGTCGCCAATACGCGGTGGTCGAGCGGCCCGGCCGGAGGAGAAACCGAGGCGGCCATGCCCAACCATCGGGCGAGCATTGCTGCCAGGTCTTCGGGTTTTACGGGCTTGGCCAGATAGTCATCCATCCCCGCTGCGAGGCAGCGTTTCCGATCCCCCTGCATCGCATTCGCGGTCATGGCGATGATCGGAATGCGTGGATTGGTGTCAGGTATCGGGTGTCGGGTTTCAGGTTGCGGGTTTTGGGTTTCAGGTGTCAGGTGTCGGGTGTCAGGTTCCGACTCCTGAAGCCCAACCCCTGACCCCTGACCCCTGACCCCTGACCCCTGAGAGCCTTCGCGCTTCCGAATCAGGCGCGTCGTTTCGAATCCGTCCATCTCGGGCATTTGGCAATCCATCAACACCAGCGCATAGGGGATCCGGGCGAGGGCGTCGAGCGCCTCGCGTCCGTTCGCGGCCACATCGGCCCGGTATCCCAGCCGGTCGAGAAGGCGCGCAGCGAACTGCTGATTCATCCGATTGTCTTCGACCACCAGTATCCGCGCCAGGTGTCGGGTGTCAGGAACTAGGTGTCGGGTGTCAGGAACTAGGTGTCGGGTGTCGGGTGTCCGGTGTCCGGTGCCTGACTCCGGAAACCCAACCCCTGATACCTGAGACCTGACACCCGATACCTGATCCCTGATCAGCGTGGTCAGGCAGTTGTAGAGCTGGGATTGCCGCACGGGTTTCGAGAGGTAGGCCGCGACCCCGAGGGCGTCGGCCTTGTGAGCCTCACCCCGGGTCCCCATGGAGGTCAGGAGGACCAAGCGGGTGGAAGCGAGCGCTTGGTCGGCCTTGACTGCCCTGGCCAGCCCGAGCCCATCCAGACCCGGCACCCGGCTGTCCACGATCGCGATCTGGACCGGCCTTCCGCGTCGGGCTTCTTCCCTCAGGAGGTCGAGCGCCTGACGGCCGCTCTCGGAGGCCAGGGTCTCCATGCCCCAGGTCTTGAGGTACTGGGTGAGGATCAGCCGATTGGTGGCGTGATCATCCACGACGCAGACCCGAAGCCCCTGGAGGATCGGAGGGGACGGCATCTGCGGCGGCTCGCTTGCCGGGCTGGTCAGCCGAACAGTGAACCAGAATCTGCTGCCCTTGCCAGGCTCGCTCTCGACACCGATTTCTCCGCCCATCAATTCGGTGAGTCGCTTGGAGATGGCCAGGCCAAGCCCCGTGCCGCCGTATTTACGTGTGGTGGAACCATCCACCTGTGAGAATGACTGAAAGAGCCGGGCCCGCCCTTCAGGCGGAATGCCGATCCCGGTGTCCCTCACGGAGAAGCGGAGCAGGGTCTCGGGTATTGGGGGTTGGGTTTTGGGTGTCGGGCTCTCGTCTTCCCTAACACCTAACACCTGACACCCATCACCTGAAATTTGTTCCACCTCCACCAAGACTTCGCCGCGCTCGGTGAACTTGACGGCGTTGCCGACCAGGTTGGTTAGGATCTGGCGGAGGCGGCCCGGGTCTCCACGGAGCACCTCGGGAACGTCCGGGTGGATGAGGCAGGCCAATTCCAAACCCTTCTGGTGAGCCCGCTCGGCCAGCAATTCGACCACGCCCTCGACACCCGAGCGCACCTCGAAATCAATCGGTTCAAGATCGAGCTTGCCGGCCTCGATCTTGGAGAAGTCGAGGATGTCGTTGATGATCGTCAGCAGGGCCTCCCCTGATTGTCTGATCGTCTCTGCGTACTCGCGTTGCTCCGGCGTCAGCCCGGCATCGAGCAGGAGACCCGTCATCCCGATCACCCCGTTCATGGGGGTGCGGATTTCATGGCTCATGTTCGCCAGGAACTCGGACTTCAGACGGGCGGCCTGGAGCGCCTGATCGCGCGCCTCGGCCACTTCGAGGTTTTGACGCTCGAGTCTGGTCTCCGCCTGCAGGCGTTCGGCGATCTCCTGCTTGAGGAGCACGTTGGAACGCGACAGCTCCGCGGTGCGGGCGACGACCTGCTCCTCCAGGTGTTCCCGGTAGCGCTGGAGCTGCTGGTCCCGGTCCTGGATCTGGGTCAGCATGTGGTTGAACGATGCGATCAGGGCGCCCACTTCATCACGGCCGCTCGGGGGGACGCGCAGCGTATAATCTTTCCGCTCCGACACTTCGCGGGCCACCCTGGCCAGGTTCACGATTGGACCGGAGATCGAATGCTGGAGCCACCACGCGAGCAGGAATGCCACCACCAGGGAACCCGCCACGATCAGCGCCACGATGGCGGCATAGGCCAGGAGGCGGGCCCGTAGCGCCTGCAGGTCCGATTGCAGGTACACCATGCCGATCTCGGCACCGTTCAGGAGGATCGGTTGAAATAGTTCCAGGCTGTCATCTCCGAACCGGTGCCCCTTGCCCTGCGAAAGCGGCGGCGGCAAGGCGCGCCCCGCCCCCGGCCGCATGTAGGTGGCAAAGACGCGGCCGTCCGCGGTGTACAGCGCCGCGCTCACGATGCCTGGAGCGGCGCGCAGGTTGGTCAGAATTTCCTCCGCGGCCCGTTGATCGTCGAAGGTGAGGGCCGCGGTGCTCATCGCGCCCAGCATGTTCCCCTGGATCGAGAGATCGCGGGCCAGAGCTTGGCGGGCGAGGAGGCGTTCGTTGGCTACGAAGACGCCGGAGGCCAGCAGCAGGGCGATGGCGCTGGTCGCCATGGTGATCCGTGTGAGCTTCTCTTTAAGGGGGAGATCTCGAAATGCGCGCATGTTATCGCTCCGCTGTCCCCGAACTTTGGCGTACGACCATGGCCAGGCTCAGGAGTTTCGAGCTGATCTTCAGCCCGGCCCGCCGCGCGGTGTCGAGGTTGATGGCAAACCGGATCTTGTTGTCTTGGTAGACGAACTCGATGGCCCCGCCTGCTTGCGCGAAACCGGGCAAGTCCCCGACCGTGAGAACGGGTCGCGTTTCCAAGGCCGCGAGAATCTTGTCCAGCCGGGGCGCCTCGGACGGGCTGATGAAGAGGATGTGGCACCCGCCTCCCTCGCGGACCTGCTTGAGACGGATGACCGCCACCGCTCTGCCCTGAACGGTCTTCCGCTGCAGGGCGTCGAGCAGGGGACCGAACGGGTCCTCTCCCAGGACGCAGATGCAGAATGGGGTGGCGGGCTCGGGAAAAACCGCCGGCGGCAATTCGATGAACGAGGAGAACTGATAGAGGTAAGCCGACTTGATCGCATACTCGGGCAAAGACGGCGGTTCGGCCTGGACGGGGAGGGCTCCCAAGGACCAGAGCGCCGGGAGGACCAAAATCAACGCGCGGCAGACCAGCCCCTTGAGAATGGCGGCGGCGGATTGTGCGCGCAGGTGTCCCATACCCTCGATGCTCGGCCTTAGTAGCGCCAGGTGATCTGGCCGAATACGCTGCGCGGTACGTCGCTGGTGCTGACGACGGACCCGCTGATAGGGGGCGCGCTTTCCGGGTGTTGTTTGTCGAACAGGTTCTGCCCGGCGATGCTCAGCTCGAGCTGTTTCGTGGGCTTCCACCCGAGGCGCAGGTCCACACGGGTGTAGGCGGGGACGTTCAGATCCGGCAGACTCGATGTGTAGTAGACGCCTGTGTCGAGCTCGAGGTTGTGGGGCAAGTTGTAAAGCGATCGGATACGAAACTGGTGCTTCGGGTTGAACCCGGGCTGAAACTGGCCCACACCGCTCCCGCTGTTGATCGTCGAAGCGTCCGGCGTCAGGCGCATCTGAAGCCACGTATAGTTGGCCGACAGCTTCCAAGCGCTTGTCGCCTGCCAGTTCGTCGCCACCTCGACGCCATAGGAATTGCCGTTGAGACCGTTCGAGAATTGCAGCGGAATCACCAGGTGTGGGGGCGGCGGATCCGTTTCGGGGAATGGCGTCAGCGACTGAACGGTCTGGAGCCTCCGGTACACGTTGTAGAAGGACGCGACGTCCACCGAAAGGCTTGGCAGGAGCTGGCTCCTGTACCCCACCTCGTACGCGATGACCTCCTCCGACTTGAAGTCGGGGTTGGGCAGGACGGACGACAGCCCCACGTTGGGTGGGAAGGGCAGCGGGAACGCCGCGATGTTTGCGCGTCCCGCTTCCTCGACGCGGGTCGGGAACCGCACCGCTCTGGACACCGAGGCCCACAGCGAGTGTTGCTCATGGGGCTTCCACAACAGGCGGCCGTTCGGCTGGTACTCCATGCCGGTGAAGGTGTTGTGCGAGACCTTGGTGCCCACCGTCAGCTTGAGGCGATCGGGGATCAAGGTGATCTCATCCTGCACGAACCCGTTGACCACCTCGAAGTCGAATTTGGTGGGATTGAGCGAAAAGGTGAAGGAATTGCTGAACTTGTCGTGGGTCAGCCGGTAGCCTAGGCCCCAGAGAATGTCGTGGCTGCCGCCCAACTGGAACCGGTGCTGGAAATCAATGTCGTAGGTGTCCCGGTCCTCGCCGAAGAGCACCTGCCGCCGCTGGGTCCGGTCATAGTAGAGTTGGAGCACGAAGTTCGATGAGTCGGAGAAGCTGTGCTTCCAGCGGCCCAGAATGTTGCCTCCGCCCACCTGAATGTTGCTGGGGAGCACGCTGGTGAATGGGGGCACGAGCGTGGCGGCCATGGCGGTTTCCTGCTCATTGCCGCTGTACCCATCCCCCTGGACCGTCACACTGTCCTTGCCGGAGGCCTCCCAATCGGTGCGAAAGCCACCCCGTCCCTGGTTCCAGTCATCATTGGCCGCGCTGCCGTTCGGATTGTTGTAATGATTCCGGTTGAAGAATTTTCCGTAGACCCGGAAGGCGGCCTTCTCCCCCATCTTTCCGCCGTAGCGGAGGTCGGTGAACCCATGTTCGAGGTTGCCACCGCCTGCCGTGGCGTAGACCCCTTGGGTCGCCTGGGCCTTCTTCGTGATGATGTTGATGACCCCGTTCACGGCGTTCTGGCCCCAGAGGGTGCCGCCGGGCCCGCGGATGACCTCGATCCGTTCAACGTCTTCGAGCACGGTGTCTTGCACATCCCAGAAGACCCCGCCGAACAGCGGCGTGTACACCGTCCGTCCGTCAATGAGGACGAGGAGTTTGTTGGCGAACAAGCCGTTGAACCCGCGCGCGCTGATCGCCCACTTGTTCGCGTCCACCTGGGCCACCTCGAGGCCCGGCGCCAGGCGCAGCGCCTCAGGGATGCTCCGGAACCCCCCGCGCCGGATATCCTCGCCGGTGATGACGAAAACCGCGGCGGCGGCCTGGGAGAGTTTCTGCTCCTTCTTGGACACCGACGTGATTTCCATGTTCATCAGTTCTTCAATGCTCAGCTCCAAGGCGCCGCCGACCAGGCGGTCCGCTTCCGGGGGAGCGTCGCTCCCGGCCCGCGCGGCGCCGGCCGGGATGAGAAGCGCCAGCAGGATCGGCAGGGTCACGTTTGAGCGAGCAAGCTGGTGGAAGATGCGTAGGGGGTGTCTATCCATGGCTGTCCACGACCTCCAAAACTGGTCACCGTCGACGCGAGGAGAACTTCCTCAGCGCTGGAGAGCGACTGTCTCGCTGGTGGGGGATTCCCCGGTTTCGACCGGGTGAACCGGCCCGTCCGGCTGGCTGGTACCCAGCCATTCCTCGAGAATCACGATCGCTTCCTTGGTCACGGAGCGGTGGTGCCGGCGCGCCAGGTCACGCAGGCGATCGTAGAGAGGCTCCGGAACGTCGCGGATGTACAGGGTGGGCATGGTGTGTCCTCCAGGGCGCGGCAAGGCCGCGTCCTGCAAGAGCTGAGCAATAACAGTGCCACAGCCTGCTAGCACCGGCAGTGGGTTGAGCAGTGGGTGTGCGTTCAACCGCCGTCTCCGACTCAGCACGCATAAGTGTTTGACTTGTTTGCGCTCTGAGTATTTGCCGAGGCGTGGCTTGTTGGCGCCGGAGGGGAACGGCGAAAGGGGGAGCGCTGGCAGTTGATTCGTGAAAACTCTAACGCGGCTGTCAGGTCGTCAAAGGGGTGACGTCACTGGAGGCTCAGCACGGCGGCTCCTTGGATGGTGCCGGCTTTCAATGCCTGGAGCGCCTGGTTGGCGGCTTCCAGCTTGAACCGTTGGGTGTGGGGACGGATGGGTATGGCCGCGGCCTCGCACAAGAGGTCCAGACCGTCCTGCCTGGTGTTCGCCGTGACGCTCCGGATGGAACGCTCACCGAACAACTCGCGGTCATAATCGAGCTGGGGAATCGGCGTCATATGGATGCTGGCCAGGGCGAGCGTCCCGCCCTTGTCGAGGGCCCGGAGGGCCGGGGCGACGAGTTCTCCGGCGGGCGCGAAGAGGATCGCGCTGTGGAGCTTCTCCGGTGGGGCTTCGGCCGCCGTACCGACCCAGACGGCCCCCAACTCCCGCGCCAGGCGACGGTGCTCTTCGCGCAGCGAGCAGACATACACCTCGCAGCCCCAGTGTCGGGCGACCTGGATCGTGATGTGGGCCGAGGCGCCGAATCCGTACAGCCCCAGCCGCTGGCCAGGCCGAACCTCGCTGCGCTGGAGCGCCCGGTAGCCGATGATGCCCGCGCAGAGCAGCGGGGCCGCTTCTTCGTTGGTAAAGGCCGGAGGGATGGGGTAGGCGAAGGCCGCAGACACTACCAGGGACTCGGCGTAGCCGCCGTCCCGATGATAGCCGGTGAAGGCGGCGCCGGCGCAGAGGTTCTCGCGCCCGCTCGTGCACAAGGAGCACCGGCCGCACGTCTCCTGAAGCCAGGCGATCCCGACCCGATCACCTTCCCGCACCTCTCGCACCTCGCGCCCGACTGCGTCGATGACGCCGACCGCCTCGTGCCCCGGGATGAGCGGCAGCTTGGGGAGCGGCAACTCGCCTTCGACGATGTGGAGGTCCGTGCGGCAGACCCCGCAGACTTGCAGATGGACCCGCACCTCGCCGGGGCCCGGTTCCGGGAGCGCCACCTCTCGAAGGGTCAAGGAGCCTGCGCCGACGTCTGTCGGCCTGTCGAGGACCATGGCTCTCATCTGGCGCGAGAAGCGCGAGACGTGCGAGACGAGTGCGAGAAGTGCGCGACGCGCGAGGCGTGCGAGAGACCCAGCGGCGCGAGACTTGCGCAAAAGGCACGGAAGCGAGGGCACTTTTCCCGCTGTTCTAGCATCTCCAGCTACTCTCGCGTTTCCCGCACGTCTCGCTCTTGTTCTTGAACGTCTCGCCCGTCGCGCGCCTCTCGCTCGTCTCGCCCTAAGAGAGGCTCGCGAGCCGAACGGGGAGACGCTTCGCGCCCCAGGTGCCCGCCTGGGGTTCGAAGAGACCGGGACAGGCTGCGCCGCAGGCGGCGCAGCGGCCCTCATCGGTCAAGGCCCAATCGGTCAACACATACCAGTCACGGCCGATGAGACGGGCACCGCACTCAGCGCAGTACGTGCTTGCCCCCTGCTCATCATGGACGTTCCCGGTGTAAACGTAGCGGAGGCCGTTCTTGATGGCGATGCGGCGGGCTCGGGTGAGCGTGGCGGGAGGCGTCGCCGGGGCGTCCAGCATCTTCCAGTCCGGATGGAAGGCGGTGAAATGGAGCGGCACGTCGGGACCGAGCTCCTGGCTGATCCATTGGGTCAGGGCTTCGAGTTCCTGCTCCGAATCGTTTTCGCCCGGGATCACCAGTGTGGTGATCTCGAACCAGACGTTGGTGTGGCGCTTGAGATAGATCAGCGTGTCCAGGACCGGCTGCAGGTGTGAATTGGTCACCTGGTGGTAGAAGCGTTCAGTGAAGGCCTTCAGGTCCACGTTTGCGGCGTCCATGTACCGGTAGAACTCCCCCCGGGGCTCGTCGCACATGTAGCCTGCTGTCACGGCGACGGACTTGATCCCCGCTTCGCGGCAGGCCTGGGCCACGTCGATCGCATACTCGTGGAAGATGACAGGGTCGTTATAGGTGAAAGCCACGCTGCGGCAGCCGAGGCTCCGCGCCGCCCGCGCGATGGTCTCGGGCGCGGCGGCGTCGGCGAGGGTGTCCATTTCGCGGGACTTGCTCATGTCCCAGTTCTGACAGAACTTGCAGGCCAGGTTGCACCCGGCGGTGCCGAAGGAGAGTACGGGCGTCCCCGGCAGGAAATGATTGAGCGGTTTCTTCTCGATCGGATCCACACAGAATCCGCTCGAACGCCCGTAGGTGGTGAGCACGATCTGATGGTCCTGCCGTGCCCGCACGAAGCACATCCCCTGTTGGCCCTCCTGCAGTTTGCAGAAGCGCGGGCAGAGGTCGCACTGAATACGGCCGTCCTCGAGCACGTGCCAGTATCTGGTGGGAACGATGGAAGGCATGGCGGATTATACAGCGAGACGGGCGCGACGTGCGAGAGGTGCGGGACGAGCGAGACGCGGACAATGCGAGGAAGGACCGGAATGCAGGACAGGTCAGAGAATCGAGAGCTCGAGGAATTGTTCCTGACGCTTCATGTATTTCCCGCGCTTCCCGCTCGTCTCGCGCGTCCCGCTTTACCGGAACATCCAGGCTAGGACGATTCCGATCACGAGCCAGAGGGGAATCGAAAAGAGGAGGCCCCAGGCAAGGCCTTGAACGGATCTCAAGCGGCCCTTGAGCATCTTTGCGCCGATGGCCTTGTCGATCCTGATTTTCACCTCGTCCAAGGTGAACGGCTTGGTGATGTAATCCGTCGCCCCTTGCTTGATCGCCTCCACGGCCGTCCCGATGGTGGGATAGCCCGTGATCATCAGCACCACGGTCTCTTCATCAATCTCCCGGAGCTCCTTCATGAGTTGGAGTCCGTCCATATTGGGCATGGAGAGGTCGGTGATCACCAAGTCGAAGTCACCCTCGGTGTACTTCTCCAGGCCCTCCAGGCCGTCCTGGGCCGTCTCGACGACGAACCCGAGGCTGTTCAGATAGGAGACGAGCAGGTCGCGCACGAGTTGCTCGTCGTCGACAACAAGGACTCGGATAGGTTTGTCCGTACTCATTCAGCTTGAGGCTCGCGAGCTTTTGAGCTCAGAGACGTGCGCCCTCCGCGCAGAGAAGGTCCCATCTCACTTATCGGCTGAAAACCCAACGATCTTGAGGGATACCCTGCCATGCCGGGAGCATGCGCAATCCCCGCCGATTGTACCCCCAAACCCTCATGACTGCACGCCTGATCTGACTTCAGCGCAGATCGAAGCGCGCCGTAAAGAAACGCAGCGTGGGGGGCTCGAAGTTCATCCGGAGGCCGCTCAGATGCTGTCGATTGCGGAAGACCTCGATCACTCCCTCCGCCACCACATCCATATGGCTGTATGTGTAGACCCTTCGGGGAATCGTCAGGCGCACAAGTTCCAGCTTCGAGGGGCGGTGCCGGCCCGTGGCCGGATCTCGCCCCGCGGACACAATGCCGCGCTCCATCCCCCGCACCCCTGAGGTCTCATAGAGAGCTGCGGCCAGCCGCTGGGCCTGGAACTGATCTTGCGGGATGTGCGGCAGGAATGCCTTGGCGTCCAGGAAGACCGCGTGACCGCCGGGCGGCTCGACGACCGGCACGCCCGCCTCGCGGAGCTTCGTCCAGAGATAGCGGACCTGCTCCACGCGCGAGCTGATGTAGTCGTACTCCGTCATTTCCTCCAGGCCGACCGCCATCGCAGCAAGGTCTCGGCTCGCGAGACCTCCGCTCCAGGGAGTGCCTTCGAATGTCGCACAGAGGGCCGCGCAGCGCTCATAGAGCGCGGCATCGTTGACGGCGAGAATCCCTCCGATGTTCACGAGCACGTCCTTCTTGGCTGAAATCGTGCAGCCGTCTCCAAGCGCCATCAGCTCGCGAATGATCTCCTTGATGGTCCACCCGGCATAGGCCGCCTCGCGCTGCCTGATCAAGTATGCGTTCTCCGCGACCCTGGTGGCGTCGAAGATCACCGGGATGCGATGGTAGCGGCAGATGGCCGAAATCTCCTGGGTCGTGGCGAGGGAGATCGGTTGGCCCCCGGCCATATTGACGTTGGTTTCCACGCAGACATAAGCGATTCGCTCGGGGCCGTGCTCGGCGATGAAGGCTGTGAGCTTTTTCGGATCAAGGTCCCCTTTGAACGGGTACCCGGAACGAGGATCGTAGGCTTCGTCTACGATGAGGTCCACGAAGATGCCCCCGGCCCGCTCCTGATGCTCGCGCGTCGTCGTGAAATACATGTTGTTGATGACGTACTGGCCGGGACGGATCAGCGCCCGCGAGAGGATGTGCTCCGCTGCACGTCCTTGATGGGTGGGCAGGATGTACTGGAAGCCCAGCCCCGCCCGCCCGTGCTCGTGGAAGAGCCGCGCGGCGTCGCTGCCGAGCTCAGACTCCTGCACTTCCAGCATCTTCGCCCATTGCTGGTTGCTCATCGCGGCGGTGCCCGAGTCCGTGAGGAGGTCGATGTAAATGTCCTCGGATCGCAGGAGGAACGTATTGTAGCCGGCTTCACGGATGGCCTGGGCCCGGTCCCCGACGGACTTGAGCCGGAACGGCTCGACGACTTTGATGAAGTATGGCTCCGGGGGACGGGCCGGGACGAAGTCGCCGTGATACTCGGTGATGAAGGGGCCGTCCACTTCGTAGCGGCTCAACTCAGGGGCCACCGGCTCGGGACCGGCCATGCGCAGCGGATGCGCGATCCGGTAGCGGGCGAGGTGCTGGACGCTCTCGATCAGGTAGTCAATCTGCCGCTCGGTATAGCATCGGCGGGGAACGAAGAGGCCCAGGAGGTCGAGGTCACAGCCGAACGTCGAGCCCCCCATCGGGCGAGTCCGGAGGCCCGAGACGAGGTAGAGCAAGGCGGCCAGGTTGGCGGAGGTCGGGGCTCCGGTGAAGGCCCGGCAGTCCAGACAGACGCCGGAAAGCCCCAGCGGTTGATACACGGCGCGGCCGTCTTCCTCCAGGCGGCGCGTCAAATAGCTCAGCTTGCGGTGGCGGAAAGCCAGGTAGCTCTCATCGCCCAGGTCGGCGAGGCCCTGCGCCAGCACCTGCATGTCGCGGCCCGCCTGGCCGCCGTAGGTGTGGAGCCCCTCGTACACGACCACGAGGCTTCGGAAGAGGGCGTAGAGGGTCTCGTCATTGGTGGCGATCAGGCCGCCGGTGTGGCAGCCGGCGTCTTCCCGGCCGGTCAGATACAGAATGTCACAAGCTTGCGCGTAGCGGCGAAGGAGCGCGCGCACGTCGAGCGAGGGCGCCCGGCGCAGCTTGTAGAGATACGCGGCGGAGGCCAGCATCGAGGCGTCCAGCGCGAGCGGGACCTGATAGCGACGCGCGAGTGAGGAGCAGGATTCCAGATTCTCGAGTGACAGGGGCTGCCCCCCGAATTGAGGCAGGGCCGCGCCCAGGACAAGGAGTTTGACCCCGCTTGCCTTGAGCCCTGCTTCGACCTGGTCCAGCGGCGGGTCGGCCTTGAACTCCTCCGGCGAGCGCGGATCAAAGGCGTCGGGTCCCAGCATCGAATCAAGCTGGAGGTTCAAGGCCGCCGCGAGCGGCGCCAGGGTGAGGAGATTCCCGTTGGTCACGAGGTGCTGGCCCGCTGGCAGGAGTCCGCGCAGGATCAGGTGCTCCGCGCCGCGGCCCTGGTGCGTGGGGACCGTGAACCGTTTGCCGAAGACCTCCTGCGCCGCCCGCTCGAGCGCATAGAAATTGGCGCTCCCGGCGTAGGCCTCGTCGCCGATCATCAGCGCCGAGAGTTGTTTGTCGGTAAGGCCTGAGTTCCCACGAGTCGTCCCGAAGTCCAGGTAGACCCGGTTGCGCGGCAAGCGGAGCACATTGTAGTGCGCCTCCTTGAGCGCGGCGACGCGGAGGTCGTAGGGGACCCTCTTCAGGGTCTGGACGATCTTGATGCGGAAGGATTCC
>Ga0187893_10006265_pt1 | contig 20494 bp, 18 predicted proteins | sample MA1701074metaG_FD_139574 | JGI IMG/M metagenome (GOLD analysis project Ga0187893, IMG submission 139574) | White microbial mat communities from a basaltic lava cave in the Kipuka Kanohina Cave System on the Island of Hawaii, USA - MA170107-4 metaG ...
GCTCGGGCTGACGCTTCCGCAGCGTCTGCGTATGCCGCCCAACGCCCAAATGTAGTGGCGACTCCGGACCCTAACTGCTTGATTTACCGTGATTGACACCCTCGAACTGTGGAAGTTGGGCTAACGCGCACCCGTCGCTCCGGCTGACCGGCGCCTTCGGCGCGGGGCGCCGTCGTCGTTTGGGCCGGTCAATAGGCCCGTCGCGGCGCGGTCCGAAGCACCTCGCCCAGCTCCTGCTTCCAGAACCTGGCCTGCCCGGTCGTGCCGTGGCCGACGGTCTGGTCGCTGCCGGGGATCAGGTACACGCGGCCGTTCTTCACCCGCTTGATCTCGCGGTCGAGGAGGCCGAGCTCGGGCGGATTGCGCTCGTCGTCGGCGGAGTTGATCGCGAGCAGCACGGCCTGGATGCGCTCGAGGCCCGGCGACGGGTTGTAGTCGCGCGAGGCGTCCCATTGATACAGGTGGTCGTTGGCGTCGCCACGGAACGGCGCGCTCAGCCGCTGGTTGAGGAGCTGGTCCGCCTTGTCGCGGGTGGGCGCGAGCTTGTAGAGGCCCTGGTTGCCGCCGTTCGTGCCGATGGCGAAGAAGACGGACGCGAACTGGAGGCTTCGCGGCTGCTTCGTGTAGTTGCCGTTCATCCACTCCGGATCGTTGCGGATGGAGTCGATGATGAGCCGGCGCATCAGCCAGTTGCGGCCGGACATCTCGGTCGGGAGCGAGGCCATCGGCACGGCGACGTCCATGTAGTCCGGGTACTTCTGCGCCCAGATCCAGGTCTGCATGCCGCCCATCGAGTTGCCGAGCGCGAGGCGCAGGTGTTTCACGCCGAGGTGCTCGGTGACGAGCCGGTACTGGGCGGCGACCATGTCGTCGTAGTTGTACTTCGGGAAGCTCGCGCGCATGCCGTCGGAGGGCTTCGACGATTTTCCGGTGCCGATCGAGTCCGGGAGGATGACGTAGTAGCGGTTCGCGTCGAGCGGCTGCCCGGCGCCGAAGAGCTCGCCGGCGAACGCCGGGGTGAGCATGCCGGCGCCGGAGCCGGTCGTGCCGTGGAGCACGACCACTGGCTCGCCGGAGGGTGCGCCGACGGTCGTGTAGCCGAGCCGCAGCTCGGGCAGCGCTTCACCGGTGTGGAAGCGGAAGTCCCGCACGACCCAGCTTCCCTCCCGCGGCGCGGGGAAGTCGGCGGCGGGCGCGGGCAGTGCGGCGAAGGCGAGGATCAGGCTCGACAGCGCGTGTGCCTGCAGCGTCTTGCGTTCCCTGTCGTCCTCCTGGTCGAAACGTTATGCGACGAATCCGATCAGCGCATCCAGCACCGCGTCCGGCCGCTCCGCCATCAGCGCATGCCCCGCGCCGTCGAGCACGACCGCGCGATGCCCGACGATCGCCGAGCGCAGGTCCTGCGCGTTCCGCGGCGGCGTCATCAGGTCGCGGCTGCCCAGCACGAACAGCGTCGGGCACCGGATCTTCGCCGCCGCCGCCGCGCCGCCGGCGTAATCGGCGCAGGCTTTCAGGTCGACGTGCAAGACCTGCGGCTTCGCGCGCTCGAGGAGCCGCAGGTACGCGCCGGTCATCCACATCCCGGGCACGGCGTTGCCGCCGATCTGCGCCGCGGCGGAGTGGCCCCAGACGTTGAGCATGTCGAGCGCGTCGTGGCTGTCCTCGCGGGCGGCGCGCATGAGCGCGTCGCCGACCGCCATCGGCGCGGCCGTGCCGATGAGCGCGAGCGCGCGGATGCGCTGCGGGTGCCGCGCCGCGCATTCGAGGACGACGAGCGAGCCCATGCTCTGGCCGACGAGCGCCGCCTCGCCGAGCTTCGCCGCGTCGAGCACCGCCGCGATCCAGTCGGCCATCGCGCCGATCGTCGGGAGCGGCGATCCCTCCGACCGGCCGTGCCCGGGCAGGTCGACCGCGAGCGCGTTGCACCCGTGGTAGGCGAAGTAGCGGCTCTGCAGCAGGAACGCGCTGTGGTCGTTTGCGGCCCCGTGCACGAAGACGACGCTCGGCCGCTTCGCGTCGAGCGCGCGCCCGGCGTTGTAGACGTAGGCCTTGTTGCCGTCGACGACGAGGTCCATGGCCTCAGACCTTCTGCGACGCCGCGAGCGAGCGCCCGAGATCCTCGACGAGGTCGTCCGGATCCTCGAGCCCGATCGAGAGCCGGATCGTGCCCGGCCCGATGCCGGCCGCGGCGAGCGCGGCGTCGTCCATCCGGAAGTGGGTCGTCGTCGCCGGGTGGATCACGAGCGACTTCGCATCCCCGACGTTGGCGAGGTGCGAGAAGACGCGCAGGGTCTCGATGAACTTCCGCCCCGCTGGCCGCCCGCCCTTGATTGCGAAGCTGAACACCGCGCCGCTGCCCTTCGGCAGCAGCTTCTTCGCGAGCGCGTGGTCGGGGTGCGACGCGAGCTCGGGGTAGCCGACCGATTCGACCGCCGCTTGCGTCGACAGGAACTCGACCACCTTGCGCGTGTTGTCGACGTGGCGCTGCATGCGCAGCGGCAACGTCTCGATGCCCTGGAGGATGTGGAACGCCGTGACCGGCGCCATGCACGCGCCGAAGTCGCGCAGGCCCTCGCGGCGCGCGCGCAGCAGGAACGCCGCGACGGTCGACTCCTCGGTGAAGTCCATGCCGTGGAAGCCGGCGTACGGCTCGGTCAGCGTAGGAAACCTCCCGGAGGCGTCCCAGTCGAACCTGCCCGAGTCGACGAGGAGTCCGCCGATCACGATCCCGTGGCCGCTCAGGAACTTGGTGGCCGAATGGAAGAGGAGGTCCGCCCCCAGGTCGAACGGGCGCATCAGGTAGGGCGTCGTGAACGTCGAGTCGACGAGCAGCGGCAGCTTCGCCGCGTGCGCGATCTCCGCCACTGCCGGCACGTCGAGGACGTCGAGGCCAGGGTTGCCCAGCGTTTCGCCGAAGACGAGCCGCGTGTTCGGCCGGATCGCGCCGCGCCAGGCGTCGAGGTCGCGCGGGTCCACGAACGTCGTCTCGACGCCGAAGCGGGGCAGGGTGTAGGCGAGGAGGTTGTGCGAGCCGCCGTACAGCGATTGGCTCGCGACGACGTGCGCGCCGGCGCCGAGCAGGGTCGAGAGCGCGAGGTGCATCGCCGCCTGCCCGCTCGCGACCGCGATCGCGCCGACCCCGCCCTCGAGCGCGGCGATCCGCTCCTCCAGCACCGCGTTGGTCGGGTTCGAGATCCGCGAGTAGACGTGCCCGCCGCGCTCCATATTGAAGAGCGACGCGGCGTGGTCGGAGTCGCGAAAGACGTAGGAGGCGGTCTGGTAGATCGGCGTCGCCCGGGCGCCGAACTGCGGGTCGGGCGCCTGGCCGGCGTGGAGGCTGAGCGTGTCGAAGCGGAACGACTTGGGCGCTGCCATGGCGGCGTGCCTTTCGGGCGGGGTCGGCGGATTCTACTTCCGGACCGCGCCGGCGCTCGCGCGCCGCCTTCGCCGCGGCGCTCGCGCGCCGCCTTCGCCGCGGCGCTTGCGCGCCGCCTTGGTGCTGCGAGCGGGGACGCTACTTCCCGGCCTCTCCCGGCAGTTCGATGGCGAGCCGCCGCACCGCGAACCCGGCCTGCGCCCGGTTCGACACGCCGAGCTCGCGGTAGATCGTCGCGACGTGCGTCTTGAGCGTGCCCTCGGCCATGGCGAGCGCGCGGCAGATCAGCTTGTTCGGCATGCCCTGGACGAGGAGCGCGAGCACTTCGAGCTGCCGCCGCGTCAGGGTCGGGGCGTCGCCGAGGCGCACCGGCAGCGCGGCTTCCTGGGTTGCAACGCCCGCGCGGAGCACTTCCGGCGGAAGGTACGCCTGTCCGGCGAGCACCAGCCGCACCGCGTTCAGCAGCACCCCGGGCGGCGAGCGGTCGGGGATGAACCCGAGCGCGCCGCGGGCGAGCACCGCGAGCACCGCCTCGCGGCCGGCGGAGGCGCAGAGCGCCGCCACCTGGAGGCCGGGCCGCGCCTCGCGGATCGCCTCGAAGCCGCCGTCGATCGCGGGGTCGAGAAGGACGAGGGCGAGGTCCGGATGCGCGCCGAGCGCCGCGAGCGCCGCCGCGACGGTGTCGGCCAGGAGGACGTGCATCCCGCCGGCGGCGCCGCCCAGGATCTCGGCCACCGCCTGGCGGATGAGGGGGTGGTCGTTGATGACCAACACCTTCGCCGTGGCCGCCCGCGGCGCCGCCAGCGGCGCTCCGCGGTTCGGTCCCGGCAACACGCTCAACGTGGCATTCATGCTTCGCCCCTCGCTTTCCCCGCCGATCGCCTCTCGATCGGCACGGTTCCAGCGTAGGGGACCCGCGGGCGTCGAAAGCGCCACGGTTGCCGCGCGCCGCGTGAACTATTCACGGCGCCGAAAAAAAATGCGCCCGCCGGGAAGGGCGGGCGCCGAGGTAGACCCGGCCGGAAGGGGAGGGAGGCCGAGCCTAGAGGACGGTTGGACGGGCGCGGCGCTAGCCGATCTTCACCGGCACGTAGATCGTGGCTTCGTCGCGCTTCACGAGCACCGGGACGTTGCCGCTCGCCTTGTCGACGAGCTTCCTGAACTGCTCCGGGTTCTCGACCTTCTCCGCGCCGAAGGCGAGGATCACGTCGCCCTCGCGGATGCCGGCCTTGGCGGCCGGGCCGTCGACCTGCTCGACCACGAGGCCCGAGTCGATCCCGCGCGCCTTGCGCTCTTCGGCCGTGAGCGGACGCACGGCGACGCCGAGCTTGCCGGGTTTCACCTCGCCACCCGTCGCGGCGGCGGCGACCTTCTCGGCCGGCATCTCGCCGACGGTGACGCGCAGGTCCTGCTTCGCGCCCCTGCGCCACACCTGGAGCCCGAGCGTCGTGCCGGGCTTGGTCTCGCCGATCAGGCGCGGCAGCTCGATCGACTGCTCGACCGCCTTGCCGTCGACCGCGAGGATCACGTCGCCCGCCTTGACGCCCGCCTTCTCCGCCGGGCTGCCGGCCTCGACCGAGCTCACGAGCGCGCCCTTCGGCGCGTCGAGCCCGAACGAGTCGGCGAGGTCCTTCGTGACGCCCTGGATCGCGACGCCGATGCGGCCGCGGGTGACCTTGCCGTACTGGACGAGGTCGTCCTTGATCTTCACCGCGACGTCGATCGGGATCGAGAACGAAAGGCCCATGTAGCCGCCGGTCCGGCTGTAGATCTGCGAGTTGATGCCGATCACCTCGCCCGCCATGTTGAAGAGCGGCCCGCCGGAGTTGCCCGGGTTGATCGCGACGTCGGTCTGGATGAACGGCACGAAGCCTTCGTCCGGCAGCGCGCGCGCCTTGGCGCTCACGATGCCGGCGGTGACGGTGTTCTCGAGGCCGAACGGGGAGCCGATCGCGGCCACCCACTCGCCGACCTTGAGCCTGGCCGGGTCGCCGAAGCGGACGGTCGGGAGGCCCGCGGCCTCGATCTTCACCACCGCGACGTCGGTGCGCCGGTCGGCGCCCACGACTTTCGCCTTGAACTCGCGCTTGTCGCTCATCCGGACGGTGAGCTCGGTCGCGTCGGCGACGACGTGGGCGTTGGTCAGGATGTAGCCGTCGGCGGTGATGAGGAACCCCGAGCCCTGGCCCTGGCGCGGCATGGGCTGCGCGTCCGGCATCGGCATCTGGAAGCGGCGGAAGAATTCGTACATCGGGTCGCCGGGCTTGATCGGCAGCTCGCGCGCACCGCCGGCGGCGGCGCGCTGGGTGACGCTGATGTTCACGACTGCCGGGCCGGCGCGCTCGACGAGCCCGGTGAAGTCCGGGAGCGACTGGCCGGACGGCGCGCCGACCGGCGCGGGGGCGGCGGTGGCCGCGGCAGCGGCGGGCGCCGCCTGCAGCTTGCCGATCGGATAAAACTCGTGGCCGACGTAACCGAGCGTGGCGGCGCCGAGCGCCCCTGCGACGGCAAGGGCCATCGTCCTCTTCCTAAGCATGCGACCTCCGTTGGTGGTGTTCGGTACGCGGGCTTGGGCACGGGCGAGGCCGTGAGGTTCCGCCGGCTAACGGCCGGTTACACCGGATACAAATTGTTACGGTGTTACGGCGCTGGTTACGGCGGTGCGGTCGCGGGGGCGGGCGGAAGGGGGGCGGGCGGAAGGGGGGGCGGGCGGAAGGGGGACGGGTAAGATCCGCACCGCTCCCATGGCGACCGACGAACCGGCCCTGCCGCTACGGCTGCTTGCGCGCGTGTTCGTGCCGTTCGCCTGCGGCTACTACTTCTCGTACTTCTTCCGCGTCGTGAACGCGGTGATCTCGCCCGACCTCGTGCGCGACGCCGGCGTCGACGCGAGCCGGCTCGGCCTCCTCACCAGCGCCTACTTCCTCACCTTCGCCGCGGCGCAGCTCCCGCTCGGCATCGCGCTCGACCGCTTCGGACCGCGGCGGGTGAACGCCGCGCTCCTCCTCGTCGCCGCGGCCGGGGCGCTCGTCTTCGGGGCGAGCGACTCGCTCGCCGGGCTCGCCGCCGGCCGCGCGCTGATCGGCCTCGGCGTCTCGGGCTGCCTGATGGCGAGCCTCAAGGCGTTCTCGCTGTGGTTTCCGCTGACGCGCTTCGCGACGCTCAACGGCGCGCTGCTCGCGGTCGGCGGCCTGGGCGCGCTGTCGGCCTCGATCCCGGTCGAGGCGCTGCTCCGCTGGACCGACTGGCGGCACGTGTTCGACGGCCTGGCGGCGGCGACCTTCGCCACCGCGGTGCTCGTTTTCTTCATGGTGCCGGAGCGCGGCGAGGCGCGCGCCCGCGTGAGCCTCGGCGAGCTCGCCGGCGGCTTCCGCACGATCTTCGGCGACCGGGTGTTCTGGCGCATCGGCTTCGTCACCCTGACCGTGCAGGCGGTCTTCCTCGCCACCCAGGGCCTGTGGGCGGCGCCGTGGCTGCGCGATGTCGCCGGGCTCGACCGCGCGGCGGTGGCCGGCGTGCTGTTTGCGATGGCGATCGCGACGACGGCGGGCTTCGCGGCGTCGGGCTTCGGGGCCGACCGCCTCGCGCGCCGCGGGATCGCCCCGCTCGCTCTCTACAAGGTCGGTGCGGTGGCGAGCACCGCGCTCACGCTGCTCTTCGCCGCGGGCGCGACCGCGGCGGCGGTGCCGGCCTGGGTCGCGTTCGCGTTCGCCGGGCCGGTCAGCACGCTCTCGTACACCCTGCTCACGCAGCGCTACGAGCCGGCGCTGACCGGCCGCGCCAACACCGCGGTCAACCTGCTCGCGTTCCTCGGCGCGTTCGCGGCGCAGTGGGGGATCGGCGCGATCGTGAGCCTGTGGGCGCCCGCGGCGGACGGCCGTTACCCGGCCGCGGCGTACGGCGCCGCGTTCGGCGTCTGCGCCGGCCTCCAGGCGCTCGCGCTCGTGCCGCTCTTCAGGCTGCGCGAGGCGGGGGCGCGGGCGTCCCGGGGCGTATGATCGGCGCCGTGAGCAAGGCGTTCACGAAAGAGACCGACGCGGACGAGGACGAGGACCTCGACCGCGACGCGGCCGGCGTCGCCGAGAGCGAGCGGAACTACATCTCGCCCGCGGGCTACCGGCGCCTGCGCGAGGAGCTCGCCGCACTGTGGGAGGGCGAGCGGCCGAAGCTCGTCGAGACGATCGCGTGGGCGGCGTCGAACGGCGACCGCTCGGAGAACGCCGACTATCTCTACGGCAAGCGCCGGCTGCGCGAAGTCGACCGGCGCATCCGCTTCCTGTCGCGCCGGATCGAAGCCGCGGAGGTGGTCGACAACGCCGCGCGGGACGACGAGCGCGCGTACTTCGGCGCGACCGTGACCTATCGCGACCGTTCGGGCGCCGAGCGGACGGTGACGATCGTCGGGATCGACGAGGTCGACCCGGCGCGCGGCCGGGTGTCGTGGATCTCGCCGGTGGCGAAGGCGCTCCTCAAGGCGCGGGAAGGCGACACGGCGATGCTGCATACGCCCGCCGGCCCGGAAGAGATCGAGGTCGTCGAGGTCCGCTACGACCCGGTGAGCTAGCGACCCGGTGACCTGGCAGTACGCGGCCGGCCGCCGGAGCCTCCGGTCAGTTCGGCTTCGCCTCGGTGCCGCCCGCGACGCGGGTGAAGTCGCCCGCCTTCACCAGCGTGAGCTTCTTCGGGTCGAGGTGGCGGCGGAGCGCGTCGCGCACCTGCGCCGGGGTGAGCTCGGCGATCCTCTTCTCGAACGCCTCGTCCCAGGCGAGCGTGCGGCCGATCAGGCTGTAGCCGGCGAGCCGCCCGGCGAGCCCGGCATCGGAGTTCCGCGCGACCTTGCGCGCCTGGAGCAGCGCGCGGCGGCCGTCCTCGAACTCTGCCGGCGCGAAGCCCTCGTCGAGCGCCCGCGCGATTTCCTCGCGCATCGCCGCCTCGAGCTTCGCGCGGTTCTGCGGCGCGTAGATCGCGTAGACGCCGAAGTCGCCCGCCTCGTCCTGCGCGCTCGCGTTGAGCCACGAGCCGACGCCGTACGAGAGGCCCTCCTTCTCGCGGATGCGGCGCGCGAGCCGCGCGTCCGACGTGCCGCCGAGGAGATGGTTGCCGAGGACGAGCGCGGCGTGGTCGGGATGGTCGTCGCGGAGCTTCAGGTTCACGCCCCCGCGGAATACCGCGTTCGCCTTGTCGGGCGTCTCGATCGTGCGGTCGACCGCCTGCACGTCGAAGTAGCGCCACGGGACCCGCCGGTAGGGCGTGGGGCTCTTCCAGTCGCCGAAGAGCCGCTCGGCGAGCTTCGTCACCTCGTCGGGATCGAAGTCGCCGACGACGACCAGATCGGCGTGGGAGGCGCCGACGAGCTCGCGGTGGCAGCGGCGCGCGTCCTCGAGCGTCACCGTCTTCAGCCGCGCGGCGCGCTCCTCGAGCGACGGGGTGTAGTGCCAGTGCTCCGGCGGGTAGGGGTTGAGGTGGCGCGCGATCGCGAGGCTCGCGAGCGACTGCGGGTCGGCGCGCTGGGTGTCGAGGCTCGTCAGCGCCTGCGTGCGCACCTGCTCGAACTCGGCCTCGGGGAACGACGGCACGCGCAGCATCTCGGCGACGATTTCGAGTGAGGGCGCGAGGTTCGCGCGCACCGTCTCGAGCGCGGCGCCGTCGACGCTGACCGAGGTGGACGCGCGCAGGGCGTCGAGCGCGTCCTTCAGCTCGCCGCGGGTGCGCTTCGTGGTGCCGCGCGAGAGCATCGCGCTCGCGACCGAGCAGGCGCTCGAGCGGTTCTCCTTCGCCGCCTCGTCGCCCCAGCGCAGCACGAGGCTCGCCACCACCGTCCCGCCACGGGTCTTCTTCGGCAGCAGCGTGAGCTTCATCCCGGAAGGCAGGGTGCGCCGGAGAATCCGCGCCTCGATGTTCGCCGGGGTCGGGTCGAACGCCTCGCCCGCGGCCACTTCCTCGGCGCCGCCGAAGCCCTTGAGCAGCGCCGCGATGTCGGGCGCACCCGGCACCGCGATCCGTTCCGGTTTGTCCGCCGGGTAGAACAGCCCGAGCGTCCGGTTCGCCGGACGCAGATAGGTGGTCGCGACGCGCTGCACGTCGGCGGTCTTCACCTTCGCGAGCTGGTCGCGGTAGAGGTAGAGCAGCCGCCAGTCGCCGATCGCGACGAACTCCGACAGCGTGAGTGCGACCGACCGCGAATTGGTGAGGAGCTGCTCGACGTCGCCGCGGAGCTTCACGCGCGCGCGCTCGACCTCGGCGTCGGTGACGGGATTGGCGGCGAAGCCCTCGAGCACGCCGAGCAGCGCCTCGCGCGCCGGCTCCATCGGCGCGTCCTTGCGCACCGCGGCGCCGAAGTAGGCCGAGCCCGGCTCGCGCGTCTGGCGCTCGGCGCCGAAAGTGGAGGCCGCCTTGCCGGTCTCGACCAGCGCCTTGTGCAGGCGGCCGGTCGGCTGGGCGGTGAGGACATGGGTGAGGACGTCGACCGCGACGAAGTCCGGGTGCGAGCCCGCCGGCACGTGGTACATCGCGTGCGCGAGCTGGACGTCGCCGACGCGGCGCAGGATCACGCTCCGCTCGCCGTCCTGCGGCGGCTCGACGGTGTAGGTCGCCCGCAGCGTGCGCGACGGCTTCGGGATCGCGCCGAAGGTCCGCGCCGCGGCCTCGAGCGCGCGCGCCGGATCGAACCGGCCGGCGACGATCAGCACCGCGTTGTCGGGCTGGTAGTAGTGGCGGTAGAACGCCTGCAGCCGCTCGATCGGCACGTTCTCGATGTCCGACAGCGTGCCGATCACCGAGCGGCCGTAGTTGTGCCACAGGTAGGCCGCCGCGCTGGTGCGCTCGCGCAGCAGGCCGAACGGGCTGTTCTGGCCGGCCTCGAATTCGTTCCGCACGACCGTCATCTCGCTGTCTAGGTCGGCTTTCGAGACGTGCGCGTTGACCATGCGGTCGGCTTCGAGGTCGAGCACGAACGCGAGGGTCTCGTCGCTCGCCGGGAAGGTCTCGAAGTAGTTGGTGCGGTCGAAGGAGGTGGTGCCGTTGTAGCGCGCCCCGCGCTTCAGGAGCTCGGTCTTCGGGCTGGCGATCTTCGGCGTGCCCTTGAAGAGCAGGTGCTCGAGGAGGTGGGCCATGCCGCGCTCGCCGTAGCTCTCGTGCCGGGAGCCGACGAGGTAGGTGACGTTGACGGTGATCGTGTCCTGCGACGGGTCGGGAAGGAGCAGGACCTTCATCCCGTTGGCGAGGTTGTACTCGGTGATGCCGCCCATGGACGGGCCGCGGGTCACCCCGGCCGGGAGCGTCTGCGCGGCGGCCGCGAAAGCGGCGGCGAGGAGGACGAGCGCCGCGGCGAACGCGGACCGGACTTTCGGCATTCTGGCGACCCCCGGGAGCTGCGGCCGGTCAGCCCGGCCGCGAGACCACTATTCTATAAGGGGTCTCTGAGGCCGGAGGCGAGGAAAGGTTCCCGGTTGGAGGAGGTTCCCCAAAACCACGGGCCCGGGCACCATCCGGGGCCATGACGAAACGCACGAGCCGGCCGGGCGACCCGGGGGCGACGCCGGCATCGGCCGGCACCGGATCTCGTCCACGGTCTTCTGCTACATGCCCAACCCGGCGGGCGGCCGGTCCGAGTACTCCGCGGACACCGACTACCTCACCGACGAGTGGCGGCCGCGCCTGTGGGAGCCGATGTTCGGCAACTGGCACTGGTTGGGGAAGGTCCCCGACTCGTTCCGCACTGCGCCGGCGCGGGACGTGCGGGTGCTGGAGGATCCGATCCCGTCGTTCAGCGAGTTGAGCCGCTAGGCGCGCGGGCGGCGCGCCCGCCTTCCTTCGGCGGCGGCGTTCACGGTAGAGTGCCGCTCGTGCACGCCCCGGCGATCGACCCCGCAGCCCTGCGCCGAGCCTTCGGCACCTACGCCACCGGCGTGGTGGTGATCGGCGCGCGCGGCGCCGACGGCCTGCCGGTCGGCATGACGGTCAACTCGTTCAGCTCGGTGTCGCTCGACCCGCCGCTCGTGTCGTTCTGCCCGGGGCGCGCAAGCTTCGCGTTCCCGGTGTACGAGGCGATGCGCCATTTCTCGGTGAGCGTGCTCGGCGAGGAGCACCGCGCGATCTCCGACCGGTTCGCGCGCGCGAGCGGCGAGCACAAGTGGGGCGGGGTGAAGCACCGCCTGGGCGAGGGCGGCGTGCCCGTGCTCGAGGGCGCGGTCGCGGCGTTCGAGTGCGAGGTCGCCGACCGGTTCGACGCCGGCGACCACGTCGTCGTGCTCGGCCGGGTGCTGCGCTTCGAACACCACGGCGAGCGCTCGCCGCTCCTCTTCCACGGCAGCCGCTACCACGCGCTCGGCGCCGGCCTCGACTCGCCGCAGCACGTCGATCTCGCGTCGCTGATCGGATGGGGGTGATCCGGATGGGCCGTGTTTTCGCCGCCGCGCTGGCCGCGGCGCTCGCCGGCAGCGCGCTGGCGCAATATCCCGAGAAGCCGGTCCGCTTCGTCGTGCCGCAGGCGCCGGGCAGCGCGACCGACACCATCTCGCGCATCGTCACGCCCGAGATGTCGAAGTTCCTCGGCCAGCAGGTGATCGTGGACAACAGCCCGGCGGCGCTCGGGGGCGAAAATTGACTGACTACTCCGCCTGGAGCCCGGCCGCCTTCACGACCTTGGCGGTATTGGCGATGTCCTGCTCGAGGAACTTCCTGAATTCTTCCGGCGAAGTGACGATCACTTCCGCCCCCTGCGCCGCGAACCCTTCCTTCAGCGCCGGATTCGCCGCCGCCTTCACGAGCGCGGCGTGCAGCTTGTCGAGGACCGGCTTCGGCGTCGCCTTCGGCGCGAGCAGCCCTGCCCAGCCGCTGTAGTCGTACCCGGGCAAGGTCTCGGCCACTGCGGGAATGTCGCCGAAGAGCGGCGCGCGCTGCGGCAGGCTGTGGCCGATCGCGCGGAGGCGCCCCGCCTTGACGAGCGACATCGTCGCCGGCGCGGGCGCGATCGTCCAGTGCGACTCGCCGGCGGCGACCGAGGCGACCGACGGGCCGCCGCCCTTGTACGGCACGTGCAGCGACTCGAAGTCGCCCATCACCTGGAGCAGCACGCCGCCGAGATGGCTCGCCGCGCCCGGTCCGGCCGAGGCCATGTTGACCTTGCCCTTGTTCGCGCGCGAGTACTCGATCAGCTCCTTCACGCTCCCGATCGGGAGGCCGGGGCCGACGACGAGCACGTTCGGCATCACCGCGACCAGCGACACGAACGCGAAGTCGTTGAGCGGGTCGTACGGGATCTTCTTCTGCAGGAGCGGCGCGATCGACATGCCGCTCGCCGAGGCGAAGAGCAGGGTGTAGCCGTCGGGCGCCGCGGTCTTCGCCGTCTCGATGCCGATCGCGCCGGCCGCGCCGGCGCGGTTCTCGATCACGATCTGCTGCCCCAGGGTCTCGCCGAGCCGCACGCCGAGCAGCCGGCCGACGGTATCGATCGAGCTGCCCGGCGCGTTCGGCATGACGAGCCGGACCGGGCGCGTCGGGTAGTCCTGCGCGGTGGTGGTGGCCGCGAGCAGGAGGAGCGACGAGAAGAGCAGCGCGCGGCGGATCATGCGCGGAACCGGAACGTCCGCTCGGCCTCGCCGAGCCGCCCGTGGTCGCGGTTCGAGATCCCCCAGTGGTCGATGCGGTTCGGCGGCCACTTCCAGTCCTCCGGCGTGCCGACGCGGTACGAATCGTCGACCTGCTGGATCTCCGCCGTGTACTCCACGGTGGCGCCGAACGGGGTGATGAAGTAGCCGAAGACGTTGTTCCCGGGGCCGTGCCGTCCCGGCCCCCACGCCGGCTGGAGGCCGAGGTCGCGCAGGCGCCCGATGTTCTTCATCACCGCGTCGAGGTCCGCCATCTCGAACGCGATGTGGTTGAGCGAGGCGACCTCCGAACGGGCGAACGCGAGCGCGTGGTGCGCGCGGTTGCAGCGGACGAAGCTCATGTGCCCGGTGCGGTCGGCGAGCCTGAAGCCGAGCGCGTCGATCGCGAAGCCCGCGCAGGCGTCGCGGTCGAGCGCGTTGAGCACGACGTGGGTGAGCTGGAGCGGCCGGTCGCGGTCCTCGAGCGGCGCGGCGCGAGCGACCTCGGCGACGAAGCGGAACGTCTGGTTCTCCGCGCCCCGGACGACGAAGCCGCCGCCGCCGCCGGGATTGTCGAACTCGGCGATCCGCGCCGGCGCAGGCATGCCGGCGGCACTGATGCGCCCGTGCAGCGCGTCGAGCTCGCCGGCGGAGCCGGAGAAGGTGACCGAGGCGATCGCCGGCGCCGCCGATTCCGCGAGCGCGAGGAGATAGGGGTGGTCGCCGGTGCCGCGGAGGTACGTCGTCCGCGAGCGCGTGCCGGCCGGCAGGAGGCCCCACACGTCGCGCATGAACGCGGCGGCTGCGGGGGAGTCGGGGAGCTCGAGCTCGACGCTGCGCAGTCTCATGGCGGCGCGAGAATATCGCAGGCGCCTCAGATCCGCCGGCCGGCTTTCGCCCAGTACGGCTCGCGCAGGCGCCGCTTGAAGATCTTGCCGCTCTCCTCGCGCGGCAGCTCGGCGTGCAGCTCGATCGTCCGCGGCACCTTGTAGCCGGCGATCCGCTGCGCGAGGAACGCCCGGATCGCGGCCGGGTCCAGTACCGCACCGGGCTCCGGCTGCACCGCAGCGGCGAGGGCTTCGCCGAACTCGGCGTCGGGGATGCCGAACACCGCGCAGTCGCGCACCTCCGGCATCGTCGCGAGCACCGCCTCGATCTCCGCCGGGTAGATGTTGACCCCGCCCGAGATCACCATGTCGGAGGCGCGGTCGCACACGTAGAGATAGCCCGCCGCGTCGAGATAACCCATGTCGCCCAGGGTCCACAGGCCGTCCCGCTCGAGCCGCGCCCGCGCTTCGGGGTTGTTGTTGTAGGTGAAGTCGGGATAGGCGGGCTGGCGCGCGTAGATCAGCCCGACCTCGCCGGGCGGCAGCTCGCGGCCGTGCTCGTCGAGGATCTTCAGCGTCCCCGGCCCGATCGCGCGGCCGGCCGAACCGGGCCGCGCGAGCGCCTCGGCCGAAGAGATCGCGGTGACGAGGCCCGCCTCGCTCGAGGCGTAGCACTCGTGGAACACGGGTCCCCACCACTCGATCATCGCGCGCTTCACTTCCGGCGGGCAGGGCGAGCCGGTCGAGGCGACGAAGCGCATCGAGCGCAGGTCGTAGCGCCGGCGCGTCGCCTCCGGCAGGCGCAGCATCCGCACGTACATCGTCGGCACGAGGTAGGCGTGGGTCAGCCGCTCGCGCTCGACGAGCGCGAGCGTGCGCTCGGCGTCGAAGCTCCGCTCGAGGACGAGGCGGGCGTCGTGGAGCAGCGCCTGGATGGCGTACAGGTTCGGTGCGCTGTGATAGAGGGGCGCGCTCACGAGCGCGCGCATCCCCGGCCCGATGCCCAGACCTTCGGCCAGGGTCGCGCGCACGAGCGCGGCGATCCGGGCCGCGTCCTCCGGCGGCGGCGGGATGCGCCGCACGCCCTTCGGCCGGCCGGTGGTGCCGGAGGTGTACGGCATGTTTCCCCGCGGCGCCCGTTCCGGTCCGGCATGGGGCGGGTGCGAGGCGAGCCACTCGCGCCATTCGGGGAGGCCGGCCGGGACGCGGGCCCCGGCTGCGCTGCTGCCGGACGTTTCGACGGTGACCGCTTCCGGCCGCGCCACGACCACCTCGACGCCAGCCGGGATCCCGCTCGCGATCTGCGGCAGCAGGTCGGCGGCGACAACCAGGACCTTCGCGCCGCTGTCGGCGAGCATCCAGCCCGCTTCGTCGGCCTTGTAGTGCCAGTTGATCGGGCAGGAGTACGCGCCCAGCCGGCGCGCGCCGCAGACCGCCTCGAGGAAGGCCGGCTCGTTCCGGAGCATCACGCAGACGACGTCGCCGTCGCCGACGCCGAGCCGCTCGAAGCCGCTCGCCGCCCGCCGCGCCGCGTCGTCGAACGCCGCCCGGGCGATCTCGCGGTCGTCGAACACGAGGGGGGCGGGCACGGCGGACACTCCAACTCAGACGACAACCCCACTGACGGGGAATCCGGGCCGCGCGGATTGTAGACCCGCCTGTATACCGCGCGTGCGCGCCCGGGGCTTGATCCGCGATACTTGCGGCCCCAACTCTCCCTCTTCCGCCCACCCGGAACCCGCCCCCGATGACCGCCCCCGTCAAGGAGACCCTCGGCTTCCAGGCCGAAGTCAAGCAGCTCCTGCACCTCATGGTGCACTCGCTCTACGGCAACAAGGAAGTGTTCCTGCGGGAGCTCGTGTCGAACGCCTCGGACGCCGCGGACAAGCTCCGCTTCGAGGCGATCGCGACCCCGGCGCTCTTCGAAGGCGAGAGCGAGCTCAAGATCCGCGTGGCGTTCGACAAGGACGCGCGCACGATCACCGTGTCGGACAACGGCATCGGCATGTCGCGCGAGGAGGTGATCGCCAACATCGGCACGATCGCGAAGTCGGGCACGCGCGAGTTCCTCGCCGCGCTCACCGGCGACGAGGCGAAGGACGCGCGGCTGATCGGCCAGTTCGGCGTCGGGTTCTACTCCTCGTTCATCGTCGCCGACCGGGTCACGCTGCGCACGCGCCGCGCCGGCCGGCCGGCGGGCGAGGGCGTGCGCTGGGAATCCGACGGCACCGGCGAGTACACGATCGAGCCGGTCGAGAAGGCCTCGCGCGGCACCGATGTGACCCTGCACCTCCGGGAGGGGCTGGACGAGTTCCTGTCGGACTCGCGCCTCAAGGGCATCCTGCGCAAGTACTCCGACCACATCGGGATCCCGATCGTGATGCAGAAGCTCGATTGGTCGGAGGAGAAGAAAGCGACCGTCGCGACCGGGCTGGAGGAGACGGTCAACCAGGCGAGCGCGCTCTGGGCGCGGCCGAAAAGCGAGATCACCGACGAGCAGTACCGCGAGTTCTACCGTCACGTCGCCCACGACTTCGAGCCGCCGCTCGCCTGGACCCACAACCGGGTCGAGGGCCGGCAGGAGTACACGCAGCTCCTGTACGTCCCGTCGCGCGCGCCGTTCGACCTCTGGGACCGGCAGCACCGGCACGGCCTCAAGCTGTACGTGCGGCGCGTCTTCATCATGGACGACGCCGAGCACCTGCTGCCGGCGTATCTGCGGTTCGTCCGCGGCGTGGTCGACTCGAACGACCTGCCGCTCAACGTCTCGCGCGAGATCCTGCAGGAGAGCCGCGACGTCGAGGCGATCCGCTCGGGCTGTACGCGCCGGGTGCTCGGGCTGCTCGAGGAGCTCGCGGACAGGGAGAAGGACCAGTACGCGACCTTCTGGAAGGCGTTCGGACGGGTGCTGAAGGAGGGCGTCGGCGAGGACGCCGCGAACCGCGAGCGCATTGCAAGACTCCTGCGCTTCGCCTCGACCCATGCGGATGCCGAAGAGGAAAGCGTCGCGCTCGCCGACTACGTCGCGCGGATGAAGGAGGGGCAGGACCGCATCTACTACGTCACCGCCGACACGTTCCTCGCCGCCAGGTCGAGTCCCCACCTCGAAGTCTTCCGCAAGAAGGGGATCGAGGTGCTGCTGCTCGCCGACCGCGTCGACGAGTGGGTCGTCGGGCACCTGCCCGAGTTCGACGGCAAACCGCTCGCGTCGGTCACCCGCGGCGGGCTGGAGCTGGGGCAGCTCGAGACTGAGTCCGAGCGCGCGGACGAGCGCAAGCTCGCCGACGCCTCGCGCGAGCTCGTCGGCAAGATCAAGGCGGCGCTCGGCGAGCGCGTGAAGGAGGTCCGCACGACCGCGCGCCTCACCTCGTCGCCGGCGTGCCTCGTGGCGGACGAGCACGACCCGGGCGCGAACCTGCAGCGGATCCTGCGCGCGGCCGGGCAGGAGGTGCCGAAATTCCCGCCGATTCTCGAGGTGAACCCCGCGCACCCGATGGTCGAGCGGCTGAAGGGCGAGGAGAAGCGGTTCAAGGAATGGGCCGAGCTGCTCTTCGACCAGGCCCTGCTCGCCGAGGGCGGCACCCTCGACGACCCGGCCGGGTTCGTGAAGCGGATGAACGAGCTGATGCTCGAGCTCGCCGGCGGCGGGTCGCGGATCTGGACGCCGGGCTAGCGCGCCGGGCCACTCGGGATCCAGGGGATCGGGGGATCGGGAGATCGGGGGATCGGCCGGTGCGGATCTACTACTCCGATCACTACGTCCTGCCGCTTCCGCCCGGCCACCGGTTCCCGATGGGGAAGTACGCGCGCCTGCGCGCGCGCGTGCTCGAGGGGGAGTTCGGGGCGGCGGCGCAGGTCGCGCCCGCGGCGCGCGACGAGGACATCGTCCGTGCGCACTGCCCGGCGTACCTCGGCCGGGTCGTCGGCGGCACGCTGAGCGCGGCCGAGCAGCGCGCGATCGGCTTCCCGTGGACGCCGCAGATGGTCGAGCGCTCGCGCCGGACGAGCGGCGCGACCGTCGCCGCGGCGCGCGCCGCGCTCGAGGACGGCATGGCGGTCAACCTTGCCGGCGGCACGCACCACGCGTTCCGCGACCGCGGCGAGGGGTTCTGCGTGCTGAACGACAGCGCGATCGCCGCGCGCGCGTTGCAGGCGGCGGCACTCGTCGAGCGCGTCGCGGTGATCGACTGCGACGTGCACCAGGGCAACGGCACCGCGTCGATCTTCCGCGACGACCCGTCGGTCTTCGCGTTCTCGATCCACGCCGCCAACAACTTTCCGTTCGCGAAGGAGCCGGGCGACCTCGACGTCGAGCTCGCCGACGGCACCGGCGATCGCGAGTACCTCGAGGCGCTCGAGCGCGGGCTGCGGGAGACGCTCGCGCGCGGGCGGCCGGAGCTCGCGATCTATCTCGCCGGTGCCGATCCGTACTACGACGATCGCCTGGGGCGGCTCGCGCTCACCAAGCAGGGGCTGCTCGAGCGCGACCGGCTGGTGCTATCGGCGTGCGCTCGCGCCGGCGTGCCGGTGGCGGTGACGATGGCGGGCGGCTATGCGCGCGAGATCGACGACACGGTGGAGATCCACACCAACACCGTGGAAACCGCGGCCTGGTTCGCTACTGGTTGAGCCGGACGGCCTCGCGTTCGCGGCGGGCTTCGTCCGCCGGAATGCCGGTCTGCATGTCGCGGCGGTCGCGCGCCGCTTCGCCCGTCGGCACCCCGGTCTGCAGGTCGCGCTGCCGCCGCGCCGCTTCCCCCGGGGCGACGTTCAGCCGCACCGCGTCCGCCTCGCGCGCGCGTTCGCCCTGCATGATGTTCCGCTGCGCGGCGTCCCGGTCGATGCGCTGGGCGTCGGCGGGGACGTTGAGGAATCGGTCCCCGGCGGTGTCCGGCGCCCGGCCGGGCGTCGATTGGCCGCCCGGACCGGGTACCGCGGCGGAGGGAATCGTGCTCGGCCCGCTCCCGGCGGGCAGGTTCGCCGTCGGCTGAGGCGCGCTCGGGAGATAGCCCTGCGGGATCGTCCCAGGCGCCTGCACGCCGCCGGTCTGCGGATTGACGTAGTGCCCGGTGCTCGGCGGCTGCTGCAGGACCGTGTGGCGACCGCCGGCCGGCGGCTCGTCCGAGTACGTCACCCGCCCGTCCGGGCCGACGTGCTTGTAGATGGCTTGGGCGAATGCCGGCGCGGCGAGCGCCGCCGCAACGGCGAGGAGGATTGTTCGGAACATGACCGCTACTCCGCTCGGGCCTCGCGCGCGAGGCCGGTGCGGCCAATGTAGCACTTCCGCGCGGCCGGCGGACACCGCCCGCGATGACGATGTCCTGCCGTGCCGGCGGTCGTCAGAGCTTCCCGAGCATCGCCTCGGCGCCCGACACCTCGAACTTGCCCGGCGCCTCGACGTTGATGCTCTTCACCACCCCGTCGTCGACCAGCATCGAGTAGCGCTGCGAGCGCACGCCCATGTTGCGCGCGGTGAGGTCGAGTTCGAGGCCGAGCTTCTTCGTGTAGTCGCCGTTGCCGTCGGCCATCATGCGGATCTTGCCGCCCGCCTTCTGGTCCCGGCCCCACGATGCCATGACGAATGCGTCGTTGACCGAAACGCACCAGATTTCGTCGACGCCCTTCTTCTTCAGCGCGTCGAAGTTCGCCACGTAGCCCGGGACGTGCTTGGCGGAGCAGGTGGGGGTGTAGGCGCCGGGCAGGGCGAAGATCGCGATCTTCCTGCCCTTCACGAGATCCTGGACCTGGAGGTCGCGCGGGTTCATCGGGCACCCGGTCGAATCGTCGAACTCGGTCGCTTCGGTAAGCCGCCCGTCAGGCAGGCGGTCGCCGACCTTGATTGGCATGGGGTTTTCTCCTGGTGCAATGAAATCGGAACGCGAGAATGGCCGACTTCCCCGCCGAAGTCAAAACGTCACGCAGTGGTGGCGAAAGCGGGGTGAAGCCATTGAGGCAGAAGGGGTTTTGAGGCTATAGTGAGCCGTTCCCCGGAGACTTCCCGCCCGCATGCCGGTTGCCGCCGTATCGAACGAAGAGCGCCGCCTCACGCTCGCCGAGGTGGTCAACGCCCTGATCGCCGACGGGCTGGTGCCGCGCGAGGAGGCCGAGCGGCTCGCCGCCGACCGCCGCGCCCATCGCGCCGGCAGCGTGCACCCCCTCGTGGTGCTCGCCGACCAGAAGTGGCGCTCGGCGCAGGCGCCGCACCGCGCGCTCACGCTCGAGGCGCTCACCGAGTGGTACGCCGCGAAGGCCGAGCTGCCCTACTTTCACGTCGACCCGCTGAAGATCAACTTCGCGGCGGTGACCGACGTCATGTCGAGCGCCTACGCCGAGCGCTTCAAGATCCTGCCGGTCGAGGTCAACCAGAAGCGCGCGGTGATCGCCACCGCCGAGCCGTACGTGCGCGAATGGGAGGCCGAGCTCCGGCGCGTGCACCGCTTCGAGATCGAGCGCGTGTTCGCGAACCCGCTCGACATCCAGCGCTACATCGTCGAGTTCTACAACCTCGCGAAATCGGTCAAGGGCGCGAAGGGCACCGCCGAGGCGCGCTCGGGGATCTCGAACTTCGAGCAGCTGGTCGAGCTCGGGAAGTCGAACCGCCAGCTCGACGCGAACGACCAGCACATCGTCAACATCGTCGACTGGCTGTGGCAGTACGCCTTCGACCAGCGCGCGAGCGACATCCACATCGAGCCGCGCCGCGA
>Ga0187893_10006266_pt1 | contig 20494 bp, 10 predicted proteins | sample MA1701074metaG_FD_139574 | JGI IMG/M metagenome (GOLD analysis project Ga0187893, IMG submission 139574) | White microbial mat communities from a basaltic lava cave in the Kipuka Kanohina Cave System on the Island of Hawaii, USA - MA170107-4 metaG ...
CCGCGAGCTTCATCCATCCACCCCGATCCGTCGGCCGCGTGCCCGCCGGCGCGGCCCGCCACGGATCGGGGCTGACGATACCGTGGTCGGGTCCGGTCAGCGATTCTCGTCGGGTTCGTACGCGCGGTCGCGCCACGCCTGCGATCGGGCGTAGAGGTCGCGGCGCGACTCGATGCGGATCGCGAGCGCGAGCGAGCCTCGGCGGCGGGCCGTCTCGGCCGCTCGCGTGGCCGTGTCGACCGCGGCCTTGAAGCGTCCGCATTCGGCCTGCGCCGCCGCGAGAACGTCGAGCCCGATCGGATCGCCCGGTTTCTCGGCGACGAGCGCGCGCGCAAGCGATAGCGCCCTCGGTCCGTCGCGCGCGTCGTCGGAGAGCGACGTCGCGAGCAGCCACGCGAGCGCGCGGCGCACTTCATTCGAGGCGGGATCGATCGCAAGCGCCGCCTCGTACTGCTCCGCCGCGTCGTGTTCCTCGCCGCGCCGAACGAGCGACCGGCCGAGGTCGGCGCGCGCGGCGAAGTTGCTGGGCCCCGCGGCGACCGCCCGGCGGTACCAGCCGTGCGCCTCCTCGAGATCGCCCGCGCCTTCCGCGAGGATGCCGAGCTGGATCAGCGTTCCCACGTGGTCGGGCTCGAGGGCCAGCACGCGCAGGAACTGCGCGCGCGCGCCCGCCGGGTCGCGATCGAGTGCGAGGAGGCTGCCGAGCTGGTGGCGCGCCTGCGCGCGGTCGGGCGCGAGCTCGACGGCGCGCTCGAGCTCGCGGCGCGCTCCGGCCGCGTCGCCCTGCTGCAGAAGGACGATCCCGAACTCGAGCCGCGCGTCGGGATCGTCGGGCTCGTGCGCGAGCTCCATCTCGAGACCGACGCGCCGGAGCGCCAGATCCTTGCGCACGAACTCGGTGCGCAGCGGCTGGAATCCGGCGTCGTCCACCGTCACCACCTGGATCCAGAGGTCGCACATCTCCTCGAGCGAGCTCGGTCCGTACCGCACGCGTTCCGGCGATTCGCGGGGATTGCGCGGGTTGTCCGACGAGTTGTCGTAGGTCCACTGCATCTCGAGTGTGGTGCCCCGCGTCAGCCGGACCGGCGTCGCGTACCGGAATTCGTCCTGCCACGCGAAGTCCCACTCCCGGATCTCGAGGAGCTCGCGCCGCTCGCCGTCGGGTCGCGTCGCCCAGCAGCGCACGCTGCGGCCGAGGAAGTGGGCGTGCGGCGCGAGCGCGTGCAGTTCGACGTCGACCGGGAGCGTGAACCGGTCGAGAACCTCGTGGTCACGCGCTCCGGCGGGGATGTCGAGCGCCTTGGAGCCGAGCCGCAGCACGAACGGTACCCGCGCCGGCGGGACGTCGGTGAAGAAGAGCCCGAGGCTCGCCTGCACCGGCTCGGGCTTTCCCGAGGGCAGCATGTGGAGCTGCAGGACGAGGTCGCTCCCCGGCGAAAGGCGCCACGACATCCCCTCGGGGAGGAACTGCGGGGTGCGCCCCGGGGTCCAGCCGACGAAATGGCCGTCCGGGGGACGCGCGTCGCCGCGACCCATCTCCTCGAATCCGGGCAGCGGGTCGGCGGCGTCGAGCCGGCGCGAGCCGTCGCTCCGGTCGAGCTTCACCGCAGCGTGATGGACGACGCGCGGGTTGCCCGGTCGCAGGTCCACGCCGCGGACGTACTTCATCGCTCCGTCCGGCACCGGGAGGACGAAGTTGCGGTAGAGGTCGATCCCGTCGGCGGGCACGATGAACGGCTCGGCCATCGTGAGGACGAGGTCGGGCGTTCCGAGGCGCCAGCCGGGGGAGAACTCCGGCGGCTCGGGCGCCCGCGAGAGGTCTCCCGCCGGCGCGCCGGCCTCCGCCCAGCGCGAGAGCGTCGCGACCTCGTCGTCGGTGAGGAGGCGCTCGCCGACGAAGGGCGGATCGCCCGGCTCCGCCAGCCACGGCGGCATGTACCTGCTGCGCGTGACCTCGGCGATCTGCCGGGCGAGATCGGCCGCATCGTCGGCGGTGAGGAGGGAGAAGGGAGCCGCCTCGCCCGGCCGATGACAGGTCGCGCAGTGCTCGAACAGGACGGGCGCCACGTCTCGCGCCCAAGTCGGGTCCTCGACCGCGATCAGCGCGAGGATCGTCGCCGCGCGCGCGTCGCGCGCGCGGCCTGCCGCCGGGGATCTCATGTCGGACTCGTACCTCGCGGATTGTGGACCGTCTCGAGCCTGCGGCGGAGCTCGAGATCGCTCGCACGCGTGCCGGGCCGGATCAGGACGCCATTCATCCGTTGCCGCCGCCGTCGGCGGAAGGGCCAGCCCGCGTCATTCCGTTGTCACGGCGCGACGCACCACCCTCCGGGGGCGGCTCCGCGGAAAGGGGCGGAGGAGGAGGCGGCGGCGGCGCGCAACCCGCCCGCGCGCCCCGTAGGATGGCGGCCCCCGGGAGTCCCAGGCGCTGCGATGATCCCCCCGCGCAAGACCAGAACGATCCGGATCCGCGACCTCGCCATCGGCGGCGCGGCCCCGATCGCAGTCCAGAGCATGGCGGCGACGCGCACGCGCGACGTCGAGGCGACCGTGCGGCAGGTGAAGCTGCTCGAGGCGGCGGGCGCCGACCTCGTGCGCGTGGCGGTCGACAGCAAGGCCGACGTCGAGGCGCTGGCGCAGGTGCGCCGCCGCACGACCGCGCGCCTCTCGGTCGACCTGCAGGAGAGCTGGCGGCTCGCGGCCGACGTCGCGCCGTTCGTGGACAAGGTGCGCTACAACCCCGGTCACCTCCATCACCACGAGAAGTCGCTCCCCGTGCGCGAGAAGGTGGCGTTCCTGGCCGGGGTGGCGCGCCGTCACCGGCTCGCGCTGCGCGTCGGCGTGAACGCCGGCTCGATCGACCCGGAGCTCGACGCCCGCTTCCCCGGCGACCACGTCGCGGCGATCGTGCAGTCGGCGATCGATCACTGCGCGCTGCTCGACGGACTCGGCTTCGCCGACTACTGCGTGTCGATCAAGGACTCCGATCCGCGGCTCGTGGTCGACGCCAACCGCCGCTTCGCCGACGCCCGTCCCGACGTGCCGATCCACCTCGGAGTCACCGAGGCCGGCATGCCTCCCGACGGCATCATCAAGACGCGCATCGCGTTCGAGCAGCTCCTCTCGCGCGGCATCGGCGACACGCTGCGCGTCTCGCTCACGCTGCCGTTCGACGACAAGGGCGAGGAGATCGCGGTCGGCCGCCGGCTCCTCGACGACGTCGAGCACGGCCGCTTCCGCTCGGTCCCGCCCAACTTCTTCCGCAGGCTCAACATCGTGAGCTGCCCCTCGTGCAGCCGCGTGGAGAACGAGAGGTTCATCGAGCTCGCGCAGGACGTGCAGCGCCTGACCGCCTGGGCCCGCGACCACGAGATCACGATCGCGGTGATGGGCTGCCGCGTGAACGGCCCCGGCGAGACCGACGACGCCGACCTCGGACTTTGGTGCGGCCCGACCCACGTCAACCTCAAGCGCGGCGAGGAGACGGTCGGCGCCTTCCCCTACGACGAGATCCTGCCGCGGCTCGAGGCCGAGGTGCGCCGGCTCGTCGCGTCGAGGCCGGCGCCCGCCCCGTCGTGACCGTCACGCCTCCGTGCCGCCGCCCGTCCGCGTCCCGCGCCGGTGCAGCGCGAAGTAGACCGGGACTCCCGCGGCGAGGATCGCCAGCCCGATCAGCGCGTTGCCGCGGTTCTCGGGCGTCCGCAGCGTGATGACGTCGACCGCGAGCACGACCGCGATGAAGAGCAGCGGCGTGAACGGCACGAGCGGGCAGCGGAAGGGCCGCGGCGCGTCGGGGCGGCGGCGGCGCAGGACCAGGACCCCCGCCGCCGTCAGCCCGTAGAAGAGCAGCGACGCGAAGACCACGTAGTCGGTGATGTCGCGGAACGTCTTGAGCACGACGACGAGCAGGCCCGCCCACGCCGCCTGGGCCCAGATCGCGACGTGCGGCGTCCGGAAGCGCTCATGCACGGCCATCAGCGGCCGCATCACCAGCCCGTCCTTCGCCATCGCGTAGAAGGCGCGCGGCGTCGACAGCAGGTTGGGGTTCGCGGCGCCGAACACCGAGACGCAGATCATCGCCGGGAGCAGCCCCGCCGCCGTCGGCCCGAAGATGCGCGCCATCGCCGTCCTCGGCACCTCGATCGCGCTTTGGAACGCGGCCATCTCCCGCTGCGGGACCTGCGCGAGATAGGCCGCGTTCACCGTCACGTAGAGCGCGATCAGGAGCACGATCCCGAGCAGCAGTCCGCGCGGGAGCGTGCGCTCCGGCCGCTTCATCTCGGCCGCGTTGAACGGGAGCTGGTACCAGCCTTCGTACGCCCAGAAGATCGCGATCCCCGCCGCCGCGAGCCCCGGGACGAGGTCGGGCGTCCCCGCGGCGGTGGTCCCGGCCGCCGCCGTCGCCGCGCGCACGCCCCCCGGATCGCCGCCGGCGCCCGCGACGACCAGGCCTCCGACCGCGATCGCCACCAGCATCGCGATCTTCGCGAACGTCGCGAAGTTCTGCAGCGCGGCGCCGACCCCCACGCCGACGTGGTTCACCACCGCCAGCACCACGATCATCCCGAGCGCCGATCCCCAATACGCCGCGTCGCTCATCGCCACCAGGCTGCGCAGCGAATCGGCGAACGCCACCGACAGCGCCGCGATCGTCCCGGTGTTGATGACGAGGAAGAGGCACCACCCGTAGAGGAACGCCGGGAACCGCCCGAAGCTCTCGCGCAGGAACGCGTACTGGCCGCCCGCCTCCGGCAGCATCGCGCCGAGCTCGGCGTAGCAGAGCGCCCCGAGCAGGCAGACGACGCCGAGGACGATCCAGCAGCCGTGGATCCACGCGGCGTCGGGCAGCGCCTGCGCGACCGCGAGCGGCTTGAGGAAGATCCCGGAGCCGATGACCCCGCCGACCACCACCATCGTCGCGGTGGTGGTTCCCATCGACCGCCGCAGCTCCGGGCCGCCCGCCTTCCCCGATCGAGTCTCCACCCGCTCCTCCCCCGGCCGCGGACCACGATCGCGCCGCGGCGGTCGCCGCCGCTCAGAACAGCAGCCAGAGCATGGCGCTCGCGACCGCCCAGTACAGGAGCGCGATCGGCGCCCCGAAGCGCACGAAGTCGCCGTACCGGTAGCCGCCCGGCTGCATCACCATCAGGTTGACCTGGTGGCCCATCGGGGTCACGAACGCGTTCGATCCGCTGAGCGCGACCGCGACGATGAAGGGACGGGGGTCGACCCCCATCGCCTCGGCCGCCTTCACGATGATCGGGATGAGCAGCACGACCAGCGCATAGGGCGAGATGAACTGGTTGAGGACGGTCGCGAAGAGCAGCACCCCGCTCGCGACGGCCCACGGTCCCAGGCCGGAGAGGTGATCCACGATGAACAGGGCGCAGACGTCGGCGAGACGGGTGGTCTCGAACGCCCGGCCCAGCGCGAGCGCGCCGACCACGAGCACGAGGATCCGCATGTCGATCGCCGAGTAGGCGCGCCGAGCCGAGAGGCAGCCGGCCGCCACCATCGCGGTGGCGCCCGCCAGCGCGACGAGCGGCAGCGGCAGCCAGCGCTTGATCTGCCTCACCCACGGCCCGAACAGCTGCTCGGCGCCGCCGATCGACGTGCTCAGGACGAAGCCGAGGATCGTCAGACCGAGGATCACGAGCGCGCGGCGCGCATGGTGCCGGAGCACCAGCGGCGTCGGGGAGCTCGTGAGCATGAAGAAGTCGATCGACATCCTGAGCCGCGCCTGCGACTCCTCCTTCCCGCACACGAGCAGCAGGTCCCCGGAACGGAGGGCGAGCTCCGAGGCGCGTTCGCGGATGTGGTGCCCCTCGCGAAGCACGGCCACGACCGAGCAGTCGTACTCGCGCTGCATCTCGAGGTCGCCGATCCTCCGGCCCACCACCCGCGAGCGCGGCGAGACGGCGAGCTCGGTGAAGACCATCGACGCGGGGTCGAAGCGCGCGTGGCCGGCCATCTTGAGCGCGAGCCGCGCCTGGAGATCGGAGAGCTTCTGCGCGTCGCCCTGCAGCACGATCACGTCGCCCGTCTTGAGCGTGCCGCCGATGAACGGCGGGAAGTGCGAACGCTCGTCGCGCACGAAGAAGAGCAGCCGCGGTCCCTCGCCGGCCGGGAACGCCTCCGCATAGGGCCGGCCGAGGAGCGGCGAGGTCGGGCCGATCACGAGCTCGGTGACGTACTCGCGCGCCGCGACGCTCGAGAGCGCGCCGGTGACGGTGGCGCGGTCCGGGAGCAGCCGGCGCGCGAAGAGGACCAGGTAGGCCAGCCCGGCGAGCGCGGCCGGCAGGGCGACCGGCGCGAGCTCGAAGAACCCCAGCTCGGGCTGGTGCGCCGCCCGGGCCGCGCTGCTGGCGAAGAGGTTGATCGACGTCCCGATCAGGGTGATCGCGCCGCCGAGGAGCGTCGAGAATCCGAGCGGCATGAGCAGCCGCGAGGTCGGGATGCCGAGGTCGCGCGCCATCCCGATCGCGATCGGGAGGAAGACCAGCGTCACCGCCGTGTCGCTGATGACGCTCGAGATCACGAGCGCCGCCGCGCACAGCACCAGCAGCGCCCGCCGCTCGGAGCCCCGGCTCACGCGCGTCGCCGTGCGCGCGACGAAGTCGAGCGCGCCGGTGCGGGTCAACCCCTCGGAGATCACGTAGATCCCGGCGAGCATCACGATCGTGCTGTCGGCGAATCCCGCGATCGCCTCGGGCGTGCTGATGATCCCGGCGGCCACCAGCGCGAACATCAGCCCGATGCCGATGACGTCGATCGATACGCGGTTCGAGACCAGCAGCGCGAGCGACAGGACCGTGAGCGCCGCCACGTAGAGCTTCGGTCCGTGCTCGATCATTCAGGCGGGCATCGTACCGCCGCCCGTCCGCGCATCCCCCGGAACGCCGCGCGCTCCCGCCCGCCTTCAACCGGTCCAGGATTCGCCGGGCACGTAGCTCCCGAAGTGCCACGCATGCCCTTCCAGGTCCCGCGCCGAGTATCCGCGCGACCCGTTGCTCTCCTCCGCCGGCTCCGTCTCGACCTCCGCCCCCGCCGCGCGGGCTCGCGCGCAGTGCGCGTCGGGATCGTCGACGTGCACGCAAAGCACCTGCCCGACCCCCGCGAGCCGCCGCGGACTCACGCACCGCTGCTCCGGCCGCGACGAGCCGACCATGATCACCGCCGCACCGAGACTCATCTCCGCGTGGAGCACCCTCCCGTCCGCCCCCGGAACCACCAGCCTCCTCCTGAACCCGAACGCCCGCTCGAGCCAACCGATCGCCGCCGGCGCATCGTCGTAGAAGAGCTTCGGAAAGAGACCCGCACTCCCCGACTCCGATCCTGATCGCATGTCATGCTTCCCTCCGCCGCCGCCGTCCCGATCCCCCAACCGCACATCGCCGCCTCCGGCCTATCGCCCCCCCCGCACAGAATCGCCGCCCGTTTCGTATCGCGCCACCCGCGCGCCATCGCCGCCCCTCGCGTATCGCGCCGCCTCACGCAGACTCCCCGCCGACGGCGGAGCGCGCCGCCGACGCGCAATCACCCCCCATGGCGAATCCCGCCGCCCGCACCGAATCGCCGCCGCCGGCGGAGCCCGCACACGCGCCATCGCCGCCCCTCGCGTATCGCGCCGCCTCGCACAGAATCGCCGCCGATGGCGGAGCGCGCCGCAGGCGCGCAATCGCCATCCCACCGCCTGGTCGCTCGCTCACCTGCGAGCGCGCGCGCCGCGCGCGCTCGTCAGGTGCAGCGACCGCGGAGCGAGCGGCGCGCCGCGCCGTCTCGCGGAGCGCTGATTGAGCTGCGGCTCTCCCCTGCGCGCCGCCCCGCGGCGCGCAGGGGAAGCCGTCAGCTCCAATCAGCGATTGAACAAGAACCCCGCCCCCGTCCCCAACCCCCACGCCAGATCCTGCGCCGCCGCGAGCCTCAGCTTCCCCACCAGGTCGGGCGCCGTCGCCAGGAACGTCCGGTGCACCAAGCCCTCCTCCTCGGGACTGCGCTGCTCCGCCGGCTTCGCGAGCGCCGCGAGCACCTCGTCGGGGAGCGCCGCGACCTGCACCGGACGCGGGCTGGCCGTGACCGCGATCCGGAAGCGTCCGAGCACGTGGCCGCTGCCGAAGCCCTGGTCGACGGTGAGGACGAGCAGCGTGCCGCCCGCGGCGCCCGCGTCCTCGGCGAGCTCCCATGCCGCCCGGTGCGGCTGCATCACGTTGGGCCAGACGGCCCAGCCGGTGGCCGGATTGCCGTCGGCGATCAGCGTGGGCGGGTACTGCTCCTGCGAGAAGTCGGCGGTCCCTCCGCGCAGCGCGACGACCTTCCCGCCCGAGGCTCCCTGCAGCGCGATCGCGGTGAGCTTGAGCTCGCCCACCACGAAGTTGCCGCTGTCCGACCGCCCGCTCCCGCCCTGCGGCAGACCCGGGTCGGGGATCGCCTCGATGCGCAGCCCCGTGATCCCGCCGAGCGGCGTCCATCCGCTGATCGTGTAGGTGTCCTTCTCGGGACGCGGCCCGCCGGCGAGCCACGAGCCGTCGGCCTGGCGCGTGAAGGTGGCGCCCGCCGCCGATCGGATCTCGATCGAGTCGAGCGCGTGCCAGGAGGTCTTCGGGATCCCCGCCTCCCACGCCGCGCGCCGCGCGACCAGCTCCGCGGCCTCCTTCGGCGGCAGCGCGCGGGCGTTGGCCGGGAGGTCCGGGTCGAACGCCGGCAGCAGGAACGCGAGCTCGTCCTCCCGCGCCGGCCGGGCGAGGAAGCGCAGGTAGAGCTCGTCGATGATCCTGCGCGGATCGCGCTCGTAGGCGACGAAGCGCGCGATCGCATTGTCCGGGTCCTCGATCGCCTCGGCGAGCGTCGGCCCGTTCACCAGGTTGAGCGCCTGGCCGAGCGACATCCCGCTCGACCGCTCGCATTCGCAGGCGCTCTCGCGCGGCGGCCGCCCGAACAGGGCCAGGAAGCCGTCGGGCGGCGTGACCGTGGGGTCGAGGAACTCGGCGGCGCGCGCCTCGGGCGGCGCGCCCGCCACGCGCGGCGAGTGGCCGGTGGCGGCGTGGATCGCGTCGAAGATCGTCTCCGCCGGGAGCCGGCGCGCGAGCGCGTGGGCGAAGTGGAGCGAGTCGTCGGCATTCCACTCGTTGGTCGCGAGCGAGCGCTGGTAGGTCGCGGAGCGGCAGACGAGGCGCATGAGCTCGCGCGCGTCGAACCCGGAATCGACGAAGGTGCGCGTCAGCCGGTCGAGCAGCTCGGGATGGGTCGGCGGGTTGCTGGCGCGGATGTCGTCCACCGGATCGATGAGGCCGACGCCGAGGAAGTAGCTCCACAGCCGGTTGACGTAGCTGCGGGCGAAGTAGGGGTTCTCTTTCGCGGTGAGCCACCGCACGAAGCGGTCGCGGCGCGTGCCGCCGCCGGGCACGTCGGCCTCGCCGTCGTGGTGGAAGGGGAAGGTCGGCGCCACCGCGACGTTGCGGGTCGGGTGCATGACGTCGCCCGTGTCGAGGTCCTTCACCATCTCCTCGAAGGCGAGCCCGTCGTCGTCGGGCCGGTTGTCGAAGGCGCGCGCCATCATCGGCGAGCCCGGCACGTTCTCGCGGCCGACCTGCGCGAAGAAGGCGGCGAGCTCCCAGTGCTGGTCCTGCGTCCAGCGCTCGAAGGGGTGGTCGTGGCACTTGTTGCAGTTGAAGCGCACGCCCAGGAAGAGCTGGGTCGTGTTCTCCATGGCGACGTCGGGCTGGCGCAGGATCTTCCAGTAGGCCGCCGCCGGGTTCTGGAAGGTCGATCCGCTGGCGCCGAGGATCTCGGCGACGAACCGGTCGTAGGGGCGGTTGCTCGCGATCTGCCCCCGGATCCAGTCGCGCAGCCGCGCGGCCCCCTCGACGCCGAGCCACTTCGAGTTCACCTGCAGCAGGTCGGACCACTTGTTGGTCCAGTGCTCGACGAATTCCACGCTCCCGATCAGCCGGTCGATCAGCTCGTCGCGCTTGAGCTTCTCGTCGCGCCGGTCGAGCAGGAAGGCGCGCACCTCGCGCGGGCTCGGCACGTTCCCGGTGAGGTCGAGATGGACGCGTCGCACGAACTCCGCGTCGGTGCACGGCGGGCTGGGCTGCGTCTGCAGCGCGCGCAGCTTGGCGTCGACCAGCTCGTCGATCCAGTGGTTCTGCACCACCGGCTGCCAGGCGAATCCGGTGCGGTCGCCCATGACGATCACGCGAGTGGCGGCGTAGCGTCCGGAGTAGCGCGCGAGCACCGCCGCGTCGCCGCGTCGGACCGCCGTGACCAGCCCGCCCGGCTCCACCGTCGCCACGTCGCCGTCGTTGCTCTCGAGCGCCGCGTCGGCGGTCACGTCGCGCACGCGGCCGTCGGAGTAGGTGGCGACCACGGCCATCTGCTGCCCCATCCCGGGCAGGGGGATCACCGGGTCGGCGGGCACGAGCTCGATCGACACGACCGCCGGCGCGCCGGCGTCCTGCCGGACGCCCCCCTCGACCCACGCCTTGAGGAGCTGGTACTCCGGGGAGCCGACCTCGAAGCGGCGGCCCCCCTCGTGCGGGACGCTCGCCGTGGGCTTGAGCAGGAAGAGGCTCTGCTCGGGAACGGCGCGGTTGAAGCGGCGCCCGGCCAGGTCGTCGGTGAGCGCCATGTGGTCGAAGAGAGGGTCGTAGCCGCGCAGCGAGAGCTTGAAGCCGTTGCGCCCCTTCGCCGCGCCGTGGCACGTCCCGGCGTTGCAGCCGAGACGCGTGAGGAGCGGCACGACGTCGTTCATGAAGCTCGGGTCGTAGGGGTCGGACGCGCCGGTCACGCGCACCGGGATCGAGGCGCGATGATCGCCGACGCGGACGACGAGCTCGCCGTCGCCGTCGCGGCGGGGCGTCACGTGTCCGCGCGCGTCGATCTCGAGCAGGTCGCCGGCGCCGTCCCACGCCGCCGCGCGCGTCACGTCGATGCGCTCGCGGTCGTTCACCCGGCCGGAGACCACGAGCTGCACCGAGTCGAATCGGTGGGACAGCTCGATGCGCGCCGGCCGGACCTCGATCCCGGCGATCGAGGGCGGCGCCGGTGCCGCGGGGGCGCCGCGCTCGCCGGCGGCGTCGCCGGCCGCCGCGAGCAGCAGGAGGGGAATCGTCGCGTTCATGCTCGGTCCTCGGTTCGCGCCGGGCTCTCGCGCCTCACAGATGGACGGGGGCCGCCGCGAAGGCGCCCGCGATCCGCCCGCTCGCCGCGTCGATCAGGATTACGCGGCCCTCGAATCCGGCTGCGGCCACGAGCGTCCCGTCGGGCCGCCACGTCGCCGCGTAGATCGCCGCCGGCGTCGGCAGGCTCCACGCCGGCGCCTCGTGGTCCCTGGCGTAGAGCCTCACCTCGCCGCGCCCGTCCGCGCTGCTCCCCACCACGAAGCGCTCGGCGTCGGGCGACCACTCCGCCGCGAAGATGCGGCCGGCGAGCGGCGCGTACGCCTTCACGAGGTTGTAGTCGTCGCCGATCTGCCGCTTCTGCGTGCGGTGCATCTTGTAGGCCTTGGGCGCGCCGTCGGCCCCGCCGATCAGCAGCACGTCGGAGGTCGGATGGCGGTCGACGGCCATGAGGCCGCCCTTGAGCGCTCCCGGCGTGATGCTGGTGACGTTGTCCACGAACTGCTGCGTGGCCACCTCGAACAGCTTGAGCGCGCGGTCGCGCCCCACGGAGACGAGGTGCGCGCCGTCGATCGAGAAGGCGGTGTCGAGCACCAGGTCCTCGCTCGCGGCGTTGAAGAAGACCGGCTCGCCCTTCGCCGCCTCGAGCACGCGCACCGTGTGATCCCCGCCGCCCACGGCCACCTTCGATCCGTCGGGCGACCACGAGCCGCCGTAGAGCGTGTCGGCCGCGAGCGGGATCGAGAGGCGCAGCGTCCGCTCCTCCACGCTCCAGAGCTGCACTTCGCCCAGGCGCGCCGGCGAGCCGCCCACGACCAGGAGCTGCGTCCCGTCCGGCGAGAAGGCGACGGTCTGGACGCGTTCGGAGAGGCCGACCAGGCGCCCCGCGAGCCGGGCGGCACTCCCGGCGGCCTCCACCTCGTAGAGGAGGACCTCGTGGTATCCGGAGACCGCGAGCAGCCGTCCGTCCGGCGAGAATCCGAGCGACGTCACGACCGGCTGGCGCTCGTAGACCGGCGGGCGCTCCATCGTGTACTGCTCGGCCGCCGCCGCCGGCGTGTCGTCCTTCGCCCCCTCCGCGATCCACCTCGAGAACAGGTCCACCTGCTTTTCCGTGAGCGGCGTCCGGCCCTTGGGCATCCGCGGCGGCTTCTGCGGCTCGCCGGGAGGCGGCCGCAGCACGTCGAGGAGCTCGCTCTCCTCCGGCCGGCCCGGCACGACCACCGGCTCGCCGTCCCTCCCTCCGGCCATGAGGGTCGCGTGGCTGGTCAGCACCAGCTTCCCGCCCGCCTTGGCCGGCTGGTGGCAGCCGGCGCAGTGGGCGGTCACGATCGGGCGCAGCTCCCGGTAGAAGCTCACCGGATTCGCGGCGGCTGCAGCCTCCGCGGCCGCCTCCTGCGCCGCCGCGTCCGTCCCGGCCGCGGCCGCGCCGGCCAGCGCGGCGCCGGCGACGATCGCGGCGCGCGTCACGCGAAGAGCTCCGTCACCGGCTCGGCCTGCACCAGCTCTCGCGGCTGGTTGAGGTGGTTCATCACCATGCTCGCCGGATCGATCCCGAAGGCGTGGTAGATCGTCGCCAGGAGCTGCGTGGGGTGGACCGGATCGCGGATCGGCGCGGAGCCGGTCGCGTCCGACTCGCCGTGCACGTGGCCGCGGCGGATCCCCGCGCCCGCGACGACGGCGGTGTAGCAGTAGGGCCAGTGGTCGCGGCCGTTGGCGTTGTTCTCGTTGCCCGAGGTCGAGACGCCGCGCTTGGGGCTGCGGCCGAACTCGGCCACGCAGATCACCAGCGTCTCCTCGAGCAGCCCGCGCCGGTCGAGATCGAAGAGCAGGGTCGAGAGCCCGGCGTCGAGCATCGGCGCGGCGAGCGGCATGCGCGTGGGGATGTCGACGTGCATGTCCCAGGAGTGGTAGTCGGAGTTCGCCACCTTGTTCCAGTTCACCTGCACGACGCGCGTCCCCGCCTCGACGAAGCGGCGGGCGAGCAGGCAGCACTGGCCGAACTGGTTGCGGCCGTACTGGTCGCGCAGCTCGGCCGGCTCCTCCGCGAGGTCGAAGGCGCGCCGCGCGCGGCCCGAGAGGACGAGGCTCATCGCCTCCTGCGTGTACTCGTCGAGGTCGAACTTCGAGACGGCCGCCTCGATCTCGGGCATCGCGGCGTCGATGCGGGCGCGCAGGTCGGCGCGCCGCTCGAGGCGCGGGACCGAGAGCTCCGGCCGGATCGCGAGGTCGTCGACGCGGATGCGGTCCATCTTGACGGCGTCGAAGTCGTCGCCCGGCGGATAGAGGTAGTAGGGGTCGAACGCGCGCCCGAGGAAGCCGGCGGTGCCCGCCTTGCCGATCACGCCGCTCTCCTGCAGCGGCCGCGGCATCATCACGAACGGAAGCATCGGCACCTCGGCCGGCCGGAGCCGCACGATCTGGCTGCCGAAGTTGGGGAAGTCCTTGGGGGTGGGCGGCTCGAGCTGCCCCGACGGGCTCACCTTGTCGGCCGTGTAGCCGGTGAGCATCTGGTACATGGCGGCGGTGTGGTTGAACAGCCCGTTGGGCGCGTAGCTCATCGAGCGGATCAGCGTGAGCTTGTCGGTCACCCGCGCGAGCTTGGGCAGGTTCTCGGTGAGATCGATGCCCGGGACGTTGGTGGCGATCCGCTTGTAGATCGACTGCACGTCCGCGGGGCAGTTCTCCTTGGGATCCCACAGGTCGAGGTGGCTCGGACCGCCCTGCAGGTAGCAGAGGATCACGCTCTTCGCGCGGTTCCAGCCCGGGCCGCCGCCCACGGCCGCGCCGGTTGCCGCCTGAGCCTGCGCGCGCGCCCTCAGCGCGAGCAGGTCGGCGAGGGAGAGTCCGAGCAGCGAGGCGCCGCCGACCCGCAGCACCTCCCGCCGCGTCCACTCGCGGCGCCGTCCGTCTCGACCCGGGGATCGGCTCCGGTCGCGATTCACGGCGGTTCTCCCATCGAGGGCGGGGGAGCGGTCACGCCCGGCGGGCGCGACGGGCGCCGCGTCCAGGCGGCCGGACAGGTTACCCCGCAAGGCGCGATCGCGGCGAGACGTGCCGTCCGCTCGCCGGGGCGCGCCGCCCGGCGGCGGGCGCTCCCTTTGACGATCCGCGCGCCGCCGCGGTAGCGTCGCGGCGTCCGCGGCCGCAGGGAGACCCACCTTTGAGTCGCCACCCGCCGGATCCGAGGGCCGATCCGCTCCTGCGGATCGGACGGCCCAGCCGCCGCGACTTCCTGCACGTCGGGCTGCTCGGAGGGCTCGGCCTCACCCTCCCCGGCTTCCTCCGGCTCCGCGCCCGTCAGGAGGCGAGCGCCGGCCTCCAAGCCGCCGGGGGAGCCAGCCTCGAGCCGCGCGCGAAGGCGGTGATCCAGCTCTTCCTGCCCGGAGGGATCGCGCAGCAGGAGTCCTTCGACCCCAAGCCCTATGCGCCGGTCGACTACCGCGGGCCGTTCCGCGCCATCGACACCAAGGTGGTGGGGCTGCGCTTCAGCCAGCACTTCCCGCGCATGGCGCAGCTCGCCGACCGCATGACCGTGGTGCGCACGATGTCGCACGGCGAGGCGGCGCACGAACGCGGCACGCACAACATGTTCACCGGGTACCGCCCGAGCCCCGCTCTCCAGTACCCGAGCTTCGGCAGCGTCGTCTCCCACGAGCTCGGGGCCCGGGGGGCGCTGCCCCCCTACGTCTGCGTTCCGGCGCTGCCCAACGTCTACGCCGGCAGCGGCTACCTGAGCTCCGCCTACGGACCCTTCAGCCTCGGCAGCGACCCGGCCGGCGAGGGATTCGTCGTGCGCGACCTCCAGCTCCCGGGAGGGGTGGACGAGGCGCGTTTCGAGCGGCGCCGCAGCCTGCTCGACGCGGTCGACGCGCACTTCGAGGCGGTCGAGAAGGCCGATGCCGTGGCGGCGGCCGACACCTTCTACCAGCGCGCCTACGCGCTGCTCTCGTCTCCGGAGGCGAAGGCCGCCTTCGATCTCGCCGCCGAGCCTCCCGCCGTGCGCGACGAGTACGGCCGCCACGGCGCCGGACAGCGCCTGCTGCTCGCGCGCCGCCTGGTCGAGGCAGGAGTGCGCTTCGTCTCGCTCGTCTACGGCGGCTGGGACCACCACGACAACATCGCGGGCGCGTTCCCCGGGCAGGCGCGCGAGCTCGACCAGGGCTTCGCGACGCTCCTCACCGACCTCGAACGGCGCGGACTGCTCGACTCGACGCTGGTGATGCTCACCAGCGAGTTCGGGCGCACGCCGAAGATCAACGCCACCGCCGGCCGCGACCACTGGCCGCGCGTCTTCTCGATCGTGCTGGCCGGCGGCGGGATCCGCCGCGGCGCCTGGTACGGGACCACCAACGCGACCTGCACCGAGCCCGACGACGTCGCGCTCTCGGTCGAGGAGTGGGCGGCCACCGTCTACCACCTGATCGGCATCGACGCCGGCAAGGAGCTGATGGCGCCGGGCAACCGGCCGATCGAGATCGTGAAGGGCGGGCGCGTGGTGAGGGAGCTGCTCGCGTGATCGCGAGCCCGTGGCTGCTCGCGGCGGCGCTCGCCGCGCCGCCACCCGCCGCCGCGCCGCGCGGATCGCCGAGCGTGGAGGTGATCACGCCGCGCGGCGGGCAGCGCGGCACCGAGACCTCGATCACGTTCCACGGCGCGCGCCTCGCCGACGCGGCCGGAGTGCTGTTCCACGATCCGGGTCTCGAGCTGCTCGCGATCGAGGCGCCCGACGAGGGGCGCGCCGTCGCGCGGATCCGCATCGCGCCCGACTGTCCGCTCGGCGAGCACCGCCTCCGGCTGCGCACGCGCACCGGCATCTCGGAGCTGCGGACCTTCTGGGTCGGTCCGTTCCCGATCGTCGACGAGGCCGAGCCCAACGGCGACCTCGACCACGCCCAGCCGATCGCGCTCAACGTGACGGTGCACGGCGTGGCCGCCAGCGAGGACGTCGACCTCTTCGTGGTCGACGCGAAGGCGGGCGACCGGCTGAGCGTCGAGGTCGAGGGCATGCGTCTGGCCGAGACACTCTTCGATCCGTTCGTCGCCATCCTCGACGCGCGGCGCTTCGAGCTGGCGTCGAGCGACGACTCCTCGCTGTTCCGCCAGGACCCGGTGGCCTCGTGCATCGTGCCGGCCGACGGCCGCTGCTACGTGCTGGTGCGCGAGAGCAGCTTCGGCGGCCACGACCGCTGCCGCTACCGGCTGCACGTCGGGACGTTCCCGCGCCCGCTGGTCGCGTCGCCGCCCGGCGCCCGGCCGGGGAGCGAGTCGACGCTGAAGCTCCTCGGCGACGTGCGCGGCGAGATCGCGCACACGGTGCGCGTGCCGGAGGGAACGGCGTCGGGCGAGTTCCTGGTCTGGCCGGAGCAGGACGGAGTGCCGGCGCCCTCCGGCGTGGCGCTGCGCGTCTTCCCGCACGACGCGATCGCCGCGGTCGAGCCCGACGATTCGGTCGCGCAGGCCACGAGCGCGGGGCGCGGAGCGCCGCTCGTCTTCGACGGCGCGCTCGATCCGGCGGGCGACGTCGACTTCGTGCGCTTCACCGCGCGCAGGGACGAGCGGCTGCACATGCGGGTGAACGCGCGCTCGGTGCGCTCGCCGCTCGATCCGGTGCTCTCGGTCCATCGCGCCGACGGGGCGCAGCTCGACGCGGCCGACGACGTGATCGGTCTCGACAGCTATCTGCAGTTCGCGCCGCCCGAGGACGGCGAGTACGTGGTGCGCATCGCCGACCATCTCGGCGCCGGCGGCCCGACCTACGTCTGGAGGCTGATCGTCTCGCCGATCTCGCCCTCGATGAACCTCGACGTCCCGCGCTTCGGGCGCGACCCGCAGGCGCGCCAGATGATCGCCGTGCCGCGCGGCAACCGCTGCGCGACCGCGCTGCACGTCGCGCGCGGCGCGTTCGGCGGCGAGGTGGAGATCGCCGCCGCCGACCTGCCGGCCGGGGTGACGATGCGCGCCGTGAGGCTGGCCGCGAACCTCGACACCACCCTGCTCCTGTTCGAGGCGGCCGCCGACGCGCCGCTCTCGGGCGGCCTGGTCGACCTCGAGGGCTCCGCCGAACTCTCGCCCGAGGTCACGGTGCGCGGCCGCCTGCGACAGCGCATCGAGCTCATCGTCGCTCCGCCCAACGAGACCAACTTCTACGACACCACGGTCGACCGGCTGCCGGTGGCCGTGACCGAGGAGGCGCCCTTCTCGATCCACGTCGTGCCGCCGAAGGCGCCGCTGGTGCAGAACGGGGCGGCGAGCCTGCGCGTGGCGGCCGAGCGGCGGCCCGGGTTCGACGCGCCCATCGAGTGCCGCATGCTGTGGGTGCCGCCGGGAGTCGGCACGCAGCCGACGATGACGATCCCGCAGGGGCAGAGCGAGGTCCTCTATCCGCTCAACGCCGGCGGCGACGCGCCGGCGGGCGACTATCGGCTCGTGATCCTCGGCGAGGCGGAGAGCGGGCGCGGCGTCGTGCTCGCCTCCTCCGACCTCACGCCGATCACGATCGCGCCGCCCTTCGTCTCGGTGAAGCTCGATCTCGCCGCCGTCGAGCAGGGGCAGCGCACCCCGGTGATCGCCCGCATCGAGCCGGTCACCCCGTTCGAGGGCAGGGCGAAGATCTCGCTGCGAGGACTGCCGCCCAATGCGAAGTGCGAGGATCGCGAGTTCGCCGCCGACGAGACCACGGTCGCGTTCGACGTGGCCACGGCGGCCGACACGCCGCCCGGCAAGCACACGACGCTCTTCGTGCAGGTGATCGTCGAGAAGGAGGGCGAGCCGATCGTCCACTACCTCGCGGGCGGGGGGACGCTGCGCGTCGATCCGCCTCCGCCGCCGCCGGCCGATGCGGCGGCTGCGCCGCCGCCACCACCGCCGCCGCCGGTCGCCGCCGAGGCCGCCGCACCGCCGCCTCCCAAACCGCTCTCGCGCCTGGAGAAGCTGCGCCTCGACGCGAAGCAGCGCCAGCAGGCGGCGGTTCCGAAGCCCGACGCGGAGAAGCCGCAGGCGCCGAAGGGCGAGCCGGCGCCGGGCGGGCCGGACGGGTCGGCCCGATCGGACGGTGCGCCGCGATGAGCGCCCGCAGCGCCGCGCTCTCGTTCGGGGCGGCCTTCGCGCTGCTCGCGGCGACGTCTCACTCCGCCGCCGTCGGCGAGAGGGCCGGCGCCGCCAGGGCGCTCGCGGCCCTCGACGTCTATCCGCGGCGTCTCGACCTGGCCGGAGCGAGCGACGTGCACGGCTTCGTGGTGCAGGCGACCTGGGCCGACGGCACCACGTCCGACGTGACCGCGGCGGCGACCGCCGTGCTCGGGAACGACGCGCTCGCGCGCGTCGACGGCGCGCGGCTCATCCCCCTCGCCGACGGCGCCACCGAGCTGCGCGTGACTTTCGAGGGGGCGACGGTCGCGGTGCCGGTCGAGGTCGCGCGCTCTGCCGAGGTCCGGCCGGTGAGCTTCCGCCTCGACGTCGTGCCGGTCTTCACCAAGGCGGGCTGCAACGCCGGCGCCTGCCACGGCTCGGCGCAGGGCCAGGACGGCTTCCGCCTCTCGCTGTTCGGGTTCGACCCGGCCGGCGACCATTTCCGGCTCACGCGACAGCTCGCGACGCGGCGCGTCGATCTCGCGCTGCCCGACGAGAGCTTGTTCGTGCAGAAGGCGCTGGGCCTCGTTCCGCACACCGGCGGCCGGCGCTTCGAGGAGGGGAGCGAGCCGCACCGCGTCCTGATGCGCTGGCTCGAGGCCGGGGTTCCCGACGATTCCCCCGACGTGATCCGTCCCACCGGCGTCGAGCTCTTCCCGCCGCGCGCCGTGCTCGAGGGGGCCGGCGCGACGCAGGCGTTGCGGGTGCTGGCGCGCTATTCCGACGGGAGCGACCGCGACGTCACCGCGCTCTCCGCCTTCTTCAGCAGCGCCGACACCTGCGCCGCCGTCTCGAAGGAGGGCCTCGTCACCGCCGGGCAGCGCGGCGAGGCGTTCGTGATGGCGCGCTTCGCCACCTTCACCGTCGGCGTGCCGGTCGTCGTCATCCCCCGGGAGCTGGCCTACGAGCGGCCGGTGCTGCCCGAGACCGGCGGCATCGACCGGCTCGTGCACGAGAAGCTGCATCGCCTGCGCATCGTCCCGTCGGCCGTCTGCAGCGACGAGACCTTCCTGCGCCGCGCGAGTCTCGACATCGTCGGCCTGGCGCCCACGTGCGACGAGTTCGACCGCTTCCTCGCCGATCCAGCGCGCGACAAGCGCGAGCGGCTGGTCGACGAGCTGTTGTCGCGCAAGGAGTTCGCCGAGCTCTGGGTCATGAAGTGGGCCGAGCTCCTGCAGATGCGCACCGACGAGCAGAACCGCGTCAGCTACAAGGCGACGCTGCTCTACTACCGCTGGCTCGAGGAGCAGATCGCGCGCAACGTGCCGTTCGACCAGGTCGTTCGCGAGCTGCTCTCCGCCACCGGCGGCACCTTCCGCCAGCCGGCCACCAACTACTGGCAGATCGAGCGCGACACGCTCAAGGTGGCCGAGAACGTGGCGCAGGTCTTCCTCGGCATGCGCATCCAGTGCGCCCAGTGCCACAACCACCCGTTCGACCGCTGGACCATGGACGACTACTACGGGTTCGCCGCCTTCTTCGCCCAGATCGGGCGCAAGAACGGCGAGGACCCGCGCGAGACCATCGTCTTCAACGCGCGCGGCGGCGAGGTGGCGCACCCGGTGGACGGGCGCGTCATGGCGCCGAAGTTCCTGGGCGGCGCCACCCCCGACCTCGCCGGCCGCGACCGCCGGAGGGTGGTGGCCGAGTGGATCACGGCGCCCGACAACCCGTGGTTCGCCCGCAACCTGGTGAACCTGGTCTGGGCCCACTTCTTCGGCGTCGGCATCACCGAGCCGGTCGACGACGTTCGCGTGAGCAATCCGCCGAGCAACCCCGAGCTCCTCGACGAGCTGGCGCGGCGCTTCGTGGAGTACCGCTACGACTTCAAGCGGCTCGTGCGCGATCTCTGCACCTCCCGCACCTACCAGCTCGAGACGGCCACCAACCCCACCAACGAGCTCGACGACCGCAACTTCTCCCACGCGCGGGTGCGCCGCGTGCGCGCCGAGGTGCTGCTCGACGTGGTGAGCCAGGTGACCGCCACGCCCAACAAGTTCCCCGGCCTGCCGCTCGGCGCGCGCGCCGTGCAGATTGCCGACGGCAACGTCTCCAACTACTTCCTCGACACCTTCGGCCGGGCGTCGCGCGCCACGGTCTGCTCCTGCGAGGTGAGGATGGAGCCCAACCTCTCGCAGGCGCTCCACCTGCTGAACGGGGAGGCGACGACGCGGCGCATCCAGGACGGCGGGGTGGTGAGAAAGCTGCTGGCGGCGGGGAAGACCCCGCGCGAGGTGATCGAGGAG
>Ga0187893_10006267_pt1 | contig 20493 bp, 17 predicted proteins | sample MA1701074metaG_FD_139574 | JGI IMG/M metagenome (GOLD analysis project Ga0187893, IMG submission 139574) | White microbial mat communities from a basaltic lava cave in the Kipuka Kanohina Cave System on the Island of Hawaii, USA - MA170107-4 metaG ...
ACGGCGAGATCGAGAAGTGCCAGGAGGGCATCATCTACATCGACGAGATCGACAAGATCTCGCGCAAGGACGAAAACCCCTCCATCACCCGCGACGTCTCGGGGGAGGGCGTCCAGCAGGCGTTGCTCAAGATCCTCGAGGGCACGGTGGCCAACGTGCCGCCCCAGGGCGGGCGCAAGCACCCGCACCAGGAGTTCTACCAGATCGACACCACGAACATCCTGTTCATCTGCGGCGGCGCCTTCGTGGGCCTCGACAAGGTGATCGAGCGGCGCGTGGGCAAGAAGACCCTGGGCTTCGCCACGGACTCCAAGGCCGCCCTCAACCACGCCGCCGCCAAGGCCGCCTCCCTGGCCCAGGTCCAGCCCCAGGACCTGATCCGGTACGGGCTGATCCCCGAGTTCGTGGGGCGGCTGCCGGTGGTGGCGACCCTCCACGACCTGGACCGCCCCGCCCTGGTGGAGATCCTGACCCAGCCCAAGAACGCGATCACGCGCCAGTACCAGCGCATGTTCGACTACGAGGGCGTGAAGCTGCGCTTCACCGACGACGCCCTCGAGGCCATCGCAGAGCAAGCCATCGCCCGCAAGATCGGCGCCCGCGGCCTGCGCATGATCATCGAGGACCTGATGCTGGACCTCATGTACAACCTTCCCTCCATGAAGAAGATCAAGGAGTGTGTGGTCACGCGGGAAGTCGTGCTGGACCGCGAGAAGCCCATCACCTTGATCGAGAAGGTCGGTTAGGACCTCACGCCCGCCGTTTCGACCGCGACACGGCTCGGGTTAGGCTAGGGGAAGCATGTTTGGACGGGAGAAGGACCGCATCGACGTGATCGAGACCCTGCCCATGGTTCCGCTCCGGGACGTCGTGGTCTTTCCCCACATGATGATCCCCTTCGTGATCGGGCGCTCCAGCTCCATCAAGGCCCTGGATTACGCCCTGGTCAAGGGCAAGCGCATCTTCCTCTCGGCCCAACACGACGCCACCCGCGACAACCCCGCCCCCGAGGAGATCTACACCCTGGGCACCATCTGCAACATCGTCCAGAGCCTGAAGTTGCCCGACGGCAACGTGAAGGTGCTGGTGGAGGGCCTCGACCGGGGTCGCGCCCTGGAGTTCCGCGAGGAGGGCGGCTTCCTGAAGGTGGTGGTGAAGCTGATCCCCCGCCAGACGGAGAGCGGCAGCGGGGTCGAGGCCGTGATGTCCAAGGTGATCGGGTTGTTCGAGCAATACGTGAAGCTCTCCAACAACCTTCACTACGACGCGATGCTGGCCGCGGTCCGGGTCGAGGATCCGGGCAAGCTGGCCGACACCATCGCCTCCCACCTCGTGCTCCCGGTGGAGGAGAAACAGAACCTGCTGGAGGTCTTCTCGCCCCTGGAGCGCCTGAACCGCATCGCTGGCATGCTCGAGACCGAGGTCGAGAAGCTCCAGGTGGACAAGCGCATCCAGGGCCGTGTCAAGAAGCAGATGGAGCGCGCCCAGAAGGAGTACTACCTCAACGAGAAGATGAAGGCGATCCAGAAGGAGCTGGGTCGGAAGGACGACCGCGGAAGCGAGATCGAGGAGCTGCGCAAGAAGATCGAGCAGGCGCGCATGAGCAAGGAGGCCGAGGAGAAGGCGATCCAGGAGCTGAAGCGCCTGGAGGCCATGCCTCCGATGTCGGCCGAGGCCACGGTGTCCCGCAACTACCTCGACTGGCTGATCGCCGTGCCCTGGCAGAAGAAGACTCGCGAGCGCAAGGACCTGCAGGCGGCGGAGCGGATCCTCAACGACGACCACTACGGCCTGGAGAAGGTCAAGGAGCGCATCGTCGAGTTCCTGGCGGTGCGCCAGCTGGTCAACAACCCCAAGGGCCCGATCCTGTGTTTCGTCGGCCCGCCCGGCGTGGGCAAGACCTCGCTGGCCAAGTCCATCGCCCGCTGCACCAACCGCAAGTTCGTCCGGCTCAGCCTCGGCGGCGTCCGGGACGAGGCCGAGGTGCGTGGCCACCGCCGGACCTACATCGGCGCCTTCCCCGGCCAGATCGTCCAGATGATGAAGAAGGCCGGGACCCGCAACCCGGTGTTCCTGCTGGACGAGGTGGACAAGATGTCGATGGACTTCCGGGGCGACCCGTCGGCGGCGCTGCTGGAGGTCCTGGATCCCGAGCAGAACCACAGCTTCACCGACCACTACCTGGACGTGGAGTTCGACCTGTCGGCAGTGTTCTTCATCGCCACCGCCAACGTGCTGCACACCATCCCCCAGGCCCTGCAGGACCGCCTGGAGGTGATCCGCCTGCCCGGCTACACCGAGCCCGAGAAGGTCGAGATCGCCAAACGCCACTTGATTGGCAAGCAGATCAAGTCCAACGGCTTGGGCCCCGAGAACCTCGAGTTCGAGGAGGAGGCGCTGCAGGAGGTGATCCGGCGTTACACCCGCGAAGCCGGGGTGCGCAACCTGGAGCGCGAGATCTCCACGGTGTGCCGCAAGGTCGCCCGCAGGGTGGTGCTGGAGGGCAAGGAGTTCCGGGCCGAGGTCACCCGGAGCACGCTCCAGGAGTTCCTGGGCGTGCCCCGCTTCCGGGCCTCCCAGCAGGAGGAGCGCAACGAGGTCGGGGTGGCCACCGGCCTGGCCTGGACCGAGGTCGGCGGGGAGATCCTGCCGATCGAGGTCACCCTGATGCCCGGCAAGGGCCACGTGAAGCTGACCGGCAAGCTCGGCGACGTGATGCAGGAGTCCGCCCACGCAGCCCTCAGCTTCGTGCGCTCCCGGGCCGAGGAGCTCAACGTCCCGCGAGACTTCAACCGCCGCCTCGACATCCACATCCACGTGCCCGAGGGCGCGATCCCCAAGGACGGCCCCTCCGCAGGCATCACCATCGCCACGGCCCTGGTCTCGGCCCTGGCCAAGCTGCCGGTGCGCCGCGACGTGGCCATGACCGGCGAGATCACCCTGCGGGGCAAGGTGCTGCCCATCGGCGGCGTGAAGGAGAAGCTGCTGGCGGCCCACCGCATCGGCGTCACCACGGTGGTGCTTCCGCGGGAGAACGAGAAGGATCTCGCCGACGTTCCGAAGAACGTCATCGAGCACATGCAGGTGGAGCTCGTCGGCCATGTCGACGAGGTCTTGAAGATCGCCCTGGCACCGCCCGAGACGCCCGCACAGCCGGAGGTCGCGGGGCCGGCGGTGAGCCTGGGGCCCGTTCAGGACGGGATGACGCACTGACGGGGGCGCCGCAACGGCGCGCCCCTTTGTGTTTTTTTTGCGCAGGCTGCGGCCGCGCTCGTGTGGGTTCTTGAAGGCGACGACTACGTTCGCGGGGAGCGCTGCATCCCCCGCACAGTTTCCGAAGGACGGGCTGCCCGAGGTGGCCTTCCTGGGCCGCTCCAACGTGGGCAAGAGCAGCCTGCTCAACGCCCTCGCTGGGGCACCGGGGCTGGCCCGGGTGTCGGCGACGCCGGGGCGCACGCGTCTGGTGAACTTCTTCAGGGTCGGGGACGAGTTGTATCTGGTTGACCTGCCGGGCTACGGCTACGCCCGAGTGCCGGAAGCCGAGCGCGGGGGCTGGGAGCAGCTGGTCACGTCCTACCTGGTCGGCCGGGAGGTGCTGGCGTTGTGCGTGGTCCTCTTGGACCTGCGCCACGAGCCGAGCCAGCGGGACTTCAGCCTGCGCGACTTCCTGGAGCATCATCACCTGCCCTACCTGCTGGTGGCGATGAAGGCCGACAAGCTGGCGCGGGGCCAGCGCTCGCGACGCCAACACGCCCTGGCGGCTTCGCTCGGGGGCACACAACGCGGGCTGATCGTCGCCAGCGCGGCGACGGGGTTGGGCATCGACGAGTTGTGGCGCGAGGTACGCCGGGCGGCGGAGTTGCGCCGCGAGGGAGCAGCCTGATGGCGACGCAAGAACCCATGGAGATCGAGAACAGAGACGAGCCCACGCCGGCCACTCCGGACGGCACCGGCGTGACCCTGCGTGGTCTCAAGCAGCTGGGCATCCAGCAGCTCTTCGAGCTGGCCGAGCGACTGGGCATCCCGGATGCGGCGGGCAGCCGGCGTCACGACCTGATCTTCAACATCCTGCGCCTCGAGATGGAGCGCCGCGGCCACACCCAGGTCGAGGGGGTGTTGGAGGTGATGCCCGAGGGCTACGGGTTCCTGCGCGCTTCCGAGTCGAACTACCTGGCGGGCCCCGACGACATCTACGTCTCCCCGTCCCAGATCCGGCGCTTCAACCTGCGCACGGGCGACACCCTGGCCGGCCAGGTTCGAGGGCCGCGCGAGGGTGAACGTTACTTCGCCCTGGTGCGCGTGGACTCCCTGAACCACGAGCCGCCGGAGGCGAGCACCGACAAGGTCCTGTTCGACAACCTGACCCCGCTTTACCCCCACCAGCGGATCCGGCTCGAGACCACGCCTGACAACCTGCTCGGCCGGGTCCTCGACATGATGACGCCCGTGGGCAGGGGCCAACGCGGCCTGATCGTGGCCGCGCCGCGCACCGGCAAGACCATCATCCTGCAGAACATGGCCAACGCCATCGTCAGCAACCATCCCGAGATCCACCTGATCGTGTTGCTGATCGACGAGCGGCCCGAGGAGGTCACGGACTTCGAGCGCTCGGTGAAGGCCGAGGTGATCAGCTCCACCTTCGACGAGCCCGCCACCCGACACGTCCAGGTGGCCGACATGGTGATCGAGAAGGCCAAACGCCTGGTGGAGCACGGCAACGACGTGGTGATCCTGCTCGACTCCATCACCCGCCTGGCGCGCGCCCACAACGCGGTGATCCCCTCCTCGGGCAAGGTGCTGTCGGGGGGCGTCGACTCCCAGGCGCTGCAGCGCCCCAAGCGCTTCTTCGGCGCCGCCCGCAACATCGAGGACGGCGGCTCCCTGACCATCATCGCCACCGCCCTGGTGGAGACGGGCTCGCGCATGGACGACGTGATCTTCGAGGAGTTCAAGGGCACCGGGAACATGGAGATCGTCCTGGATCGGAAGATGGCCGACAGGCGCATCTTCCCCGCGGTGGACATCAACAAGAGCGGCACCCGCAAGGAGGAGCTGCTGCTGAACCGCGACGAGCTGAATCGGATGTGGATCCTGCGCAAGGTGTTGTCGACGTTGTCCCCCTTCGAGACCATGGAGCTGATGTTGGAGCGCCTGGCGAAGACGAAGAGCAACAAGGAGTTTCTCGACGGCATGAGCGCCGTCGCCGGCTGAGGGGCCACCGCCGTTTGCCGGTGCCGGGCCGCGTCCTGTAAGATATTGGTTTGCGGTGGCACGAAACCGCAGCGACCGAGGGAGTGATGAAGGCAGGCATCCATCCGAACTACAAGGAAGTCAACGTCCACTGCGCCTGCGGCAGCACCTGGAGGACACGTTCCACCAAGGGCGAGGACCTGCGCCTGGAGATCTGCTCCAGCTGCCACCCGTTCTTCACGGGCAAGCAGAAGCTGATCGACGCAGCCGGCCGCATCGAGCGTTTCACGCGCAAGTACGGGACCCGCAAGAAGGCGACCCCCGCCCAGGCCTGAGGGGCCTTGGACAGCATCACGTTCCAGAAGCTGAAGGACATCGAGACCCGGTACGCCGAGGTCGAGAAGGCGATGTCCGACCCGCAGGTGGTGCGGGACCCCTCCGCCTACCAGAGGCTGGCCAAGGAGTCCAAGGAGATCTCCCCGATCGTCGAGCGCTACCGCGCCTACAAGGGTGCTCTCGGCGAGCTCAGCAAGGTGCAGGAGATGGCCAGGGCCGAGGCGGATCCCGAGCTGCGGGAGCTGGCCCACGAGGAGATCCGCAACCTGGAGTCCCGACGCGACCTGCTCGACGCGGAGATCCCCAAGTTGCTGATCCCCAAGGATCCGAACGACGAGAAAAACGTCCTGCTGGAGATCCGAGCCGGCACCGGCGGCGACGAGGCCGCCCTGTTCGCCGCCGAGGTGTTCCGGATGTACTCCCGTTACGCCGAGCGCCAGGGCTGGAAGGTGGATCTGCTCTCGATCAATCGCTCGGCGCCCGGGGCGATCAAGGAGGTGATCGCCCTGATCGAGGGTGACCGCGTCTACTCCAAGCTGCGCTACGAGAGCGGAGTCCACCGAGTGCAGCGGGTGCCGGCCACGGAGGCCTCGGGGCGCATCCACACCTCCGCCATCACGGTGGCGGTGTTGCCCGAGGCCGAGGAGGTCGACGTCAAGATCGACCCCAAGGACCTGCGCGTCGACACCTTCTGCTCCTCCGGCCCCGGCGGCCAGAGCGTCAACACCACCTACTCCGCGGTGCGCATCACCCACATCCCCACCAGCACCGTGGTCTCGTGCCAGGACGAGAAGAGCCAGATCAAGAACCGCGAGAAGGCCATGAAGGTGCTGCGCGCGCGGCTCTACGAGGTGGCGTTGGAAGAGCAGCAGCGGGCGATCGCCAGCGAGCGCAAGAGCCAGGTGAAGAGCGGCGACCGCAGCGAGAAGATCCGCACCTACAACTTCCAGCAGTCCCGGGTCACCGACCACCGCATCGGCTTGACTCTGCACCGGCTGCCCGAGGTGCTCGACGGCGACCTGGAGGAGGTGGTCCAGGGCCTGGTGGCCCACCACCAGGCCGAGAAGCTGAAGCAGCCGGCGTAAGGCGAGGCTAGGGGCGTGGCCCGCGACGTGGCCCGCCTGCTCGAGTCGGCGGCCGCTCGACTCGCCGCGGCGGGAATCGACAGCCACCTGCTGGACGCCACGCGGCTGCTGCGTCACGTGCTCGGCTGGAGCCACGCGCAGCTCCTGGCCGCCTCGCGCGAGACGGTTCCAGCGGACGCTGCGCGGCGGTTCGACGCGATCGTCGCCCAGCGTGCGCGCCGCCGGCCCCTGCAACACCTGGTGGGCAGCCAGGCCTTCTGGCGCCACGAGTTCCGGGTCACACCAGACGTGCTGATCCCGCGCCCCGAGACGGAGCTCATCGTGGAGCAGGCGCTGGCGCGGCTACGCGTCCTGCCGCGACCCGTTCTGGCCGACGTCGGCACCGGCTCGGGCAACATCGCTCTCTCGGTGGTGGCGGAGCTTCGCGAGGCCGAGGTCCACGCCACCGAGTTGTCGCCGGCGGCCCTGGAGGTGGCTCGCGACAACGCCCGACGCCTCGGCCTCGAGTCCCGGGTCAGGTTCCACCAGGGCGACCTGCTGGCGCCCCTGGCGGGCATCCGCCTGGACGCGGTGCTCAGCAACCCCCCGTACGTGGAGCCGGCGGGCCGCGACTCGCTCCCGCCCGAGGTGCGCGACCACGAGCCGGCACTGGCGTTGTTCCCGCCGGGAGACGCCCTCAGCGTCTACCGCAGGCTCGCGGGGCAGGCCTCGAAGGCCTTGAACCCGGGGGGTTGGCTGATCGTCGAGGTCGGCTTCGGCCAGGCCGACGCCGTGGCGGGTATTCTCCGCGACGCCGGACTCTCGGTCGTGGAGGTGGTCCGCGACCTCCAGGACATCCCGCGCACCGTCGTGGCGCGCCGGGTCGCCGCCTAACGCTGGCCGCCCTCGACGGAGCCGCTCCCGCGGGTCAAGTAGTGGGCCAGCAGGATCGGCAACGTGGTCACCGCCACTACCAGCACCGCCACCACGTTGGTCACAGGGCGCTGGCGCGGCTTGGTGAGCTGGCTGAAGATCCAGATCGGCAGCGTCTCCTGCTGGCCTGCGGTGAAGGTCGTCACGATCACCTCGTCGAAGGACAAGGCGAAGGCCAGCATGCCCCCCGCGACCAGGGCGGTGGCCAGGTTCGGCAGCAGCACCCGCCGGAAGGTCCCGAAGCTCGAGGCGCCCAGGTCCATGGAGGCCTCCAGCTGCGACGCCGCGGTGCGGCGCAGGCGAGCCAGCACGTTGTTGTAGACGACCACGATGCAGAAGGTGGCATGGCCGACCACGATGGTCCAGAAGCTGAAGGGCAGGCCCATGAAGGTCAGCGCCGAGCGCAACGCGATCCCGGTCACGATCCCGGGCAACGCGATCGGCAGCACCAGCAGCAAGGATACCGTCTCCCGCCCCAGGGCACCCAGCTTGTGGACCGCGAGTGCGGCGAGGGTGCCCAGCACCAGGGCCAGGGCCGTCGCGGTCGCAGCCACCTGGAGCGACAGCGTGAGGGCGCGCCAGATGTCGGCGCGACCCCAGGCGACGCGGAACCAGTCCAGGGTCAGGCCCGGCGGCGGGAACACGAAGGAGGCGTCCTCCGTGGTGAAGCAATAGAGCACGATGATCGCGAAGGGCAGGTGGAGGAAAAGCACCACGCCTAGCACGGCGAGTTTCAACGCCAGCGGCGCGGGTTGCGTCGCCTCAGAGCGCATCGAAGGCCCCCAGGCGCCGGGCCACGATCAGGTACACGCCCATGATCGCCATCGGGATCGCCGTGAAGGCGGCGGCCAGCGGCAGGTTGCCGGCTGTGCCCTGGTGCGCCAGCACCGCCTGCCCGATGAAGAAACTCGAATTGCCCAGGGTGCCGGGCACGATGAAGTCTCCCAGGGTGAGCGAAAACGTGAAGATCGAGCCGGCCACCACTCCCGGCAGCGCCAGCGGCAACACCACGCGGACGAAGGTGACGCGGGGCGGCGCCCCCAGGTCCGAGGACGCCTCCAGCAGGGACCGCGGCACCCGTTCCAGGGCCGCCTGGATCGGCAACACCATGTAGGGCAGCCACACGTACACGAAGGCGATGAAGGTGCCGAGGGGTGACACCGAGAGCGAGGGGCCGCCGATCCCGGGCAGGCCCAGGACCACCTGCAGGAGCCCCTCCAGGCCGAGCCGCTCGAGGGTCCAGTTGAGCACGCCCTCCCGGGCCAGGATCAGCTTCCAGGCGTAAACCCGGACCAGGTAACTCGACCACAGCGGCAGCAGGATCGCCACCGCGAGCAGGGCCCGGATGCGGCCCGAAGCATAACGGGCCATGTAGTAGGCCACGGGCAGCGCCAGCAGGGCGTCGGCGAGGGTCACGAGTGCAGCCATGACCAGCGTGCGGCGGGCGATGTCCAGGTTGGCGGGCTGCAGCAGGGAGCGCCAGGTGTCGAGGCTGAGGCGCCGCACCACCAGGCCGGTGAAGTCGTCCAGGCGAAAAAAACTCTGCAGCAGCAGGGCGGCGACGGAGCCGAGGTAGACGAGCCCGAGCCAGGCGAGGGGCAGGCTCAGCAGGGCGAGCAGGCCCAGGCGCGGTCTGCGATAGAAAAAACCTGCGACTCGAGCCGTCACGGACCCGACAGCGGCTGGTTCAGTGCCCGCGGCCAGGCGAGGCGGACAGGCTGGCCGCGCCACGCGGCCAACTCGCCCTGGGGCGCATCCCGGTTCTGCTCGACCACCACGAGCAACGCTCCGTCCACCTCGACCACGTAACGCGTGAAGGCGCCATGGTACGTCGCCGACGCGACTCGCCCCTCCGCCACACACGAGGCCGGCGGGGCTGCGGCGGCCGGGGGGAGGAGCCCGATTTTCTCGGGCCGGATCGTGAAACCGGCGCTTGCTCCGGTGAGGGCACGAGCCAGCTCGCCTTCGATCAGGTTCGAGGCGCCGACGAACCCCGCGACGAAGGCGGTTGCGGGCCGCTCGTAGACCTCGGCGGGCGTGCCCACCTGGTCCACGCGTCCATGACTCAACACCGCCAGGCGGTCGCTCATGGCCAGCGCTTCCTCCTGGTCGTGGGTGACGTAGAGGAAGGTGATTCCGAGGCGCTGCTGGAGCGCCTTCAGCTCCGCCTGCATCTCCTGCCGCAGCTTCAGGTCCAGGGCGCCCAGCGGCTCGTCGAGCAGCAACACCCTCGGCCGGTTCACCAGGGCCCGGGCCAGCGCCACCCGCTGGCGCTGGCCGCCCGAGAGCTGCGAGGGCCTGCGCTCGGCCACGCCCGGCAGCCGGACCATGTCGAGAGCGGCGCCGACGCGTGCCTGGCGTTCGGCCCGCGCCACCCCCTTGACCCTGAGGCCGTAGGCGACGTTCTCGGCCACGCTCATGTGGGGGAAAAGCGCGTAGTCCTGGAACACGGTGTTGACGTCGCGTTCCCAGGGTGGCACGCCCGCCATGGGGCGTCCGAACAACTCGACGCCACCCGAGCTCGGCTGGTCGAACCCCGCCACCAGGCGCAGGCAGGTCGTCTTCCCCGACCCCGAAGGCCCGAGCATCGAGAAGAACTCCCCGTCCTCGATCTCCAGGCCAACGCCGTCCACCGCCCGCACGTCGCCGAACTGGCGCCGCACGTCGCGGAGGCGGACGGCGGTCCCGCTACCGGCCACCGATCACGGCGATGTAGTTGGTCACCCACTCGTGGTACGGCACGCATTCGCGCCCCCCGCCACAGTTCGCGACGGGCGTGCGCCAGAAGTGGATGCGCTCGAAGTTCCCGGCCCCGTTCGTCTCGCAGCCCGCCTCGCCCAGCAGGGTGTTGCCCTGGCAGGCCGCGGGCACTGCGGGCACCGACCCGAACCAGGCCGCCAGGTCCCCCTGGGTCTTCGGCGACAGCGAGTGCTCCAGCCACTTGTAGGCGCAGTTGGGGTGCGCCGAGTCCACGTGGAGCATGGTGGTGTCGGCCCAGCCCGTGGCGCCCTCCTTGGGGATCACGCTGGCCACGGGCGCGTCCTTGCTGCGCAGCAGGTTCACCTGGAAGGGCCAGGAGCTGGAGGCCACTACGCCCTCGTTCACGAAGTCGTCGACCTGGATGAAGGCGTCGTGCCAGTAGCGGCCCACCAGCCTGCGTTGCTGGCGCAGCAGGCCCAGGGCCGCGTCGAACTGCTTGCGGTCGAGGGCGTAGGGATCCTGGATCCCCAGTCCGGGCTGGTGGGTCATCAGGTAGAGGGCCGCGTCGGCGATGTAGATCGGCCCGTCGAAGGCCTGCACGCGGCCCTTGTTCGACTTGGCATCGGGAAGCTTCGTCTCCTCGAACACCACGCTCCAGGAATCCGGCGGCTTCGAGCCGAAGACCTTGGTGTTGTACATGAGGACGTTCGAGCCCCATTGGTACGGCACGCCGTAGTGTTTGCCGTCGACAGTGTGCCAGGGCGCCTCCTGCAGCCGCGGGTCCACGCTGCTCCAGCTCGGCACCAGCGCGGTGTTGATTGCCTGGACCCGGCCGCCGCTGATCAGGCGCAGGCTGGCGTCGCCCGAGGCGGTCACCAGATCGAAGCCGCCCTCGTTCATCAGGGCCACCATCTCGTCGGAGGTGGCCGCGGTCTTGACGTTGACCTTGCAGCCCGTCTGCCGCTCGAAGCCGGTCACCCAGTCGTAGCTCTTGTCGGTCTCGCCGCGCTCGATGTAGCCGGCCCAGGACACGATGGAAACGGCGCCCTCGCCGGTTCCCACGGATTGCAGCGCGCCGCGGGCTCCCGGCTTCGTGTCCGACCCGGGAGCCGACCCCGGGCCGCCGCAGCCGGCCAGGCTGATGCATACGAACACGGCAAGGCTCTTCGGGTCGCGCATGGATTGCCTCCGACCGGGGATTGTAGACTCTGAGAGCCCATGGACAAGATCCGCATCGTCGGCGGGCGTCCCCTGGAGGGCACGGTCCGCATCTCCGGGGCGAAAAACGCCTGCCTGCCCGACCTGTGCGCCGCGCTCCTGAGCCCGGAGCCGGTGTTGTTGAGCAACGTCCCGGAGGTGCGGGACATCCGCACCATGGGCCGGGTGCTCCAGGCGCTGGGGGCGTCGGTCGACTTCGGCGTCGGCGGCTGCGTGACCGTTCACGCCGAGAGCCTCGACTCCGTGGAAGCGCCCTATGAGCTGGTCAAGACCATGCGCGCTTCGGTGCTGGTGCTCGGGCCGCTGCTCGCCCGCATGGGGCGCGCCCGAGTCTCCCTGCCGGGCGGCTGCGCCATCGGCGCCCGCCCCATCAACCTGCACCTGATGGCCCTGGAGAAGATGGGGGCCACGATCAGCGTCGACCACGGCTACGTCGAGGCACGAGCGGAACACCTGCACGGCGCCGAGATCCACTTCGACACGGTCACCGTCACGGGCACCGAGAACGTGATGATGGCCGCGGTGCGGGCCGAGGGCGAGACGTTGCTGCAAAACGCCGCCTGCGAGCCCGAGATCGAGGACCTGGCGGCACTGCTGGTCGCCATGGGCGCGCGCATCGAGGGCGCCGGCACACCCCGCATCCGCATCCAGGGGGTCGAGGAGCTGCACGGCGCACGCCACCTGGTGATCCCCGACCGCATCGAGTCCGGCACCTTCGTGGCGGCCTGCGCGGTGGCGGGGGGCGAGATCGAGATCCAGCGCTGCCGGCCCGACCACCTGCGCGCCGTCACGGACAAGTTCCGCGAGACCGGCGTGCGGATCGAGGAGGGCCCCGACAACCTGCGGGTGCGGGCGCCGCGCGTGATCCGGCCCGCGAACATCACGACCCTCCCCTACCCGGGTTTCCCCACCGACATGCAGGCCCAGTACATGGTGCTGATGACCCAGGCCACCGGCACCTGCACCATCACCGAGAACATCTTCGAAAACCGCTTCATGCACGTGGCCGAGCTGCGCCGCATGGGAGCCAACGTCTCGGAGAGCGGGCGGGCGGCGATCGTCACCGGCCCCTCGGCGTTGTCGGGAGCCCAGCTCATGGCCACCGACCTGCGCGCCTCGGCCTGCCTGGTGGTCGCCGGCCTGGTCGCCGGCGGCGAGACGGTGGTGGACCGCGTCTACCACCTGGACCGCGGTTACTACCGGATCGACGAGAAACTCCGGGGCCTCGGGGCCGACATCGAACGCTTGACCTGAGGCAAAGCCCGGGCCGGCGGGCCGGAAAAGCGGTAGTCTCGTGGGGCCATGGAGGTCCAGTGTCCGGTTCCGACCAGCCGGCGCGGGCTGGGCTGATCCCCGTGGCAGGCCCGGAGAGGTTGCGACAGCGTCTGCTCGACTATTACCGGCGCTGCCGGCGCGACCTGCCCTGGAGGCGCACCCGCGACCCCTACCGGATCTGGGTCTCGGAGGTGATGCTGCAGCAGACCACGGTGACGGCCGTGTTGCCCTACTACGGGGCGTTCCTCGAGCGTTTCCCCAGCGTCGAGGCCCTCGCCAAAGCCGGCGAAGAGGAGGTGCTAGCGGCCTGGTCGGGCCTGGGGTACTACCATCGGGCCCGCAACCTTCGCCGAGGCGCGCAACACGTCGTCCAGCAGCACGGCGGCCGCTTCCCGAAGTCCCTCGAGGCCGCGCTCGCCGTTCCGGGCGTCGGCTTGTACACCGCCAGCGCCATCCTCTCGATCGCCCACGACCTCGCGCTGCCCGTGGTGGATGGCAACGTCAGGCGCGTGCTGGCGCGCCTCTTCGCCCTGCGCGGGCCACGCTGGCGCAAGGATGGCCCTTTCTACGACAGGGCCGAGGAGCTGCTCGACCCGCGGCACCCGGGAGACTGGAACCAGGCCCTGATGGAGCTGGGGGCCACGATCTGCACGCCGCGACGGCCGGCGTGTCCCGCCTGTCCGCTGCGGCGGGACTGCCTGGCCCTGGCCAGGGGCCTCGTGGACCGGCTGCCCGAGAGGCGACAGCGGCCGGCGCCCAGGGACGTCAACGTGGCCGCGGCGCTCGTCGAGCGGGGCGGGCGCATCCTGCTGGTGCGGCGCGCCGAGGGACGCCTGCTGGGCCGGATGTGGGAAATCCCACAGACCGGCCTGGAGTCGCGCGGTTATGCTGACCTCGTGGGCGAGCTGCGCCAGAAACACGGCCTGGAGATAACGGCGCTGGGCCTGCTGGCGCGCGCGCGGCATGCCATCACCTTCCGCCGCATCCGCGTCGAGGCGTACCGGGCGCGGCTGTTACGCCGGCCCGCGGCCGACCCGGACCGCTACACCTGGGCCACCCCTGCCGAGGCCGCGGCGCTGCCCACGTCTTCGCTCACGAAGAAGCTGCTTCGGGCCCTGCGTGCGCCCCAGCTCCCGCTGGCCCTCGGAGACGTCCCGTGAGGAGGCCACTCCTGCGCCTGGCCCTGCTGCTGGCCGCGGCCGGAGTCATCTATGCGTACAGCACCTGGCCACGCCTCAACGACGTCGAGACCGGCAAGACGCCGGAGTACCCGGACCTGCAGCCCCACGACTACCAGGCCGGCCTCGACTCGGTCGCGAGGTCCGTGAAGACCGTTCTCGGCCGCCTGCGTGGCTGGGAGCTGGTCGGAGAGGGCAAGGGGCCCGTGGGCGTGCAGATCCACGCCGTGCGCACGACGCGCGTGTTCCGGTTCAAGGACGACGTCACGATCCGCATCCGGACCCAGGGCGGCCAGACCCGCGTGAGCGTTCGCTCCAAGTCGCGCCTCGGCAACGCCGATTTCGGCCAGAACGCGCGCAATATTCGCGAGCTCCTGGAGGCGCTGGACCGTGAGGTCCGCTGACCCTTCCCAGCGACCCGACCGGGAACCCGGGCGGTGCTGCGTGGCGCAGGTCGGACGTTGTAAACTCCGAGATCCATGGCCTGCCTCTTCTGCGAGATCGTGGCGGGGCGGATTCCCTCGAAGACGGCTTACGAGGACGACCAGATCGTCGCCTTCCACGACATCAAGCCGCAGGCTCCGGTCCACGTGCTCGTGATCCCGAAAAAACACATCGTCAGCCTACTGGACCTGGAGCCCGCCGACGACGCCTTGATGGGCGCCCTGGTGCGGCGGGCCCGGGAACTCGCCAAGGAGCTGGGCCTGGCCGAGCGGGGCTTCCGACTGGCGCTGAACTGCGGCGAGGACGCCGGGTACAGTGTGTTCCACATCCATCTGCACCTGCTGGGAGGCCGCCGTCTCGGCTGGCCCCCAGGCTAGAGGACGAAGCCCTTGAGCGAGCTGCCGAAAGGGATCCCGGAGCCCACCGAGATCGCCGGCCGTTACCAGGTCGTCCAGAAGTTGGGCGCGGGCGCCTTCGGAACGGTGTACAAGGCCAAGGACAAGATCCTCGGCCGCATGGTCGCGATCAAGACCATCCGCATGGAGGGCCTCGCCGCCGCCTCCGCTGGGGTCGAGGAGATGGTCGCCCGCTTCGAGCGCGAGGCGCGGGTCTCTGCCCAGCTCAAGCACCCCAACATCGTGACCATCTACGACATCGGCCTGTCCGAGGGACTCTCTTACCTGGCCATGGAGTTCATCGACGGCGTGGGCCTCGAGAAGATCATCGCCCAGGCCGGCAAGCTGCCCGTCGAGCGGGCCGCATCCATCGCCGCCCAGGTCGCGGAGGCCCTGGACTTCGCCCACAAGCACGGCGTGGTACATCGCGACATCAAACCCGCGAACATCATGATCGAGGCCGGCGATCGCGTGAAGGTGACCGACTTCGGCATCGCCAAGGCCACGGATTCCGGCGAGCACCTCACCGTGACCGGCAGCCTGCTCGGAACGCCGAGCTACATGAGCCCCGAGCAGGCCCGCGGCGGGCAGATCGACGGCCGCAGCGACCTCTTCTCGGTGGGCTGCGTGTTGTACGAGATGGTGGCGGGTCGCAAGGCCTTCCGTGGCGAGTCGATCACCGCCCTGCTGTTCAAGATCATCACTGAGGAGCCGCCGCCGATCCGTGAGGACGAGCCCAACATCCCCGAGGAGCTGGAGCGCATCATCCTGAAGGCCCTCTCGAAGGCCGCCGACGCACGTTACCAGGGCGGCGACGAGATGGCCGCCGACCTGATGGCCCTGGTCAGGCCGGGCAGCTCGCCGACGCTGCGGCAGGCGGAGATGCCGACGGGCAAGCAGGCGCCTTTGATCGCGCCGACCATGGTCAGCACCCCCACGCCGACACGCGTTTCCACGCCCACGGCCGTGTCGAAGCCCGCGCCCCCGCCTGCGCGACCCGCGCCGGGCGTTGCGCCCCCCCCCGCGCCCGCGCCGCCTCCGGTCCGACGCGGCGGCAGCGCCGTGCCGCTGATCGCGCTGGGGCTGGTGCTGGTGGCTCTCGGCGGCGTTGCGGCCGTGGGAGCGTGGTTCGTGTTCCTGCGCAAACCGGAGGGTCCGGTCGTCGTCCAGCAGCCCACACCGGCGCCGGTCACGTTGCCCGAGGCGACCGCGCCTCCCGACACCCAGTCCCCGGCGACGTTAGCGCCGCCCATCCAGCCCCCGGCGACGCTGCCGCCGCCCACCCAGCCACACGTGCCCACGCCGCCTGCGGTCACGCAGCGGCCGCGCAGCCTCCAGGAGCCGCCCGCGACCGCCCCGCCGGCCACCACGCCACGTGTCGGCGCGTTGCCGACGCCCCAGCCGGAGGAACCCTCGGGTGGCTCGTTCCTCGACGACGTGAACGTGGAGCAGCAGCCCGACGGCCGCGAGGCGGGCCAGCGCGTCGCCGGCGGCTTCCGTGCCGGCGGCCGGAGCAACTCGAGCGGCTTCGGGGCCAGCGGCCCCTTGCAGTCACGGGAGCGTACGCCCAGCCAACTCAGGCCGGTCGAGCGCCCCGCCGTGGCGACCATGCGGCACCTGATCGACGCCCAGGAGTCCTACTACAAACGAAACAACCGCTACGGGAACCTGACGGAGCTGAAGGCGGCCGGAACGCTGTTCCTGGACGTGTCGTTCCAGCCCACCGGCTTCGTGCGCAAGGGCTACCGATTCGAGGTCCAGTCCACGGGCTCAGGCTTCCGCGTGGCCGCGGTTCCCGTCGTACCCGGCGCCCGTCCGTTCACCGGAGACGACTCGGGCAGGATCCGAGCCGGGGTGGACTAGAACCTCTCCGGCCGGGCCTCCCAGAGGTACTGCGCGATCTGGGAGAAGAAGTCCTGCACCTTCTGCACGTCGCCGCTCGTGAAGTCGGGCCCGGCCTCGCCCGGTGTCTCGCCCTTGCGGCTGATCTGCGCGACACCCACGGCCTGGGCCCCAAGCTGGATCGGCACCGTGACCATCTTCTGGATCGGCAGCACCTTGTCGCGAAGCTTCACGCTCTCGAAGAACGCCACGTGTTTGACCAGCGGCACGTTGTTCATCGCCTCGCCCACCCCCTTGCCGAGGATGTTGACCGCGATCGAGTCGCGTTTGGTGACCGGGATCGTGCCGAGGTCGGCGAACTTGCGGGGCGCGGCGAAACGCAGGTGCTTCAGGTCCGAGGTGACGATCAGGATCGCGACCTCGTCGGGCTTGCAGCCGAACCGCGAGCACACCGCCTTCACGACGCGCTCCGCCATGTCGAGGAACAACTCGCGCGGGTTCGCCGCCTCGGCCCGCTTCGCGGTCATGGCGGCGAGGATCTCGATCAGCTCGTTCAAGCGGCGACCTCCGTGAGCCTGCCCGACCGAAGACCGCCCATTATAGTCAGGGCGCTGTGCTACATTCCCGGCCGTGGCCGGCTTCGCGACGGTGCTCGGCATCTGGGCCGCCGCGGGGGCCCTGCTGGCGTGGGGGCTTCTACCCGCGCGCTGGCGCTTCCTGATCTCGGTGGCGATCTCGTTCGCCGGTCTGGCGTTCCTGATCTTGGCCCTCGGAACCGAGGGCTTCCGCGAGACGCAGTCCACCACCGTCCTGCTGCTGGGCCCGCCACAGGTCACCTCCCTGGCGTCCGCCTCGGCCAGCCTCCCCTACTACGTGCTGACCGGCGCCTGCCTGCTGCTGGGCAGCCTCGGGGTCGTCACCAGCGAGACGGCAGCCCGTTGGCTGGCGCGCCGCTTCGTGTTGTGGGCCGTGGCCGTGAGCGTGCTCGTGACGTCGGTGCGTTTCCTGCTGGAGAAGGCCGCCGCTCCGGCCTCGTGGTCCGGGCTGTTCGGCGTGGTCTGGCTGCCGCCGGTGGTCGGGGCCTGGTTCTACGTCCGCAACCGCGAGGAGCACGGCGGTCCGGGCCGGCTGGTCGGCTGGCTGCTCCTCTACGGGGTGCTCGCGCGCTCGGCGATCGTCGCCCTCTACGTCGGCGCCACGCGCCTCAACCTGGGTTCCCATTACGATCTCTCGTCCATCCGCTGGATCCAGAGCCCCTGGGGCACGGTGTACCACTTCGAGCCGGGCAGCTTCGACCAGTTGCTGCGCCTCGTGGTGCTGCCGCAGATCCTGGTCTGGCCGTTCTTCACCGTGTTGTCGGGACTCCTGGGAGCGGCGATGGCGGCGGCGCTCGTCCGACTGGGAACCCGGCACGCCTGAGGCCACTCGCCTCCCTCTAACCAAGGGCGGTGGCCCGCCCTTGTCAGAGGCACGGCCTGCCTCGGGCGCGATCAACCGCGGCCGGGCGCACAACGCGTTCATTTGACGCAAGTTACGGCCGATGGTAGTCTGCTCTTCTTTTTATGTCTTCCGTGCAGGACCTGAAGTCCACCCTCAACCTCCCCCAGACCGGCTTCCCGATGAAGGCCAACCTGCCCCAGGCGGAGCCACGCCGGATCGAGAAGTGGAAGGCTGAAGGCCTCTACGAGCGCGTCCGCGCCGCCCGCAAGGGCCGGCCGAGCTTCGTGCTCCACGACGGGCCGCCCTACGCCAACGGCCACATTCACCTGGGGACCGCCCTCAACAAGATCCTCAAGGACGTCGTGGTGCGGAGCCGAAGCCTTCAAGGCTACGACGCCCCTTACCTGCCCGGCTGGGACTGCCACGGGCTGCCGATCGAGCTGAAGGTGGACAAGGACCTCGGCGCCAGGAAACGCGAGATGTCGCCGGCCGCCTTCCGGCGCGCCTGCCGCGCCTACGCCGAGAAGTACCTCGCCATCCAGCGCGCCGAGTTCGAGCGCCTGGGCATCCTCGGCGAGTGGCAACACCCCTACCTGACCATGGCGCCGCGTTACCAGGCGACGATCGTGCGCCAGCTCGCGAGTTTTCTCGACGCGGGCCTCGTGTACAAGGCGAAGAAGTCCGTGCACTGGTGCATCTCGTGCCGGACCGCCCTCGCCGAGGCCGAGGTCGAGTACGACGAGAACCACACCAGCCCGCAGATCGATGTGCGTTTCCCCCTGGCCGAGGCGGCCCGGGCGAAGCTGGAGGCCCGCTTCCCCGCCTTGCGGGGCAGGAACGTGTTCGCGGTGATCTGGACCACCACCCCGTGGACGTTGCCCGCGAACCTGGCCCTGGCGTTCCACCCCGATCTGGACTACGCCTTCTACCCGGTGGCCGGGACGAAGGACGTCTACCTCGTCGCCAAGGGCCTGCGGGACGCGAGCGTCGCGCGTTTCCAGCTCGAGTTGGGCGAGCCCCTCGCCGACGCAAAGGGCAGGGACCTCGAGCACGTGAACTTCCGCCACCCCTGGATCGAGCGCGACTCCCCGGGCGTGTTGGGCGACTACGTCAGCCTCGACGCCGGCACCGGCGTCGTGCACACGGCCCCGGGCCACGGCTGGGACGACTATCTCACCGGCGTGCGTTACGGCCTCGACATCTACTGCCCGGTGGACGAAGCGGGCCGCTTCACGGAGGACGTGGCGGGCTTCGCAGGCAAGAAGGTGTTCGACGCCAACCCCGAGATCGTGGCGTTCCTGCGCGAGAGGAACGTCCTGGTGGCGTCTGGCAAGCAGACCCACTCCTACCCGACCTGCTGGCGCTGCAAGAACCCGATCATCTTCCGGGCGACGGAGCAGTGGTTCATCGCCCTCGACAAGGACGGCTTCCGCCAGAAGGCCCTCGACGCGATCAGCCGCGTGCGGTGGTTTCCGGCCTGGGGCCAGGAGCGGATCAGCAACATGATCGCGACCCGGCCCGACTGGTGCATCTCACGCCAGCGCCTGTGGGGCGTGCCGATCCCGGCCTTTTACTGCGAGAGCTGCGACGCCGTCCACCTGACCTCGGCCTTGGCGCGGCGGGTGGCGGAGCACTTCGAGGCGGAGACGGCCGACGCCTGGTACGAGCGCGAAGCGAAGGAGCTCCTGCCCCCGGGCTACACCTGCGACAAATGCGGTGGCGGCCGCTTCCGCAAGGAGCAGGACATCCTCGACGTCTGGTTCGACTCGGGCTCGTCCCATGCCGCGGTGCTGGGGACGCGGCCCGACCTGCCTTGGCCCGCCGATGTCTACCTCGAGGGCAGCGACCAACATCGCGGCTGGTTCCACTCCTCGCTGCTGGTGGGCGTGGCCACCCGGGGTGATGCACCCTACCGCCAGGTCATCACCCACGGCTTCACGGTCGACGCCGACGGCAAGAAGATCTCCAAGAGCCTCGGCAACGACGTCGACACCCAGAAGCTGATCGCCAGCTACGGCGCCGAGATCCTGCGCCTGTGGACGGTGATGGTGGACTACCGGGAAGACATGCGCTTCTCGGACGAGATGCTGAAGCGGGTCGCGGAGGCCTACCGCAAGGTCCGCAACACCTGCCGCTACCTGATCTCGAACCTGTACGACTTCGACCCGCTGCAGGACGCCGTCGCCGAGGCCGACCTCGAGGAGCTCGACCGGTACGCCCTGGCGCGGCACCGCCAGCTGACACAGCGCCTCCTCGACGCCTACGCGGGCTACGAGTTCCACCTCGTGTACCACCAGCTCGTGCAGTACTGCGCCGTGGACCTGTCGGCGGTGTATCTCGACATCCTGAAGGACCGCCTGTACTGCGACGCGCCCCACGGCCCGCGGCGCCGCTCGGCCCAGACCGTCCTGCACCGCATCGCCCTGGATCTGGCGCGGCTCATGGCCCCGATCGTTCCCATGACAGCCGAGGAGGTCT
>Ga0187893_10006268_pt1 | contig 20488 bp, 19 predicted proteins | sample MA1701074metaG_FD_139574 | JGI IMG/M metagenome (GOLD analysis project Ga0187893, IMG submission 139574) | White microbial mat communities from a basaltic lava cave in the Kipuka Kanohina Cave System on the Island of Hawaii, USA - MA170107-4 metaG ...
AGCTCGCGAAGGCGCGAACGGCTGCCGCGCGGTCGGCATTGCCGGCGGCGCCGCGAAGTGCAAGTGGGTGACGGATGAACTGGGGTTCGACGCGTGCATCGACTACAAGGCGGGCAACGTCAAGGGCGATCTGAAGGACGCGTGCCCGCAGGGGGTCGACGTCTACTTCGACAACGTCGGCGGCGAGATCCTCGACCTGGTGCTGACGCGGCTGGCGCGCGGGGCGCGCGTCGTCGTCTGCGGCGCGATCAGCCAGTACAACAGCACCACCACCGTGAGAGGCCCGGCGAACTACCTGTCGTTGCTGGTGAACCGCGCGCGCATGGAAGGCATGGTCGTCTTCGACTACACCGACCGGTTCCCGGCGGCGGTGGCCGAACTCGCGGCGCTCCTGAAGCAGGGCCGCATGAAGAGCAAGGAAGACGTCGCCACCGGCGGGCTCGATGCGTTCCCCGAGACCTTGCTCAAGCTCTTCAACGGCGAGAACTTCGGCAAGCTGGTGCTGCAGGTCGCGAGCGATTAGCGCGACCGCGAATCAGAACGCGGTCTGCCCGGTGAGTTGCCGTGTCACCGGCAGCGAGCTCGACAGCCCGCCGTCGACGACGACCGCCTGGCCGTTGACGTAGCTCGACTCGTCGCACGCCAGGAACAGCGCGACGCGCGCCAACTCCTCCGGTTGCGCCGCGCGGCGCAGCGGGTTGAGCTGGCCGAGCTTGTGCGCGACGCCCTTGTCCTTCGCGTAGTCGAAGACGGGCTTCGTCATCCCGGTCTCGGTCAGGCCCGGGCAGATCGCGTTGACGCGCACGTTGGTCGTGCAAAGCTGCTGCGCGGACACGGTGACGAGGTTGATCACGCCGGCCTTCGACGCCGAGTACGCGGGACCGCCGGCTCCGGAGCGCAGTCCGGCGACCGACGCGGTGCAGACGATCGAGCCGCCGCGTCCGGCGTCGATCATCGCCTTGCCGGCGTGCTTGACCATCAGCCACGGGCCGATCAAGTTGACGCGCAGTATCTCGGCCCAGGCTTCGGGCGTCAGGTCGAAGATGCCGTCGGCGCCGCCCGAGACGCCCGCGTTCGCGAACGCGACGTCGAGTCTGCCGTACGCCGACAACGCACCGGCGACGAGCCGTACGACGTCGGCTTCGAGTCCGGCGTCGAGCTGCTGCGCGGTCGCCGTGGCGCCGGCCTCGTTGACGGTGCGCGCGGTGTCGTGCACCGCATCGCTCTTGTCGGCGAGCACGAGGCGCGCGCCCTCGCGAGCGAACAGCAGCGCGGACGCGCGGCCGATCCCCGAGCCGGCGCCGGTGACGATCGCGACCTTGTCCTGCAGACGTTTCGACATCGTGGTTCCTCCTCGTTCGAGGCTACGCCGAAGACGCGTCGCGCGGGGTCCCGCAGGCGACACCGCCTCAAGCGGTCTTCTCGCGCGGGGCGGCGACGATCTCGATCACTTGAGCGCGCGCCTCGCCCTTGCGCCAGCGTTCGAGCAGCTCGTTCCACTTCGCGCGCGCCGTCGTCACGTTCGCGAGCTTGACGTGGCCGTAGCCGCGGATGCGCTCGGGCACCTTGGCGATCGCGACGGCGAGCGCGCGGTTGTCGGGCGCGAGCGTGGCGAGCAGCTCGCCGACGATCGCTGCGTAGTCGCGCGCGAGCTGGCGTTCGAGCTTGCGCTCCGCGGTGTGGCCGAACGGGTCGACCGCGCTGCCGCGGATGCGTCTCAGCTTCGCGAGCAGTCGCAGCGCCGGCATCAGCCAGCGCGCCGAAAGGCGCATCTTGCGCGGCCGTCCGTCGGGGCCGGGGCGTGCGAGGAGCGGTGGCGCCATGTGCATCTCGAGCCGATCCCAGCGCTCGAACTGCGCTCCGAGCGCGCGCGTGAACGCGCCGTCGGTGTAGAGCCGGGCGACCTCGTACTCGTCCTTCACTGCGAGCAACGTCGCGTAGTTGCGCGCGACGGCGTCGGTCAACGCCGGGTCGCCGCCGAGTTTCGATTCGGTCGCGCGCACGCGGTCGACGAGCGCTCGGTAGCGCGCCGCGTACCCGGCGTCGTGGTAGTCGGCGAGGAAGCGAGTGCGCCGCTCGATCAGCGCGTCCAGGGTGTCCGGTGCCGCGTCCTCGGCCGACCCGCCTTCGAGCCGTCGCAACGCCTCGGGCGCCGCGACCGCGAGCCGTCCGAGCGCGAACGCGGTCGTGTTCGTCTCGACCGCGACGTTGTTCAATTCGATCGCGCGCAGCAGTGCCGCCTCGCTCACCGGGACAAGCCCGCGCTGGAACGCGACGCCGAGCATCACGATGTTCGACGGCAAGGTGTCGCCGAGCATGCGCTCGGCGATGCGCTGCGCGTCGGTCGTGAACACCAGCTCGTGGCCCGCGGCGTGTCGCATCTTGTCGAGCAGCGCGCTCGCTTCCAGGCTCGCGTGCGGGTTGCGCACGAAGGCCGCGGTCGCCAACTCGTGCGTGTTGACGATGATCACGCTGCGCCCGTGCTTGATCGTGCCGAGCGCCTCGGGCGCACTGCCCGTCACCATGTCGCAAGCGAGCAGCAGGTCGGCCTGCTGCGTGTCGATGCGCACCTGGTTCAGTTGATCCTGCGTCAGCGCGAGGCGCACGAACGACAGCACCGCGCCGCCTTTCTGCGCGAAACCCATGAAGTCGAGCACCGACGCCTGCTTGCCTTCGAGGTGCGCCGCCATCGTGACGAGCGCGCCGACGGTGACGACTCCCGTGCCGCCGACGCCGGTGACGAGCAGGTCGAACGGGCCGGTCCAGTTCCACGCCGCGGGTGCGGCGATCGCCGACAGTTCGCGCGCGACCGCGTCGGCCGAGACGCCCGTGCCGACGCGCTTTCTCGGCACCGCGCCTTCGACGGTGACGAAGCTCGGGCAGAAGCCGTTCAGGCACGAGGTGTCCTTGTTGCACGACGACTGCTCGATCTGGCGCTTCCTGCCCCAGTCGGTCTCGACCGGGATCACCGAGAGGCAGTTCGACGCGATGCCGCAGTCGCCGCAGCCCTCGCACACCATCTCGTTGATGAACACGCGCTCGGGCCGGTCGGCGATCTGGTTCTTCTTGCGCCGGCGGCGCAGTTCGGCGGCGCACGTCTGGTCGTAGATCAGCAACGTGACGCCGGTCACGTCGCGCAGCTCGCGCTGCACCGCGTCCAGCTCGGCCCGCGGGTGAAACGTCGTGCCGCGGGGAAAGTCGCCTTCGTGGCCGCGGTACTTGCCGATCTGGTCGCTGACCACCGCGACGCGCTTCGCGCCTTCGGCCTCGACCTGGCGCGCGATCGCGGGCACGCTGATGTGGCCGTCGACCGGCTGCCCGCCGGTCATCGCGACGGCGTCGTTGTAGAGCAGCTTGTAGGTGATGTTCGCGCCGGCCGCGACCGCTTGCCGGATCGCGAGCAGCCCGGAATGAAAGTACGTGCCGTCGCCGAGGTTCTGGAACACGTGGCGCTCGGTCGTGAAGCGCGCGTGCGCCGCCCAATCGACGCCCTCGGCGCCCATCTGGATCAATCCGCTCGTCTCGCGCTCCATCCAGCTCGCCATGAAGTGGCAGCCGATGCCCGCGAGCGCGCGCGAGCCTTCGGGCACCTTCGTGCTCGTGTTGTGCGGACAGCCCGAGCAGAAGTACGGTTGGCGCTTCACCGCGTCGGCGGCGTTGGACAGGAGCTGCGGCATCGTGAAATCGACGACCAGGTGGCGCCGGTCGAGCGCCGGGTTCAGGCGCGCGAGCCAGTCGGCCACCACCGGCATCACGCGCGAGGGGCGGAGCTCGCCGGTCGCGGCGATCAGCGGCGCCGAACCGTCGAAGGTGGTCTTGCCGGCGATGCGCGGCCGCTGCTCGGCCGGCACCGCGTACAGCAGCTCCTTGATCTGGCGCTCGACCACGGGCGCCTTCTCCTCGATGACGAGGATCTCTTCGAGCCCGTGCACGAACTCGAGCATGCGCTCGGGCTCGAGCGGATAGACGAGCCCCAGCTTGTAGACGCGCACGCCCGCCGCGGCGAGCGCGTTCGGGTCGAGTTCGAGCCGGCGCAGCACCTCCATGAAGTCGTAGTGCGCCTTGCCGACCGTGACGATGCCCAACGTCGCGGCCGGGCTCGACACGACGTGCTTGTCGACCGAGTTCAGCCGCGCGAACGCGCGCACCGCGTCGAGCTTCGCGACGAGGCGCGATTCGAGCCCGAGCGACGGCAGATCGACGGCGCGCACGTGAAGCGGCTCGCCCGGCGAGAAATCAACCGGCAACGTGAAGTCGAGCGGCACCCGGTCGAGATCGACCGTCATCGCCGACTCGACGACCTCGCTGATCGCCTTGAAGCCGACCCACGCGCCCGAGAAGCGCGACAGCGCCCAGCCGTAGAGCCCGAATTCGAGGTACTCGGCGACGTTGGCCGGGTGCAGCACCGGCATCGACCACGCCTGCATCGCGAGGTCGCTCTGGTGCGGCATCGACGAGCTGACGCAGCCGTGGTCGTCGCCCGCGACGACCAGCACGCCGCCCTTCGGCGAGGAGCCGTACACGTTGCCGTGCTTCAGCGCGTCGCCCGAGCGATCGACGCCCGGGCCCTTGCCGTACCACATCGCGTAGACGCCGTCGGCGGTGCGACGCGGATCGAGCGCGACGCGCTGCGTCCCCAAGCAGGCGGTGGCTGCCAGGTCCTCGTTGATCGCGGGCAGGAACTGCACCTTCGCTTGGTCGAGGAAGGCCTTCGCCTTCCACAGCTGCTGATCGACCATGCCGAGCGGCGAGCCGCGGTAGCCGCTGACGAAGCCGGCCGTGTTCCAGCCGCGAGCGGCGTCGAGCTGGCGCTGCATCATGAGCAGGCGCACCAGCGCCTGCGTGCCGGTGAGGAACACCTGGCCCGACGCCGCGGCGAGGTTGTCGGCGAGTCGGTAGTCGCGCAGAGTAGGCGATGCAAGCATGATCGGCATTTGCCCGGCAACGGCAACGATGTTATGCGCCGCTCGAAATCCGGCACTCGCCGAGCGGATTCGGGTCCGCCGCCGCAGCGCAGGTCGCCGAAACCACCGAGATCGGGCCGAGCCGCGCGAGCGGCTCAACCGCCGCTGCCGTACGGCCGCGTGATGATCTCGAGCCGGTGCCCGTTCGGGTCGTCCCAATAGACGCCGCGGCCGCCGTCGTGGTGGTTGATCTCGCCGCGCTTCTGCATGCCGGGGTCGGCCGCGTACACCAGTCCGCGTTCGACGATGCGGCCGAAGATCGCGTCGAACTCGGCTTCGCCGACGAGGAACGCGTAGTGGTGCACCTCGTAGCTGCCGTCGTCGGCGCGCAGGTAGTCGAGCGTGACGCCGTTGTCGAGCTGCACGCAGTAGAACGGGCCGAAGCGCGTCGGCAACGCCTGCAAGCCGAGGACGTCGATCAGGAACTGCGCAGAAGCCTGCGGGTCGCGCGCGTGGACGATGGTGTGGTTGAGCTGGATGGTCATGGCGAAAGGCGGGCAGGGACTGCTTCTAGCATGGATGCGCCGGCCTTGCCGGGCGTCATCGAACGTCCGCGCGAGTCGGCACGACGTTTGCTCCCGACGAGCGCATGAACAGCATCATCTACCTCGTCGGGCTCGTCGTCGTGGTCGTGGCCGTGCTCGCGTTCTTCGGGATCGGCTGACCGAGGCTTCCCGTCGGCTCAGCCGTCGCTGGCGCGTGCCATGCAGCGCTGGTGCCGCTCGTCGACGCGGCGCGCGAACCACTCGGTCGTGAGCCGGCGCGTGATCTTCGGGCTCTGCAACGTGATGCGCGGCAGCACGGCGCGCGGCAGCGCGCTGGATCGGCGCTGGTCGGCGAGGGCGTAGACGCGTTGGTACAGGCGCGTGCGCTCGAAGTCCGCCTCGGTGCCGCGCTGCAGGTCGCGGCGCACGTCAGCCTGACTCATCTCGAGTTTGCCCGCGAGTGCGAAGGCGGCCTTTTCGGTGCTGCCCGGCCGCTCTGGATCCGCCAGGCCCGGCGGCAGCAGGTCGCCGTCAAGCACGAGGCGGATGCCGGACGCGAGCGCCAGCGCGTTCTGGAACGCCGCGTTGCGACTGGCGTAGCGGCCGGCGTTGAAGTCGGCAAAGCGGTACAGCGGCTGCAGGTACGGCGCCTCGTAGTCGAGCAGGTGCGCGATACCGAAGTACAGCCCGCCGCGGCGCGTGAACACTTCGCGACGGATCGAATCCGGCACCCGGTACGGGTAGCGTTCCGCGTTGGCCTCAGCGAAGGCGATGCTCACCTGCATCGCGCCGCCGGTTCGCACCGGGTTGCGGTTCGAGAAGAAGGTTCGGCCCAACGGCACCATGTCGATGAAATCGTCGAACAGCTCGCTCAGCTCGCGTTCGGTCCTGACCGCATCGATGCGCTCGCCGTAGCTGCGGCCGTCGGGCGAAGTCAGTCCGAGCGCTGCGCGCACCGCGATCTGCGGCACGCCGGCGCGCTCGGCGCGCCGGTCGATCTCCTGGCGCGCAATGGCGGCCAGGCCCGGCACCGCCGGATCGGCGCGGAAGCTCGATTCCTGCTCGGTCACCGCGAGCGCCGCACACAGGTTGTCGCGCGTCGCCGCGATCTGCAGCGCGGTGAACGCGGCGACGATGTCGGCGGCCCAGCCGCCGCGGTCGGGCAAGGCGGTCGGGAGTTGCTGCTCGACCCAACGGCGCGCCTCGGCGGCGGTCAGCGCGTGCCCGGTGTCCTGTGTGGCGCAGCCGATCACCGCGCCCAACACGATGGCCGACACGATGGCCCTTCCCATCGTCGAAGCGTACAGGAGGGCAGCTACAGGGGCGGCATGAACGATGTCGCCATCGTCACGCGGCACCGGCATGGGTGCCGACGCCGCCTCAACAGCGCCGCGCGCGGCCCCGTGTCACGCGCTCGGGCTGAGGGACGCGCCGTCGCGAGCGACGACCGTCGCCCGCCGCGCCGCTACTCGCCGCGCTCGATCGGCACCACCTTCGCTCGCGTGATCGCGCCGTCGGACCTGCCCTTCAGGTACGCGTACAGCTCCTCGATGTTGTCCTTCACCGTCGGCACCGTCTTGTACGCGGGCATGCCGCGCGCCTGCCGGCCTTCGAGGATGATCTCGATCACGTCGTCCTTGCTGCGCTGCTGGAGGCTCGCGATCAGCGAGGGCCCGACCGAGCCTTCCTGCTCGGCGCCATGGCAGCGGTCGCACGCGACCGCGCGCCAAGCCCGAAAGCCCTCCATCGTCTCGGCGTCGACCTTGTAGCCGTCGACGACCTTGTACGGCGCTGCGTCGGACGGCGCCGATGCGCCTGGGTCGGGAGCGGGCGCGGTCGTCTGCGCCGGCGCGACCGCGGGCAGCGCGAGCAGCAGAAGCAATGCGGTTCTCACCATGCACCGTCGCAGCAAGCGACGTGCCTGCGATCGGACAGAATGCGCCGATGCTCCCGACCTACGACGACGTCGCGCGCGCGGCCGAGCGCATCGCACGCCACGCGCACCGCACGCCGGTGCTGCGCTCGCGCACCGCCGACGAGCGGCTCGGTGCCGAGGTCTACTTCAAGTGCGAGAACCTGCAGCGCGCCGGCGCGTTCAAGTTCCGCGGCGCGTGCAACGCCCTCGCGCGTTTCGACGCCGGACAGCGGGGCCGCGGCGTCGCGGCGTTCTCGTCGGGCAACCACGCGCAGGCGATCGCTCTCGCGGCGCGGCTGCTCGGCATGCCGGCCGCGATCGTGATGCCCGACGACGCACCGCGCGCCAAACTCGACGCCACGCGCGGCTACGGTGCCGAAGTCGTGCTCTACGACCGCATGCGCGAGGATCGGGAAGCGATCGGCAGGTCGCTCGCCGAGCAGCGCGGGATGACGCTGATCCCTCCGTTCGACCACGCCGACGTGATCGCCGGGCAGGGCACCGCGACGCTCGAGCTGCTGCAGGAGACGGGGCCGCTCGACTTCCTTTTCGTCTGCCTCGGCGGCGGCGGCTTGATCAGCGGCGCCGCACTCGCGCTCGGCGCGCTTTCGCCCGCGTGCAAACTGATCGGCGTCGAGCCCGAAGCGGGCGACGACGCGCGCCGCTCGCTGCGCGAGGGCCGCATCGTGCGCATCCACACGCCCGACACGATCGCCGACGGCGCGCAGACCACGTCGCTCGGCGCGCTCACGTTCGAGATCATGCGCGCGCGCGTCGACGACATCGTCACCGCCAGCGACGCGCAGCTCGTCGATGCGATGCGCTTCTACGCCGAACGCATGAAGCTCGTCGTCGAGCCGACGGGCGCGCTCAGCCTGGCCGGCGCGCGGCACGCCGGGCTGCCGATCCGAGGCGGCCGCGTCGGCGTGCTCGTCAGCGGCGGCAACATCGATCTGGCGCGGTTCGGCGAGCTGGTGGCTGGGGTAAGAGAGCGAGGGGGCCGCGCGCCGCCAGCGTGATAACCTGCCGCGCCACTGCGAGCTTGAGGAGGTACGGCGTGCGATCCGAACACCTGGACAGCTACTACTTCCTCAATGACCTGTCGAGGTCCGACACCTCCTCGGCCGAGCTGCAGCGCCTCCGAGAGGTGAACGCTGTTCTGCGCACGGTGCCATGGCCATCACCCTTCGACTCGACGAACCACAAGGTGCACGAGGGCGACGCGCGCGAACTGTCGTGGGTTCCGGACGAGAGCGTCCAGCTCGTGGTGACCTCCCCGCCCTATTGGACTTTGAAGGACTACAGGGATCATCCGTCGCAGATGGGGCATATCGAGGACTACGAGCAGTTCCTGGACGAGTTAGACAAGGTATGGAAACAATGCGCCAGGACACTTGTGCCTGGCGGTCGCATCTGCTGTGTTGTCGGCGATGTGTGCGTGTCGCGTCGCAAGGCAGGCCGACATCACGTCGTACCGCTCCATGCCGATATTCAGGTCCGCGCTCGAGCGCTCGGACTGGACGTGCTTTCGCCGATCTACTGGAACAAGATCGCCAACGGCGTCACCGAGGCCACCGGTAACGGCGCCGGCTTTTACGGCAAACCGTATCAGCCTGGGGGCATCGTCAAGAACGACGTGGAGTTCATTCTGTTCCTGCGCAAGGGTGGAGAGTACAGGCGGCCCACCATCCTGCAGAAGGCTCTGTCCATGCTCACCAAGGAGGAGATGCAGACTTGGTTTCGCCCCATCTGGTCCGATGTGCGCGGAGCTTCGACCCGAAACGGGCATCCGGCGCCATTCCCCGCCGAGATCGCTGAACGCCTGATCCGCATGTTCTCCTTTGCTGGCGATATCGTGCTCGATCCGTTCGCAGGGACATGCTCGACGGCGATCGCAGCGCATCGCGCCGGCCGCCATTCAATATCCAACGAGATCGATCCGTCTTATGTGAAGCTCGGGTTCGAGCTGTTGTCCGGCGCTGTTCTGCAACGCTCCATCATGGGTGCCGTCCGGGGCGCTGTCAGTTTGGACCCTCATTAGGGCCGTGGAGTACAAGCTGCTAGGGGCGTTCGAGTCGCTTTTCTCGGGCGTCCGGTATCAGCACCGAAAGTCGACGCAAGGCGATCAGGTTGCGTCGTTCCTCGTCGATGATCTGGTTGCGGTCGGTCAATCGCAGAAGCTGAACGCCGCGGTCGCGCGTGGCGTTCTGGTGCTGAACGTAGCGAACACCACTACCGGACGGCGACACCGCCGGGGCGATGGCACTTTCGGGACCATCGTGCCGGGAGAGATTCCGGTCGTTGACCCGGCTTATACGGTGCGAATGGGGCCAGTGGCGAACATCCGGATCGGAGCGGAAGTGAAGATCCTTGCCAAGGCAATCCAGAAGCAACTGGACCGCGTCGGATCTGACATGAGGAATCAGGCCGCTCAGTTCGAAAGGCACGGAAACGATCCGATCTGCGTCGGCATCGTCGGGTTCAACCATGCCTCGAGCTACAGCAGCTACGAGGGCGAGAAAGCTTGGGAAACTGACGGCGGCAAGTACAAGCATCCCGTCCAGGAAGCGGGCGCCGCCGAGCGGCGGCTTCTGCACGAGATCGCAGATTCTTTCGCCGAAGTCATCCGACTTCGGTTCGTTGCGACGAACAGGGGTCGGTTCCCGTTCCGATGGCTGAATAAGGCGGCGACGACCAGGGAATACGGTGCAGCCCTTGTCCGCCTTTCAGCGTTGTTCGAAAAGCGGTCCTGAATCGCCTCATGTTATAGGGTCGCCTCCAATGCACGTCCCCTCGCTCGCCCGGCACGCGATCTGCGCCGTCGCCTCGTCCGTTGCGCTCGCGGCGGCGGCCGAAGCGGACCCGAAGCAATCGCTGCGCTTCGTCGAGGAGTTCGCCGGCAACTGCACCGCGCGCAGCGGCGTGCAGATCCTGGTGCAGAACACGCATCCGACGCGGACCGTGCGCGTCTGGCTCGACCGCTACCACATGGGCACGGGCACCGGGGACCGCTCGCGCTCGGACCTCGCGCCCGGCGCTCCGCCCGAGCCGCTCGGGTGCTCGCGCACGACCGACGGGCCGCAGGAATGGCGCGTCGTGCGCGCCGTCTTCATCGATTGATCGTCTCGCGCGCGAACACGAGCGTCAGGTTGTTGGCCGGCATCGCGACGCGCTCGACGAGCGCGAGTCCGGCGCGTGCGGCTTGTCCGGCCACGTCGCTCAAGCGGCGCACGCCCCATGCCGGGTTGCGCGCTCTCAAGTCGGCGTCGAACGCGACGTTGCCCGCGCCGGCCGCTTCGCCGTCGACGAAGTACGGGCCGTAGGCGACGAGCCGGCCGCGCGGCGCGAGCTGCCGCGCCGCGCCCTGCATCAGCGCCGCGCACGTGGACCACGGCGCGATGTGCAGCATGTTCGCGCAATAGACCGCATCGAAGGTCTCGCCGTCGAGCCACGATGCGGCCATCACGTCGAGCTGCCGCGCAGGCAGCAGGTTCGGCAACGCGGCGTCCTTGCGCCATGCATCGATCGACGCGAGCGCGTTGGCGTCGAGGTCGGTCGGCTGCCAGCTCCAGCCTGGCATCGCGGCCGCGAAGTGCACGGCGTGCTGGCCGGTGCCGCTCGCGATCTCGATCGCGCGGCCGCTCCGGGGCAGCACGCGCAGCACGACCTCGAGGATCGGCTGCCGGTTGCGCTCGGCCGCTGCGCTGTGCTGGCGTTGATCGGTCATGATCGGTGGTTTTCGAGGTTTGGCGAATGGACGTCTTGCTGTGGATCGTGAGCGTAGCGCTGATGGTGCTCGGTCTGGCGGGGACGGTATTGCCGGCGCTGCCCGGCACCGGACTGATGCTCGTCGGCATCGCGCTCGCGGCGTGGATCGACGACTTCACCCGCGTCAGCACCGCCACGGTGTGGGTCGTGTTCGCGCTCGCGGTGGTCTCGATCGCGCTCGACTACGTCGCCGGCCTGCTCGGTGCGAAGAAGGTCGGAGCGAGCCGGCAGGCGGTGATCGGCGCGGCAATCGGCACGATCGTCGGGCTGTTCATGGGCATCGTCGGCGTGCTGTTCATGCCGCTCGTCGGCGCGGCGGCCGGCGAGTATCTGGCGCGGCGCGACCACCAGGGGGCGGTCAAGGTCGGCGTCGCGACCTGGATCGGCGTCACGCTCGGCATGATCGCCAAGGTCGTGATCGCCTTCGTGATGATCGGAATTTTCGTCGCCGCGCTGCTGATCTGACGGCGCGTCGTACAAAAGGAGGATGGGCAGGGGCGGGCGCCGCTGCAACAATCGGCCAAGCGCCGGCAAACCGCCGCAGGCACGCTGTTTGCCCAGGCCACCGGCACATGCGCGATTTCGAGGACTCGACCTTGTGGCGTGTCAGCGCCTTCGAGCGCGTGCGCAACGAAACCGGCGAAAGCGGCTTCGCGCGGCTGGAAGGCCCTACGCTGCTGCCGAGCACCTTGATGGCCGACCTCGATCGCCTCGAGAGCGAGCAGCAGGGCGACGACGTGCTCGAGGTGGTCGCCTCGTGCGTGCGGCACCGCGAGTCGGCGCTGCTCTACGTGCAGCACGAGGGACTGGTGTGGCCGGTGACCGTGTTCGCGCTGCAGATGATCTACCACTGTCCGCGCGACATGAGCCAGGCATCGCTGAACGGCATGCCCCAGGTGCGGCTGCTCGGCGTGGAGCCGCCGGGCGTGCGCCCGCCGGGCCACTGGATGTTCGAGCGCGTCGCGCACAGCGAACACTACCGGCCGCTCGCGCCGCTGCTGTGGCGGCTCGCGCTGCACGGGCCGCGCCACACGTTGCTCGGCGAGATCGGCGGCACGGCCGCCTACCGCGCGAGCCGAAACCCGGCCTCCGACGGGCTCATCGCTCCGGGCGCGCTCGGCTCGGCGGTCGAGCGCCTGCGCCGGGAATCGGTATCGCTGCGCGAGATCGCGAGCTGGCCCGGCGTTTCGGTCGAGCGCGGCAGCCGGCTGCTGAACGGGCTGTACCTCATCGGCGCGCTCCTCATCACGCGCAGCCATCCGGCGGCGCGCACCGAGCCCGGCCTCGCGCGCCGCTTGCTCGGGCTCGGCAAGGGACGGCGCGAGCGCTCTTGACCGGCGGCGAGGTGAAAGGCGCGTCGGACATCGCCGACAAACGATTCATCGCAGCCTGACCAGCCCCTGGTCCTCGCTTTGCATCGTATGAGCCGTATCTCGAAGAGCCACGCCATGAAGATCTCGACACCCCATCGCCAAGCCGCGCACTACGAGTTGCGCTTCCAGTCGCTGTTCGACCATGGACGCGCGCTCGCATTCCCGTGCGATGCGCGCGGTCATGTCGAGCTGGACGCGTTGAGCGACAAGGCGCGCATCAACTACCTGTACGCGCGCGCCGTGGTCGGACGCGAGTTCGCGGTTCCCGCGGTGCTGCAAAGCGAGATCCACTGAACCGGCGCCGCGCGCGCCATCGCACCGCCGATCGATTCGCGCGCGAATGCGCGCACCTCGCGTTGGCAGCCACGCGAGACCGTTAAACTCCCGGCCTTTGGCCGATGGCTGCCGTCTCCAAAGCGAACCCGAAAGCGGTCTTCGAGCTGAAGAGCGCCGCGTGGAACCTGCTCACGCTGGTGCTGAAGAGCGCGGATTGCGACGCGCTGGCGCGCGAACTCGAACGCACGCCCGAGCTGTTCGACCGCGAGCCGGTCGCGATCGATCTCTCGCTGCTGCCCGACGCCGAGCTCGATTTCCAGGCGCTGATCGAGCTGCTGCGCGAGCACCGCATGGTGCCGCTCGCGATCAAGGGCGCAAGCGCGGAGCAAACGGCGGCAGCGGTTGCATGCGGGTTGCACGAACTGCACGACCAAGCGCCGCCTGAACCGAAGCGCGACACGGCGCCCGAGGTCGTGCTGACCGAGGTCATCCGCGAAGTCCCGGTGGCGACGAATTCGACTCTCGTCGTCGAGAAGCCGCTGCGTTCGGGCCAGCAGGTCTACGCGAAGGGGGCCGACCTGATCGTGCTCGCGGTGGTGAGCTTCGGCGCCGAGGTGATCGCCGACGGCAGCATCCACGTCTACGGACCGCTTCGCGGCCGCGCGATCGCGGGCGCAGCCGGCAATACCGATGCGCGCATCTACACGACCTGCATGGAGCCGCAGCTGGTGGCGATTGCGGGCACCTATCGAACCACCGACACCGCGCTGCCCGACGGCGTGCTCGGCAAGCCCGCGCAGGTGCGGCTTGCCGGCGAGAAGCTGATCGTCGAAGCGCTGAAACTCTGAAAGGAAACGAGAGACCGATGGCAAGAATCATCGTCGTGACTTCGGGCAAGGGGGGTGTGGGCAAGACCACGACCAGCGCCAGCTTCGCTTCGGGCCTCGCGTTGCGCGGCCACAAGACCGCCGTCATCGACTTCGACGTCGGGCTGCGCAACCTGGACCTGATCATGGGCTGCGAGCGCCGCGTCGTCTACGACCTGATCAACGTGATCCACAAGGAAGCCAACCTGAATCAGGCGCTGATCCGCGACAAGCAATCCGACAACCTGTACGTGCTCGCCGCGTCGCAGACGCGCGACAAGGACGCGCTGAAGCAGGACGGCGTCGAGCGCGTGCTCGCCGACCTGGCCGAGCTGGGCTTCGAATACATCGTCTGCGATTCGCCCGCGGGCATCGAGACCGGCGCGCTGATGGCGATGCACTACGCCGACGAGGCGCTGATCGTCACCAACCCCGAGGTCTCGTCGGTGCGCGACTCCGACCGCATCCTCGGCATCCTGGCGAGCAAGACGCGGCGCGCGATCGACGGCAAGGAGCCGGTCAAGGAACACCTGCTGATCACGCGCTACAACCCGACCCGCGTCGTCGGCGGGCAGATGCTCTCGCTCGACGACATCCAGGAGATCCTGCGCATCGAGCTGATCGGCGTCGTGCCCGAGTCGGAGACGGTGCTGCACGCGTCGAACCAGGGCGTGCCGGCGATCCACATCAAGGGCTCCGACGTCTCCGAGGCGTACAAGGACGTGGTGCGGCGCTTTCTCGGCGAGCAGCGCCCGCTGCGCTTCGTCGATGCCGCGAAACCGAGCTTCTTCCAGCGCGTGTTCGGCGGGAGGTGAGGCGATGTCGTTCCTGTCTTTCCTGCTCGGCGAGAAGAAGAAGACCGCGAGCGTCGCCAAGGAGCGGCTGCAGATCATCCTCTCGCACGAGCGCAGCCATCGCTCGCGGCGCCCTGACTACCTGCCCTCGCTGCAGCGCGAGCTGGTCGCGGTGATCTCGAAGTACGTGTCGGTCAAACCCGGCGACATCAAGGTGCAGATGCAACGCCGCGACAACCTCGAGGTGCTGGAGGTGAAGATCGAGTTGCCCGAGGGCGCGCGCGGATAGAGGTCGCGTCGTTGCTGAAGGCCCCTCGCGCGCTATGCAGCAGCCGGCTGCGCCGGGCGCGGCGGCGGCGCGAAGGTGGCCTCGCCGCCTCGCGCAACTCCCGCGTTTCCTCAGGCAGAGCGCAGCGCCTCCTCCAGCGCCGCCGGATCCACCGGCTTGACCAAGTGCACGTCGAACCCCGAGTCGGCCGAGCGGCGCCGGTCTTCGGCCTGCCCCCAACCGGTGACGGCGACGAGCCGCAGCTTCGTTGCCCACGGCGCCTTGCGCAGGCGCTCGGCCACGTCGTGCCCGGACAGGCCCGGCATGCCGATGTCCATGAACACGACCTCGGGGCGGAACGTGCCGGCCTCGTCGAGCGCGTGGGCGCCCGAATACGCGACCCGTGTCGCGTGGCCCATCTGCCCGAGCATCAGTGCCAGGCTGTCGGCGGCGTCGCGGTTGTCGTCGACGACAAGCACGCGCAGGCCAGCGGCAGCGGGCGCGGGCTGCGCGCCGGCGCCGGCAGGAGCGCCGTCCGGCGCTGGTTGCGAAGCGCAGGCAGGCGATGCGGCGCTGCCTGACCGAGCATCGTCCGCCGCGTCCGCCGCGTGCCCGGCCACCGGCAGCCGCATGACGAACGTGCTGCCGTGTCCCGGTCCGTCGCTCTTCGCCTCGATCGTGCCGCCATGCAGCTCGACGAGCTTCTTCACGATCGACAGCCCGATGCCGAGCCCCTGCTGGCCGGTGCTGTGCGTGAACATGTCGAAGACGCGGGGCAGGCGCTCGGCATCGATGCCGCTGCCGTTGTCGGCGACGCTCACTCTCGCCACACCGCCCTCGATGCCTGCCTCGAGCGCGATGCGCCCGCCCGGCTCGGTGTAACGCGCGGCGTTGGTGAGCAGGTTGCAGACCGCCTGCGACAGGCGCGCCGGGTCGGCATCGAGCGCCGCGTGCTCCTCGGGCAGCGCCAAGGCGAGGGCGTGGCCGCGCTCTTCGATCATCGGCGTGCAGACCTCGACGGCATGGCGCAGCATGTCGGCGAGCTGCACCCGCTCGCGGCGCAACACGATGCTGCCGCGGCTGATGCGGCTCACGTCGAGCAAGTCGTCGAGCAGGCGCACCATGTGCGCGAGCTGGCGCTCCATCATCGCGCGCACCTGCGCGGTCTGCGCGTCGCCGGCGCCCAGGCGCAGCACCTGCAGGCCGTTGCGCAGCGGAGCGAGCGGGTTGCGCAACTCGTGCGCCAGGGTGGCGAGAAACTCGTCCTTGCGCCGGTCGGCCTCCTGCAGCGCACGTTCGATGCGCTTGCTTTCGCTGATGTCGATGACGAGCACGACCACGCCGTCGACGTCGCCGCCCGCGCCGCGGCTCGGCGAGTAGGTGGCGGAGATCCAGCGTGTGCCGCCGTCGCGGTACGGCACCTCGGCCTCGTAGGTCTCGACCTGGCCGGCGAAGGCGGCGTCGATGCGCGGCCCGACGATCGCCCAGGCCGCGTCGCCGAGCACCTCGCGCACATGGCGGCCCGTGACCGCGCCGCGCGCATGGCCGAACCAGGTCTCGTAGGCGCGGTTGTTGAGGCGGTAGCGGCGCTCGCGGTCGATGTACGAGATCAGCGCCGGCACCGTGTCGCTGATGAGTTCGAGGCGTGCCGCAGCGGTAGCCGCCGCACGCTCGGCCTGTTCGCGCTCGCCGGCCTGCGCGCGCAGCAGCGCGTTCGCCGTGGCGAGCTCGGCGGTGCGTTGCTCGACGCGTTCTTCGAGCAGCTCGTGCGCGGCGCGCGCGGCCTGCTCGGCGGCGAGCTGCTGCGTCACGTCGTGCATCGAGACGACGGCGCCGAGCAGCCTGCCCGCGTCGTCGTGAAACGGCTGCCCGCTCGCGAGCAGGATGCGCTTGGGCCCGTGGCGGGGCGCGATCACCATCCGCGCGTCGCGCACCTGCTCGCCGGCGTACGCGCGCGCGAGCGGCACCTCGTGCGGCTGCATCGGCGTCGTGCCGTCGTCGCGATACAGGCTGTAGTGGCCGGCCCATTCTCCGGCCGGCAGCGCCTCCTGCGGCAACCCGTGCCATTCGCGCGTGGTACGGTTGAACAGGCTCAGGCGGCCCTCGGCGTCGCAGGCGACAATGCCGTCGGCCACGCTTTCCAGCAGCGCGGCCATGAAGCGGTTGGCGCGCGCCAGCTCCGCGGTGCGTTCGGCCACGCGCAGCTCGAGCCCGGCATGCGCGGCGCGCAGCGCGTCCTGCGTTTGCTTGTGCTCGGTGATGTCCTCCATCACGACGATCGCGCCGCTGATGGCGCCCGCCGCGTCGCGCAGCGGCGCTGCGCCGAGGCGCTTCCATCGCTGGCTGCCGTCGTCCTGCGTATAAAGCGCCTCGAGGTTGCTCACGAGTTCACCGCGCAGTGCGCGCGCACCGGCCCACTGCTCGCGCGGCACGACGCGTCCCTCGGCATCGAACACGCGCCAGCGCGGCATGCGCTCGGGCAGCCGCGACGGGATGGCGCGCGGCACGCTCGCCTCCATCAATGCGTTGGTGTTGATCCATTGCCCCTGCGCGTCGGTGACGCCGAGCGCGAGCGGCAGCTGCCGGATCACCGAGGCGAACAGCGCCTCGCTCGCGCGCAGCCGCTCTTCGGCGCGCTTCCTCGCGCTGATGTCGCTGATCGCGGCGATGAAGCCGCGCACGTTGCCGGCATCGTCGCGCTCGGGGGCGTAGGCGACTCGCAGCCAACGCGGGCCGTGCCGCGCGTCGCCGGGCAGCTCGAGCTCGTACTCGACGTCCTGCCCGGCAAGCGCCGCCTCGGCGTGCGGCGCGGCGCTCGCATAGGCCGCACCCAGCACCTCGGCCATCGTGCGCCCGACGATGTCGCGCGGCTGCTTCGCCAACAGCGCCGCGTACGGCAGGTTCACGAACCGGTAGCGGCGCTCGGCGTCGAGCTGCGCGATCAGCACCGGCGCGCGGTCGGTGACCAGGCGCAGCTGCTGCTGGCTGCGCAGGATGCGCAACTCGGTTGCGCGGCGCTCGCTCACGTCGTGAAACACCAGCACGCAGCCGACCAGCTCGCCCTGCGCGCAACGGATCGGCGCCGCGCTGTCGTCGATCGGGCGTTCGCTGCCGTCCCGGCCGATCAGCACCGTGTGGTTGGCCAGGCCGACGACCGTGCCCTCGCGCAGCGCGCGCAGCGCCGGGTTCTCGACCGGCGCGCGGGTCTCCTCGTTGACGATGCGGAACACCGCGTCGAGCGGCTGGCCGAGCGCTGCATCGCGGCTCCAGCCGGTGAGCGCTTCCGCCACCGCGTTGAGTTGCGTGATGCGGCCTTCGGCGTCGGTTGCGATCACCGCATCGCCGATGCTGGCAAGCGTGGTGCGCAACCGCTCCGCCTGCTCGGCGATGGTGCGCGTCGCGGCGCCGCTCGCACGCTGCTGCCTGCCGTGCAGCACGAACAGCAGCAGCGCGAGGCTCGTCAGCACGAGGCCTCCGAGCAGCGTGTTGCGCTGGCTCGCCGCATAGGTGCGATCGGCCATCGCCGAGCGCCGCGCGAGCAGCGCCTGCTCGTGCGTGCTCAGTTGGTCGATGCGCGCGCGCAGGTCGTCCATCAGCGCCTTGCCGGTGCCTTCGGACTCGCGCGCCAGCGCCGCCTCGAGGCCGCTCGTGCGACGCGCATCGATCGCCTCCTGCAGCCAGGCCAGCCGCGCCGCGACCTCGGCCCGCAGCACGGGCAGCGCTTGTTGCCGCTCGGCGTCACCGGCGCCAAGGCGCGCCACCGCGTCGAGCTGCCCGGCGATGCGGGATGCAGCCTCGTCGAAGGGCTGCAGGAAACGTTGCTCGCCGGTGATGGCGTAGCCGCGCTGCCCGGTCTCGGCGTCCTTCAGCAGCGAGACGAGCCGCTCCAGCGCCAGCAGCATCTCGTGGCTATGCAGCTGCTCGAGGCGCCGATCGCGCAGGTCGCGTGTCTGCAGAAGCGCCAGGCCGAGCTCGGCCAGCAGCAGCGCGAGCAGGGTGGATGCGGCGACGATCAGCCAGCGGCTGGATGTGGCGAACATGAGGGCCCGACTCTATCCGGCGGACCGTGCCTACGCGACCGGCGCGCCGCGCCTCATGTGCCCCGAGAGCAACGCATGGTTGCAAGAGCGGGCAATGCGAAGGCCTTTGCGCAGCGCGGCAAGCCGTTGGCGAAACGATACGCTCGCGCGTGATTTCCCGACCCCCGGTCAAGGGGTGATCCCGCGAGATGTGGATGCGAGTGGCATCGATCAGGCGCATAACCGGGGCGTGGATACCGCGCCGAAGACTGCACCCGAGTCGCCTCGTTTCGAGCTGCGCTTCCGCTCGCTGTTCCGGGAAGGACGCGCGCTTGCCTTCCCCTGCGATGCAGGCGGCCACGTGTACCTCGATGCGCTGTCGGAGCGCGCGCGCGCCAACTACCTGTACGCGCGGGTCGTGGTCGGCCGTGAATACGCCCCGCCCGCGGTGCTGCCGAGTCAGGACGACTGAACCCCCGAAGCCCGCGCGCCGCGACAGAGCAGCGCGGCGCGCGGGTCTTTGCCGTTCGGCGCGCGACCGTTGTGCACAATGCCGCCGGCGATCGCATCGCAAGGAAAAGGATGGCCAGCAGCCTGCTCACCCTGATCGACGACATCGCCAGCGTGCTCGACGACGTCGCGGTGCTGACCAAGCTCGCGACGAAGAAGACGGCCGGCGTGCTCGGCGACGATCTGGCCCTGAATGCGCAGCAGGTGGCCGGTGTCGCCGCCGAGCGGGAGCTCCCGGTCGTGTGGGCGGTGGCGAAGGGCTCGGCGCTCAACAAGGCGATCCTGGTGCCAGCGGCGCTCGCGATCAGCGCTTTCGCGCCCTGGGCGGTGACGCCGCTGCTGATGATCGGCGGCGCCTTTCTCTGCTACGAAGGCTTCGAGAAGCTGGCGCACAAGTTCATGCACAGCCGCGCCGAGGACGATGCGCACCGCGCCGAGCTGACCCGCGCGCTCGCCGACCCGGCGGTCGATCTGGTCGCTCTGGAACGCGACAAGATCAAGGGCGCGGTGCGCACCGACTTCATCCTCTCCGCGGAGATCATCGCGATCACGCTCGGCACGGTGGCCGAGGCAGTGTTCGCGACGCAGGTCGCGGTGCTGGTCGGCATCGCGGCGATCATGACGGTGGGTGTCTATGGCCTGGTGGCAGCGATCGTCAAGCTCGACGACGTCGGGCTGCACCTGAGCCGCCGCGCGGCGAACGTTCCGCGCGCGATCGGCAGCGCGATCCTCAAGGCCGCGCCGTGGCTGATGAAGGCGCTGTCGATCGCCGGGACCGCGGCGATGTTTCTCGTCGGCGGGGGCATCCTCACGCACGGCCTCCCGGCGCTGCACCACGCGATCGAGAACGTCGCGCACGGCGTCGCATCCCTGCCCGGAGTCGGCGCGCTGCTCGAAGCGATCGCGCCGCTCGTTGCCGACGCCCTCGCGGGCATCGTCGCGGGCGGCCTCGTGGTTGCTGCAGTCAGCGTCGCGCGCAGGGCGTTCGGCGGCGCGAAAGCAACCGCATAGCGCCGACGTACTACGCAGCGTTCCTGCTCGATCCCGACGGGCACAATGTCGAAGCGGTCGGCATGAAGTAGCCAGCTATTGGTCCACTAGACTTCGCGCTTTCAGGTGTCCATGTAAGAGCCATGTTCGGAGTCGCCGATTACGCCGCCTTCGTCGTCGCGGTGATCGTGTTCCTCGCGATCCCCGGGCCGGGCAATTTGGCGCTGATCACGTCCACCGGCAAGGGCGGTGTGGCAGGC
>Ga0187893_10006269_pt1 | contig 20486 bp, 14 predicted proteins | sample MA1701074metaG_FD_139574 | JGI IMG/M metagenome (GOLD analysis project Ga0187893, IMG submission 139574) | White microbial mat communities from a basaltic lava cave in the Kipuka Kanohina Cave System on the Island of Hawaii, USA - MA170107-4 metaG ...
CCGCTCCCACGACGAGCAGAACTCGATGATCCGCCGCTACATCATCTGGCGGAACCGCCACGCCCACGACGAGGCACTTTGCGCGCTTGTGAAGCGCGCAAACGTTGCCTGACGCGGCACTAGAGCGCGGCAACGCGACGGTCAACCACCCTCGCGCCCAGCGTCAACCCGGACCGGTGACGAGCCCGTCCACCTCCCAGGTCACCTCGTCGTCACCGTCGTCGTCGGTCACGTTGAGGTCGACGGTGGCGCTGAACCCCCCGGCGCCCGCGGCCACGTTCCACGTTCCCCCGCTGAACTCGGTACGACCCCGGAGCTCCCATCGGCCCTCCACGAACCGGGCCTCGCCGCTCGCCTCTCCGACCACGGTGCCGATGGGCGTGCGCAGCTCCAACGTCGCCGAGAAGGTGTCCACCGGCACCAGCGGGTCGGCGTTGGGCCCTCGGGTCACCGCCAGGTTGATGCTCGCCCCACCGACGTCGGTACCGGCACCCCTGGACACGACGGCCGGCCCGCCGGGCACCACGTCGTCTTCGAAGAGCCATCGGGTCACCACGCCGGGCTCGACGCTGGCGCCCGGGGCGCCGGTGCGCTCCTCGGGCCCGAACTGGCCGACCGCGCCGGACAGCTCCAGGCGCGCCGCGCTCGACGTGTCGAGCATCAGGGGCGCGCTCGCGTGACCCGACAGGCTCACCCCGGCCACCTCCACCGCGGGCGGCTCCGGCGCGGGCGCTTCGTCGGCCCAGGCTGCACAGATCGGCGCGTTCTGGCCGGGCGAACGAGCCACCCCGTCGGCGTCGAGCTGGTAGGCGCCCACGGCGAGCAGGTCGAAGCCGGCCAGGGTGCTTACCCCGGCGCCGGTGGTGGCCGCCAGCCAGCGCACGTCGTCGAGGGCGTCACGGTCGTAGCAGGCCCGCTCTGCGTCGGGATCGGCCGGAAGGTGAAAGACCGGGCGCAGGTCGAGCCGGGTCCAGAACCCCTCGGTGGCCGCCGGTGAGGTGTCGCCGGCGGTAACGTAGCGCTGGCCCGAGACCAGGTCGGCGGCCCGGCGCACCGCCAGGTCGCTCACCGCCGCGCTCCCCCCGAACACCGCGGCAAACCCGGGGGCGAGGCAGTCCTCGGTCGCCATCGTCCCCGAGCACCAGTCGGCCTCGACGGCGAACGCCTCCTCGAGCAGGTCGGTCACCGAGCCGGCGAGGGCGGCCTCGGCGGGCGGGGTGAGCAGGACCGGCATGGCCCGGCCCGGCCCGGCGGGCGGGGCCGGCGCGTCCGCGGGCACGCTGGCCGGTCCCGTCACCGGGGGCAGGGCGCGCCGGGGCGGGCCGGCGCCGGCCTGCGCCGCCGCGGCGCACCATGGCCCGGCGGCCAGGGCGTCGGGCCATCCGGTGGCGGAGGGCCCTTCGCCCGCCGAGCCGGCCAGGCACACCATGGCGCCGGCGAAGTCGTCCCCGGCGCCCGTCGGGAACCATCCGCCGAAGCGCTGGGCCATGGCCACCGAGGTGGCGAAGCGGTCGGTGCCGGCGACCCGGAGGGGCTCGGCCGTGGCCAGCGCGCCGGCCTGTTCCAGTGTCACCTCAGGGAACCGGGCCGTGCCCCCCAGCACCACCAGGTTGTCGATGTCGAGCGACTGCAGCGCCTCCCGGGTCGGCGCCGGCAGGGTGCCGTCCGGTCCGGCCAGCAGCACCGGCACCTGGAAGAACGACGTCCACCATCCGGCGGCCAGGGCGTCGGCGCCGGTGATGCCGTCGGCCAGCACCACCGTGCGCGAGAGCAGGCGGCACTCGGTACGCGAGTCGCGCAGCTCGACGACCGCGTTGGCATGGAACGCCAGCGCCGCCGAGCCGGTCGCCGAGCCGCCGGGCGCGCCCTCATCACCGCAGGTCGCGCCGGCCGTCGGCGTCCCGGTGCCGAGCGCCTCGGCGATGCGCCGGGCCGTGTCGTACCGGTCGGCGCCCGCCACCCGGAACACCTCGTCGTAGCCGGCCTCGACCAGGTCCGGCTCCACACCGGGCGGCACGGCCGCCGTCCCCCCGACGACGATGGCCGATCCAGCCGACTGGCACCCCCCTCGGGAGAGATCGACGGCCGCCGTTTCGGTGGCCGGGGCCAGCCCGGTGGCCCCCTGGCGGGCCGAGGTGGTCACCAGGATGGGCGCCAGCTCGGTGTCGACCTGGTCGACGACACCGATGTCGAGCAGGGACGTGGCCGACGCCACCCGCAGGAGCCGAGGCTCGTCGCTGCCGTCGGTGGGGTCCGACAACGATGCCGCGGCGAGGGCGTCGGCCGCGCTGTCGCCGGCCACCACGATCACGGACAGCGGGCAGGTGCGGCTACCCCACCACCCGTCGGCCTCGGCCAGGGTGACGGCCCCACCCGAGGTGCGATCGGGCGTGTCGAAGGGAGCGTCGCCCTGGCCCCGCAAGGTCAGGGCCATGGCCAGGTTGGTCTGGTAGCGGTCCGGCCCGCTGATGCGCAGCGAGTGCGCGGTGGTGCCGAGCGTCGGCGCCAGAGCGACGGCGGCGGGCCAGAGCCGGGGCGTCGGGGCCGCGGGGACCTCGTCGGCCGCGGAGGCCGGGGGCGCAGGCGAAACCAGCCAGAGCGTCACGAGGGCCACGGCGGCGGCGCCGCGACGGCGAGGCGCTCGGATCAGACCGCGTCGCCCTCGAATGCGATCTCGAGCACGCCGGCCGACCCGTCGATGACGAGACGACCGGTGACCGCTCCCGCCGGGAACACCCCGATGTCCTCGGCGCCACCGAGCTCGAACTGCGTCTCGACGAACTCGAACGCGCCCTGCGGCGGGGCGGGCGTCACCGCGCCCGCCGGGTCGCCGGCTCCGGGCGCACCAGCAACGGGCTCGACGGCGGGCCCGTCGAGCAGGCGGAGCCAGCCGACCATCGTCAGGGTCAGCGTGGTGCCGTCGTCGGCGACGAGCACCAGCCCCACGGCCTGGACCGACCGCCGGGACGGGTCTTCGGGGTCGGGCTCTCCCACCAGCACCTTGGTGTCGGCCGCGAACGCGGCCTCGATGTCGCCGCGGGCGGTGGCGATGGTGAGCGCACCGGTGAGCTCGAGCCGGTCGCCGCCCACGGGGGTGATGGTGAGCGCCTCGGCCGTGATCGTCGCGCCCGCCAGCGCGGGCGAGGGCTCCGGCCCGGCTCGGGCGCCGGCGTCGGCCCCGGCGGGCGCCCCGGGCGCCCCGTCGGGGTCACCGGCTCCGGGGGACGCGGCATCGGCCGGCGTGGTCGTCGCAGCTGCGGGGCCCCCGGCCGCAGGGTCGGCGGTGGCGAGATCGGTGAGCGCGGCACCACCGGCCCCGTCGGCCCCCAGGGCCGTCGCCAGCCCGCCCGCCTCGTCGGCCTCGCCGAGGGGTGAGGATCTCGCCGCCGTCACGGTGACCGCGTCGTCGCCCGTCGCCGGCGTTTCGACCTCCGTCACCGCCGGCGCAGGCGCCTGGCTGCCCCGCTCGATGGCCACGTTGGCGGTGGGGACGGCCACCGCCGCGGCCACACCGATGGCCAGGGCGACCTTTCCGGCCACGAGGCCGCTGGCCACGATGCCCCCCGAGTGGCCGATATCGACGGCGATGGGGGCGAGCTGGGCCACCACCGGCGACGACGTGGCCATCAGACGCGCGGGTGCGTCGTGCCCGACGCCACCGGTGATCTCGGCCGCCGCCGCCGCCCGCTGGCCGCGCCGCAGGAAGCCAAAAACCAAGGCGAGGACGGCGGCCCCGCTGGTGGACACCCGCCGTAACGCGGCCTTGGCCCGGCTCACCCGGGCTCGGGCGTTGTCCTCGCTGATCTCGACAGCCCGGGATATCTCTTCGTACGTCCGCTCCTCGACGAAACGAAGCACGAGCGCTTCGCGGTAGGGCGCGGGCAGGTCGTCGAGGGCGTCGGTGAGGGCGGTGCCGTCGGTGGGAACCAAGGCCAGGTCGGCGGGCTCGGCCGCATCGGGCGAGCGCACCGCGCTGAGACGGTCGACCACATCACCTTGGCGGCGGCGGCGGTTGGACTCGTCGATGCACACGTTGACCAGGATCCGGTGCAGCCACCCGCCCAGGCGGTACTCGCCGTTGAAGCGAGGCAGGGCCCGGTAGGCCCGTAGCAGCGTCTCCTGCACGGCATCCTCGGCGGCCTGAGGATCGAAGAGGCGGCGCCGGGCGTGGGCCAGGAGGCCGGGGTAGTAGAGCCGGAATATCTGTCCGAAGGCGTCGGGGTCGCCGGCCCGGTGACATTCGACCAGGTAGCGCTCGTCGGTCTCGACTACTGCCACCGCCGTCCCCCTCTCCCCTGCTCGTAGCCCAGTGTTCCGCCCGCCGGCCAGCATACGGTATGACGCCCCCGGAACCATGACGGTTCCATAACGGACTTGGTGTCGCCGCCGCCGCCCGGCGATGCCACCGTCACCCGGCAATCTGTGCGCTCACCCGTAGTCTGTGCGCTCACCCGTAGTCTGTGCGCTCACCCGTAGTCTGTGCGCTCAGCGTGAAGGATCCACGCTGAGCGCACACAGTACGGCTATCTGCACACGGTACGTCGGGGGGATCGGTACGGCGGGGGCGTCGGGGCGGCGGGGGCGGCGGTCGGACGGGATGGGACCGCCAACCCGGCCGGGCCTACGATGCGACGGTGAGCGCTGACGCCGGACCGGGGCGCTGGCCCGCTCTCGACGGCCTGCGGGGCCTCGCCGTGCTCATGGTGCTGGCCTATCACCTCGAGCTGCCCTACAGCCCCCGGGGTGGCACCGTCGGTGTGACCACCTTCTTCGTGCTCTCCGGTTTCCTGATCACCATGCTCCTGCTGCGAGAGGCCGACAGCCACGGCCGCATCGGGCTGGGCTCGTTCTACGCCCGCCGGGCGCTGCGCCTGCTCCCGGCGCTGGCCGTGCTGGTCGCAGTGGTGACGGCCTACGCGGTGCTGACCGACCGGGCCGACGACACGCTGCGGGCCGCCCCCGCGGTCGCCTTCTATGGCGGGAACTGGACCCGCGCCTTCGAGGGTTTCGGAACCCTGGGCCTGTTCGAGCACACCTGGTCGCTGTCGGTCGAGGAGCAGTTCTACCTGGCCTGGCCGCTGATCGTCCTGCTCTCGGCCATCGTCGCGGGGGCGCGGCACCGGGCCGCGGCGGTGCTGGGGGTTTCGCTGGCCGGCTGCGCCGCCTCGCTCGCCTGGCGCCTCGCCCTCTGGGACGGGGCCGACCCGGCCGGGTCGGCGGCCCGGCTCTACAACGGCACCGACACCGCGGCCGACCAGCTCCTCGTAGGGTGCGCCCTGGCCGCCGGGCTCTGGCTGGCACGCCACCGGGTCGTTCCGGCCGCCGGGCGCGCCCTGCTCGGCGTCGGCGCGGCGCTGGGGCTCGGCTTCCTGGTCTGGATCGCGGCCTGGCGGCCCGGGGGTACCACCGTGGATAACACGCGCCTCTACCTCACGTGGGGCGCCAGCGCCTTCGCATTGGCCGCCGCGGTCGTGGTGGCCGGCATCGTGGTCGCCCCCGGTGGCTGGCTGCCCCGCGCCCTGGGCACCCGCCCGCTGATGGCCGTGGGCCGGGTGTCCTACGGGCTTTACCTGTGGCACTACCCGGTGATCGTGGTGGTGCAGGACCGCCTCGGCGACGCCGGCTCGCCCGTCCAGTGGCTCGTGGCGACGGTCATCTCCGCCGTGGCCACGGTGACCTCGTGGCTGTTGGTGGAGAAGCCGTGCCTGCGCCACAAGGACCGCTTCAGGCCCACCGACGGCCCGGCTCGCGAGAGCACCCGTCGCCCGCCCGAGCCGGTCGGGGCCGCCCGATAGTCGACAGCGGTGATCAAATCCTGGGGACTCAGCCATGGTGATGGGCCTCGATGTGGGCGGCCACCGCCCCCGGGGTGACGAACTGGCCCTGGTGGACCCGGTTGCCGTACTGGGCCAGCACCAGCTCGAACCGTGCGCCATGACTGGCCTCCTCGTACGCGAACCGGACGCCTCCCCGTACCGCGGTCGCTACAGAGCGTGCCAAGCCGGCGCTGATAACACCGGAGCGCCGACCCGGGCACGGCGAGCCGACGAGCACACGCCGGTCGCCCCGCTCATTGGTGCGGCCCCTCGGGCGAGCTCCTTGGTGCAGCCCGCCCCGTGCCGCCTCGGGCGCCGCAACGATGCCGTGGCGGTCCTCACTTAGGCTCGGCCCCCGTGAGGATCCCGCAGCCGTTGGCGCGACTGGTGGCCAGGGCCAAGCCCGCGGTGCCCGCGACCCTGTGGCCGCTGCTGTTGACGATGAGGTCGTTCCCCGGAGGGGGGCCGATCGTGGGCGTGCCCGGCTTCCGCAGGGTGCTGGTGCTGGCGCCGCACCCCGACGACGAGACGATCGGGTGCGGGGGGACGGTGGCCCTGCTGGGCGCAGCCGGGGCCGACGTGACGGTGGTGTTCGCCACCGACGGCGAGGCGACACGGGGCTCGCCCGACGGCGCCCGAGCAACGGGTGCCCGCCGGCGGGAGGAGGCGGCGCAGGCCGCCGCCATCCTGGGCGCGGCCACCCGGTTCCTCGGACTGGCCGACGGGGGGCTCGGTGCCGCCGTCGAAAGCGACGGCCTGCGCGATGGCGCCCTGACCGCGGCGATCGCCGCCGCCGTCGAGGCCGTGGCGCCCGAGGTGGTGTTCGCGCCCTGGCCGCTCGACGGGCACCCCGACCATGCCGCGGTGGCCGAGGCCCTGGCCCTGGTCACGGCGAGGTACGGCCGACCGGCGGGCCGGCTGTTGGCCCACGCCGAGGTCTGGGGGTACGAGACCCGCACCGCCCTCGTCCCGAACCGCCTGGTCGACGTGTCCACGGTGATCGACGCCAAGCGCGCCGCGCTGGCCGCCCACGCCACCGGGAGCCTGGCCTTCGATCTCGAGGCCGGCATCGGCCTCAACCGGTGGCGATCGGTCCACGGCCTGATGGGCCGCGGTTACGCCGAGGCGTTCCTCGCCGTCCCCGCCGACGACTACGCCTACCTCAATCGCATGGTCCAGGAGCGGTCCTGATGGGCGACCCGACCGACGGCCAGCCCGCTCCCGACGCCGTCGCTGCGCCTGGGGGTGCGGCCGGGGCAGGGGGTGCGGCCGGTCCCCATGCCGATCCCCATGCCGGGCTCGTGCTGCGCCGGGCCGGCCGTGACGACGAGGCCGACCTGCTGGCTCTCAACGCCGAGGCCTTCGAGGCCAACCCCAAGGCCAGGGCCGACATGGCGGCGTGGCAGTGGTGGGACAACCCGTTCGGCGAGACGCTGATCTGGGTGTGGCACGACGGCCAGCGGGTGATCGCCCAGTACGTGGCCTACTGCGTGCCCGGCGTGCTCGACGGCCGGCCGGCCACGCTGACCTGCGGCGTCGACGCCGCGGTGGCCCCCGCCTACCAGGGCCGGCGCCTGTTCTCGCCCCTGTCGCGCGCCCTCTACGACGACTGCAACGCGCACGACCGGCCGCTGCTGGCCTTCCCCAACGCGGCGTCGATCGGCGGCATCCGCCGGGCCGGTTGGGTAGAGGTGGCCCGCCAGCGCTTCTGTGTCCTGCCCCTCGACGACGGCTTCCTGGCCGCGCGCCTGCACCTGCCCACCATCATGGCCCGCGCGGCGCGCGCCGTCGCCTTCCGTCACGGCGCCACCGCGGGGCTGCGCGCCGACGTCGTCGCCGGGCCACTCCCCGGGCTGGCGGAACTGTGGAGCGAGGTGGCCCCGACGGTGCGCTACGGCGTGGCCCGGGGCGCCCCGTGGTGGGACTGGCGCTACGACGCCCATCCCGACTCGCCGTACCAGTACCTCGAGGTGCGCTCCGGCGGTCGCCTGCGGGCGGCGGCCGCGGCACGGGTGCGCGAGGAGATGGGGGGGCGGTTCCACTGCCTGCTCGAGTTCCTGGCCGCCGATGCGGCATCGGCGGCGGCGCTGGTCCGGGCCATCGGCGAGGGGGCGCTGGGCCCGGCCGACGGGGCCGTGCTGGAGACCACCCCCGGGTCCCGCCTCGACCGCCAGGCGGTGGTGGCCGGGTTCCGTCGACTGCCGGTGCGCTTCGAGCCCCGGGCCGCCTATTTCGGCGTGGTCCCGCACCCCGAGCTGGTGCCGGACCCCGCGGCGGTGCCGTGGTCGACCGCCTGGGGCGACCTCGACAGCATCTGATCCGATCCGGTCGTATCTGGTCTGATCGTCTGATGCCGCTCCTTCACTTCCCGAAACGGCGTCCAGATGGCCCACATGTGGGCCGTCCGGACGCCAGAACGGGGAGGGGAACGGGGAGGGGAACGGGGAGGGGAACGGGGAGGGGAACGGGCGTGCGAGCCGTGCGGGCCGCCTTCGTCGTCGTCGTCCTCGCCTTCTGCGGGCTGGCGGTGGCCAGCCAGTGGTCCGACATCGGCCCTCGGATCGGCGACCTCTCGCCCGGCCCCGTGCTGGGCGCCGCGGCCGCCACCGGCGCCTCCCTGTGGTGCAGCTTCGGGGCCTGGCGGCTCACGCTCGGCGCCCTCGGGCCATCGCCCCCGCGGGGGGCCGCGGCGCGCATCTTCTTCGTCGGCCAGCTGGCCAAGTTCGTCCCCGGCAGCGTCTGGGCCCTGGTCGGCCAGATGGAGCTCGGGCGCGCCTACGGGCTGAGCCGCCGCCAGATCGGCACGGCCGGCCTGCTGGTCCTGGCCATCAGCTTGACCGTCGCCCTCGGGCTGGGGACCCTGGCCGCCCCCGCCGTGCTCGACGCCGGTGGCCCGGCCTACGTGGCCGTGCTGGCGCTGGTGGTGCCGCTGGCCGCCGTGCTGCACCCCCGGGTACTGGGGCCGCTGCTCGACCGGGTCTTCGCGCGGCTGCGCCGGCCCCCGCTCCAGCGCCGTCTCGACGGCACCGACGTCGCCCGGATAGCCGCGCTCTCGCTGGCCAGCAACACGCTGTTGGGAGTGCAGGTGTGGTTGCTGGCGCTCGACCTCGGGGCCAGCGGGCCCCGGGTGCTCCCCCTGGCCATCGGCGGCTACGCCCTGGCCGCGTCGGCCGCGCTGGTGATCGTGTTCCTGCCGGCCGGGCTCGGCGCTCGCGAGGCGGGTCTGGTCCTGGCCCTGTCGCCCGTGCTCGACCTGGGCGAAGCCGCCGTGGTGGCCATTGCCTCCCGCCTGGTCATGACGCTGGCCGATGTCGCCGCCGCCACCCTTGCGAATGTGCGGCGCTCATCGGGCCCAGAGCACCGATAAGCGCCGCCGGTTGGCGCGGGTTGGCGTCGGTGGGCGTGGGGTGGGCGTGAGGTGGGCGTGGGGTGGGCGTGGGGTGGGCGCGGGGTGGGCGTGGAGTGGGCGTGGGGTGGGCGTCAGGGACCGCTGAAGGAGACGAAACCCTGGTCGTCGAAGGCGTCGAGGCCGGTGGCAGCCACGCCCAGGTTCGACACGGTGTAGAGACGGTCGCCGACCACCAGCGCGCGCTGTACATAGCCGACGCCCCCGTACTCGCCCAGGGGGGCCGCGATCCGGGCCACCTCCTCGACGCCGTCGCCGGCCACCCGCACCACCAGCGCGCCGACCAAGCCCGGCCCCTCGACCGGCACGACGGCCAGGTCCCGCGGCGCCCAGTACAAGAAGGCCAGATGGTCGGTTTCCGCGGGGGTGAACATCATCGGTTCGATCAGGCGGTCGACCAGTGCGGGCGCGTCGAGGTCGCCGACGTCGAACAGCGACACCTGCAGGCCCTGCACCCGTCCGGCCTCGTCGGCCTCCTGGCCGAGGCCCAGGAGAAGATCGCCGCCGAGCGGGTGCAGGTAGGCGCTGTAGCCGGTGACGTGGAGCTCGCCCCGGCGCCGGGGGTCGGCCGGGTCGGCCAGGTCGAGCACGTAGAGCGGGTCGGTCCGGCGGAACGTCACCACGTAGCCGAGCGGGCCGACGAAGCGCACGCCGTAGATCTGCTCGGTCGGCCCCAGGCCGTCGACGCGGCCCACCGTCACCAGCACGTCCCCCTCGGTGCCCAGGACCGAGACGCCGCTCTGGCTGGGCTGGTCCGGCGCGGCGAAGGGCGTTCCCTCGGTGGTGGCCACCCGCAGGTGGCCCTCGTACTCCGACAAGGAGAACTGGTTCAACAGGTAGCCGGGGACCGAGCCGGAGGCGAGATAGCGGGCCGGCCCGTCGTCGATGGCGAACCGGTGGACGTCGGTGCGGGGGTCGGGCGGGGTGACCGGGTTGCCGCCGGCGTCGGTCGCCACCTGCCAGGTCTCGAAGGGCTGGCTGGCCACGTAGAGGTTCTCCTTTGAGGCATAGACCGTCCCCCCCCCGGCCAGGACCGCCACCTCCTCGTCGCCGGTCGGGTCAGCGGGATCGACGGTGTGCACGCTGAGCAGGGCGAAGCCGGAGAACTCGACCGGGTGCGCCACCCGCTCACAGGGGCGGTCGCCGATCCACTGCTCGATGGTCGAGTTGGCGATGACCTCACGGTTGTAGGCGGAGGCCATCTCCTTCGCCTCGGGCGTCTCGTCGAGCGGCCCGAGGAAGGCGAGGTCGGGGCCGGTGCGGGTCACCACCCGCACGAGACCCCCGGCCAGGCGGGCCGAGACCAGAGCGCCGTCAAGGGTGGCCTCGCCGGACTTGACCGGCTCGGCCGGGTCGCTGACGTCATAGACGCGGACCACGACGTGAGGCCCTTGCGGCCCGTCGGCGTCGGTCGACGGACCGTGCAACGACGACAGGATGGTCAGGCGCTCGCCGTCGAGGAGCAGCCGGGCCGCGGACGGATCGGGGCTGCCGCTCGGGATCACGGCCAGCACCGCCGGGGGGACGACCGCGGCGTCGACGATCTTGACGCCGCTCGGGCTGACGGCGTAGATGGCCTCGCCGTCCGTCTTGACGATGTCGGGCTCGTCGACCCCGGCCTCTTGCACGTTCGACGCGGAGAACGCGCCCGAAGGACCGGGCACGTCGTTCGACGCGCCCGCCGTACCCATGACCGTCCCGGGCGAACGCTGGTCTATCGACTGGAGGCCAAGTTGGTCGCCCCCTCGCGTAACCAACCGAGCATCGCCCGTGAAGGTCGCCCCTGAATCGTCGATGCCGGCCACGCCCCAGGGCCCGACCCGGTCGGTGGCCTCTCGCTGCAGGTAGCCGAGCAGCTCGGAGCAGGCGGAGAACGACACCAGCCCCACCGGGTTCCCGCCGGCCTGGGCCACGACGTCGGACGGCTCGCCGCCCGGTGCTCCCCCAGGGCCCGGCGACACCGCCGTCTCGACCGGGCGCCCGCCGGCGCGGCCGTCCTCGCCGCCGGTCCCGACAACCACCAAGGCACTCACCACCACCAACACCACCGCCGCGGCCGCGGCCGCGGTCAGCACCGCCCAGCGGCGCGGGCCGCTCGGTACGACGGTCGGCACCGTCGTTTCGAGTGCCGCCGTCACCGCACGTCGAACCCCGGGGGGCAGCGGGCGGGGACGATCGGCGCCGGCCAGCGCGACGCCGGCGGCTTCGGAACCGGTGCCGTCGCGCAGCGCTGCCTCCAGCCGCGCCCGAAACCCCACCGGCAGCGCCCGGGGGCGGTCGACGCCGGTCAACCGGCCCCCGGCCCCGACGTCCCCACCGTCGTCGTGGCTCACCGGTCGTCCCCCCTCCCCCTCCCACTCCCCCTCCGGAACGGCGTCCGGACGGCCCACATGTGGGCCGTCCGGACGCCAGAAGCCGGGGGGGGCGTCATCGGTTGGCTCCGAGCTCGCGGCGCAAGCCGTCGCGGGCTCGCTGTAGCAGCGACTGCACCTGGACCCGGTTGCGGCCGAGCTCGTCGGCGATCTCGGCCACCGAGCGCTCGTCGAGGTACTTGAGCACGAGCACCTGGCGATGGGCCACCGGCAGCCGACCCAGCGCCCTCACCACCTCGTCACTGCGCTCGACGTCGCCGAGACCGCCATCATCGGCGCCCGGGCCATGAGCGCTGTCCTCGCCGTCTGCACCATGGTCGGCCGCAACCAGCGAAAGGCCGGCCCGCATCACGTCCTGCCGGCGCTCTTGTTCGAAGTAGCGGGCCACCCGGCGCCGGGCGATGGCGCACACCCACGTCGTCACGGCCGCGTCGCCCCGGAAGGTGTGCGCCCCGCGGCAGGCCTCGATCAGGGTCTCCTGGGTGATGTCCTCGGCGGCGTCGCTGCGCCCGCCCACCCGGGCGAACACGAAGCCGAACACCACCGGGCCGACCTCGTCCAGCAGCTCGCGCACCGCCCCGGGCTCCCCGGCCGCCGCCCGGGCCAGGAGGTCCGCCGGCTCCGCCCGCCTGGCGGGGATCGGCTCCGGGAGCCTGGCGGGGATCGACTCCGGGAGCCCGTCGGGAGGGGTCGTGTCGGCCAGCATGCCCCTGTTGGTGGCGGCCTGCGGCCCCGATCAACCGGTCAGGGGGCGGGTGGGGCCTGGAGGGGGTGGGGCATGCAGCCCTCGTCGAGCTCGGCCACCACCACCCGGTCGCGGTTGTCCCAGGTGATCTCGTTGGCCGGGTCGCGGTGCAGACGGAACTCGCGGAACGACTGCTCCATGGAGTCGTAGGTGAGCAGGCGGCCGATCAGCGGGCTGCCCAGGTCCAGCAGCACCTTGATGGCCTCGATGGCCTGGATCGACCCGACGATGCCGGGCAGCACGCCCAGCACCCCGGCCTCGGAGCACGACGGCGCCAGCTCGGCCGGCGGCGGTTCGGGGATCATGTCGCGATAGGTCGGCCCCCGCTGGGGGTCGAACACCGTGATCTGGCCCTCGAAGCGGAAGATCGACCCGTGCACCACGGGGATCCCCAGCTTCACCGAGGCGTCGTTGACCAGGAACCGGGTGGGGAAGTTGTCGGTGCCGTCGACCACCACGTCGTAGCCGGCCAGGATGTCCATCACGTTGTCGGCCCCCAGGCGCACGTCATGGGCCACCACGTTCACGTCCGGGTTCAGGGCGGTGAGGGTCTTCTTGGCCGAGTCGACCTTGCGGTCGCCGATGCGTTCGAGGTTGTGCAGGATCTGGCGCTGGAGGTTGGACTCGTCGACCACGTCCATGTCCACGATGCCGATGGTGCCCACCCCCGCCGCGGCCAGGTACAGCGCCGCGGGCGAGCCCAGGCCGCCGGCGCCGAGCAGCAGCACCTTGGCGTCGAGCAGGCGGCGCTGGCCCTCCTCGCCCACCTCGGGCAGCAGCAGGTGGCGCTGGTAGCGGTTGCGCTGGTCGGGGGTGAGGGTCTGGGGGACGGCCCAGTCTCGGCCCTCGTCCTTCCACTTGTTGAAGCCGCCGGCCACCGAGACGACGTCGGTGTAGCCCAGCTCGGTGAGCGAACGGGCCGCGAAGGCCGAGCGGGTGCCGCCCGCGCAGTGCACGATGAGCGGTTTCCCGTGGTCGGGCACCCGTCCCTCGATGCTCGACTCCAGCGTGCCTCGGGGGATGTGCATCGCCCCGGGAATGGCGCCCTGCTCGTACTCGTCGGGCTCGCGCACGTCCAAGACGATGGAGCCGGGCACCCGGCGGGCCTCGTCCGCGGTGGCCGTGTCGACCTCGCGGATCTGGGAGCGGGTGTGGGCGAGGAGATCTCGGAAGCTGGCCATGGCGGTGAAAACCCTACCTGGCGTGTCGGGATTCCCGCAGATCAGCGGTTGACAGAGGCGTGGTAGTGCACGAAAGTGCATGAGACGGTGCGCGCCGGTCCGCTTCCCCTCATCCGTTCCCGATGCAACATATTGCTTGGAGGACTCCCATGTCGTCACCCGTGCTCACCAGCGCGCCCGCCGCCCTCACCGTGCGCCCCTGGCCGGACGAGGTCATCGACGCCCTCGGCCATGACCCCCGCTCGCCGTACGTGGAGCGGTTCTGGCTGTCCATCCTCGGGCCGTCGGCCACCTGGCTGCTGCGGCGCCTGGTAGCCGGCCTCGAATCCCAGCCGGCCGGCTTCGAGTTGCCGGTCGACGAAACCGCCCGGGCGCTCGGGCTCGGGGTGAAGGCCGGGCGCCACGCCCCCATCGTGCGCACGCTGGCCCGCTGCAGCCAGTTCCGCATGATCCATCTCGACCCGCGTGAGCCCGTCCTGCTGGTGCGACGCAAGCTGCCGCCGCTCAACCGCTCACAGGTGGCGCGGCTCTCCGACGCCCTGCAGCTCGCCCATCGCGAGTGGCAGGACGCCGAGCTGCTCCGGCCCGACGCCGAGCTGGCGCTGGGCCGCGCCCGGCGCCTGGCCCTGAGCCTGTTCGAGCTGGGCGAGGACGTCGAGGCCACCGAACGACAACTGCACCGTTGGCGCTTCGGGCCCGGGATCGCCCGCCAGGCCACGGCCTGGGCCTGGCACCGCCACCGCCAGGCGGCCGCCGCGGCCACAGCCGACGCCGCCGACGCCACCGACGCCGACGCCGCCGACGCCGCCGACGCCGCCGAAGGCGAACATGGGTAGCTCCGTGCGATATCTCGTACGCCGCTATCCACGTTCGGGGAGATCATCGTCGTCGCCGGGAATGGCCGCGTCCACGGCCGCCAGGAGCTCGCTGTGCGGTGATGGGGCCAGCTCCTTGCCCAGGGCGGCCACGAACACAACGGTCACCAGGGCCACCAGCATCCCGCCGAGCCCGTAGAGCTCGAGGCCGAACATCCCCGCCACCAGAGTGAGCACCGGGCCGACGTGCAGCGACCGCGCCTCCAGCCGGCGCTGGACGAGCAGGATCTCCACGGCCTGGTAGCCCAGCAACGCCAGCCCCACCGCGACGGCGCGCGACGGCGTGAACGCCGCGCACAGCAACAACACCGGCAGCGCCCCCACCAGCGCCCCGAGCAGAGGCACCATCGCGAACACCGCCGCGGCGATGCCCAGCAACGTCGCCCCGGGGACGTCGGCCCAGCGCGCCACCAACCAAGCGAACGTGCCCGCCGTCGCCGCCCGCAGCGCGGTGAGGGCGAGGTAGCGCACGGACCGCCCGTACGCGCCCGCCAGGATCGTCGCCAGCCGCTGGCGTCGGTCGGGCGCTCGTACCTGGGCCAGTCCCGAGGCCACGAGGTTCGGGCCGTGCACCAGCAGGAAGATGCTGAGCACGAAGGTGGCCAGGTAGGCCACGCCCCGGGTGGCGGCCGAGCGAAGCGCGGTGGCGGTGTCGCCACCGCGCAAGCGCTCGGGGAGCGAGTCGACCAGGTCCTGGACCCGGTCGCGCAACTCGAACTCGCGGGCAGCCTCGCCGAAGCGGTCCGACTCCTCCAGGCGCGCCGCGGCGGCCGGCGCGGCCCGTTCCAGGCGCGAGGCCTGGGCCCGGACGTCGTCGATCCCGGCGTAGAGCAGGCCGCCGAGCGCGGCCAGGGTCACGAGCACCACCGCGGCCACGGCCGCGGCCCGCGGCATGTGCCGAGCGAGCCGCGCCACCGGGGGGTGCAACATGGCGGCGACGATCGCCGCGACCGCCACCCAACCGAGCACCCGGGCCGAGGCCGCGAACGCGCCCAGGGCCGCCAGGGTGCACCCCAGCATCCCCACCGCCACCACCACCGACCGGTTGGAGAACCGCAACCGCTCCACCGCCGGGCCCGCGACGGTCGCGGGCACGGGCGCGCTCACCGGCGCGGCTGTACGGCGGGCGCGCCATCCGGTCAGGCGCGCCCAGAGCCGCGGCCGTGGCGTCATGGACGGTTACGGTACGGCGGTGGCCGACCCGGAGCGAGGGACCACCCGGGTCGTCGACCTGGACTGGCGCTCGGTGGCCATGGCGCTGGGCGCGTTCGTCTTCCTGGTCACGGCCACGACCCTGGTGCGGAGCGCACCCCGGACCATCACCTGGTGCGTCATCGGCGCCTTGGTCGCCCTGGCGCTCAACCCGCTGGTCGACGGCGTCGAGCGCCGGTCTCGGGGCCGGCTGCGCCGGGGCAGCGCGGTGGCGGTGGTGCTCGCCGGCTTCCTCGTGATACTCGTCTTGGCCGTCGTGCTGCTCGGTCCGCCCGCGCTACGCCAGGCCCGCGACGTCCAGGACGAGATCCCCGAGGTCGTGGCCGAGCTCGGGGAGCTGCCGATCGTGGGCGACGACCTGGAGGCCAACGACGTTCCCGATCGGGTCGAGAACTTCTTGAGCGACCTGCCCGCCCGGCTTTCCGGTGACACGGCCCCGATCGAGAACGCGGCCCGCGCGATCGTGGGCGGCGCCGTCGCCGGCTTCGCCACCGTGCTGGTCACGATCACCCTGCTGCTCGACGGCGAACGGCTCGTGCTCGCCGCCCGCCGGGTCGTCCCGCAGCGCCACCGCCCGCGGGCCGACCGCATCGGCTCGCTGTTCTACAACGTCGTCGGCCGCTACTTCGCCGGCTCGCTGCTGGTGGCCACGATCGCCGGTACGGCGGTGCTGCTGGTCGGCCTGGTGCTGGGCGTGCCCCTCACCCCCATCCTGGCCGTCAACGTCGCCGTCTTCGACCTCGTCCCCCAGATCGGCGGCGCCGCCGGCGGCATCCCGTTCGTCCTGCTGGCGTTCACCCAGGGACCGACGGTCGGCGTGATCGCGGCGGTGTTCTTCGCCCTCTACCTCCAGTTCGAGAACAACCTGCTCAGCCCCCTCGTCGTGGGCGAGTCGATCGACCTGTCACCGCCGGCCACCATGGTCGCCGCCCTGGTGGGGGTATCGGCCGCGGGTGTGCCCGGCGCGCTGGTGGCCGTGCCGATGCTGGGCGTGGCCAAGGCCGTCTACCTCGAGTTCCGCCCCGGTCCCTCTACGGCGCAGGCCGAACAGGCCGAGGCGCGCTGACCCGTCCAACCGGGGGGCAGCAGGTTCACCATGGCGCGACCAACTGCCCCGGGAACGGGTGGGAGGGGCCGGATTAGCGGGGGCCGGGTGGGAGGGGTGCGGGTAGCGTGGCGCGGTGGACCGGGACTACATGGCGCTAGTGCGCGAGCGCGTGGTCGTCTTCGACGGCGCCTTCGGCACCTACGTCCAGGAGCAGGACCTCCACGCTGACGACTTCGGTGGTCCCGAGCTCGAGGGCTGCAACGAGATGCTCGTGCTCACCCGGCCCGACGTGATCACCGGCATGCACGAGGCCTTCCTGCGGGTGGGCGCCGACGTGGTCGAGACGGCCACCTTCGGCGCCTTCGCCGTTCCTCTGGCCGAGTACGCCGCCGCCGATCGCACCTACGAGATCAACGCGGCCGCGGCCCGCCTCGCCCGCGAGGCCGCCGCCGGCTACGACGCGCTGGTGGCCGGGTCGATCGGGCCCGGCACCAAGCTGGCGTCGCTGGGCCAGATCCGCTTCGCCGAGCTGCGCGACGCCTACGAGGTACAGGCCCGCGGCCTGCTCGACGGCGGCGTCGACCTCTTCATCGTCGAGACGCAGTTCGACCTGCTCGGGTGCAAGGCGGCCATGATCGGGTGCCGCCGGGCCATGGCCGCGGCCGGCCGGACGGTGCCGCTGCAGGTACAGGTCACGATGGAGCTGACCGGGCGGATGTTGCCGGGTACCGAGATCGGCGCCGCCCTGGCCGCGCTCGACCCCATGCGGCCCGAGGTGTTCGGGCTCAACTGCGCCACCGGCCCGGCCGAGATGAGCGAGCACCTGCGGCATCTGTCCCAGCACGCCCGCATGCCCATCTCCTGCATCCCCAACGCCGGCCTGCCCTCGGTCCTCGACGGCGCCATGCACTACGACCTCACCCCCGAGCGCTTCGTCGAGTTCCAGACCCGCTTCGTCACCGAGCTCGGCGTCACCGTCGTCGGGGGGTGCTGCGGCACCACCCCGGCGCACATCGGCGCGCTCGTCGAGGCCATGCGCACCGTCGAGCCCCTGGCCCGCTCGCCGCGCCACGACCCGGGGGCGGCGTCGATCTACAGCTTCACGCCCTTCGACCAGGACGTCGCCTACCTCTCGGTGGGCGAGCGCACCAACGCCAACGGGTCGCGCAAGTTCCGCGACGCCATGCTGGGCGCCGACTGGGACACCTGCGTGCAGATGGCCCGCGAGCAGGAGAAGGAGGGCGCCCACGTCCTCGACGTGTGCGTCGACTACGTGGGCCGCGACGGCGCCGCCGACATGGACCAGATCGCCAGCCGGTTCGCCACCCAGGCCACCCTGCCCCTGGTGCTCGACTCCACCGAGCCGCCGGTGATGGAAGCCGGGCTGCAGTGGATCGGCGGGCGGGCCCTGCTCAACTCGGCCAACCTCGAGGACGGCGACGGCCCCGGCTCTCGCTTCGACCGGGTGCTCACGCTGGCCCGCGACTACGGCGCCGCAGTCATCTGCCTGCTGATCGACGAGGAGGGCCAGGCCCGCGACGTGGAGTGGAAGCTGCGGGTGGCCCACCGCCTGCACGACCTGGCCACGCAGCGCTACGGGCTGGAGAGCGCCGACCTCATCTTCGACGCGCTCACCTTCCCCCTGTCCACCGGCGACGACGACCTGCGGGCCGACGCCATGGCCACCATCGAGGCCATCGGCCGCATCAAGGCCGAGCTGCCCGGGGTGCACACGATCCTGGGGCTCTCCAACGTGTCGTTCGGGCTCAAACCCGCCGCCCGCCACGCGCTCAACTCGGTGTTCCTCCACGAGTGCCGAGGCGCCGGTCTCGACGCGGCGATCGTGCACGCGGCGCGCATCATGCCGCTCAACCGCATCCCCGACGAACACCAGCGGATCTGCACCGACCTCATCTACGACCGGCGCGACGCGGCGGCCGGGTACGACCCGTTGCAGGCGCTGCTGGCCGCCTTCGACGACGTCGACCACGAGGCCATCGAGACCGAGGACCGCTCCGGCTGGTCGGTCGAGCAGCGCCTGTCGCAACGGATCATCGACGGCGACCGCGACGGGCTCACCGTCGACCTCGACGAGGCCATGGCGACCGGGACCAGCGCCCTCGACATCGTCAACGACACGCTGCTGGCCGGGATGAAGGTGGTGGGCGAGCTGTTCGGCTCGGGCCAGATGCAGCTCCCGTTCGTGCTGCAGTCGGCCGAGACCATGAAGGCGGCCGTGGCCCATCTCGAGCCGCACATGGAAAAGGTCGAGGGCGGCGGGGGCAAGGGGCGGATCGTGCTGGCCACGGTCAAGGGCGACGTGCACGACATCGGCAAGAACCTGGTCGACATCATCCTCACCAACAACGGCTACGAGGTGCACAACCTCGGCATCAAGGTCTCGATCGCGGCCATGATCGACAAGGCGATCGAGGTGGGCGCCGACGCCATCGGCATGAGCGGCCTGCTGGTCAAGAGCACGCTGATCATGCGCGACAACCTGGCCGAGCTCAACGGGCGCGACCTGTCCGACATCCCCGTCCTGCTGGGCGGGGCCGCCCTCACCCGTTCCTATGTGGAGCGCGACCTGCGGGCCATCTATGCGGGCCGGTTGTTCTACGGCAAGGACGCCTTCGAGGGGCTCCGCGTCATGGACCGCCTGGGTGAGCTGCGCCGCACCGGCGAGGCCGACGCCGACTTCGGCCGAGTGCTGTCGGCCTCGCGGGTGCCGGCGCGCGCCGCCGCCGCGGCGGCCGCGGCCGGGGCCGAGACGGGTGCCGGCAACGGCGGGGGCGGAGGCGGGGGTGCCGGGGGCGCCGGGGGTGCCGGGCCCGACGGGGGCGGCGGGGACGGCCGTCCCCCGCGGTCACCCGAGGTGGCGACCGACAACGAGGTCTTCGTGCCCCCCTTCGTCGGGTCCCGGGTGGTGAAGGGGATACCCCTCGACGAGATCGTCGCCTACGTCAACGAGACCGCGCTGTTCCGCAACCAGTGGCAGTTCCGGCCCACCTCGGGTGAGGATGACGCCGCCCTCAAGGAACGCATCCGCCCCACGCTGCGCGACCAGTTGGCGGTGGCCAAGGCCGCCGACGTGTTGGTCCCCCAGGTGGTGTACGGCTACTTCGCGGCCAACGGCGACGGCAACAACGTGGTGATCTGGAAGGACGAGTCGCGCTCCGGTGAGTGGATGCGCTTCGGTTTCCCCCGCCAGACCAAGGCCCCGCACCTGTGCATCGCCGACTTCTTCCGTCCTGCGGAATCGGGCGAGCCCGACTACGCGGCCTTCCACATCGTCACCATGGGGGCCAAGGTGTCCGAGCTCACGGCCGAGCTGTTCGCCGCCAACCGCTACCAGGAGTATCTCCTGGCCCACGGGCTGGCGGTGGAGATGGCCGAGGCGCTGGCCGAGCATTGGCACCGGCGCATCCGCGACGAGTGGGGCTTCGCCGCCGAGGACGGTCCCAGCCTGGCCGGGCTGTTCCGACAGCAGTACCGGGGCGGGCGCTACTCGTGGGGCTACCCCGCCTGTCCCGACCTCGAGGACAACGTGAAGGTGCTCGAGCTGCTGGGCGGCGAGCGCATCGGCCTCGAGTGCAGCGAGGAGACGGGCTACCAGTACCAGCCGGAGCAGACGACCTCGGCCGTCATCTGCCACCATCCCCAGGCCAAGTACTTCATCGCCCGCTAGCGCGGGCCGACTCGCCCGGCCGCCCGGCCGTACCGTGTGCGCCCGGCCGTACCGTGTGCGCCCGGCCGTACCGTGTGCGCCCGGCCGTACCGTGTGCGCCCGGCCGTACCGTGTGCGCCCGGCCGTACCGTGTGCGCCCGGCC
>Ga0187893_10006270_pt1 | contig 20486 bp, 16 predicted proteins | sample MA1701074metaG_FD_139574 | JGI IMG/M metagenome (GOLD analysis project Ga0187893, IMG submission 139574) | White microbial mat communities from a basaltic lava cave in the Kipuka Kanohina Cave System on the Island of Hawaii, USA - MA170107-4 metaG ...
CGCCCGCCGCGCGACGACGAACGCGACGCCGCGCTGCGCTTCCTGCGCGAGCAGGCCGCCGCGCGCGGACTGCCGCTCACCGATCCGGCGCTCTGGAGCGAGCTCGCGCTCGTACTGTTCGGGACCAAAGAGTTCCTCTTCCTGCCATGACCCGCTGCGCGCACCGTTTCGAGCCGCCGGACCCCGGACGCGGGGGCGACCGCGGGCTCGTGCGGCCGATCCGGCCGCTTTCGCGCCGGCACATGCTGCTGCAGTGCGCGAACGGGTTCGGCGCGCTGGCGCTCGCGGCGCTGCTGCGCGAGCGGGCGCACGGGGCGCCGGACGCCGGCGTCCCGGCGGGCGCGGGCGGAGCCGGGCCGCTGGCGCCGCGGCCGCCGCCGGCGCCGGCGCGCGCGCGCCAGGTGATCTTCCTCTACATGGACGGCGGCCCGTCGCAGATCGACACGTTCGACTACAAGCCGCGCCTCGAGCGCGAGCACGGCCGGCCGATCCAGATCGCCGCGCTGCCGAAGACGCAGTTCGCCGACGTCGGCACGGTGCTCGCGAGCCCCTGGAGGTTCCACCGCCGCGGCGAGAGCGGGCTGTGGGTCTCCGACCTCCTGCCGCACATCGCCCGCCATGCCGACAAGCTCTGCGTCGTGCGCTCGCTCACGTCGAAGTTCAGCGAGCACCCGGGGGCCAATTACTTCCTCCACACCGGGCTGGGACAGACCGGCCGGCCGAGCATGGGCTCCTGGGTGGCGTACGGGCTCGGCAGCGAGTCGCGCGACCTTCCCGGGTTCGTCGTGCTCAACGGCGGACTCATCCCGCCCGGCGGCCTCGAGACCTTCGGCAACGGGTTCCTGCCGGCGACCTGGCAGGCTTCCGTCTTCAAGCCGGAGGCGGGGCTCGTGGCCGACGCGGCGCCGCGCGAGACCGATCCGGCGGTGCAGCGCGCGCGGCTCGCGCTGCTCGCCGAGCTCGATCGCGGCGCGCTCTGCCGCGCCGGCGACCGCGGCGCGCTCGAGGCGGCGATCGAGAACCAGGAGCTGGCGTTCCGCATGCAGGCGGCCGTCCCGTCGCTGGCCGACCTGTCGGGCGAGAGCGCCGCCACGCGCGAGCTGTACGGGTTCGACGCGCCCTACGAGCACACGCGCAGCTTCGCCCGCGTCTGCCTGCTCGCGCGCCGCCTGGTCGAACGCGGGGTGCGCTTCGTCGAGCTCACCGTGCCGCCGGCCGCCGCCGACCGCTGGGACCAGCACGCCGACCTCCGGGGCGCCCACGCCGCCAACGCGCTCGCCACCGACCAGCCGATCGCGGCGCTGCTCGAGGACCTCGACCGGCGCGGCCTGCTCGAGACCACGCTCGTGGTGTGGGCCGGCGAGTTCGGCCGCACGCCGATGGCGCAGGGCGCCGACGGCCGCGACCACAATCCCTACGGCTTCACGATCTGGCTGGCGGGCGGCGGCGTGAAGGCCGGCACCGCATTCGGCGCCACCGACGACTACGGCTACTTCGCGATCGAGGACCGCCTCGAGATGCACGACCTGCACGCGACGATGCTGCACCTGCTCGGCATCGATCACCGGCAGCTCACCTTTCGCACCAGCGGCCGCGACATGCGCCTCACCGACGTACACGGCGAGGTCGTGCACGGGATCCTCGCCTGACGCCGGGCGGCCGCCCGGGGACGAGCGTTGTTTTCCCGAACCCGGCGGCCGCCGGCTCCGTCCACGGAATCGATCGGGATCGGAGGCTAGGAGTGCGGCCGCAAGGCCACCCCGATGACCGACGATCGCATTCCCAAGAGCCTCGACGCCAAGGACTACGCGACGGTCTGGGACAACGTCGCGCGCGTGCGCGAGCACGCCTACGAGCTGGTGGACGAGAGCCGCACCGAGGCGGAGATCGCGCGCAGCGGCGCCGAGCTGGCGCCCTTCCTCGTCCGCGGGCTCGGCCTCTCCCGCGACGACGTCGTCCTCGAGATCGGCTGCGGGGTGGCGCGGCTGGGCAAGGAGGTCGCGCCCCACGTCCGCGAGTGGTGGGGGCTCGACGTCTCGTCCAACATGGTCGCCATCGCGCGCGACCGCTGCCGCGACCTCGGCAACGTCCGGTTCTTCGTCGGGAACGGCAGCGATCTCGCCGGCGTGCCGTCGGCGTCGGTCGACAAGATGTACTGCCACGCCGTCTTCATCCACATGGACAAGGAGGACTGGTTCCGCTACCTCGTCGACGCGCGCAGGGTGCTCAGGCCGGGCGGGCTGTTCTATTTCGACGTCTGGAACCTGTGCGACTCGGTGGGCTGGCTGCGCTGGCAGAACGAGCGCGGCCTCTACCGCGACCGCGCCGAGCGCCCGGTGCACCGCAACCAGTTCTCCACGCCCGACGAGGTGCGGATGATGACGCGCGTCGCGGGCTTCGAGCCGCTCTCGATGGTGGAGACGTTCTACGTGCAGTCGGTCGTCACCCACGTCCCGCCCGGCGTCGACCGCGCCGCGTACCTCGGCGAGGTCCGCCGGCGCTACGGCGGCTGCTACGAGTCGATGCGGTACTCGAAGGGCGACGTGAAGACCTTCTCGCAGTTCCTGATCGAGCGGCTGCGCGAGCGCGGCCTCACCCCCGAGGTCCGACCGCCCACCGTCTGAGCGCCCGCCGTCCCCGCCGCCGTAGTCCACGACCGCGCCGACGTGCGCGGCGGCCGGCCGCGAGCGTGCGCGTTCAGGTCCGCTTCAGGGAAGCCCTCTCCCTTCCCGCTCCCGTCGCAACGGAGGTCCGGGCCCGTGCAGGAAACGGACCAGCGAACGGAAAGGGGAACCTGGGCTCGCTCGGCCTGACGGAGCTCTTCTTCGAGAGCAACGAGCCGTCGTTCGACGAGCAGTCGCTCGAGGGCTTCCTCGAGCCCTTCCCCGAGGGGACCGGCTTCTTCTCCGGACGCACGGTCGACGGCGAGCGGCTCGACGGCTCGGCGGTCTTCACGCACGCGATCCCGGCCGGGCCCGTCCTGGTCTCTCCCGCGGAGGGGCCGGTGCAGGATCCGGCCCACGTGGTGGTCGACGGGGATCCGGTGACCGGGCCGCCCGGGGTCCGCTGCTCACGCGAGCGCGCGCTCGAGCGCGGCGCGCCAGCGCTCCTCGATCGCGCGGAATCCGGCCGGCGTCGTGCGCCAGGTGGAGAGCCCGAGGTAGGCGGAGGGCTGACCGCCGCATGACTCGAATCCGAATCGGAACAGGCCGTCGCCGTGGTTCTCGGCGGTGGCGGTGAACTCGACGGGCGCGGCGTTCGTCCACACCACGCCCTCGACCGCGTCGCCGGTCGTGAGGACGACGCGGTAGCGATCGCCGGCGCGGCAATCCGCGAGGTCGCCCTCGCGGAACAGCCCGTCCGGGGCGGTGATGCGCCGCCACGCGGCGTCCGCCGGGAGCGCGGTCGGTCTCGCGAGCCACAGCGCCTGGCGGGCGCGGCCGCGATGGCGCTCGAGCCAGTGCCGCAGGCTGCGCAGCTCGAACCCCCAGCCACGACGCGTGCTTTCGAACTCGTCGTCGAAGCGGGCGTCCTGGCCGAAGCCCGAGTGCACCACCCGCAGCACGGTCCGGCCGCCGCGCGCCTCGAGGTGCCAGTCGACGAGGAGCGGCGACGGCGCGCCCGCCGGCGGGACGCCGTCGCGCGCGAACTCGAGCCACGACGTGCGCAGGTGGCGCGGAGGATCCCAGACCTCGATGCGGCAGGGGCCGACCAGGTCGCCCCATCGATAGGTGATCGTCCCGCCCGCCCCCGGCGTCACGTCGGCCCGGAGCGGGAACCAGTTCACCAGGCGCTCGGCCTCGGTGATGGCCTTCCACACCTCCTCCTGCGAGGCGGTGATCTCGAGCTCGTGGTCGTGGCTGCGCGTGGGCGGGGCGGGATCCTTCTGCGGCCTGGGCGGATTCACGGCTTCGTCTCCTGGGTCATGAGCGGGGCGCGGCGCCGCCCTTCCGCACGACGACGGGATGTCCGCCGATCACGAAGCGGAAAGCGCGGCTGCCGGGTCGATCGTCGTGGTAGCGGGCGACGAGGCGGGCGACGGCCTCCGAGAGCTCGGTCGCGAACGCCGCGCGCGCCGCCGGCGACTCGAAGCTCACCTCGGTCTCGAGCGTGAACGTGGCGAGCGCCTTCTTCGCGCGCGCGGCGCCTCGCAGGAGGGCGGCCGCGTCGCGCACCGTGCGGGCGGCGGACGCGAGCAGGTAGCTGCTCGAGAAGCGGTCGCGCAGCTGCGGCGACTCCGTCGAAGAGGATTCCAGGAGCGCCGGGCTCACCACGTAGGCGCGCGCGGTGGGGCGCAGGATGCGCTCGGCGACGCCCCGTCGCGGCCGCTCCTCGGCCAGCTCGAGCAGCCCGACCCGCTCGAGCTCGCGCAGGTGGTAGTTGAGCTTCTGCCGCGGGAGCGAGAGCTGGCGCGAGAGGCCGGTGGCCGAGTCAGGCGCCGTCTGGAGCCGGGCCAGCAGCTCGCGCCGCAGCGGCGAGAGGACGGCGGCGACTCGATCGTCCTCCTCGAGGACGAGGAGGCCGTCGGGGGTCACGGCGGGGCGCGGGGAGCTCGACATGGCCTCCCATCATGAATAGACAAAACTATTTGTCAATAATCGCGGCCGGGCGGCGCGCCCGGTTCGTCGGTGCCGGCCGGCGGCCGCGGTGGACCCGGCGCACCCCGGCGCGACCGCCTGCACCCATAATGTGGCGCGATCCCGTGGAGACGCGAGGGCCGGTCGGATGGTTCGGACGCCAGGAAAGGGAGGCCGTTCGCTGCGCCGGGGCGCCTTCGCCCTCGCGGCCGCCGCGGCCGGCCTCTCGGCGCCGCCGGGGTCGGCGGCGCCCGCCCCGGGCGACGGCGTCGTCGCCGCGCCCGACGCGCCGCTGCGCTACGACCGCGACGTCCGCCCGCTGCTCTCCGACCGCTGCTTCCGCTGCCACGGACCCGACGAGAAGAAGCGTCGCGCGAAGCTCCGGCTCGACGACCCCGCGAGCGCCTTCGAGGATCGCGACGGCGCGGTCGCGGTCTCGCCGGGCAACCCCGACGAGAGCGAGCTGATCCGGCGGATCGCCAGCGCCGACCCCAAGGAGCGGATGCCGCCGCCGAGCAGCAACAAGCAGCCCTTCACCGCCGCCGAGCAGGCGCTGCTGCGGGCGTGGATCGAGCAGGGGGCGCACTACGAGGAGCACTGGTCCTTCGTGCCGCCGCAGCGCCTCGTGCCGCCTTCGGCTCCGTCGGCCTTCCCGCCCGCGCTCGAGCCGTGGTGCCGCAGCCCGGTCGACCGCTTCATCCTCGCCGACCTGCAGTCGGACGGCATCGCGCCGGGTCCCGAGGCCGATCCGGAGACGCTGCTGCGCCGGCTCCACCTCGACCTGACCGGCCTCCCGCCGACGCCGGAGGAGATCGACGCGTTCCTCTCGGACGCGCGCCCCGACGCCTGGGAGCGCACGATCGACCGCCTCTTCCACGAGGAGCCGTGGCGCAGCCGCCATGCCGAGCGGATGGCGGTTCCATGGCTCGATGCGGCGCGCTACGCCGACACCTGCGGGATCCACACCGACGCAGGGCGTCAGATCTGGCCGTGGCGCGACTGGGCGCTGCGCGCGTTCCGCGAGAACATGCCGTTCGACCGCTTCGTGGTCGAGCAGCTGGCCGGCGACCTGCTCCCCGGCGCGACCGAGTCGCAGAAGGTGGCGAGCGGCTTCCTGCGCAACCACGTCACGACCGACGAGGGGGGAGCCATCCCGGAGGAGTACCTGGTCGAGTACGCGGTCGACCGGACGGCGACCACCGGCAGCGTCTTCCTCGCGCTCACGCTCGGCTGCGCGCGCTGCCACGAGCACAAGTACGACCCGATCTCGCACGAGGACTTCTACCGCTTCTACGCCTACTTCAACTCCAACGAGGAGCCCGGCCTCTACTCGCAGCTCCCCGATCCCAACCGCGCCTTCGAGCCGGCGATGAAGGTGCCGGCGCCGGTGCAGCAGGCCGAGTTCGACGCGCTCGCCGCCGAGCTCGCGCAGGCCCGCGCGGAGCTCGAGCTCCCCACCCCGGAGGAGGCGGAGCTCGAGCAGGCGTTCCTGGCCGGGCTGCCCGCGCAGACCGGCCTCTCCTGGAAGGCGAGCGAGCTGGTCAGCGCGACGGCGCCGGGCAGCCCCGACGGCGGCAGCGGCGCGACCCTCGCGCCGCAGCCCGACGGCTCGGTGCTCGCGAGCGGTCCCAACCCCGCGCGCGACGACCACGACTTCGTGCTGCGCACCGAGGCGGCCCGGCTGCGGCTGCTCGCCCTCGAGGCGCTGCCCGATCCGAGCCTGCCGGAGGGGCGCATCGGGCGCGCGCCCAACGGCAACGCGGTGCTGACGGGCGTCGAGCTCGAGGCGGTCTCGGTCGCCGACCCGACGCTGCGCGAGCCGGTGCGCTTCGCCTGGGCCTTCGCCGACCACGAGCAGGACAACTGGGACCATTGCGTGGTGAACGTGCTCGACACGCGCGACGAGCTCGGATGGGCCGTGGACGGCCACGGCCGGCCGGGCGGGCGCGTCGCGCTCCTGCTCGCGGAGAAGCCGTTCGGATTCGAGGGCGGCACCGAGCTGCGCGTGCGCCTGCAGTACCGCTCGATCTACCCGCAGCACACGCTCGGCCGCGTCCGCCTCTCCGTCGGCGACCTCGACGAGCGCGCCCTCGAACGGCTTCCGGCCGCGGCGAGCGGCTGGTACGTCGCCGGCCCGTTCCCGTCCGGCCAGCGCGACGAGGTGTTCGACCAGCCGTTCGGTCCCGAGAGCGACGTCGCGCTCGACCGCGCCCGCACCTTCGGAGCGGGCAACGAGTCGTGGCGCTACGACCCGAACCTGCACGACGGGCGCACCCACGCGCTCGCGAGCGGCGTCGGCGCCAGCTACGTGGCTCGCCGCCTCTTCGCGCCGACGCCGCGCCGGCTCGAGGTCTCGCTCGGCAGCGACGACGGATTCCGCCTGTTCCTCGACGGCCGGGAGGTCGCGTCCAACCGCGTCGACCGCGGCGTGGCGCCCGACCAGGACCGCGCGGCGCTCGATCTCGCGGCGGGCACGAACGTCGTCGTGATGAAGATCGTGAACACCGGCGGCGTGGCCGGCTTCTACTGGAGCGCGAAGACTCGTCCCGACGAGCTCGCCGGCGACCTCGCGATCGCGCTGCTGCCGGAGGGGGCGCGCACGGCCGGCCTCACCGCGCGCCTGCACGAGGCGTGGAAGACCGCGTTCTCGCCGGGGTGGCGGCAGCGGCGCGAGCGGATCGCGGCGCTCGAGAAGCAGGTCGCCGACTTCGACGCCCGGCTGCCGCGCACGATGGTGATGCAGGAGCTTGCCGCCCCGCGCGCGACCTACGTGCTCGAGCGCGGCGAGTACGACAAGCCCGATCCCGCGCGTCCGGTGGAGCGGGGCATCCCGGCGGCGCTCGGCCAGCTCCCCGAGGGGGCGCCGGCCAACCGGCTCGGCCTCGCTCAGTGGCTCGTCTCGCCCGACAATCCGCTGGTGGCGCGCGTGGCGGTGAACCGCTGGTGGGAGATGCTCTTCGACGCGGGGATCGTGCGCACCACCGAGGATTTCGGCCTGCAGGGCGAGTGGCCGAGCCATCCCGAGCTGCTCGACTGGCTCGCGGTCGAGCTGCGCGAGAGCGGCTGGAACGTGCAGCACCTGCTGCGCATCCTCGTGACCAGCAGCACCTACCGCCAGAGCTCGCGCGCGCGGCCCGAAGTCCGCGAGATCGATCCCGAGAACCGGCGGCTCTCGTGGTTCCCGCGCCGCCGCCTTGGCGCCGAGCAGCTGCGCGACCAGGCTCTCTTCGTCGCCGGCCTGCTGGTCGAGCGCCTGGGAGGGCCATCGGTGAAGCCCTACCAGCCCGACGGCCTGTGGAGCGAGGTCGCGATGCCGGCCTCGAACACGCGCACGTTCACCCTCGGCGCGGGCGACGAGCTGTGGCGGCGCAGCCTCTACACCTACTGGAAGCGCGCCTGCCCGCCGCCGTCGCTGCAGATGTTCGACGCGCCGACGCGCGAGTTCTGCACCATCCGTCGCACCGCCACGAACACCCCGCTGCAGGCGCTGGTGCTGTGGAACGACGAGCAGTTCGTGGAGGCGGCGCGCGTCCTGGCGCAGCGCACGCTCACGGAGGCGGGCGACGACGAGGGCCGCCTCGCGCGCATGCACCGCCGCTGCACCGGACGGCCGCCCGCGCCGCGCGAGCTCGATCTGCTCGCCGGGCTCCTCGCCGGATTCCGACGGCGCTACGAGGCGGCGCCGGCCGACGCGGGGCGGCTCCTGGGCGTGGGCAGCGCCCCGCGCAGCCCCGGACTTCCGGCCCCGGAACTCGCGGCGTGGACCCTGCTGGCGAGCGCGCTCCTCAACCTCGACGCCACGGTCTGCAGGAGCTGAAGCGATGGATCCGATCCGCCGGCGTCAGCTGCTCGTCACGCGGCGGCGCTTCTTCTCGAGCACGGCGCGCACGCTCGGAGCGGCGCTGGGCACCTCCGCGCTCGCGCAGCTCCTCGCCCGCGACGCGCGCGCCGGCGTCCCCGGCCCGCCGCACCGCCTCGCTCCGCACTTCGCGCCCCGGGCGAAGCGCGTGATCTACCTCCACATGGAGGGGGCGCCGAGCCAGCTCGACCTGTTCGATCACAAGCCCGGCCTGCAGGCGCGCTACGACCAGGACCTGCCCGACTCCGTGCGCATGGGCCAGCGCCTCACCGGGATGACGAGCGGGCAGTCGCGATTCCCGGTGGCGCCGTCGATCTTCAAGTTCACGCGCCATCCCAACCAGGCCGACGGCGCCTGGATCAGCGAGCTGATGCCCCATCTCGGGACGGTCGCGGAGCAGCTCTGCTTCATCCACTCGATGCACACCGACGCGATCAACCACGAGCCGGCGATCACCTTCTTCCAGACCGGGCACCAGCAGCCCGGCCGGCCGTCGCTCGGCGCCTGGACGAGCTACGGGCTCGGCTCGATGAACGAGAACCTGCCGACGTTCGTGGTGCTGATCACGCAGGGCTTCGGCAACATGCAGGCGCTCTCGGCCCGCTTCTGGGGCAGCGGTTTCCTGCCGAGCGCGCACCAGGGCTGCAAGATGCGCAGCGCGGGCGACCCGGTGCTCTACCTCACCGATCCGCCGGGCGTCGCCCGCGAGGACCGCCGGCGCATGCTCGACGTCGTGAGCGAGCTCAACGCGCGCGAGTCGGAGCGCTCGCTCGATCCCGAGATCGACACGCGCATCGCGCAGGCGGAGATGGCCTACCGCATGCAGGCCTCGGTGCCGGAGCTGGTGGACTTCTCCGGCGAGGATCGTGCCACGCTCGAGCTCTACGGCCCGGACGTGAACAAGCCGGGCACCTTCGCGGCGAGCTGCCTGCTCGCGCGCCGGCTCGCCGAGCGCGACGTGCGCTTCATCCAGCTCTACATGCGCGGGTGGGACCAGCACGGCAACCTGCCGGCCGAGATCCGCCAGCAGTGCAAGGCGGTCGATCAGCCGATCGCCGCGCTCATCCAGGACCTCGGCCAGCGCGGGCTGCTCGAGGACACGCTCGTGCTGTGGGCGGGGGAGTTCGGCCGCACCGTCTACAGCCAGGGCACCCTCACGGCGGACAACTACGGCCGCGACCACCACCCGCGCTGCTTCACGATCTGGCTGGCGGGGGGCGGCATCCGGCCCGGCATCACCTACGGCCGCACCGACGACTTCTCCTACAACATCGTGGAGAACCCGGTCGAGGTGAACGACCTGCACGCCACGATGCTGCACCTGCTCGGCATCGACCACGAGAGGCTGACCTTCCGCCACCAGGGCCGCGACTTCCGGCTCACCGACGTGGCGGGCCGCGTGGTGACGCCGCTGCTCGGGTGAGCGGGCCCGGCCGCGAGCCGTCGGCTGCGCGAGGCCTTGACGGTTGCGCGCCGACCGGGTACTTCCGTCCCGGTCAGCCGCAGCGGAGACCAGGATGGCCGGCGCCCCACCGGCCTTCGCCCGCGTTCCGAAGCCGACTCGATTCCTGCGCCGGGCGAAGGTGCTCAGGCTGCCCGCGACCGTCGTGTTCGCCGGTCTCGGCGGGCTCTCCGTCGCCGCGTCGGCGCAGGACCCGGGGTCGCGCGCGCCGCCGGCGGCCGGCACGATCGGCCGGCCGCGCATCGTCGACGACCCCGCGAGCGACGGCTGGCTGACCGAGCAGTTCGCCCGTCGCACCGACAAGACGCTCAAGAAGTGGGCGAGCCACGTCTCCCGGAACGAGCCGCTCGACCCCGGCGAGATCGACCACTTCGTGCACGAGAGCTTCGCGTGCGGGGAGCTGCGGCCGGCGCCGCTCGAGCGCGCCTATCTCGACGACGCGGTGACGGTCTGGCGGCCGGGCGCCGGGGCGATCGAGGCGGCGCGCGGCGACGCGCACCGCGGCGGGGCGGGCTTCGCGCGGGCCCTCGAGCGGCTGTTCGAGCCCGCCGCCGGAGCCTCCTCCCGGCGAACGGCGATCAAGACGATCCGGGTGAGGGCCGACACGACGCCGCCCGAGACCTTCGTGCGCATCGAGTTCTTCGCCGCGCGCGAGGGCTCCGTGGTGCAGCAGGTGAGCCACTGGACCTGCCGCTGGTCGATCGGCCCGGGCGACGATCCGGGCCTCCTGGTCGGGATCGACGTCGAGGGCTTCGAGGAGGTCGAGGCCCGGGCCACGGCCGGGACGCTGTTCGCCGACTGCACGGTGCACGTCCTCGGCGGCAACGAGTGCTTCGAGGCGCAGCTCCTTCCCGGCAGCGAGGAGTGGCTCGAGCGCATGGACCAGCGCATCGGCTACGACACCCGCGGCCACCAGGGGGTGGCGATCGGCGACGTGGACGGCGACGGGCTCGACGACGTCTACGTCTGCCAGGCGGGGGGGCTGCCCAACCGCCTCTTCCTGCACCAGGCGGACGGGACGGCGCGCGACGTCTCGGCGCAGGCCGGCGTCGACTGGCTCGAGACCACGCACGGAGCGCTCTTCGTCGACTTCGACGGCGACGGCGACCAGGATCTCGCCGTCGGCACCGGTTTCGACGTCCTCCTGCTGGCGAACGACGGCAAGGGGCGCTTCGTGCGCGCCGGGCTCCTGCCGCTCACCCGGCCGACGCTGTCGCTCGCCGCCGCCGACTACGACAACGACGGCGACGTCGACCTCTACGCCTGCGTCTTCCATCCCGACGGCGCCGATCCCGGCTCGCTCGCCCATCCCATCCCGCTGCACGACGCCAGCAACGGCGGGCGCAACCGCCTGTTCCGCAACGACACCCGGCGCGGCGGCGACTTCTTTTTCACCGACGTCACCGCCGAGTCGGGGCTCGACGAGAACAACACGCGCTGGAGCTACGCGGCCGCCTTCGAGGACTACGACAACGACGGCGACCAGGACCTCTACGTCGCCAACGACTTCGGCCGCAACAACCTCTATCGCAACGACGGCGGCCGCTTCCGCGACGTGGCGGCGCAGTCCGGGGCGGAGGATCGCTCGTTCGGCATGTCGGCCGCGTGGGGCGACTTCAATCGCGACGGCTGGATCGACCTGCACGTCGGGAACATGTTCTCGTCGGCCGGGAACCGCGTGACCTACCAGCGCAACTTCAAGCCGGGCATCCCGCGCGAGATGGCCGAGGCCTACCAGTACCTCGCGCGCGGGAACTCGACGTTCCAGAACCTCGGCGGAGGGACGTTCGCCGACGTGAGCGTCGAGTCCAACGCGACGATGGGCCGCTGGGCGTGGAGCTCGCTCTTCCTCGACGCCAACAACGACGGCTGGGAGGACGTCTTCGTCTGCAACGGATACCTCACCAACCGCGAGCCCGACGACCTCTGAAGCTTCTGGTGGCGACAGGTCCTGTCGCACTCGCCCGGTTCCCTCGATCGCGCCGCGGACTCGGCGGAGTACTACCGGGCGATCGAGGAGTTCGAGCGGCTGCTGCGCGAGGGCGCCTCGTGGTCGGGCCGCGAACGCAACTGCTTCTTCCTCAACACGCGAGGGGCCCCGTTCGCCGACGCGTCGGCGGCGAGCGGAGCCGACTTCGCCGACGACGCGCGGGCACTCGGCGCGACCGACTGGGATCTCGACGGCGACCTCGACCTCTGGCTCGTGAACCGCACCGGCCCGCAGGTCCGCTTCCTGCGCAACGATTCGTCGCGCGGCCACCATTACCTCGCGCTGCGTCTCGAGGGCACGGCCGCCGCCACCAACCGCGACGCCATCGGCGCACGCGTGGAGGTGAAGCTCGCCGCCGGCGCGCGCCCGCTCGTCCGCACGCTCAAGGCGGGCGAGGGGTTTCTCTCGCAGTCGAGCAAATGGATGCACTTCGGCCTCGGCCGCTCCACGCACGTCGAGAGCGTGACGGTGCGCTGGCCCGGGGCGCCGGCCGAGGAGTTCCGCGGTCTCGACGCCGATCGCCGCCTCGTGCTGGTACAGGGCCGGGGCACGGCCCTCGCCGCGCCGACCGTCCCGGCGCCGCCGCCGCTCGCGGCGAGCGATCTGCCGCGCACGCGGCCGGCGCGGAGTTCGCGGAGCGTGCTCGCCGGCCGCATGCCGCTGCCCGCGCTCTCCTTCATCGATCGCGCCGGGAAGCGGGGACAGCTCGAACCCGCGAGCGCCGGACCTCTGCTCGTGACGTTCTGGTCGAGTTGGTGCCCGACTTGCCGCGGCGAGCTCGAGGAACTGGCCGAGCGCAGGGCCGACCTCGAGGCGGCGGGCCTGAAGGTCGTCGCCCTCAGCCTCGACGACGTCGACGAGGATCCGGCGACGCCCGACGACGCGCGCGCGCTGCTCGGGAGCCTCGCGTTCCCGTTCGCCGCGGGCTTCGTCGACGCGTCGACGCTGCAGCGGGTGCGCGCCTACTACAACGCCCTGTTCGCCAAGCACCCGCCGCTCCCGATCCCGACCAGCTTCCTGGTCGACGGCTCGGGCCGGCTCGCGGTGCTCTACAAGGGCGCCCTCGAGATCGACCGGGCGCTTGCCGACGTGAAGCTGCTCGCGGCGCCGCCGGAGCGCTGGTTCGACCTCGCGCTGCCCTTCGCGGGACGGCGCTACGGCGACCCTCCCGCGGTGGCGCTTCCCGAGTTCGTCGGCCGGCTGGCGATGGAGGCCGGCGCGGAGGAGGCGGGCCGCTACCTGATCGCGGCCGAAGGGGACCCGCCGGGCGCCGTGCCCGCGCCGCGCCGCCGCGCCTGGCACGACCTGCACATGAAGCTCGCGGCGCGGCTGCTCGGCGAGAGCCGGCTCGAGTCGGCCGCAGTGCACGTCTCCCGGGCGCTCCGCTACGACCCGCAATCGGCGCAGGCCCACCTGCGCGCCGGCGAGCTCATGCTCTCGCTGAAGAAGGACACGGCCCGGGCCGAGGAGTACTTCCAGCGCGCGCTGGCGCTCGATCCGCGCCTCACCCAGGCGGTCGAATCGGCCCGCCGGGGCGCCGGGCGCTGACCGTCAGCTCTCCGTCGGCGGCGGCCGCTCCGGTGACTCCCGGGAGCCGCGCACGAACGCCTCGGCGATCCGCTTCCTCCGCAGCTTGCGCACCAGCAGCGTGAAGCCGTCGCGCGCCAGCGTCTCCCCGCCTCGCGGAGAGCGACCCAGCTCGCGCTGCACCCACTCGGCCAGGTTGAGCGGACGGGCCAGGTCGAAGGTCGAGGAGCTTCCCGTCGCGGCGCCGGACGGAGCGGCGCCGGACGGAGCGGCGCCGGATGGCGCGGCGGCGGACGGCGCGGCGGCGGCGGGCGCGGGCATCGCCGCCCGCGCCGGCGCCGGCACGTGGAGGCCGGTCCTCGCGGCGAGCGCGTCGAGCGTGATGCCGCCGCCGACGATGAACCCGTCGCCGGTGGGCTGCACGTGGGCGGGCAGACGGTCGAACTCGTCCTCGATGTCGCCCACGAGCTCCTCGAGGATGTCCTCGAGCGTGATCATGCCGGTGACCCGGTCGCCGTCGTCGACGACGAGGGCGATGTGGGTGCGGTCGCGCACCATCCTGTCGAGGGAGGCGGAGATGGCCGTGCGGCGATCGATGCGCTGGATCGGCCGCATGGCGGCGCGCAGCGTCGGAGTCCCCCCCGTCGCCGCGTCCGCCATCTTGAGCAGTCCGACCAGGTCCTTGAACGTGACGTAGCCGTCGATGGTCTGGGGGTCGCCCGCGACGCGGGCGATCGGGAAGCGCGTGTGCATGTCGAGGTGCGCGTGCACGAGGGCGTCCTCGAGCGTCATGTCGATCGCGAGCATGTTGATGTCGGCGGCCGGCAGCTCGATCTCGCTCACGTGGCGGCTGGAGAGCTGCGCCGCCGAGATCACGATGCGCTCCTCGCGGGCGCCGATCAGCTTGGACGTGCGGGCCAGCGCGGCCGCGGCCGTGAGCTCGTGCAGCGAAGTCGCGTCGGGCGGCGAGCGGCCGCGCGAGCCGCGCACCCGGCCCAGCACAGCGACCACGCTCTTCACCGCCTGCTCGAGCACGGTCACGATCGGAGCGACGACGCGCGCCACCGCCTTCATGGTCGGCGAGAGGGCGAGGCAGATCGCCTCGCGGTGGCGGATCGCGAGCACCTTGGGCGCGAGCTCGGCGAAGACGACCGTGAGCGCGGCGAGCGGGATCACGACCACCGTCAGCGCGACTCCGTCGGCGAACCCCGGCGAGAGGCCGAGCTCCTCCTCGAGCACCGGTCCGAGCTTCTCCTCGATGGAGAGGCCGCCGAAGGCCGCGGTGATCGAGCTGACCAGCGTGATGCCGAGCTGCACGACGGCGAGGCTGCGCTCGATGTGCACCTTCATGAAGACGGCGGCGGCGGCCCCGCGCACGGCGCGCTTCTCGAGCGCGACCAGCCGCGAGTGGGTGGATGCCGCGAGCGCCATCTCGTAGGCGGCGAGCACGCCGTTGAGCGCGAGGAGCGCGCAGATGACGAGGATCTCGACCAGCGACGGCATCAGGGCACCCGGGGGGACGGAGCGGGGCGGGCACGATACGTTGTCGTCGAACCCGCCGATCCCCGGGAGCTCCCCGCGGGCGATCAGCGCCGGCGGAGCGCGAGGAGGTGCTCCTGCCGGCGCGCCCGGGCCGCCGCGCGGCCGGCCCGCCGCGGCCCCTCCCGCCGCTCCTGCGACGCCGCCGCGGCGACCGTCAGTCCGGCGTCGCGGGCGGCCTCCTCCAGCAGCGCCTCCGCGTCCACGTCGCCTTCGGCCGCGGCCGAGTCGCCGATCACCACGACGGCGATTCCGCCCGGCGAGAGGATGCGGCCGGCCTCGCGCAGGGCGCCGGCCAGGTCGCGGCGGTAGCCGGCGATCGTGGCGCCCGGCGCCGCTCGCGCGCCGATCTCGAGGCGCTCCGCGGCCTCGAGAGGAATGGAGAGCAGCCGCCCCCTCAGCGCCTGGACCTCCGAGTAGTCGTAGGTCCCGGCGTAGGGGGGCGACGTCACGACCAGCCGGACCGCGCCGGATGCGACCGGGAGCGCGCGCGCGTCGGCGAGCGCCGCGATCGGCGGGGGCGTGTCGCGAGGCGCGGCGCGCTCGAGCGCGGCCAGCCCCTCCGCCAGCTCGACGGCGCGCGCGGCGAACAGGCGCGCGGTGACGCCCGGCGCCAGCCGCTTCGGCGCCGCGGCGGCGCTCGTCTCCGAGCGGCGCCGCGAGACCTTCGTGAGCAGCGAGGAGAGGATCAGCAGCAGCGCGCCGTGGCGCTCGGGGGAGCGCACCCTCTCGATCGCGCACCCGAGCGCGTCGAGCTCGCGCCAGACATGCGCGTCGAACCAGCCGCGCAGCTCTCCGGGCGCCTCGTGGGGGCCGGCGCCCTCGCGCCCCCGTGCCCGGGCCGCCGCGCTGCGCGCCGTCGCCGCCGCCGCGGCCACCAGCTCCTCGCGCACGGTGCGCGCCCAGCGGCGCGTCTTCAGCCGCGCCAGCCGCACCGCCACTCCGTTCACGTCGAAGCCGAGCGCGCGCCGCCCCGATGCGAACGCCTCGACCAGCGTCGTGCCGCTGCCGCAGAAGGGATCGACCACCCGGTCGCCCGGCCGCGAGAGCGCGTCGATCAGCCTGCGCACGAGGCGCGGATGGCTGCGCGCGGGGTAGGCATGGAATCCATGGGTGAGCTCGCGCCCCGGCCCGCTCGCCGCGCGCCAGGCCGCCGCGAGGAGCCGTGAGAGCTCCGGCTCGCCGCGCGCTTCGACGCGGCCGCCGAACTGCGCGAGGCTGGTGCGCCGCGGGTCGCGACCGCTCACGGCGCGGCCGCCTCGCGCGCCCGCTCCGCGCGGCGGCGGGAGCGCAGCTTCCAGGCGATCGCCGCGACCACGAGCGCCATGGCGCCGAGGAACACGAGCGCGAGCTCGAGCGCGCGTCGCGGCTCCGTCGCCAGGCTCGCGCCGGCCTCGCTGTAGACCAGCGTCGCCGGGAGCTGCCCCGCCCCCGTGGCGAGCAGGAAGGGCAGCAGCCGCATCGCCGTGAGCCCCGACGCGTAGCTCACCACGTCGAAGCTCACGTAGGGCACGAGCCGCAGCACGAGCACCGCGGTGAGCCCGTCGCGCCGGAAGAAGCCGTCGAGCCGCGCCAGCACGGCCGGCCGGAAGAGCGCCTCCACGAACGGCCGCCCGAGCGAACGCGCCAGCACGAAGCAGAGCGCGGCGGCCGCCTGCGCCGAGCTCCACGAGATCAGCGCCCCGAGCCAGGGGCCGTAGATCAGCGCGTTGACCAGCGTGATCGGCACCGCCGGGATCGGCGCCGCCAGCGACTGCAGGATCATGAGGATCGAAGTGGCGATCCAGGCGCGGTCGCCGTACGGGGCGAGGAAGTCGCGCAGGTCGCGGATGCCCTGCACGACGTCGGGGTTGAGCAGCAGGGCGAGGCCGGTGGCCGCGAAGCGCCGCGCAGGCGGGCTGGCGAGCAGCCACGCCCCCGCCGCTCCGAGCAGGGCGAGCGTCACGGCGCGGGAGGGGGTGAGGAAGCGCCTCGGCCGCGCCGGATCGGGGGCGGGAGGGGAGGCTGGCGGCGGCGGAGGCTCCTTCATGCGCGCGAGGAGTCTGCCGCGGCGCCGCGGGCGGAGTCGATCCATTCCAGCGCCGCCCGCGGCCCGATCGAGTCGGCGAAGTGTCCGCCGTAGCGCGCGCGCAGCAGCCGGCCGTCCGGCCCGACCAGGAAATCAGCCGGGCTGCCGCCGATCCCGTCGCGCAGCGCATCCCGCCAGCGCGGCCGCAGCCCCGACGCGCGCGCCTCCCTCGCCCGCGCGCGCGCCGCGCTCGACAGCAGCGCCAGCCACGAGGCGCCGACTCCGAAGAGGCGGTAGACCCGGCGCTCCGGGTCGGCCAGCAGCGGGAACGGCAGCGGGACGGATCCGTCGACGAGCTCGCGCAGCGCCGCGACCGGCGAGCGGAAGATGCGCACGATCCCGACCTCCCGTGCCGCGAACTCGGCGTGGCGAGCGGCGAACTGCCGCGTCGTGAGCACGCAGGTCGGTCAGGTCGCGTAGCGGTGGAACGAGAGCAGCCAGGCGCGGCCGAGCTGCGCGCGCGAGTCGAAGCCGCCGCCGCGCGCGTCGGGGAGCGCGAACGGCGGTGAGACCTCCCCGGCGTGCAGCCGCCTCATCGCGCGGGCGCCGGCGGGGCCGCGCGCAGCCGGCGCGCGGCCTGCACGACCAGGAAGAGCGCCAGCGCGATCAGGACGACCGCCGCCGCGCCGTTCATGAGCGGGACGTCGAACGGGCGGCTGGCGGCGCGCTCGACGCCCGCCTGCGCGAGATTCTCGAGCGCGAGTCGGGCCAGCGCCCACAGCGTGATGGCGAGCAGGAAGAGCGCCGGCACGAGCGCGAAGAGGTGGCGCCGCCCGCTCTTGCGGAGCCAGAGCGTGAGCGTGAGCAGGGTGAGTCCGGCGAGGAGCTGGTTGCTGGCGCCGAAGAGCTGCCAGAAGCGCAGGTAGTCGTTCTTCGCGCCCTGCACCACGAAGGCGAGCGGCACCGCCACCGCGAGGAGGGTGGCGCCGGCGCGGCCGGCCCAGCCGCGCCAGCCGAGCAGCTCCTGCACGATGTAGCGGCCGAGCCGCGTGGTCACGTCGAGCGTGTCGAACACGAAGGTGGAGAAGGCCATCGCGCCGAACGTGGTCGCGAAGGCGAGGTGCCGCTCGCCGATCACCAGCGCGAGGAAGCGGCCGACGCCGTCGCCGTAGATGCGTCCGGGCGAGCGCCCGTCGATCGCCGCCGGCGCCACGATCATCACGGTGGCGAGCGCGATCAGCGCCACGAATGCCTCGGCCAGCATCGCGCCGTAGCCGACCGGCCGCGCGTGCGGCTCGCGGGCGATCTGCTTGCTGGTGGTGCCGGTGCAGACCAGCCCGTGGAACCCCGAGCAGGCGCCGCATGCGATGGTGACGAACAGGAGCGGGAACATCGCGCCGAGGGCCGCCCCGGCGCTCGCGAACGGCTTCATCGCCGGCTGCTCGATCCGCAGCCCGCCGACCGGCTCCCCGAGCAGGATGCCGATCACGCCGGCCAGGAGCGCGCTGTAGAGCACGAAGCCGCCGAGGTAGCCGCGCGGCTGCAGGAGCACGGAGACGGGCGTGATCGACGCGACGCCGCAGTAGGCGACGATCACCAGCGCCCAGGTGCGGTGGTCGAGCACGAAGTGGTGCGAGAGGAGCGTGCCGCACCAGGTGACGCCGAAGGTGGCCGGCACGAAGACGACCGTGAGCAGCCACAGCGGCAGCCGCGGGAAGAAACGCTGCACCAGCCCGAGCAGCAGCGCGAGCAGCAGGTAGAGCGTGCTCGCGGCCGCGACGGCGCCCCCCTTGTGGAAGGAGCCGCTCGCCCCCTGCAGCTCCTCGGTGCCCTCGACGAACGTGCCGGCCGTGATGTCGGTGAACGCGACGATCACGTAGACGAGCGCGATGCCGATGAAGCCGAGCAGCGCGCGGCCGGCCGGGGCGCCGAGGTGCTCGCGCGCGATCTCGGCGATGCTGCGCGCGCCGTGGCGCACCGAGGCCGCGAGCGCGAGGAAATCGTGCACGGCGCCGATGAAGACCACTCCGAACGTGATCCAGGCCAGGCAGGGCAGCCATCCGAAGCTCTGGCAGGCGAGGATCGGCCCGGCGATCGGCCCGGCCGCCGCGATCGCCGAGAAGTGCTGCCCGAACAGGTAGAACGGCCGCGTCGGCACGTAGTCGCGGCCGTCGTTCACGAGCGCGGCCGGCGTGATCGCCGACGGGTCGAGGGCGAGCTGGCGCGCGACGAAGCCGGAGTGGAGCCGGTACCCGAGCAGCAGGACCGCGACGAAGACGAGCGCGATCAGGGGCAGCGACATGGACCCTCCGCCGGGGCGGGGATCGTAGCAGCATGGCGAGGGGCGACGGCGATCCGGCGTACGCGGACGCGAAGGGGGCCGGCGCGGGCGCTCCCGCCGTGCTGCTCTTTCCGGGCGCGCTCGGCCGCGCCGCGAGCGTGCGCCCCGCGCTCGACCACCTGGCGCGGCGGCGCCGCGCGATCGCGCTCGACCACGCCCTGCTCCCGCTCCACCCCGAGCGGCTCGCGGAGGAGATCGAGGGCGTCCTGGTCCGCGAGCGGTGCCACCGCGCGCACTTCGTCGGCTTCTCGCTCGGGGCCGAGCTCGCCCGCCAGACCGCGCTCCTCGCGCCGGGCCTCTGCCGCTCGCTGGTGCTCGTGGGCGCCGGCGCGCCGAACCCGCGGCGCGGTCGTCGCGTCGCGCGCGTGCTCCCGCTGCTGCGGCTCGCGCCCGCCTTCCTGCTGCGCCGGCGCTGGCGCGTCGAGCTCGAGGCGCTGCTGCGCGAGCCGTCGGGCGATCAAGCGGGGAACGCCGCCGCGCACGAGCGGCTCCTCGGGCTCGTGCGGCGCATGACGCGCCGCGAGCTGGTGGCGGCGCGCGAACGGCTCGTCGTGACCGACCTGTGCGCGATCGCCGATCGGCCGGTTCCAGCCGCCATCCCGGCGCTGCGCGTCGATTTCGCGAAGGACGAGGTGGTCCCGCGCGCCGAGCGCGGGCGGCTCGCGCAGCTCGTCCCGCACGCGACGGTGGAGGAGCTCCCCGGCCTGGGGCACGGCGCGACGCTCACGCTCCCGCTCGTGCTCCTCGAGCGGATCGAAGCATGGTGCGCCCGGCGTTGAACCGCGTCACAGGGCGCAGGTCCGGAAGCCGGCCCAGACGTCGCGCCGATCGGGGGTGTAGAAGTTGCGCAACGTGTTGCGCAGCAGCCGGGGCTGCGTGACGAAGCAGCCTCCGCGCAGGATCTTGTGGTCTCCGAACCAGGGGGCCGAGTATTCGGTGTAGGGGTCGGCGACGAATCCGGGGTAGGGGCCGAAGTCGCTCGCCGTCCACTCCCAGACGTTGCCGAGGAGCTGGCGGCACCCGAACGCGCTGTCGCCGTCGGGGCGGGCGCCGACGTCGATCGTGTCGCCGTCGGGTCGCCCGAGGTGGGCGCGCTCCCGGTCGGGCGGCTCGTCGCCCCACGGGAAGAGGCGGCGCGTTCCGGTGCGAGCGCCGTCCGCGCCGCGCTCGCCGCTCGCCGCGA
>Ga0187893_10006271_pt1 | contig 20484 bp, 16 predicted proteins | sample MA1701074metaG_FD_139574 | JGI IMG/M metagenome (GOLD analysis project Ga0187893, IMG submission 139574) | White microbial mat communities from a basaltic lava cave in the Kipuka Kanohina Cave System on the Island of Hawaii, USA - MA170107-4 metaG ...
CATCACACTATACGTTGAAGCTGCCGCCGCGATGGTTCACGGGAAACGGCGTTGATGGGGCCGGTTAGGCAGGACCATCTGAAGCGCTGAAGGAATACCGCTCAGCCAATCGCCCACAATCGTTTCCATTTGGAGGGGGATAGAGTTCCTGCTCAATGATTCACAGCAAAAGTCGGGCCATCGGTTGGAACCACCAGCCAACCGCACAGGGAAGTTTGAAGGCTGGGAAATCTACGCCGTCGCGAAATCCCATCCGAGAACGTCTGGTAAAACGCCGCATACACCTTCCGGCAGGCTCGAGACTATTCATCAAACAACCATCAAAACAGCAACAACATGTGGGCTGCATCACCCGCCAGTGATAAGACCATCCGTCAGCAGAATCGTCAGCGCTTATCAACGTCTCAATCAATTGCCCATGCCGAAGGTCCGAACTCGTAGTCCCGATCGGGGCACTCCAGTTCTTGGACCGTACGCCCCCTTAAGGAATGTCTCGAAGATCATTTCCGAGTTGTTCCGCTGCTTGATGGGAAGCTCCAATGCCGCTATCGAGTGGTCACGGACTGCCACGCGGGCGGATTCTACAGAAAGAGGTGCGGTAAGGGCCTTATTCAGTTTAAATTATTGATACAACACGAGATATCTGGCGGAGAGGGCGGGATTCGAGCCTTGCTTGCTTTTTTGGAATCAATAAGTTGCTGTTAACACAATCCACTCAATCCAGCAGAAACAACAGAAATACATTTTGGCGGTACACGCCGCGGTACACGTTCAGCCATTAGCTCTGCTAACGTTGACTTCCAGCCAGACCTTGTGACGTTTCCTTGTTTGGATTGACTGCTATTCAACCTAAATCCGACTCTCCCCTTGTCAGTTTCCAGACAGGCGGCTTCTCGGCCGAGCGGATTCCTAAACCGTTGGTCGGGGGTTCAACTCCCTCCAGGCCTACCATTTCAATAACTTACGAGCCCATCAAATCCAGTTTTCTCTCGGTGCGACTTTTGGTGCTAGTTGTGTTTCTAGCATTGTTAATTTGGCATCGCCCCTCGTGGTTAGAGTCTGGTAGGTTGGATCTCGGTCTGTTATGTGCGGGTCACTCTTTGCCGACCAGGAAGAAACAAGCCCGCAAAGAAGCCGCCGCTGATGCACCGCAGTAGCTGGTGAACGCGTGACATCAAGGACACGGCTTATGTCGCACTGCCTCTTATCTGAGGATGAGAGTCTACTGGACATGTTTCTGTTAGAATCGAGCGCTTCGCCCCGTGGGGCGGAGATACCTATCTGACTTACTGAGGAGCACAGACATGTTCAATCTCAAACAAACCTGGGAATCGATGAGGAAGGAGCGGGCCTCCATGCAGGCAGAGCTGGACCGACTAGATCGGGCCATCTCTGCGCTTAGGCCACTCGTGGATGGTGCTGCACCAATCAAAGTGAAACCATCGTTCAAGGAGGGCGAACCGATTTCTCGGGCTCAAGGTAAGAGGGCAAACCAATCGAACCGGCCAAAGTCAACCATTTCTGCCCAAGGACTTCGCAACATCGTTGAAGCGCAGAAGAAACGCTGGGCCCGAGTGAAAGCGGCTGCAAAATCCAAGCGGAAGGTTTCCTAGGTGTGAAACTGTAAGAGACGTACAGACAATTGCCTGCCTATTGGTTTTCAAACTCGGACACAGTGTTCCAGTAAACAGGATTTGGAGTACGATGGATTGAAGCTAGGCACAGAGTAAGTTGAGTCCTCCATCCTGCACGGTCCTTGCACAAGCGGCAGCTTAGAACCGCACCTTGATATCCGGTCGGTTGGCCAGATGGACGGTGTCTACAAATCGGACCTTTCGCTCGGACAAGTTCATAACCAGGGAGTGTGTGCGGACGCCGTCGCCAAAGAATCGCACTCCCTTCAGTAGCGCGCCGTCGGTGACCCCGGTTGCTGCGAACACGATGTTTTTCGCCGGAGCCAGCTCCTGGGTCGAATAGATGCGCTTCAGGTCCTGGATCCCCATCTGTTTCATCCGCTCAGCCTGCTCGTTGTCTTTAACAATCAGTCTCGCCTGAATCTCGCCGTTCAAGCATCTCAGGGCAGCGGCGGTCAGGACTCCTTCCGGTGCTCCCCCGATTCCCATCACTGCGTGCACACCCGTTCCTCTCAAAGCCACACTGATTCCGGCCGAGAGATCTCCGTCTCCGATCAGCTTAATGCGGGCACCCGCTTCACGGATCTCGTTGATTAACTGGGCGTGGCGGGGACGATCCAACACGATGATCACCAGATTCTCAACCTCCCGGTCCAGCCGTTTGGCAATTGCACGCAGGTTGTCTTTGACCGGCGCATCCAGATTCACTGCCCCTTTCGAGGAGGGTCCCACGATGATCTTTTCCATGTAACAGTCCGGCGCATGCAGCAATCCGCCTTTCTCTGAGCTGGCAAGCACCGCGATGGCTCCCGGCGCTCCCATGGCACAGAGGTTCGTTCCCTCCAGGGGGTCGACGGCGATGTCTACTTCATGAAGATTGTTCCCAGGCTTTTTCGTCCCCACCTTCTCGCCGATAAACAGCATCGGTGCCTCGTCCCGCTCTCCCTCTCCAATGACAATCGTGCCATTCATCGGAATGGTTTCCATGCTAGCGCGCATGGCTTCCACGGCTGCCTGGTCGGAGAACTTCCGGTCTCCAATGCCCATGGTCTTCGCCGCGGCAATGGCGCCTTCTTCAACTACCTTCAGGAATTCACGGGATAAGTCTTGTTCCATAGAGTCCCTTTGCTTTTAATGATCATAGCGGTACTTGAAAATTCAATTCGACTCGACACAGAAGCAGGCGATCGCATCACTGGGCTGGAAGGGCGGTTAGGTACTCGATCAATACATCCATGTCACGTTGGCTGAGGTTATAGGCCGGCATCATCGTCTCAGCCGAATGTCGCTTTGGGTTGCGGATCTGGACCTCGATCCACTGTTTGCTGCGCCGACCCGCCACACCGTTCAATGTCGGACCCAGCTGCACCCCGACACCATTGACGATGTGACACGTCCCACACTGATGCTGCTGATACGTCATCGCTCCCTCCAAGACTTTGCCAGGAGCCGATTCCAGGTCCGTGGCATTGTCAGGTGTCAGAGTCAGCAGGAAGGCCGCCAGCGCCGACAGTTGAGTGTCAGCCAGATGAATCGGTGGCATGGAAGTTCCCGGAACCATCTGCGCAGGATTTTTGAAGTGCCCCACCATCCATCCCACCGACCGCTTGATCGGTGTAGTCGATAGATTCGGTCCCACCTTCGCCTTCCCATCCGTCAGGTTATGACAACTTTCGCACTGTTCCTTGCGGTAGTATCCAATTCCCGCCAACGCCTCGGGTGAGAGCTGCTGCCAACCTCCCACTGCCGTTCCCCTCTCTGCAGATCCCGTGACGGGCTCCGGTGTGGTCACGATAGCGGTAACGGTAAGTGCAGTCCAACCAATAGCAGCCAAGGCAATGAAACTGAAAGCAATGGTTCGTTGAGCCAGCTGTTTAGCTGCACCTCGATCGAGCAACGGCACCAACAAGAGCGCAAGGATTGCCATCGTCGGCAGCAAAACGCTCCCCATCACCTCCAGCGGCCCTTCAAAGGACTTCAGGATCTGAAACAGAAACAGAAAGTACCAGTCCGGACGAGGAATGTAGGTGGTGTCGGTTGGGTCAGCCAGTCTCTCCAAAGGAACTTTGACTGCGACTGCAAGTACGAACAGAAGGATGAAGCCAGCAAAGATGGCTAGGGTGTCCTTGAAGACTTGGTCCGGGAAAAACTTCTTGGGGGGACGAGTGTCACCAGGTGCGGGTGCGACGCCGTGCTTACGGACCAGGTAAATGTGAAAGGCAATGAGGAACGTGGTGACGGGCGGCAACAACAGGACGTGCAGCGCAAAGAATCGGGCAAAGGTAACGACGCCTATACTGTCTTCTCCTCCCAGCAGTCGCGATACATAGGGACCCAGCAGCGGTGCCTTGCTGGCGATCTGCGTCGTGACCACGGTTCCCCAGTAGGCACGATTATCCCACGGCAGCAGATATCCGGTGAGTCCGTAGGCCAGCGTCAGAAGCAGCAAGACAACGCCCACGCCCCAGGTGGCCTCCCTCGGCTTTTTGTAAGCACCGTAGAGGAATACCTGGGCCATATGCAGCACGACGACCACGATCATCATGCTGGCACCCCAGTGATGAAGGCCGCGGATCAGAGCCCCGCCGGTGAGCTCGGTCACGATGTACTTCAAGCTGTTATAAGCGTCGCCGGGCGTGGGGGCGTAGTTGAAGGCCAGCAGCAAGCCCGTGAAAGCTTGGACCAGGAAAAGAAACACGGCCACGCTGCCGAAGACTTGGTGCCATCCGCTGGAGGCTGGAATCTCTTCGAACAGGAAGTTCTTGACGGCACTCTCCAGGCCCGTGCGATGCTCAATCCAGTCAACCAGGCGCCTCTGCAACATCTTCACGAGGCTGCCTCCTCGGAGGACCGTTGGACTGGGCCCAACAGAAGTGTGTCTCCCTCCATCTTGACCTCAAACCGATCCAAAGGTCTTTGAGCCGGACCGGTCAACACCTGGCCTTCGATGGAAAACGTGGACGCGTGGCATGGACAGAGAAACTCATCTTTCTTCGCGACCCAGTGGACGGCGCAGCCCAGGTGAGGACACTGCGGAGAAAAAGCGACGATCTCGTTCTCCGCCTTCTTCACGACCCAGGCAGTGCTCTTCTCGCTCGTTACCTTCCAGCCGTCCACGCGATTCTTCCGAAACACAATCTCGCTAGGGTGGCCGACGTTCAGCTCTCTCACCGTCCCCGCTTCAGTCCACTCTTGTTCCTTCCTCGGTCGTGGTGGCCACAACAGGTACACTGCTGCGGGAATCGCCAAAACCAACCCCATCAGCGCCCACATGACGTAGATACAAATCAGATAAAGCGTTCTCCGATTCATATTGAGCTTCCAAAGCGCAAAGTCCCTGTTCAGACGGCAATCAAGTTCATTCTTCGGACCTAACTGATATGAGAACTACATGGCAGCAATCCTGACTCACCAACAAATGATGTTGCGAGAGTGCGAATCGCGTGGAAGGAAAGATCGGAGACTCAGTCTTTCGACTACTCAAAATTAGCTCGATCTGAGGGACGTGGCATCAGGGCCGATTTTTCCACTTAGTCAGCTACCGGAATAAGTCATCTTTATGAGGGCGGATCAGTGATTGACCAGAACCGTCGTGTTCCTGAAAATCGAACCCTCGAATACAAGCCAATGGGACTCTCTGTGTCTTACCCATGACTAGTTCTGCGGCTGCGGCTAACTCATCGGCAACAGCGATTACGGAAGCCTCAAGCTTTCGACCAAAAGTATCTTCTCCACCTCGATAGTCTCGAATTGCCTCCAAACCGGCGACGCCGATTGCGAAATTGACTTGTCCTTCTCGCCACGGACGCCCAAAGGTATCAGTAATAACAACCGCGAGGTTTACAGCAAACTCTTTCACGAGGGAGTCTCTGAGCCGACGTGCGGACCCATCAGGGTTCTTGGGCAAGAGCAAGGCCATACCTTTAGGCACGTTCGAGCAATCGACTCCTGCATTCGCGCAGACAAATCCGTGTTGCGTTTCCGTAATTAGGATACCTTTCTCCATTCTGACCATACGATGAGTCTCTCTCAAAATAAGCTCGACTACTCGGGGATCTCTGTTGTGCAATTTCCCCCATTCTTCCGCCAAGGATGAAGGGATAATGGTTTCCAACCGCACCAGCCTACCTTCAGCCTTCGAAACGACTTTGTGTGTGATGACGAGAATGTCCTTGGGTCGAAGATTTAGGTTTTCCGACCGAATTGCAGTCGCGATCAATTGAGGCAGGTCATCACCCTCGGCAACTTCCGGCAAACCATGAATACCTGTGACACTCAGTTCAAGTCGAGGCATTGTCTGCCTTGTCAATGCATGCTAACCGTTCCATGGCATGCAGGTTTTGCATCACGTCTAGCGTAGTGGTCTTTGACTCAACCTCCATGAACTTGAGGACGTCTTGAGGCGTGTCGATGTCGAGAGAGATCCGATGATTTTCTAAGACTTTCACCTCTACGCCAGCAAGCTTTGCTTCGAGCCGGTGAAGATTTAGACTGCCGCTTCCGAAGCGAGAAGGAAATGCGTCGGGAGGTATTCGCAGCAAGGCGTTAGTTCCGGTACCATCCAAAGAAGGGACAAGCAACCCGCTAGATGAACTGAGTTGGAGCCCAAGGACCTGGTCGATATCTTCTGACTTCACCAAGGGAATATCCATAGGGAGCCGCAGAACAGCTGTCGCACCTTGGCGCTTGAGAAGGACGGATGCCATATCCACAGAACAGCTCTCCGAAATCTGTTCTGTTTCTTCAATCACCTCCCACCGCTGGTTCAATGCATATTGGATTACTGATCGATCTTGAGTTGTTACTACAATTCGATCAGCGAGGGTCGCACGCGCCAATGCGCGCGTCACATCCTCAATCATTGCCCAAACAATGTCTTTCCGTTCTGTAGGCGATAACTTGGAACTTAGGCGCTGCTTGGCATTGGAAGGATTCTTTATTGGGAGGAGAATTACCCTCATTTTGCTTGTAGTACGAACTGCGCGAGTCTTTCCTTGTCTGCAAGGGTATTCATTAGAGTATTGGTCAAGAGTACTCGAATATCCAACGCTTCGATTTCCTCTCGAAGATCGCCATCTTGCTCGTCTAAAACAAAGACATCAACAAAACCACGATAGAGCTTTGCCACACTCGTTGCTGTTAGAGGAAATCCCAAATCCTGAAGCATCTTTGCAGCTGGCCCCTTGACTGCGTGACCCTTGATGATTGGAGTTACGGCCACTACCAATCCTTGGCTTCTAACCAATGCGCTCTTGATTCCAGGCACTGACAATATGGGACCGATACTGATGAAGGGATTGCTCGGGCAAATGACGATGGTTTCAGCTTGTTCTATTGCCTCAATCACTCCAGGTGCAGGCGAGCACTGTTCGATGTTCTGATGCCTTATTTCATAGATCCTTGGACGCGCCTGCTCCCTTACCAAGTATTCCTGCAAATGAAGGACCCCTTGGTCAGTTGAAACAAAAGTCGGCGTGTAGGACTCGGTCATAGGGAGAAGTCGACAACCTAGTCCCAAGCTGCCAGCAATCTGCCGTGTCACCTCCGTCAAGGATCTTCCTTGCCGTAGCAAGGACGTGCGCCAAAGATGAGTTGCAAGATCCCGGTCACCTAGTTTGAACCACGCAGGACTGCCAAAGTCGACAAGGCAGTCCAGGCAACTGAAAGTGTCGGCGACCACTCCCCACCCTGTTTCTGTATTAACCTTTCCGGTCAGAGTGTATGTGATTGTGTCTAAGTCCGGACAGATGCGAAGCCCCAGTAGTTCGATGTCGTCACCTGTATTGCCAATGATGGTGATCTCGTCGACGGGCATCTCTCGAGCCAGACCCAAAAGTAACTTCGCACCCCCAATTCCTCCAGCTAGGGCGACAATCATAGTCTTGGTCGTCTTTTTCTCTGATTTAGAATCCGACGATGCTAAACCTACTGGACCTTGTCTTGTAATGCTGATTCAAGGTAATTGCCAGTACTGTCATCTGTTCAAGGGTTCCTGCCATCTTTAGAGGACCGGCGTCCAGCGGGCGTAAACCATGAATGTGAGACAATATCTCTATCACTTGTGCCTTCGCCTCGGGTGAATCGCCGCATACAAATTCGCAACAATCCAGCCTGGAACTAGTGTCCAGCAGCACATGAGCGGGAATGGTTTTAAAGCAGGCAACGATCTGGCACCGCTTTGGCAGAAACTGCGCCAGGAATTGGCTTCCAGACCCTTCAGCTAATTCAACCACTTCAGGCGTCCGCGATTTGAATAGAAGAGGGACCGTAGCATCGATCAGTATCGTGTTGTCCTGAATCGCGTCCTGGCACGAGTCCAGCAACTTGCTTGCATGTTCGAATGGAGCAGTTAAGAGCAACAGACGTGATAGCGACGCCACTTCAACGTTTTCTTTTCCCGAACATGTTCCGCCCGAGTCAGTCTGCTCGAGTCGCTGTTGAACAGTCTGCGCCTTTACTCGCGCGTTTTCGGCGCTGCGAGATCCGATGATCACGGAATAGCCAGCCAGGCCAAAACGCAAAGCCAGCCCGCTCCCCTCGGGTCCCGTGCCACCCAGGATTCCTATCGGTGCTGAATTCTCTATCAGCTTCCCCTGATTCATGAAAAGTCCTGGGTTTTGGTCACTGCTCTAGCCCAATGAGAAATCGAACGAGCGCGAAACTGTGATTCAAGTCGTTCCGATTAAGATTCTCTTTGATGTTCGAAAAACTGTAGCTGAGTTCTACTCACCCTGGGACAGGACGGGAGTAGCTTTTTTCTCTGAATCGAAATTCGGATGAATGAATCATCTGACTAAAAGAACCGAATCTCTCGGCCTCAGAGTCCGACAACCTATCCAGCGCTCCAGCCTTATTGCCATCGTCTTCCTTCGCTTCAAAACGCTGACGGACTTTGTACGAAGTTGACCGTTCGGCAGGGATTCGGCCCGCTTCGCGAATTGCACGTCGTAGTTCGGCGGGTCGCATCCATTGTCCGAACCGGGCACCGGCTGCTGTTGAAATGCTTTCGTTGATCAATGTCCCCCCCAGATCATTCGCTCCAGCCATCAGACACGCTTGAGCGAGTTGGATCCCATTCTTAACCCAGGAGGCCTGAATGTTTGGAATATCGTGGTTCAGAACCAGACGTGCTACCGCGTGGATCTTGAGAACTTCCGTTCCCGTGGCGCCGGGGCGGACTCCTTCGACTAGCTGGTGCTTATACATCGGTGCTTCAGTGTGCACAAAACTCAAGGGGACGAATTCCGTGAAACCACCGGTGCGCCGTTGCAGATCGCGAATCAGGAGCAGGTGACGAGCTTGATGATGCTCCGTCTCGACATGTCCATACATCATGGTCGAAGTGGTAGGGATTCCCAACTGGTGTGCCGTCGAGATAACTTCAACCCATTGACTTGTACTAATGCGCCCAGGTGAAATGATCGAACGAACGTCGTCGTCCAGAATCTCGGCGGACGTGCCTGGCAAGCTTCCCAACCCGGCATCCTTGAGTTCTTGGAGGTACTCCTTAATCGTCATTCCAGACTGTTTCGATCCATATAGGATCTCTTCGGGGGAAAAGGCATGAATACTAAGTTCCGGAGTCGCTTCCTTAATAGCGCGACAAAGATGTATATAGAAGTCGCCTTGTAAGTCAGGCGGCAGGCCCGCTTGTATACACACTTCTGTTGCTCCGAAACGAAATGCCTCCTTGGCACGCCCAACAATTGCCTCTATCGGCAAATAGTATCCTTCCTCACTTCGGTAAGAGCGACTAAACGCACAAAAGCCACAGTGTTTCACGCAGACGTTTGTGAAGTTTATGTTGCGGTTCACGACATAGGTAACAACAGCTCCCACGGTGTCCTGAAGTGAATAATTGGCCGCGCAAAGAACGGCCAAAAGATCACTGTCTTTGGCTGACAACAGCTCAACGACTTCCGTTTCACTCAGATCTTTTCCCAGGACAGCCTTGGCCAAGAGTTTTGCAATTCCCGGCCGGGCAGCCGCAAGAAAGCTGTCAATCATTCCGTACCTCCGCAACGCAACGGATGTACCCTTGCTTATCAGCTTTGGCAAGCAAGCGGTTTCTTAGGCTTTCGTTTAGATAGGAGCTTCGTGCCAGAATGTACTCGGGGTAAACTGGAAACCTTGATCGGAGCTCGTAGCCAGCCGAATCCGTCTCCTTCTTGAGTCTTTCGATTTCGGGCCATGGGGCTTCAGGATTCACATGGTCAATTGTTGTGGGCGAAATACCTCCCAAGTCATTGATTCCCGCATTCAGATAGCAGCGTAGTGAGTCGTGCAGGTCGACCGGGGTCAAGTTAGGCGGAACCTGGATATTCATCTTTTCGCCGAGAACGACCCTAGCGTAGGCTGCAGTCTGACTAATTTCCTGCACGGTAGGTTCAGGAGCTTTTCCCATTGTGGTTTGCGGCTTCCTTCGAAAATTCTGAATGATGACTTCCTGAATGTGACCGTGCTCTTGGCTCAAGCGTTTGATCGCTTCCAAGGCCTCAATCCGTTCGTTGACAGTCTCGCCGATTCCGATCAATAGACCCGTCGTCAACACAATTCTGAGTTCACCAGCCACGCGTAACATCTCGATTCGGACCTTAGGATCCTTGCTGGATGCATGTTCATGAGGACCGCCAGCGTCGCACAAACGAGGACTAACACTCTCCAACATCAGTCCCATTGAAGCGTTGACTTCCTTAAGGGATTCCATCTCGGCACGGGTCAATATACCTGCGTTACTGTGAGGATAGAGTGAAGTTTCCTGTAGGACCAAGGAACACATTTTGTGCAGGTATTCAACGGTGCTGTCGTACCCACGGTCTCGCAACCACTTTCTGGCTTCGGAGTAACGATGTTCCGGCCGGTCACCCAATACAAACAGCGCTTCATGACAACCTTGTCTTTCTCCTCTGCGAGCAACGGCAAGCACCTCGTCGGGGGTCATATAGATCTGTTCTGCTCGCTGCGGGGTTTGACGAAAGGTGCAGTACCCGCAGAAATCCCGACAAAGGCGAGTCAGTGGCAGGAAAACCTTCGGAGAGAAACTTACGACGTGACCTTTGCCACGGTCGCGAATCTCAGAGGCAATCTTGTATAGGTGGTCGGCGTCCCCCAGTGTAGTCCTGTCACTAGTTTGGATTCCAGAAGATGCCAGTAAATCCATGGATGCTGGCTCCAGGATGTTCTTTCCTGTGGTTTACCTCTACTCTTATTGTGGCTGCGGCAGGGTAGCGGGGAACACACCGAAAATCAGCGGCTAAGCAATAATCGCTTCAATCGGGTGACCGAAATCTATTTCCAATCGTTTTCTCCCAGGGACCTCAAGCCTGTGTGGATCTAGTCCCATCTGCTTTAAGACTGTGGCGTGGATGTCAGTCACATAGTGCCGGTGTTCCACAGCATGAAATCCAAGCTCGTCAGTGGCACCGTGGGCAATACCACCCTTGAGACCGCCACCAGCCATACAGACTGAGAATCCATATGGATGATGGTCCCGTCCATTCGCACCTTGGGCTCCTGGCGTCCGTCCAAATTCGGTGCCCAAGACCACCAAGGTTTCCTCCAGTAGCCCGCGCTGTTTTAGATCCCTCAGCAACCCTGCTATCGGCTTGTCAACTTGCGCACACAAATCAGTATGCCCTTTCTTTAGGTTGCTATGAGCATCCCAGCTTCCTGCTCCATTGTTTTGGCCATGAAACACTTGAATGAATCGTACTCCCTTTTCCACCAGACGACGAGCCGTCAAACACACCTTGCCGAAAGGTTCAGTGACCTTCTGGTCAAGTCCATACATCTCTTGGATGGATTCGTTCTCTTGATCAAGGCGGAAGATCTCCGGAACCGCTGTCTGCATGCGGAACGCGAGTTCGTATGATTTGATACGAGCCTCCGTCGTGGAATCATTGGGATATTCTACCCCCGCCAACTTATTGAAGTCATTGAGCAGCGTAAACTCCTGTTCCTGTTCTTCCTTGTAGATATCCACTCCAGGAGAAGCAAATGGCAAAGGACTCTCTGGGTTAGCATCAAGCCGAACCCCACCATGCCTGGGTCCGAGATAGCTGGCTCCATGCGCTCCTACTCCTCCACAACAACTGGCAATCGGCTCGCCAAGCACAACGAACTGAGGTAAGTTGTCATTGAGCGACCCGAGACCATAGTGTACCCACGAGCCGATACTGGGAAAGTGTCCTTCTAGGACGTGGCGCCCCGTATGAAACTGAAGTTGTGCGCCGTGATTGTTGTCGGTAGTCCACATTGATCGAACAATAGCCAGATCATCGACACATTCCCCGACGTTGGGCCACCAATCACTCACCTCGATGCCACTCTTGCCCCATTTCCTGTATCCGACCTGCATCGGATAGATCTCGGGGTGAACTTTGTGTAAGCCGACTACCATCTCACGGAGGTTCTTCTTAATGTTTGGATTGTCCAACGTCCCGCGGTAAGGCGTCTCGCTGATCTTTTTGCCTGCATACTTGTTGAGGGCCGGCTTAGGATCGAAGGTATCCATATGACTCACACCACCGATCATGAAAAACCAGATGACGCTCTTTGCCTTTGGCGCAAAGTGTGGCTTGCCGTCCGGAGGAGTCCAGATCGCAGGGGGAGCTGCCCTGACGATTCCATGTCGTTCGAACATCGCCCCCAGCACGAGTCCTGTGAACCCCATGCCGCAATCGGCCAAGAACATCCTGCGGTTTACGTTGCCACAACACCCTGTTCGTTCACTTGGTCTCATGTTCCTTCTCCTTATCGAATCGTCACAAATTCGTTGTGATTAAACAATACATGAACGAGGTTCTCACGCGCCCTTAAGTGCGGCTCAACAGCAGGTTGAACTTCGTTTGGCGAACCTGCGTGGAATTTTGTCAGTTTCTCCGAATTCCGGAGCATATCCCCTTGTTGGCGAAGAAATGTTTCTCCTCTTACTCGTTCCGGGACCGAAGGGGGACGGCCTAACACGGTTTTGAAAGCCGCTCCTACGAAGGACCGCGGGTCACTTCCAGCCTTCTCGGAAAGGCGACGCGCGACTAGCCGAGCTTGGCTCAAGGTCAACCGACTATTGGCCATCGCCAATGCCTGCTGCGGAGTAACACTTTCATTACGCTCATAACAATCATCTGGATTAGCAGAATCGAACAATTTCAGGAACTCCATTTGCAACTCTGGATTATGACGAAAATAGATGCTGCGTCTGGGAGAGGTAAGGCCCTGACTCTCGTCGAGGTCTGGACCCCCCATCATAGTGTCTAGTTTTCCTCCCACAAAAAGAACGCTGTCCCTTACGATCTCGGCTTCCATTCGACGAGCGTTCATTCGCCACAGATATTGGTTGTCTGGATCGATTGTGAGATTCCGGCCGACCGGTTCATCCGCGGAAGACTGCATTCGATACGTGTTACTAGTGACAACTAGGCGATGAACTGTCTTCATACTCCAGTCTTTCTCGATGAGTTCAATCGCCAACCAGTCAAGGAGTTCAGGATGTGTGGGTGGTTTGCCATTCAGACCAAAGTCAAACACAGTAGGAACCAGCGGTCTTCCGAAGTGGCGCAGCCAAATGTGGTTTATGGCGACTCTTGCGGTCAAAGGGTTCTGCTTGCTTGCAATCCAGCGAGCCAAAGCCAAACGGCGTCCGGTGCTTGAACGGGGATAGACTTTGCCGAGAGGGGTATAGCCTTCGATCGGTTGGGACAAGGCAGCAAGCGCCGCTTCGACTTGCTTACGGGCTTCCCCAGCCTTCTTTTCCTTTTCCTCAGACGTCTTCTGGTCAGCCGCTTTCTTGTCAGCGGCTGCTTTCTGATCAGCCAAAGGCAGACTCATGGCATCGGCTAATTGTTGCTGCGCACGCAATAGGTTCTCTTCTGCCTTTAGCAAGCCCGCTTGGCGCTCAGCTTTGCGAGCTGCCAGAGTCAAGGTCTCCTCGTTCGCGTTTGGAGGCGCATCGTACTTGGCGACCTCCGCTTCAATCCTTGCTTGTATGGCTGGTAAGGCCGCGCGTGCTGCAGCTAGTCGCTTTTCAGCAAGTATGACTTCAGCCGTCACCTTACTTATTTTCTGTTCTTTCACATCGGGGCTTACTGGCTTTGTGGAGTCGGCCGCTGGATCTGAACCGTCAGCGATGCTGGTTTCCGTGACTTTCTTTTCGATGCCTACGCCAGCCATCTGCTGCTGCGCTTCCCTGACGCGCTTTTGAGCTTCCGCTAACTCAGCTTCGGCTTTGTCGATTTCCGTCTTAACCTGACTAACGAGGTCAGAACGGACGAAGTGCCGGAAGTCAGGGTAAAACGTGTCTAAGGTCAATGCCACCGGCTGAATGTCAATTCCCTTGCCCGACAAGATCTCTGGAACACCCGGTGAGAGCGAGTGTTCTGTGTCCGGGTTTTGTGGATCACCTCGTTTGAGACGATATGTGGAAGCGCCAACCTCCGCATCAAAAACTCTAGGTAGACCGTCTTTAGACAAGTCAGGTTGCCCGGGCACGCGATCGGTGCGAACATCATAGGGCTCGAAGAAGGCTCGAAATCGATAGTATTCTTCCTGCGTTATGGGATCGTATTTGTGATCGTGGCAGCGAGCACACTTGATAGTAATTCCCAGGAAGCCCATGGCCGTATGATCGACAGCGTCCTGCATCCATTTGTGACGGTCATACTTGTCATAGTTGCGTGCCACGAAACCTGTCGCTCGCACGACCTTAGGATCCGTTGGGGAAAGTTCATCCCCAGCCAGCATTTCGACGATCATCTGATCGTATCCTTTGTCCTTGTTGAGCGATTCAATGATCCAGTCCCGCCAGTGCCAGATAAATCGCTGGCTAAAGCGTACTTCGCTACCGAACCCGTACCAATCACTGTAGCGCCAGACGTCCATCCAATGGCGTCCCCAGCGTTCTCCGTATTGGGGACTCGCCAGCAAACTATCGACAACCCTTTCGTAGGCGTCCTTGGAGCGATCCGCCAGGAAGGCATCTAACTGTTCGGTGCTAGGAGGGAGGCCAATCAAATCCAGATAGACGCGTCGCAGCAGTATGTTCTTCTCTGCCGGAGAGAGAGGTTTGAGTCCCCGCTTCTCGTGATCAGCAGAAATAAAAGCATCGATAGGGTTCCGAACCCAAGCGACATTCCGAACTTTTGGGACAGCGCTGCGTTTCGGTGACTGATAAGCCCAATGCTTGATCTCGTCTGGAGAACTTGCCTCAATCGAAGGGGATAGGGCTAAAGCTCGATCATAAGGCGCTCCAGCATTGATCCACTCGGCGAGTCTGGCAATCTGATCCTCGGGAAGCTTGTTGCCCTTATAAGGCATTCCAGGCTCGTTTTCGTGGCTGACCTTCTTGTACAGCAAGCTTGCCTTGGCATTGCCAAGAACGACTGCTGATCCGCTATCTCCACCTCGAAGCAACGCATCCCGAGTAGAAAGATCCAAGCCATTTTTCTTCCACTTACCGCCGTGACACATAAGACATTGCTTTTCAAGCACGAGGTGGGCTTGCTCAACAGCGGACTTGCCCCCGGTAGTGTCGCCACTAGTTTGGACAACAACCCGGCGTGGGACACCTGTCGATGAGACCTCTTTGTCGTTTGTACTTGTTGTACCTAGTGAAGGCTCATCGAATGGTGCCCCCGCTCTGATCCAATCGGCGATTCGGGCGATCACGTCATCCGGAAGCTTTTTGCCTTTGAAAGGCATTCTCGGTTCCTCTTCCTGGGCCACAAGTCTGTAGAGCAGACTTGATTTTGGATCGCCAGGAACTATTGCAGGCCCACGGTCTCCGCCACGTAACAAGAGCGCCCGGGTCGAAAGGTCTAGGCCTCCCTGCTTTAGCTCGCTGTTGTGGCACGTTTGACACTGGGTCTCGAACACGCTCCTGATGTGCTCTTTAAACAAGCCGACCCCAAATCCTGTTTCAACGGCTATTGCTTGCGCCAAAGCCTCCATCGGAAAGCACACAGTCAGTGCCAGCATGCAAATTTTCCAAACACCTATTCGAGTGCGGGACATTACTTCCTCCTTCACTGACGGTCAGCCAAATCCTCATTACATTAAGTTGAGCTCGCCGAGAACTTGTTCATCTTAGGCAAAATCTTGGTTGAGAATTCAAAGCAAACGGTGGTCTCAATTCTCTTTACTTGTCATAGTTGAGACCTAGTAAAGCTCCTGTGCTGACTCTCGTGTCAGCAAACACACGCTTCTGATCGAGATACTGCTTTGCAGCGATGGAAGAAACAGTAGTAAAGAACAAGGCTGCCACCACTAAAGCACTTCGCATCGTCCAGCTTGGGCGTATTTCGACCGGGAGAAAGAGACAGTTGACGATAAGGAGATGAACTGCTGAGAAACCGAGCGCGAAGTTGAACAGCATGCCGGTAACTTTCACCATCTCCAACGGGTCTGGCATAAGAATTAGAACCGCAAAACCAAACCCGCCCGTGGCTCCCAACAAACTATAGTAAATATACTTGACTTGGTTCCCTCGGAACTTGCGAACGGCGGGAACAGCTGTCCAAATGATGTCTGTCCACCGACGAACGAATCCGTCCAATCCGGTCATTAGGCTTGGCGCCAGGACTAAGAATCCGCACAACAATGTGAGCCACCAGAACAAGCCATTGCCGGTACGGTCAGATATTAGCTTAGCTGTAACAGCTGCTAGTTCGTCGCTGGTGACATTGCGACCCAAATCGCCAATAAACTCAAGGGAGACCAAAGCTGGGATGGCAACTCCGAGAAGACAACCAGTCACCCAGATAACCCACTGATCATGCCTAATGACACGGAGCCAACCCTGCCAACGCTTTAGACTTTCATTATTTGGTCGAAACACTTTTCCTCGATGGGATAGAGAAACAGTAGAACCACCGACCGCGCTTGGAATAGCGCCAACCAATCTGCCCATTCCCCACCCCTTATCACGACAGTAGGCAGAAAACATGGTGTTGGAGAGTCCGCCAGCTCCTGCAATTGCAGCGAAGGTGGCCAACAAAGCGAAGTCAGTGGGTTGGTCGAAGGGTTTGGAAAAACTCTGAAAGAAGACTTGGCCGTCTCGAATTTCTGGCGAGCCGATGAAGCCGCTGAATACCTTGTACCAAGTACTCGGCGAAACCAACCAGAGACCGAGAAAGGTCAGATATCCAAGTACTAACACGACCTTCACCGCCATAACTTTCTCTAAGGTGTTGTAGATTTTCCCACCGAAAACCAGAGGGATGAACGCTGCCAGAAAAATGCCATACGATACCCAATGCTTGATGACGAGTTCAGATTGCCGAGTAACCTCTGGTATCAGATCTCCCGTCAGGGTCTCGTGGGCACCAGGGATATGACCGAGGAAAGCGGCAGTCAAAGGTACGGCAGCGTTGGCGGCAAGGTAAGGCCATACAGCCCCAAAGTCCAATATCAGGTACGCCACAGTCCAATATGCTGGTCCTGGCCACGTGCGAAAGGACCCGAGCAAAATAGGTTCGCCGCAATACAGCGTATAGCGCATTGCTTCCAAGTTGTAGCAGGCCTGCAGAACGATGCTTAGCCCTGCAATCCACATGAACGTTGCGCCGTACTGAGCAGTTATAGCAGGACCGAGCAACCACTCTCCGCCGCCAATTGAGGCACCAGCCATCAGCAAACCTGGTCCTAGCAGTTGGCGAGGCCTCCAGCTAATCGCGGGTGGCTCTGGCAATTCCGCAACGTCCCAAGGTGGCATGCAGCCGGCCCGAACTTGCTGGTCAGCGCCAGCGGTCTCTGTCACAAGCTGCACTTGGTTCCAACCTCCATGGCCACTTCACGACAATAAGAAAGTAAACCTCAGATTTGCGACGCCGCAAATGCAGCCCCAGTTTCCACTGCCAATCGGATATCACAAGCTTCTGGCATGATTAGTGGAATCGTTATCCCAGCACGCCTATAGAGTTTCAGCTTTGACACACACTCGTCTGGAGTGCCAAAGACACCGAAACAATCCAACATCTCTCTTGTGACAAGCTTCCCCGCTTCTTCCTTCCGACCTTCCTGCCAAAGACCTCGAATACGCTCCACGAGAGCTGGATCAAAACCAAGTTCATCAATCTCGCTGGGTTTGAGACTGACAATCCTCAGACCAGCGACAAACGAATATAAGGTTGAATCCGGCCTACCATTCTCCGATGGTGAAAACAAAATCAATCCGGCAACTTCGAGTGATTCCAGCACTCTTCCTGCTGAATCTGCCGCGCTCAAGAAACTGTCGACCCATGTTCGAATTCCGTGGAGTGGAACAGAATGTTCAACAATTAGTCCATCTGCCAAGGCCCCGGCCATCTCTATCATTTTCGGACCTTTGGCTCCTACATAGATTGGGATTCGATCGCGCTCAATCTTGAATCCGCCCCAAGGCCAATTGAAAGCTCTCGGCAGACTTACTCGGCAGCCATACCAGTAGATGTCTTGACCATTTATTTGGAGATCCTCCCCTGCCCATACACTGCGAAGCAGGCGGATCGTGTCGCGCATCAGTGTCAAGGACTTCACGTCCTTAGCAACCTTACCAACCAGAGGTAGCCATGTCAGCCCGGCACCCAAGCCCAGTATGATTCGACCGCGAGAAACTTGATCCAGGGTAGCGAAGGTGTTCGCAATGAGCGCGGGGTAACGAGTGTTGGGATTTATCAACGCAGTTCCAAGCTTCAATCGTTCCGTGACTTGTGCGTAGCTCGCCAGCATGGTGATCGCATCGGGGCCGTATACATCTTCCGCGTGCCAAGCACTGTGGAATCCAGCTACCTCAGCCATCTTCACTGCACTAACCATGTCGCGAGTCTGATATGGAGGGCCATTGAAAACCAAGCCAATGGGAATCATCGTCTTTGGAATCTCCAAGTTGGATCGTTGACCCAGTTATCGCATCAGCGAATAGTAGGCACTAAGACGGTCTAAGTCAATATTTATTTATAATCGATAATTTAGTTGACGACTGGAGCGCGTTAGCTCTAGAATGCGATGCGTTATCCAAATCCTTTAGCGAAAGAGAGGAAACCCCATTGGCGCAATCTATTGTAAGTCCTGCAACTCTTCCAAGTTTAAGAGTCAGGCGTCCCACCTACCCTGAGTTCTCGCTTGAGGAGTATTCGCAAAGGAACGCTTCGTGCCAAGCCATTCTTAGGGAAAAAGGGATAGATGCCCTCTTTGTCACTATGTATGAGAATGTAGAGTGGCTGAGCGGATTCGGCTCCGAGTCCTGGAAAGTCTACGACAAAGAGTGGTGGGTCGTCGTACCGGCGCACGGGCAGCCCGCACTAACCGTAGACGCCATTCACGAAGGTAATGTTGAAGGAACATGCGTGTATCAGGATGTTCGCATATGGGGAATTCAAGGAAAGACCGTCGTAGATCGATTAGTCGAAATCTTCCAAGACTTGGAACTTGAGGACAAATGCGTTGCGATAGAGTACGGTCACGGCACGCGCTTATTCATGCCGGCATGCGACTGGGACGAGATCAAGCGGCGCCTGCCTCACGTGCGTTGGGTTGATGGCGCCGAGGTGTTAGGGGAGATGCGCATGATCAAGTCGTCGGAAGAAATTGCACGGATAAGGGAGGCGAATCGAATTACCTGCCACGGGATTCAGGCGGCGTTCAACGGCTTTCATTATGGAATGTCGGAACGAGACCTCGTCGGCCTTCTGATGCAGCACATGCTGGAACAGGGTGCGGACGCTACGGTGCCTGGTACAGGGTGCTATCTAGCATTGAGTGCGGGCCGTATCAACCAGATCACACCAAGGACAGTTGCGGCGCGCAAGATTGCCAAAGGTGACTTAGTTCATGTGGATGGAGGATGCACGTATCGCGGATATTACAGCGACGTTTATCGCGTTGGCATAGTGGATGCCGAACCCCACCCTTTCATCGAACGTTGCGCAGCAACGGTGTCTGAGGCGCTCGATACTGTCATCGACAGCATCAGACCTGGTGTGCGCTCTTGCGAACTAGTCGCCATCGCCGAACGGATCATCGAGAAGAATCGAATGACCAAATATATACGTACGATGACCGATGCGCTCACTGCCGAGTCGAATTCGCATTCTCGCCTCGGGCATATTGGCCACGGCATTGGTTTCGGAATTCATGAGTATCCGTTCATCTCACACGATGTCCAGATGGCATGGCGCGAGAACATGGTGGCTGCAGTCGAAATCATGCTCGGCGATCCCAAGATAGGTTGGGTAGAGTTCGAGGACAACATCGTGGTCACAAAGGATGGCTGCGAACGCATCACCCCGTTGGCCAAGGGGCTTTGGCGGATCAAGGATGGCAATGGGAGACACCGGCCATGATGGCGAAATCGAGTTCCAATGGAGAGCTTCAATTGCTACGAAACCCAAGATGAACCGAAAGATTGTTGACTGTGCTCAACTGCCAGCTCTCAATTCTACTTACAGTCAGGCCATACACGCCAACGGCTTTGTTTTCATCTCTGGTCAGATCGGGATTGATCCGTCTACAGGCAAGCTAATCAGCGACGACATCGGCGAACAAACCCGACAGACTCTAGATAATATCTCTACAATTCTGAAAGCCGCTGGAACCTCTCTTTCCAGAATTGTGTCTGTCAGCCTCTATTTGACGGAATTCGATCAGCTAAGCCGCGTGAATGCAGTCTACACTGACTATTTCGGCAAAGAGGGGCCTACTAAGTTTTCGTGCGGGGTATCTCAACTCTACACGGGGGCAAAAATTGAAATAGTAGTGAATGAATATCACGCTTGCTCCGGCTCTGCGGTCAAGTGCTTGTAAGTAATCGTGGTGGTGTTGAGACAGGCCTTGGTGAGTCGCTCAAACAAGTTGGTTTCCATGGTTCGCCGGTTCAGCC
>Ga0187893_10006272_pt1 | contig 20478 bp, 13 predicted proteins | sample MA1701074metaG_FD_139574 | JGI IMG/M metagenome (GOLD analysis project Ga0187893, IMG submission 139574) | White microbial mat communities from a basaltic lava cave in the Kipuka Kanohina Cave System on the Island of Hawaii, USA - MA170107-4 metaG ...
GGCCCGGCACGGTGGCGACTTGTTCGAGGTCCACGTAGAACGCGCGGCCTTGCGGATTGGGATAGTCTTTCTGAAGCCGCAATTGCACTTCAATCTGCTGCACTTCATCGGGCCGCAGCGGGATGTTACCCAGGAATGCTCCGGCCCCGAAGAGTTGCAGGGTCGTGCCGCCGACGCGCTCGAAACCCTGGCCGACCGCGCCGCCTTGTTGCCAGCGATTGAAGAGCTCCGGCTTCAGGTCGAGCAGCACGGCCCCGAAGCGGGTGATATCCTCGTGGCCGGGGGGAAGCCGCAATTCGAGGCGCGTCAACACGATCTCGCGCAGGTCGAGGTTGCGCAGCCAGATGGGGGCGAGCATCAACGGGCCGGCCCACAGGTCCTGCACCGTCACGTTCTTCCAGACAATGTTGTTGTTATTGCGGACGTTCGTGCCAACACCCGCGCCTTCGAGGAAAGTCATACCGAAAGGCGAAGTCGTGCTCGTTTCAATGCGCGCCAGCAGACAGACGTGTCCCTGGTCCGCGCCGAAGCAGGAGAAGTCCGCCGGGTTCGGCGGATACCACGGAATCTCGATGACCACGGTCTCCCCCGCTTGCAGCACAGGAATCGTGAGCGGCGCGGTGTCGTAAATCGGCGGGAAGACCACTGAGGGGTCGTCCGCGCGCTTGAGTGTGATGTAGCCGTCGGCCGCGGTCCACGGGCTGATGTTGTTTACGGGATTCGGGCCGGAGGCGACGCTGCCGTTGTAACGTAGTCCGTTCCACGGCGCCATCGGTTCGGTCATGGTCGCCGCGGTGCCGGTATAGACGGCGGCAGGGTCCAGACGGTTGGTGTTCTTGCGTTGCCACATCGCGCCCAGGCGGTCGGCGTTGCCGTGCAGGAGGAAAAAGAACGGATCGCGCGTCGAAGTGCCGGGCGAGGTGAGCGTGCCGCCGTCGCCGCCGACGTACACGTGCGAACGGTTGTGCGGCCTTTCGTTGGTTGAACTGTGCAACGGAAAGGTGGCTGGTGACGTGACCATGGCGTCAGTCGTCGCCGTTGGAGTGGGTACTGGCGGAGGACCCGAGTAAGTGCCGGTGAAGCGGCTGACCGTCGGCGGCGCCAGCACATTGAATGGCGCGCCGATGGTGCCGCTGAAACTCCCCATCGCACCCGTGATGCGCGCCGACAACCGCGGGTCCGTCGTCCAGTCCCAATAAAAAAGCGTCACCCGCGGGTAGGCTTCGCGTAGCAGAACCTCGTAACGGTTGAGAAATTCGCGGTGCCAGGGCAGGAACCCGTCGGTCTGGTGCGCGGCGAAGGAGGGCTGGGTAAAACTGACGACGTGGCTATGCACGGCCTGCTGCTTGTGCCAGTAGGAAACGGCGTCGGGGAATTGAAAGGCGGGCGTCGTGCCGATGGCAATGATGGCGTCCCGATACTCGTTCACTTCCGAGATTGGCACCGTGGTGTCCGCGAGGTTCCGGCGCGGCTTGGTGATCTCAATGCCATAAAGCTTCGTCGGACCGCAATTCGCCGCCAGATAATCCACCCATTGGCTCGGCCAGCTCAAGCCCGTGGACGCCTTGGCCCAATAGACGCGCAACCGCTCCGTGCCCGTCGAAGCCGTCGAGCCGCGATTTCGCACGCGGACGTAGAGATAATTCGGTTTGCTGTATTTCGGATCGCGATACTCGGGGTTCTGGTGCAACGGGCTGACTGCGGTGAGCCATGCAGGATCGGCCACGTAGGGATAAGGCTGGTAGCCACTGAGAGGATTCTGGCGCACCCAGATGTCTTCGGTGACGTACATCGGACCGGGATCGGGATTCGGCTCCATGCCGATGTCGACGGGAGTGTCCTTCATGTAGAGGTCCGGCGCGGCAGTCACATTCGCGAACGCAAGCGCCGCGCACAACAGCAACAGGAGATGCCTGAAAATGCATCGGGAGGAAATCAGGAGAAAACCCTGAGGAAGTGATTTTGTGATTCTCATAACATCAGAACATTCCTTGCGCCCGTCCGCATTAGCTGCCTCTTCCTCAGGCAAGTCAAGCCTTCACCGTTGGCGAATTCGAATTGGCCCGATGTAATCCGTGGCAACAACCACGTGATCGTACCAGACCTTGATGCGGTGGCCTTCAGGCTTCTCTGTATAGATGTAAAGCCAGACGTAGTTCACGTTCAGTTCCGAAACCGTCCGCCAGCGGAAACCTTCAAACGGCGCGCCGCCTTCGGGGACAGTGAACCGTTCAGGGCCTCCCCTTCCCTTGTCCCAACGAATCCCCTGCCCTCCTTTGCCCGGTGTGAATTTGTCGTAGGTCCACAGGCCCTTGGGAAATCCCTTGCCGAGGTGGCTGACGAGTTTGCCGTCGATCCACAACGCCTGTTCACCGTCGATGTCGCCTGGCTTGTTCATCTGCACCATCTGCTCGACGCAAATCCACTGACCTCTTGCGACCTTGAGATTCGGATCGCGAATGAAGCTGTTGCCCCAGGTCTGACCGCGCGGCGGACTGCCCCGCATCTCGCACCAATAGGCGTAGTAGTCCCACACCCAGCTTTTGCCGAACGGCTCGATACCCACCCAGAATGACTTCGCGCCGTCCGTTGGTTGGCCGGCTTTCACCGAAGGCCAGGACGTCGCCGGATTGCTGCCGCCGAGGCAGGGGCCGAAGTGATGAATCTCGCCGCAGTCAGGATCGAACTTCACGTAGTAACGGGCGAACACGCGATCGTAACCCCAGCCACCGTCCTTGTTTTTCAGCCGCCGGTAAAGCTGCGCGCCCGGGCCTTTCTGTCGTTCCATGATGAGCGAGTGCTTGCCCCTGCTGCCGGCCGGCGCATGGTCCGAGAAGGATTGCCCGGCGCGATCCCCCACTGTCTCCCAGCGTTTCCACAACGAATCGAGCGAGTCCTCTTCGAAGTCCTCGACGAACACCACGCGCGGATCGCGCTCGATGCCCGCGTCGGCCGGATACTTTGAAGCTATGCCCTCCGAGGGGAATGGCTGGGCGGCTGTCGATGCAGCCAGAGTTATCACGGTAGCGGCGCAAATAGAAAACTTCGGCAAGGTCATGGACAGCTTTTATCCCCCAAAGCTGCTTCACTCAACAGATCAATCACCGAATCAGCAATGAGGCGGTGGTTTTCGCGCTGCGAAACCAGCGCCGCGTGCAGCGGCGCAGGACACGGCCACGAATGAGGACGATGGCATTTGTTCCTCCCGCCCGCTGAAGCGCAGGCGGAGTTTTCGCAGCGCGAAAACTTCCACCTTGTTGAGGCAAAGGTTCAGCGACGCCGCCCGTCTCGTTCTTTTCCTTGCAGCCCCGTCCAAAGCTGCCAAATCTCCTGCCATGAATCCTCGCATTTGCCGACAGGTCGGGGGGTGCACCAGTGCTCTGGCGCTATGGCTCTTCGTTTCGCCAGCAGCCGTCGCCGCCGGCTCGTCCGTCAACTGGCCGCAGTTCCGTGGTCCTGATTCAATGGGGGTCGCTGATAACCCCAATCTCCCCGACCGCTGGAGCACCAACGAAAACGTCGCGTGGAAGATTGAAGTGCCCGGCCGCGGTTGGTCCTCGCCCATCGTCTGGAATGACCGTGTGTTTCTCACGACCGTCGTCAGCGAAGGAGCAGTGGAACCGGCGAAGAAAGGCCTCTACTTCGGTGGCGAGCGCAAAGACATTCCGCAGGCCGCGCACCGTTGGCTCGTTCTCGGTTACGATCTCAAGTCCGGCCGCGAGTTGTGGCGCCGGGAAGCGCACCGCGGCACGCCGCGAAACCAGCTTCATGTCAAGAACACCTACGCTTCCGAGACGCCCGCGACCGATGGCGAGCGCGTCTATGCGTATTTCGGAAACGTCGGCCTCTTCTGCTACGACCTCGAAGGCAAGCTGCTTTGGCAGACCAACTGGCCTCCGGTGAAAACGCGCAACGGCTGGGGCTCTGCCGGATCACCCGTTGTCCAGGACGGCCGCGTGTTCATCGTGAACGACAACGACAACCAATCCTTCGCACTGGCGCTGGACGCGAAGACCGGACGCCAGCTCTGGCGCGTCGAACGGGATGAGAAAAGCAACTGGGCCACGCCCTACATCTGGCAGAACGAAAAGCGCACCGAACTCGTCACTTGCGGCACCAAACGCGTCCGCTCCTACGGTCTCGACGGCAAACTACTCTGGGAGTTCGGCGGCATGTCTTCGATTGTTATTCCCACGCCCTTCTCGAAATTTGGTCTGCTCTATGTCTGCTCAGGCTATGTCGGCGACAAGACGCGTCCTGTCTTCGCCATCAAGCCCGGCGCCTCCGGCGACATCAGCCTGAAGCCCGGCGAAACGAACAACCAGTTCATCGCGTGGTATCAGCCCACCGCAGCGCCCTACAACCCATCGCCGCTGCTCTTCGGCGACTACTTCTATGTGCTGTTCGACTTCGGCTTCTTGAGTTGCCACGACGCGCGCACGGGCCGGCAGGTCTATGAAAAGCAGCGCATTCGCACCGAGACAACTTCCTTCACTGCCTCGCCTTGGGCTGCGAACGGGAAGCTTTTCGCGCTGAGCGAGGACGGCGACACGTTCGTCTTCCAGGCTGGCCCAGACTACAAGCTGCTCCACAAGAACTCCCTCGACGAAATGTGCATGGCCACTCCGGCGCTTGCCGGGGATCGTCTGCTCATCCGCACGCTTTCGAAGCTGTATTCTTTCCGCAAGGCACCGTAAGCAGGCGGGGCCATAATTGTTGCTGTGCGACTGACTGATTTCTGCTAACGTTTCGCGCGTTATGAAACACACTTTCAAAACTGTGGGCGCGCTCTGCATGTTGGCCCTGATTGGAAACGTGTCGCCTGCCTCGGGGCAGGCCCCGGCGGCGCCAGCATTGTCTTCTACCGCCAGTGCCGACGGGCCGCGAATCAAGTTCTCCGAAACCGTCTTTGACTTTGGCCGAATCAAATCCTCGGAGCCGGTCCGTCACGAATATATCGTCACCAACACGGGCAACGCTGTCCTCGAAATCATCACTGTGCAGCCCGGCTGCCCCGGATGCACCACGGCCTTTCCGTGGGACCGCCGGATCCAACCGGGACAGACCGGCAAGATCCCGATTCAACTCAACCCGTTCGGCTTCACCGGCCCGATCTCCAAGTCGGTCACTGTCACGTGCAACGACCCCACGCAGCCTGCCCACACGTTGATGTTCAAGGCGACGGTCTGGCAGCCCATCGACGTGCAACCCACCTATGTTTACTTCATGCCGGCGGAGGGCGAAGAAACCAACGACACGAAAGTCGTGCGCATCGTCAGTAATCTCGACGAACCGTTGACTCTTAAAACGCCGCAGTGTGACAATCCAGCCTTCAAACTCGAGTTGAAGACACTGACGGAAGGTAAAGAGTTTGCGTTACACGTCACTCACTCCGGGCCGGCTACCAATCCGGGCCCGCAAGGATTGATCACCATTGGCACCTCATCCACCAATGTTCCCATGGTCAAGGTCACCACCCGCGTCATGCCCCAGCCGGCGCTGACGATCTCGCCGCTGCAAATCATGCTGCCCACGAGCACGTTGGCCGCCGGGCACCGGCACACCCAGATGATTCGCAACAACAGCAGCGCACCGATGAAAGTGACCGAAGCCGCCGTCAACGTGCCCACTGGAGTAAACGCGACCGAACCGGGCGTCGGTGTGGAAGGCGTCATCGTACAGATCAACGAGTCCCAGCCGGGCAAGCTGTTCATGCTGATGGTGAACTTCCCGACCAATTTTCAGGTGCGCGCCGGTCAACCCCTCGAACTGACGGTTAAGACCACTCATCCAAAGCGCCCTATCATTCGAGTGCCCATTACCCAGTCCTTCGCAACGGTCCCACCGGGACTCCGCCCAGGGCAACCCGGGCTGCGTCCCGCAGTGACGCTCCCGCCCGCTGCGAAGTAGCGTCGCGTTGCGCGTGCCGGATTTCGTTGTCCCATGCGAAACGCCAGGGCAATTCTCCTCGAGGCGCTCTGCGTGGCCGCGGCCGGCCTGGTGTTCGCGCTGGCGGCCAATGCTCTTTCCCCGCGCGGGCTTCGGCTGAGCCGAAATTATTTCCCCGAAATAGCCCCGCCGCCTGGGCGGACGTCCAGCACCGGCGCGGTCACAACCGGCACAGTCACCATTTCTGGCAAGACTCCGGGCGATATCGCGCAACGTTTGCAGCAACTCGGCCTGCAACTGGTCAGCAGCAACGAGGTCGTCGAACTTTTCCGCGACCCGCGTTACGAACAGGGCATCGTGGTCTTCATCGACGCCCGCGACGATCAGCACTATGCGGCTGGCCACATCCCCGGCGCCTGGCAGTTTGACCGTTATCGCGCGGAAAACTATCTGCCCGCCGTCCTGCCCGTCTGCCTCACCGCCTTGAAGGTGGTGGTCTATTGCAGCGGCGGCGAATGCGAGGACAGTGAGTTCGCCGCCATCATGCTGCGCGACGCCGGCGTGCCGCGCGAAGTCCTGTTCGTCTATATTGGCGGTATCACTGAATGGAAAGCCAATGGCCTGCCGACGGAAACGGGGACGCGCGGCAGTGGCGCGCTTTTGAAGACCACCCCATGAACGGCACGGCTACTGTTTCAAACAAGGCGGGCGCCTCGGATGTATTCGCCTTGCTGGTTCGTTGGCTGCTGGGCGGGATGTTTCTCTACATGGGGCTGAGCAAGGCGCTGCATCCCGTCGAGTTCCTTAAACTGGTGCGGCAATACGACCTGCTCCACCATCACTTGCTCTTGAACTTCGTCGCTTCCTCGCTTCCATGGTTTGAAATCTTCTGCGGACTGCTCCTGGTGTTCGGGGTGGCCGTGCGCGGCGCGGCCACGATGCTCGTGGCCATGCTCATCCCGTTCAGCCTGGCGGTGCTGATGCGCGCGCTGGCGATCTACGATGCCGGCGGTCTCCCCTTCTGTGCGATCAAGTTCGATTGCGGCTGCGGCGCGGGAGAAGTCTTCATCTGCCGAAAGCTGGCCGAGAATGTTCTTCTCACCGCCCAGGCGGTCATGTTGATCCTCTGGCGAAATCACCGGCTCTGTTTGCACAACCTGCTTTTCAGGTCGGTCCCGGTTAGTGCGCGCGGCTGATCGACGGCAAATTACGAGGATGTTCCGATTTGACCCGGCGGCTGGTTTTCCTAATGTCTCCGGCATGAAAGCCCTGTCCATTCTTCGAAGCCCACTATTCATCGTCGCCGCATCGCTGCTCGCACCGGGCCTGCGAGCTGAAGTGAACAAGGTTGAACAGGTCGCCCCCGGCGTCTATTTTCACGAAGGTGACATCGGTCGCAAGGGCCATTGCAACAATGGCTGGATTGTCTTCGCCGATTACGTGCTGGTCATCGACGGCAATTTTCCTTCCGGCGCGCAAGAGGTAATCCCGAAAATCAAGTCGGCCACCGATAGGCCCATCCGCTTCGCGTTCGACACGCATCATCACGGCGACCACGCCTACGGCAACCAAATCTGGCTGGAGAACGGAGCGACGCCCGTGGCCCATGCCGGTGTGCTGGAAGAGATGAAGAAATATGAGACCGGCCATTTCGGCGGCAAACCCGGACGCTGGGAGGACACCGCCAAAAGTCGCAAAGATGTCGCCGCCACGAAGCTCAAGCCGCCCACGCTGCTCTTCAACAAAGACCTGGTTTTTGACGACGGCACCCATCGCGTCGAGTTGCTCCACTTTGGTGTCGCGCACACGCGCGGTGATGGCTTCGCGTGGCTCCCCAAGGAACGCATCCTTTTCACCGGCGACGCCTGTGTGAATGGCCCATACAATTTCATGGGCGACGGCGATTCGGGCGAGTGGGTCGAAACGCTTGAAGCCGCTCGGAAGCTGCAACCCAAATTCGTCTGTCCCGGCCACGGCCCGATGGGCGGCCCGGAAGTGCTCGACAACCAAATCGCCTTCTTCGTAGCGCTGCGCGGCGAAGTAAAGAGACTCATGGACGCCGGCATGAAGCCCGAAGAAATCAAAGCGTCTGCGGTCCTCATCAAGGAGGCGCTACGCAAGCAGGAGAACATCGCCCTTTACATCGGTCCATCTCTCGACGCTCAGGTTGAGAAAGTGTACGTCGAAATGGGCGGCCGGCCGCCGGCCAGAAAGGATTAGCCAGACGGGGCAAAGGGCCGCCGGAATTTCGTGAGTTCCGCGCCTTTAACCACGGGTGGAGGACGGAAGACGGGAGGGACACGAATTTCACGAATCTGCACGAATTCATCGGAGTAATTCGTGGTCATTCGCGAAATTCGTGTCGCGAATCCGTGTCCATCCGTGTTCATCCGTGGTTGAACTGTTTCTCCAGATCAAGGCAGCTCCAGTGTGGGCAGGAACCGCGGCGGCTTGCGCGCCTTCGTCGCCTGCTCGAAAGCATAAGCCAGCGCGAGCAATCTCGCTTCCCGCCATCGCGCGCCGATGAACAACAGGCCGATGGGCAGCCCCGACACATCTCCGCACGGCACGGTGATGCTCGGTAATCCCGAGACTGCCGCATACGTGGAAGTGCCGCCGCCCAACCCGCGATCCCCCACCACCATGTCCAGCGCATGCGCCGGCCCCGTGGTGGGCGCGACAACTGCGTCAAGCCGGTCTGATTCCAGCAGTGCCTCAAGCTCCTTCGACCACTTCACGCATTTTTCTCTGGCGTCGAGATAATGCTGGTCGGTCAACGGCCCTTTGCTTTGCGCATTGATAAGCGTTTCCTGTCCAAAGAAGGTCAGTTCCCGCTCCCGGTTCCGTTCGTTGAATTCAATCAATTCCTCCAGGCTCTTCACTGGCGCATTGGGGCCAAGCGATTTGAAATAATCGTTCAAGCCGGCCTTGAACTCATAGAGCATTGTCTGAAATTCCGCGTCACCTGGATCCTGCCTCGATGGCAGCTTCACTGGATCAATCAGAACTGCACCTTGGCGCTGTATCGCTGTCAGTGCGGACTCCAGCACCGGATCCACAAGTCGGCTTATCTTGAAAGAACTTCGCGCCACACCGAGGCGCGCGCCGCGCAGCGCCTTCACATCGAGCAATTGTGTATAGTCGCGCGGCGCCTTGCCTGCTGAAGCTGCCGTTGCCGTGTCGCGCGGATCCACACCCGTCATCGCGTTGAGCAAGGCGGCGGCGTCCGCCACGCAACGCGCCATCGGTCCCGCGGTGTCCTGGCTGGAAGAAATCGGAATGATGCCGGAACGGCTGACCAGTCCCACGGTTGGCTTGAGCCCCACCACGCCGCAGTGCGATGAAGGCGAGACGATGGAGCCGTCCGTCTCCGTGCCAACCGCGATGGCGCACAAATTGGCGGACACCGCCGCTGCCGATCCCGCACTCGAACCCGACGTGCTGCGATCCGTGAAGTAAGGATTGCGGCTCAGTCCACCACGGCCGCTCCAGCCGCTGATCGAACGGGAGCCGCGAAAATTCGCCCACTCGCTGAGATTCGCCTTGCCGAGCAGTACCACGCCGGCGGCACGCAGGCGCTCGACGAGAAAGGCGTCCCGTGGTGCAATCGAACCGGTTAACGCGAGCGAACCCGCCGTCGTCGTCATGCGGTCGTGCGTGTCGATGTTGTCCTTGATGATGATGGGGATGCCGTGCAACGGCCCGCGCGGCCCCTTGGCCTTGCGCTCACGATCCAGTTCCGCAGCAATGGCCAGCGCGTCCGGGTTCATTTCAATGACCGACCTGAGGCGTGGCCCCTCTCGATCGATCTCGCGAATCCGGCGCTGATACATCTCCACCAAACCCGCCGCCGTGAAACGCCCGGATCCCATGCCGCGCTGCATCTCTGCAACCGTCATCTCTTCCAACTCGAATGCCTTGACCCGTGGCGCGGCGGTTCGGCGTGGCGTGCCTATCGAGCAGCCACCCGCTGTGACGCCGGTACAGGCGACGCTAATGAGCACGGAGCATTGTAAAAATTCTCTGCGATGCATGGGCGGAGAATGATTGAACGACGTCGGGATTGGAAGTATTCGCTTCAGCTTAGGTGTTCTCACGGAGCGATACGATGAGGGAAGTGTCCCGCGACGGTGCGAAGGGTGCGAAGGAATCGGAAACGCCTTCGCTTCCTTCGTTCCTTCGTGGGACAAACCAAAAGCGGTTCCCCAGTCGGTAGATCTCTCGCGACCGGCTGTTTGTCAGGAAACAACAACCGCCTCAAGGCTTCACTTGCCTGCGATCCTCCACTTTGGTCTTCGCCTCGATCTGGTTCCCTTCCAGCACGACTTCGCCGGCGGGCTCCTCAATGCGGATGCCCACGGTTTGTTTGCGGGCATCGGCGGGGCGGGTGTCACGAATGATGTTGTTCTTGAAGACGAGGTCTTTCGTTTCGCCGCGCACGCGAATACCGGCGGCGTCCGCTTTCACGCCGTTATTTTCGATGACATTGTTCTCAAGACGATTGCGGTGCCCGGCCATGCCTTCGCTCTCGTTGCGGAAGAACACGCCGTCCTGATGATTGGCGCGGACCTGGTTTTCACGAAGCAGATTGTCGGTGTCCTTGTGGCCGATGGAAATGCCAAAGCGCCCGTTGTCCTCCAGGATGTTTTTCTCGAACAAGCCGTGCTTCACGCGCCAGCAGAGGAACAGGCCGTCCTCGCTGTTGCGCCGGGCGACGCACCCGCGCACGATGGGCCGCTGCGAGCCGCTGCCGGGATGGAAGCCCAATCCGGCGTTGTCCTCGGCGGTGCAGTTCTGCACGAGCACGTCGTTGGATTGCTGGAAACTGACGCCGTCGCCGTGGTAGTTGCGTATCGTGCAGTGTTCGATGATCGTGCCGAAGCCGCGATAAAGGAAAATACCAGCGCCGCGACAGCCGTTGAGGTTCACATTCTCGCTCTTGTTGCCGTCGATAATGAGATGCTCCACACGCGCGCCTTCAAGGTGATAGCCGCTGACCACCGGGAAGACCGTCGCCGCCTGCGCCTTGTTCGCGACCATGCAGTCCGCGTTGAGCGGTGTGTCGATGGAGAACGTGTTCCCGTTCTGTCCGGTAATGCGTGCAACAGTGGTGTGGAAACCGCCGGAGCCTTTATCCCAGATCGCGACGCCGTGGCCCGGTTTGAAACCTTCCGGTTTTTCGACCGTGATTTGTTCCTCGCCGTAGTCACCATCGAGCTTGAGCGGCGAAACAGCGGCTTTCGCCTTGCGGAAAATCGTTTTGCCCGGCGTCCCGCGCACGGTGACGTGAGAACGCAAGTGCAGCGAATCGTGCATCGCATACTCACCGGGGCCAATTTCGACCGTCCCACCGCCAAGGCGCGCGATGTAGTCCACCGCCGCCTGAAGCGCCCGGTTGTCGGAGCCGGTGACGTCGCCCTCGCGCTGGCCGACACGGATGGAGGGCCGCTCGGTCATTCTGATGTGCATGGCGCGAGGAAGTTGCTGCGCATCGTCATGCTCCGCGGCACCCAAGGGCACGGCCAGGGCAAAGAGGAAGCAATTGACGACGGAGCGATGGAAGCAACGGGCAATGGCGTTCATTGCCGGATACTATGCCGCAGCGCCGACGCGGCAACGCCAAAGATGCGCCCCTGTGGCAACCACGCTAAACCAACTCGTGTTCTCTCTCGCGCACCGTGAGCACTGGGCACGGCGCGTGGCGCACCACCCGTTCAGCCGTGCTGCCCATGAAGACGCGTTTCAGGCCCGTGTAACCGTGCGTCGTCAGGATGATAAGGTCCGCCTTCAAGTGGCGCGCCGCATCGGTGATTTCTACGTAGGGCGTGCCGTAGCGCACCACGACGCGATCAAGCATCTTCGGTGACATCCCCGCCTCGCGGCACACCGTTTCCAGTCGCGTCTTGGCCGCGCTCTTGGCTTTGTCCGTCTCCAGCATGAGCGGGGGATAACCGAAATCGGCGGTGGCCACCGGCTCCACCACGTTCAAAAAAACAATCTTCGAGCCGAATTGCTCCGCCATTCTCACCGCATAAACGACGGCCTTCTTTGAGGTCTCCGAAAAGTCGATGGGCACCAGGATGCATTTGATCTTCAGCAAGGCAGGGACCAGTTCAATCACCTTGGTTGCTTTGGCGCGGCGAGGCGCGGGTTCACTGACCTTAAGAGAGGTGGCGCGTTTGGTTTTGGATAAGGTAGTTTTCATATAATGACCTTTTGTTCTGTTTGAAAGTAAGTTCCCCCTGGCGGCAAAAGTCAACCACCCCTGCCCAGGAACCTGCAAATGAGGTGCGCGATTTCCCTCTCTCCCCGCGAGGCACGAGTGGGGAGAGAGCCGGAGAGAGGGGCCAATAAAAAGGAAATCCCTCCTCTCCCCAGCCCTCTCCTCCCTCCTGCGTCGGGAAGAGAGGGAGAAGACGTCGAAGCTCTTCGAGATTACGGGGCGCAAGGCGCGCACAAAATCCGGGGAATTCTCTCCTGGCAGGCGAAGGACATTTCCTGGCCGGTCACCGCAAGACAAAAAGTTTGCTCTCTCTTCCGTCTTCTCTTTGCCAGCGCTTTGCCCGCCGCTTAGACTTCGCGCTCGATGCCGGACCTTTACTCGCTCAACCCGCAGCAACGCCTGGCGGTGGAAACCATCCGCGGACCGGTGCTCATTCTGGCGGGCGCGGGCACGGGTAAGACACGCGTCATCACTTTTCGCATCGCGCACATGATCGAGCGCGGCATCGCGCCGCGGAACATCCTTGCGGTCACATTCACCAACAAGGCCGCCAGAGAAATGAAAGAGCGCGTGTCTCGACTGGTGCCGCGCTTGAGGCCGAAGGAGGGCGAGAAAGCCGACGGCCCCACCATCTCGACTTTCCATTCGCTCTGCGCCCGCATCCTGCGCGAGCACATCGAAGTCCTCGGCTACAAGCGTAACTTCGTCATCTACGACGAGTCGGAGCAGCTCGGCGCCATCAAGAAGATCCTCAGCAACATCACGGCGAAGGGCGAGAGCACTGATCCGAAAGCCATCCTCAGCCTCATTGGCCGTTTCAAGAATGGCGGTTCGCAAGCCGCAGCGTTCGCCGAGCCGTCCGTTCGCGCGATGGCCCAGCACGTCCTCAAACGCTACGAATCCGCCCTGCGCGCCTGTAACGCCATCGACTTCGATGACCTGCTGCTGCTCGCACTCCGGCTCTTCACCGAGCACCCGAAAGTCCTCCCCGCCTGCCGCGAGAAGTTTCGCTACGTGATGGTGGACGAATACCAGGACACCAATGCCGCGCAGTTTAAGCTCGTGCATCTGCTCTGCGAACAACACCGCAACCTCTGCGTGGTGGGCGACGACGACCAGAGCATTTACGGCTGGCGCGGCGCGGAAATTTCCAACCTGCTCGACCTGGAGAAGCATTTTGGCGAAGTTAAAGTCATCAAGCTCGAGCAGAATTACCGTTCAACGAACGTCATCCTCAACGCGGCCAACGCCGTGATTAAGAACAATGCCCGGCGACGCGGCAAACAGCTTTGGTCCGACAAAGGTCACGGGGACAAGATCGTCCTTGAAGAGTTTGAGTCCGACGAGGAGGAGGCGCGAACCGTGATTGAGGAGATCGAAGCTGCGCGCTTGATGCGGCGCGTGCCTTGGGGACAGCAGGCGATCCTGTTTCGCACGAACGTCCAGTCACGCCCGCTGGAAATGGCACTGCGTCAGGCGAAGGTCCGCTACCATCTCATTGGCGGGCAGAGCTACTTCGACCGCCGTGAGGTGCGCGACTTTCTTGCCTATCTCAAGGTCTTCATCAACCCGCACGACGACACGAGCCTCTTGCGCATCGCCAACGTGCCTGCGCGTGGGCTGAGTGACGTGACCATGGAGCGCCTGCTCGCCGCCAGCCACGAGCGGCATTGCTCGGTCTATTCGGCGATGCGGCACACGGACGTTCAGGAAGGTTTCCAGGCGCGCACGCGAGAGAGCATCGGAGAGTTCGTGGAGTTCATCGAGCGCAGGCGTGCTGAACTGACTCCCTCTCCTCCCTTGCAGGGAGGAGAGGGCCGGGGAGAGGAGGGCCATCGTCCGATAGGACCGCCCCTCTCCCCGCTCATGCCTCGCAGGGGGAGGGAGATCGCGCCACTGGTGCCGGGAAGCTTCTCCTTGCAAACCTGGGCGGACAAATTCCTCGACGAGATCGGCTACTTCGCCGAGTTGCGCCGTTCGGAGAAGAACGTCGAGACCGCGGACAACCGCGTACGCAATCTCAAAGACTTAATGTCGGATCTCGATGCCTCGCGTGAGTTGCCGGCCGCCGAGCGGCTACAATCCTTCCTCGAAGAACTGGCCCTCGACACAGAGCGCGAGCAGGAAACGGAAACGAAGGGCGATGCCGTGACGCTGATAACCATGCACAGTTGCAAGGGGCTGGAGTTTCCCCACGTCTTTGTCGTGGGGCTGGAGGACGGGCTGCTGCCACATTCGCGCTCAAAAGTCGAAGGCACGCTCGACGAAGAGCGCCGCCTCTTCTACGTCGCCATCACGCGCGCAATGAAGACACTGCGGTTGAGCTACTGTCTTGGCCGCAAGAAATATGGCCAGGTCATGCCCTGTCATCCCTCCCCCTTCCTGAACGAGTTGCCGCCAGAACTGGTGGAGAACGCCGCCGAACGGAGCAAGCAACCCGTCGCCGTGGAATCAGGTCGGAACATGTTCGCCGCGATGCGCGAGTCGCTCGGTTGAGCCGTTGACCGGATCAGGCGGCGAGAAATTTCCGCCGCAGATATTCCAGGTGATGCTTCGCGTTGGTTGGTTCGCCGGTCGCGCGGCGCATCAATTCCTGCGGATCGAACCGTTGGCCGGTTTCGTGGACGTTGCTTCGCAGCCAGCCAAGGAGTTTCTCATACTTTCCCGAATGCAGCTCCGACGGGAGCGCGGGCACGTCTTGCGCGGCGCGACGCATGAGTTGAGCGGCGTTGAGATTGCCGAGGGTGTAGGTCGGAAAGTAGCCGAACGCAGCATGGCTCCAGTGGATGTCCTGCAAACAACCACGCGCGTCATCCGGCACTTTCAGGCCGAGCATTTTATGGAACTCCTCGTTCCAGATGCCGGGCAGGTCAGCGACTTCCAGTTCGCCTTCGATGAGTTTCAACTCCAACTCGAAGCGGAGGATGATGTGCAAATCGTAAGTCACCTGGTCCGCTTCGGTGCGAATAAAGGACGGCGCGACGCGATTGACCGCGCGCGCGATTTGCTCCGGCGAAAACTTCTTGAGGGCGGGGAAGTGATGACACGCCCGAGGATGCCAACGCTCCCAGAACTCGGGACTGCGTCCCACGTGATTTTCCCACAGGCGCGATTGCGATTCGTGGACGCCCATCGAGCAGGCGGTGCCCAGCGGCGTGCCGTGATGTTCCGGCTTTAGCCCCTGGTCGTAAAGCCCGTGCCCGGTCTCGTGGAGCACGCCGTAGAACGACTCCGTGAAGTCGCGCTCGTTGTAACGCGTGGTCAGGCGGGTGTCGCCAGGACCAAGCCCGGTGCAGAATGGATGCGCGGTGGTATCGATGCGCCCGGCGTTGAAGTCGAACCCGAATGCCTCGGCGACTTCGCGATTGAAGGCTTGCTGGGCGGCCGCGGGATAATCCCCTTCGAGAAAATTCTCCGGGATGGCTTTGCTGCGCTCGACGGCGGGACCAAGGATAGAGACGATGGCGGGCCGCAGTTCCGTGAAGAGCTTCTTGATCTGCGAAGCCCGCGCGCCCCGTTCATGGCCTTCGAGCAAGGCGTCGTAGCGACATTCGGTGTAGCCCCACTTGTCCGCCATCTGCCGGCTCAGTTGCAGCAGCTTCTCCAAGTGCGGCTGGAACAACGAGAACTGCGACCGCTTCCGCCCTTCCGTCCACGCATCGCGGGCCAGTGTCGTGGCGCGATTGAACTCCTCGACCAGTTCCGCCGGCAGCTTCGTCGCGCGGTCGTAGCCGCGGCGCCACTCGCGCACGTTCGCCGCTTCGTCGGAGTCGGGCGCGAAACCGTGATCCTCACACGCTTTGATCCAATCGCCGACTTCCGGCGCGGTAAACTGCCGATGGCTCCACCCGCTGAAGAAGGCCAGTTGCTCCGCGCGAAATGGCAGCGCCTTGCGCGGCATATAAGTTTCCTCGTCCCAGTTCAACAGACCGGCCGCAGAATCAACCAGCGCGATCTCTTTAGCGCGGGCGCGAAGTTTTTCGTAGGCAGCGAACGAAGCGTTCATTTTGAAAGAGACTCTGCCGGGCTGCCCCGTCCGAGTGAAGCAAATCCATCGTGCGTACTTGTCTCGACTGTCTATGGGTCGATAGGTCCTGGCTTCACATTTGACTTTGGCGAGCCGGATTGATGCAGTGAAATCCAAGCCGCATGAAGAAACGCGTGTTCTATGGGATGGGAATCATGCTGCTGGCGGTGGCAGTCTTCACCGGGCTTTCTTTGCTCGCGCCACCAGTGCCGGTGGCGTTCATTCGAGTGCTCGATGAGAAGGGGCGGCCGGTTGCGGACGCGACCATCACACCGGATGGTTTGCGGCCAAAGAAGAGGGGAGGGCATTACGGTTGGAGTGCCAACTACGAGCGCTCGGGAGTGAAAGCCGAAACTGTCTGGACCGACGCGGACGGTTATGCGCGGGTGAAGTATCCCTATTACGTCATCGAGAGACTGGAGACGGAACAGATCAGTTTCGCGGTGGACCATCCGGATTTTTGCCCGGACCGTCCGTTTCGCAAGGTGGCCCCCTCGCCGCCCGCCAACGCGCCGTTGAAGGAAAAGCTGAAGTACCTGGCATTGCGCCTGGCCCGGCAGGTGAGCGCGCGACCGGACCCAGTGGTGTTGAAGCGCGGCGGCATCCTGCGGCTGACGGGCTATATCGGTACGAAGGAGAACATCGTGACGAACCTGAACGCCGAGATTTCGGACATGTGGCCGGCCGGGACGAATTTCTGGCAACGGACAGGACCAGTGCTGTGGTCGAAGAAGGCCAAGCCGGGTACAGCCCATTTGCGTGCCGTGCATATCCCTGAACAAGGGCCTGTAATGTTCAGCCAGCTGGTTTCGTTCGAAGCGAAGGCGGGCGAAACGAATGAGGTCGCGCTGGAACTCATACCGGGCGTTCGCGTGGCGGGCCGATTGGACGAATCCGTGCCACGACCGGTCCGGGGCGGCCGGGTCTGCACGCGCGTGTTCGCGGAGGGACACGATGGGAACAGCCGCGCGCCAATCTGGAGCGGATGGCAGCCCGTGAGCCCGGAGGGCGAGTTTATCTTTGCCTCGCTGCCGCCGGGACGAATGGAGGTCATCGGGATGTGCGATGGCTTTGTCTCGGCCAACGGCAAGCCGCTGACAGGCAGTTCATCCAGCCAGCGGCTGCCACAATGCTTCCCGATCAACGGACGCGAGGAGTCGATTACGCTCCAGATGGAAGCAGCTGCTTCGTGCGAGGTAACCGTGCTGGACGACGCGGGCCAAGCGCTGGCGGGGGCGAGGGCGGGCTTCTGGCCGAACGTGCTCTGGGGTGGCAATGGCAGCACCGTGTTTGCGAGCGACGTGTTTAACTCGGAAGACTTCTTCCGCACCGGAGTGCCCGCCGATTGGTTCTCGATTCGCAAGCTGGTGGAAGATGACTTTCGGGCGATCAGCGACAGCAATGGCGTGGCGCTGGTGCGGACTCTGCCCGCGGGCAGCCAGAGTTATTCCGTAACGCACACGAATTATGCGATGCCGATCGACCGCTCGGGCGGGGACGCGCGCCGATCGAGATCCATCACCTTGTCATCCGGTGAAACAGGCCGTGTCACCGTGAAGATGCAGAAGGTTGGGACCGAGGCGCTGACTCATTGAAACTGTCGAACGGTAGGTTGAGTCTCCGGCCTTCGGCCGCGACCTCCGGGCGTGCCGCAACAGCCGTGACGCCGTTCCAAGGCTGACCTCTTTACCAGTTTGAAACCCCTCGCTTGTCTTTCCCATCCATTCCTCTAAAACCATCCCGTGCCTGCTCCAAAAGAGATTCTCGACCTCGTTGCCCGCTTCGAGATGCACGCGGAGGCCGCCTACAAAGCCGGCCAGTATAGGTTGCCCTACGGATGTCCGACCCTGTTTATACACTCCAACCAGATCGGAATTGAATGCTCGTGAAATTATCGAAACAATCTCTCTCACATGGCCATTAAAAAACTCGCCAGAATTTCCTCCCCGGGTTTGAACCTGAAGGACGCCGAGCAATTAGCCTTGGCCGAGATCGAAAACCCCTTCCGCAAGATTACGCCGCTGCCACTTCCCTCCGATAGTCCGACTCAGCATGAGCGCGTTTTGCTGGAAAAGAAATATGCACACGCATTCGAGCATCGATTGGATTGGAGGCGGCTCGTGACCTATGTGCCGAACAAGGATTTGCCCGTTTACAATTGGTTCAAATACAAAGAAGGCTTTTCAAGGGAACTAGTCGCACGCTTGTTTCGCGAGTTCGGGCTGGAGAATAGGGATGTCGTCTTCGACCCGTTTGCAGGATGCGGAACCACTCTCCTGTGCGCTCAAGAATACGGACTTTATGGCGTTGGGATTGATATTCTCGCGACATCTGTATTTGTGGCCAGAGCCAAGCTGAATCGTTGGAGGGACCTTGATGCACTCATGCAAGCCACCCAGCAACTGCTTGCAATGCCTTGGAAGCAACCGAAGACCTCGTTCCCTTCCGATGTTCGCATCATCAATCTGGCTTTCAGTCCGCAGACGCAGCGCGACTTGCTCTTTTTCAAGGAGCAAATCAACACGTTTGATAAACCCGTTCGGGATTTTCTCTTTCTCGGCTTGTTGACCATTCTTGAAAGGGTGAGCAGCACTTCCAAGGATGGGCAATTTCTTCGGCTCGTCCAAAAGCAGATACCGCCCGTGCGCGAGGCTTTGCGCTCAGTGTTGTTGCAAATGATTAGCGACCTTTCGGAGCGCGCGACGTTTGGGCCTCACCTTAAAGGCAGGGCCACAATTAAACAGGGAGACGCCCGGGAAATGAGCCTGCCCAAACGGTATCTCAATTCCGTTGCGGCAATCATTACGTCGCCTCCGTATCTGAATCGCTACGATTACTCGAGGACGTACGCTCTCGAATTGTGCCTGCTCACTGCAAGATGTCATCAAGACATGGTCAGGATCCGGCACAGCCTCCTCCGGTCGCACGTCGAAAGCCGCGAACACGACGACAAGCACGTTGATCTTCCATGCCTCGCGGAAGTACTGCGGGAAGTTCGCTCCAAGCCCCTCAACAACGAGCGGCTGCCCGTCATGATCCAGGGCTACTTCGAGGACATGAACCTCGTAATTCGCAGTATGGCCGCATACCTTCGCGCTGGCGGACGCGTTGCACTCGTCGTGGCCAATGCACAGTTTGCGGGTGAGAATGTCCCAACCGATCTCATGCTCTGCGAACTTGCCGCGCAACACGGCTTGGCAACTGAATCGATTTGGGTCACTCGCTACAAAGGCAACAGCTCGCAGCAAATGGCGATCTATGGCAGACGCCCCGTCCGTGAGACGATCGTGTTCTGGAGGAAGAATGCCTGACTGGCTTCAGAACGAATTGGTTCAGCGTTATCTCAAACGCTCCGCTTTGTTCTGGAAGTTTTCCCGCGAGGCGCGCTTCGCTCGCTGGCAAAAGGACGTTCGCAATGCGGCATGGCGCTCCCTTTCCTGGGACAACCACATCCAATTCGGGATTACACCCGCAGGCAGGACGGCTGCGGAAAGACTCGGCTTCTCACCAACGGAAGTCTTCGCTCACCCGCAGCTCCTGCAGGAGAAGCCGGAGTTGTTCGACTACTATCGCCTCCTGGCCTGTCTCTCCAATAAAGGGCTGGGCCAGATCAAGGCCGCGCTTGGCATCCGGCGGAATAACTACGCTTCGCCGGAAGACTTCTGCCTGAACCTGTGCGTTTTGATCAATCGCTTCATGTGTAACGCGCTGGAACGGACGGCCAGCGCCAATCGTGAGGCGCTTCTGCGCACCATGTTTGCTGAAGCCGGCAGCGAGTGGCAAGGAACGTGGGTGAACGAAATCGGCGAACTCGCCGCGCAGGAAATCGAGAAGATCCTCGTCAACTTCGCCCAAGCGAACAAACTGGTTGATGAAGGCAAGACCGAAGCCGCGGCAGACGAGGGCAACGTGCTCATCCTGAAAAGCGGCGCCTCCATACGCTTTGCTTCCGAGCCGGATGTTGAATTTCGCAGCGCGCGGAAGGAACTGGTCTGCGTTCTCGAAATCAAAGGCAGCGCCGACAAGGCCGGCGCGCAAACCCGCTTAGGCGAGACGAAAAAATCCTTCACCAAGGCCAAACTGCAAAATCCGCGCTGCGTGACGATTTTCATGCCCAGCGTGTTGACTCCCGCCGTCGAAAGGCAACTTCGCTCCGAACGCGACATCGACAAGATTTTCAATCTGCTCGAAATCTGCAACGATCCAGAAGCGCGAAATCGGTTCCTCAACGAAATCGGGCGCATCTCAGTTTTTGGAGGGGTCAAGCCGGCGATGGTGAGGGAAGAGCAAGTGCCAGCGTCCATTGCGCCAAAAGATTTCCAAACACAGGAGTGCTTCA
>Ga0187893_10006273_pt1 | contig 20477 bp, 16 predicted proteins | sample MA1701074metaG_FD_139574 | JGI IMG/M metagenome (GOLD analysis project Ga0187893, IMG submission 139574) | White microbial mat communities from a basaltic lava cave in the Kipuka Kanohina Cave System on the Island of Hawaii, USA - MA170107-4 metaG ...
CCCTCTAAACCAAGGCCGTGATTTAGACCGGCCTAACACTGCCCATCCGTTCGTGCGATGGGCCTGCGGAGCCCAACCGCTTCAAAGTGGGATTTCGGAAACTGCGAACCCGGAAACGCTGTTCTGGGCTGAGGTGCGTTCTGTTACCCGTGCTGGGCCTTCGTTCGGCCAGCTTTTGGTACACAGATGCTCACTAGGCGGGGTCTAGGAAAGCTGTTTGAGGGTTTTGTAGCGGAAGCAGGTTATTGGAGCAAATAGGTTATTTGGATCATTCGGAAAACGTGAAACGGGATTGGAAGAGCGAAAGCGAGGAGTATGGGAGCTGACACTTAGATGGATGGATTGGCGTAGATCGAAGCCAAGACGGTGAAACGATTCAGCACGATGATGGGTAAAGACGGGATAGGAAGCAGGCGTTATCGACAGACTGCGTCTACAGGATGCAATACCAGGACGATCAATGTTACGGGGATCGACATAGAGGAATGGACGATGCCAAAACACAGGAGTTGGAGGAAGGTAACGTCTTTGTGTATCGCAATGCCGGATTGGAGAGATGGTCGAGGAGTGATCAGGCGAGGATGCGCAGTATACGAATCACGGAAAGCGCTTATCAGGAAGCAAAACAGATCGCGAAAGGCATGAGGGTGAACGGATACAAACCGGATGTCTCTTTGGTGGCTTCGGCTTTAATGGTCCATGGAAGTCGTAATGACGGTAAAGAAGCGGTAAGGAAGTTTGTCTGCGAGTTGTTTGCTGGAGATAGGAAAGGACAGGGTAAACAGGAATAGAGCACGGGTTTTCGATCCAAGCTCAGAGTCTTTGTTATGAAATGATAGGAGGAGTTTTTCGTTGTGGTTAGTCATTTGAATTCTTTGATCGGATAACGGAGGTAGTTAAGAAAGGCTATTGATTCAGACAGCGCCTTTGTGAAGTCACGTTGATAACCACTGTTCGGTCACTCACCAACAGGTGAGCGCCCAGCAGGCCTTTAGACAGGCGCTTTCAGGTTCATGGGGTGGTGCCCATCGACCCACGCCGCTTAAGGCGGATCGCCCGGGGAAGACCCGGCGATGGTCAGAGACACTAAGCGGACTGAATTCACCGATCTGAACCTGAACTGTCAACGCACGCTGTCTGAGCCATGGTTTTCTATCCAAGGAGAGGCGATGCGCGATTTGAACTTTGGACTCAAACACGTCTGCCGGGCCAATCGAGACGGAAGCTATCGCACCCAAGCCGATCGCGAGCGGACCCTCGCTCAGATCGCCGACCAACTACACGTGTTGGGCTATCGAAACTTGCGGGTGCACGGATTGAAGCAGAAACACGTGCAGGCTTTAGTGCGGGTCTGGCGGTACGGGGATGAGGGGCGTGGATGGCGACCCGTATCCGCGGGGACCACCAAGAACCGGATGGCTGCCTTGCGCTGGTGGGCGGGGAAGATCGGAAAACCCACGGTGATCGCAAACTCGAACGGCCACTATGGGATCGGCAGACGACAATTCGTGACCAACGAGAGCAAAGCGCTAAAGGTAGGCAAAGAGGCACTCGAACGCATCGGCGATCCGCATGTGCGCCTAACCCTCGAGCTGCAGGGGGAGTTTGGGCTGCGCCGAGAAGAGGCGATCAAGTTCATCCCGAGCTATGCTGACCGCGGCGATACGCTCGTGTTGAAACCCTCCTGGACCAAAGGATCCAAGGAGCGCGCGATCCCGGTGCACACGGACGCCCAGCGCGATGTGTTACTTCGGGCCCACCAGCTCGCCGGGCGAGGCTCCTTGATCCCCAGCCATCGATCTTATGTGCAGCAAAAGCACGTCTACGAAAAGCAAACCGCGCGTGCGGGTCTCTCGCACCTGCACGGGCTGCGTCACCAATACGCGCAGAGTCGCTATCACGAGCTCACCGGCTGGAAAGCCCCGGCTGCCGGCGGTCCGAAGGGAAACGAGCTGAGTGCGGATCAGAAGCGGCTCGATCGGGAAGCCCGGCTTACCATCAGCCGCGAGCTCGGGCATGAGCGAGAACAAATTACCGCGGTGTACCTTGGAAGGTGATCATCGGTTAGGGCCGGCCAGTGTTTCTGCCCCGAGTGATTCGACATCGCGATGCCCCAACGTATCTCGGCATGGACCGATCTCGCTTCGACGCAGAAGTTCGACCTTTGGTCACCGAGGTGCGAATCGGTTCCCAGGGTGTCGCCTTCGACCGGCTTGAACTGGATGCGTGGTGGGAGGATTATAAACGCCGCAACGGGAGGCCGGCGGCGAAAGGAGATCAGCAATGGGAAGAAAACGCTCGCCCGGCCTCGTTAGGAGGCCGATCAGGAAAGACGGCTCGCTCGTCGAGTACGTCTACCACATCGACAAGGTCGTCAATGGACAGCGAATTTGCGAAAGCTGTCGCACAGGCGACCTCGAGGAGGCGGAAAGATACCTAGCCCGGCGCATGGAGCAGCTACGCCAGGTCAAGGTCTATGGAGTGCGCCCCGCGCGCACGTTTCAGGAAGCGGCGATTAAGTATTTGCGGGAAAACCTGCATAGGCGAAGCATCGCGGACGATGCGGGGAGACTGAGGGTAATCATGCCGTACATTGGCGCAATTCCGCTGGATCGATTGCACAGGGGCGTGCTCGCCGAATTCATCAGGGACAGGCAACGACAAGGAAGGACCGCGGGAACGATTAACCATGCCTTGAAAGTGGTGCGACACATCTTGAACTTGGCGGCAACGGAATGGATGGATGAGCATGGGCTAACGTGGTTGCCGGCAGCGCCGAAGATCAAATTGCTGGCCGATCACAACAAACGGAGGCCATACCCGCTTAGTTGGGACGAACAGGATCGCTTGTTTCGCGAATTGCCGCGGCATCTTGGGAATATGGCCTTGTTCGCGGTCAATACCGGGTGTCGGGACCGGGAGATCTGCCAACTGCGTTGGCAGTGGGAGGTTGTGATCCCAGAGCTATCGGCACGCGTGTTCATTATCCCGGGCGAATTGGTGAAGAACTCCGACGACCGTCTAGTGGTGCTGAACAAAACGGCCGAAGCAGTCGTGGACAGCGTGCGTGGCGAGCACGCGGAGTATGTCTTCACCTACAACGGACATCCGCTCTATCGCATGCTCAACTCGGCGTGGAAGGCCGCTAGGAAGAGGGCTGAGCTTCCGCAGGTGCGCGTGCACGACCTCAAACATACCTTTGGGCGCCGGCTCAGGGCGGCTGGGGTTTCGTTCGAAGATCGGCAAGACTTGCTGGGACACCGCTCCGGTCGGATTACGACGCACTACAGTGCGCCCGAGTTGGAACGGCTTATGGAAGCCTCGAACAAAGTGTGCGAAATGGACCGCCGGAAGCCCGGTCTCGTCGTGCTACGGCGGCTCAATGTGGGTTAGGAGTCCCGCAAAATTCCCGCACGTTGTTCGTCGGAAATGCCAAGGAGCATATAAGCCTTTGTTTTTATTGTGGGCCGTGGGGGAGTCGAACCCCCGACCAACGGATTAAAAGTCCGCTGCTCTACCGGCTGAGCTAACGGCCCGGGTGTGAGCGGCGCATGATAGCGAATAGTCTTATGGGAGGAAAGTTCTACTAAAGCCCTTAAAGGCCACCCAAAGAAGCTGCCGTTGGACCCGATGAGCGTCACCGCAGGACATCGTGAAACTCCGATCTTGAAGAAACTGGCGACCCGGTTGAAAAGATAATTGGCTGGAAAACGGTAAGCTCTAAGGCAAAACGGATCGAGCACATCCATTCATTGCTAAGAATGCATGTCTTGTGCACCGAACTGCTGCAGGCCATTTTCGCCAGCACCCACAACGAGTTGTCAAAAGGATCGATGAACAGAGCGAGGATCTCGCGGCCAGGGATTCGGTAACCTAAAGTTATCCGCCGCTCTTTCTCCCGCATCACTAAGCTTGATCAGTTCCGTGCGGGCCACCATCCATAGCCCTCCCGCCGGGATCACGGCAATCTTTTCCAGCTCGTTTGTGGCGGAGGTGCGAAAAAGCGCCCAGTCTGGGCGTGGTATCGAGTCAGGGTATTCCGCTCGAGCACCTACAGGGCATCCGGACTCGGCGTCATAAGCGAGATCGCGCACGGCTGTAGAAAGGTTATTGGCAAATAGAGCCGATTTCCCGAATGCGTCGCGAACCGCTATGCCACGGCCAGTTGCGACATAGTCGAAGGGAATATGGGGCGCAAAGCAGTTTTGCATCAACCTGCTAGCTTTCTGAGAACACGATCCGCACAACCTCGGGATAGCTTCGTACAAAGTGCACCGTAAGACCCTTGCGGACATGATCGGGCAGTTCGGAGAAATCACGCCGATTGTACTCCGGCAAGATGATCTCCATGACCTTGACCCTTCTTGCTGCTGTCACCTTCTCGCGGATCCCACCCACGGAAAGCACCTTGCCAGAGAGCGTCAACTCTCCAGTCATCGCCAGTGAGCTCGGTAGCCTTTGGTTTCTTGCCAACGAGAGAAGCGCGGTGGCGATGGTGATCCCCGCGCTGGGGCCGTTCTTATGGGTTGCCCCCTCTGGCACGTGCAGGTGCACGAAACTGTCGTCGAAGAACGCGGGGTTCGCTTTGAAACGTTCGAGGTTCGCCGCGATATAGCTGTAAGCGATCTCGGCGGATTCTTTCATCACGTTTCCCAGCATGCCGGTGAGCTTGAAACCGCGATTCCTGGTGTGCACCTTGGCGGCTTCGATGAACAGAATGGTGCCGCCTTTGGCCGTCACGGCGAGGCCGATGGCGGAACCGGCACTGGTTATCGGGGGCTCATAACGATAAAACGGTGCTCCTAGGTAAGCCTCGACATCCGCGATGCCGATGCGGACAGGCTTCGCTCCGCCCTGCAGCAGTTTGACGGCGGCTTTGCGAAGGATCCTTGAGAGCTGCTGCTCAAACGTGCGCATGCCGGCTTCGCGCGCGTAGCCCTCCACGACTTGCCTGAGCGCCGCCTTGGAGATCTGCACTCGATTTTGGCGCACCCCCGCACTGTCGCACAGTCTCGGCCACAGGTGCTTTCTGGCGATCGCAATTTTCTCGTCGGTCATATACCCGGCGAGGCGAATGACTTGCATGCGGTCTAGTAACGCAGTCGGGATGGTATCCGTCTGGCTGGCGGTGCAGATGAACAACACCTGCGAGAGATCGAAGGGGAGGTCGAGATAGTGATCCCAGAAGCGCGAGTTTTGCTCGCTATCGAAGGCTTCCAGTAACGCCGATGCCAGCTCGCCGGAAGCGCCCAGACTATCGACATCCCTCAGCAGCAACACGGGGTTAGCGATGCCAGCTTGGCTTAGCACCTGGGCCAAGCGGCCGGGCGTTGTTCCCCACTTGCCCTTGAGTTGCTCCTCACCGCGCAGCCCGGCGACACTCAGGCGATAAAACGCACGGCCCAAGGCTTCGGCGATCGCCTTAGCGATGGTCGTCTTTCCCACCCCGGGCGGCCCGACCAAGAGCACCGCTGGGCCTGCTATTCGTCCCTTGAAGATGCTTAAGGCGAGAAACTCGACGATGCGTGTCTTTACATCATCCAGCCCTTCGTGATTGCGGTCGAGGACGGCCCGAACCCGATCCAACTCGATCTTGTCCTCGGAGCACCGTCCCCAGGGCAGCGAGGTGATGACATCGAGGTAGCGGCAGCTCCCGGCATGCTCGGGGGATCCGTTTTGCATCAGCGCCAAACGCTGCAGCAGCTCCTCGATGCGCTCACGCACAGGCTCCGGGACGACCAGCACCTCTAGCCTCCTTCGATACTGAGCCAGCTCCAGGACAATGTGCTCCGCACTCGGAGTGCTTGCGCCCAGTGGCCTTGCCGGCCGGAGCAGGGGGTTATGAATTTTCGCCATGTCTCGCGCGCTTAATCGAAGTAGCGTATCCTCAAAGCTAGCTGAGAGCCTTCGTCCGATCCACCGCCTCCGGATCGTCGCAAATGAATCGTCTTCGGACCTTCCTCTGCTCATCTCTTTAAGAAGTTTAGGAAACGCGCAGACCTCGACGCAATGACTTGCGACTAAGGTTGCACGAGTGCGCGCCTTAGGTCTTGTGGAAGGAGGCGGGTCCAGGCGCGTGGCGGACTCGCCTGATCTGAAGGACGTAGTTTCGGGGCCGGTGCTTGAACTGACCGTCTGCGAATGTTACAGACCACGGCGCCCGAATCGCCAATCCGCTCCATGTGTTTGCTCTCGGGCGGGCCACGGTTTCCGTGCTCGCGAAAAGCGATAGCTGGCAAGGCTGCCAGCGACGATGATGGGGAACGGTCTCGGATCCGGCCTCGTTCGAGGGGTGCGCCAAGAATAGCAAACGTTGTGTGCAGCCGGTGAACGTGCTGCAATAGGATCGAGACTCGCTCATTCAACAACCGTGTTCAACCCGAAAGCCCTTGGTTACGGAGTTCTCGTGTTTGCCGCGCTGTACTGCGCGCATCTCCTTATCTTTCCTGTTGCAGCCAAGCTATTTTCTGATACTGAACCATTTTCCGCCTTGTGGATCTTGAACCAGGTCCTCGGCTTTGCGACGGTGGGGGTATCGGGCTTCGTCGCAGGGCGCATCGCAGGCGAGCGCCGTTTTTCCCATGGCGCGCTCGTGGGCGCGCTCGGCACCCTTGCCTCCGCCGCAGCGGCCGCGGTCATGGCCTTTTTTACCTCTCAAAAGATGCCGGCTCTAGCCAGCATCATCCCGTGGCTGGTCACCAACGGATTTCTGTCCGGCATCGGCGCTTTGTTGAGCGAACGCGAGCATCGCAAGCCCGAGTCGGGCCCAAAGGGACCGTTCACGGCCTAAGCGCAGATCGCCGCGCCAACGCGGCGCCGCCAGGATCTCCGGGCTTTTCAGGGCAGCGAAACCTCGAGTTTTCAACTATCTTTAGCAATACAAACGAACCAGGGAGAGCACCGTTTTTTTTAACTCCATGTACCGGGGTTGATTTGAAATCCAAGTGGGAGGGGGCGAATGCGGGAGTTTGATCTTGAGGGCCCGTGATCACAGTTTGCCGGGGCGAGGCTCGGCAATGCGTTGGCGACGGATGAGGTTTTGTCTGATTTTAGCTCTTTGGGTAGCGATCCCGTCTGCTGCTGATGGCCCTCTGGCGCCTTATGTTGGCCGGGAACTATCTCAAGCCGCCCTTGGCCACGAGCAATTGCGCGAGATATTCTTCGTGCGCCAAAGTAAGTGGCAGGACGGTACGCCGATCCGGGTGTTCGTTCTGCCGGATAGCCATCCGCTTCACGTCCGTTTTGCCAAGGAGATCCTGGGCGTCTACCCCTATCAACTACGCTCCGCCTGGGATCGCATGTTGTTCTCCGGAACGGGTGTGCCCCCTACGGTCGTGGACGGCGCTGAGGAAATGCGCCGCCGCGTCAAAGAGACGCGGGGCGCTATCGGTTATCTCGGGGAATAGGAGGGAACATGCAGAGCCAAAACAAAAACTCGCATCGCCACGTTTGCGCTGTGGCCGCCATTTGCTTGCTCTCCGGCCTGCCCCCGGCAGCGCCGGCGCTGGACCTCGGTTATGGAGACTGGCAGCTACACGGCTTCTTAAGCCAAGGTTACACCTACACCTCTGGCAATGACTTTTTCGGCAACAGCCAGGGCGCGGGCAGCCTGGATTTCACCGAGCTTGGGGTGAACGTCCTGGGCCATCCCTGGCCGAACCTGCTGCTCGCGGCCCAGGGCCTATACCGCAATGCGGCGGGCTCGGACCAGGAAGACTTTAGACTCGATTATGCGAACGTGGACTACCGGCTGCCACTAGGCGGAGCGAGCCACATCGGGGTGCGGGCTGGACGGGTCAAGAACCCGTTCGGTTTGTATAACGAAGGGCGTGACGCCGTCTGGAACCGGCCGGGCGTGCTCTTGCCAACCGCCATCTATTTTGATGCTCTGGCGCTGCGCCAACCCGAGATCTCCTCCGATGGCGGCTTGCTCTACGGCCGGCATGCATTCGGAGATCATGCTTTAAGCGCCGAGTTCTTGGTTGCCGAACCGCTGGATAATACCGGTGGGGCCACCGAATTTCTGACCGGGATCCCCCATGCCCCCGGCGAGCTCGGCGGGCGCCCCCTATTCATCGGCCGCGCGGCTTACGAGTGGAAGGAGGGGCGGCTACGTTTGGTCTTTACCGTGGTGGATCTGGACCGCGATTTCGAGTTCTCGTCTCCCTTCGTGCCGCCCGGCAATGTCACGGCCTTTTTCCCCCTAGGTTCCGTGCAGGTGAACCTGGAAGACTGGACCTTCACTGGCGAGTACGGCCACATCAACATCGAGCGCAGCGGTTTATTCCCGGATTCCGCCCCCCGCGTCCTTCGGGACAATACCTCTGAGGCTTTTTATGTCCAAGCCCAGTACCGCTTCGCCCCGCGCTGGTCGGCGCTTTTGCGCTACGACGCGTTTTTCGCCAATATCGACGACCGCAGCGGCCGGGAAACCGCGGCTGCTCTGACCGCTTTTACAGGTGTACCGCAGCCGCGCCATCGCTTCTTCCAAAAAGACATAACGTTTGGTCTGCGCTGGGAATTCGCTCAGAACTGGCTCATCGCCGCCGAGTATCACAACATCGACGGGACAGGTGCACTGTCCGCGGTCGACAACCCCGAGCTTAATCTCGGCGGCGGTGACCCGCACTGGGACCTTTTTGCCTTGATGCTCTCCTTCCGTTTTTAGCGCCGTAGGGATGGTGAAAGCACGTTTCGTCATTTAATGATGTCCACCACGGCCCGGGGCCGGCGCTTCGTCGGCCTGCACTGGAAGGGTTTTCTAATGCTGAGCGGCCTGCTCCTCGTCCTCAGCGCGGCGCTGCACTGGCTTCACCATTATCATCTGATGCGCCAGTTTCAACGGCAGCGTGAGGCGGAGATCCATTCGTTTCATCAACAGATAGATGCTCTGATCAAAGGAAACGCACAGAGGCTGGTGCGCCTCGCTGGGGCAGTGTCGTCGATCGAGAAGCTCGGTGAGGACTTGCTTGCGAACGACGCCGGGCAGCTCTCGGACATGCCTAAAGGGGCACACTATTCGGGTCTGGGTTATGAGCTTGAGGTGCAGCGCATCGATCTTTTCACCGTCGACGGGAAAGAGATCTGGCACTGGCCGGAGACGGAAAAAAGCGGCTTGCCCGGGCCGCGGCTCGCTGCGGTGCTCAAGAAGCTGCGGCGTGAAGAGCGGCCGGTAACGCTGCTGGACTGTCGGCCCTTTTGTGTTTTATATGCCTTCGTACCGGTTCTGTCACAAGGGCGGAACGCCGGAGTCCTGGCGCTAGGACAGTCGATAGCGGATCCGGTCATCGAATTCAAGGCATTGACCGGTGCGGATCTCGGCATCGTAGTGCCGGTGGAGGGCAAGGGCAAGGCGGATCTCTCAAACTGGGGCGGATTGGTTTCTGCTCTGACCGACTCGGCCCGGTTGCGCCCGCTGTTGGATCACCTCACGACACGCTTCCCCAACCCCACCGAGCTCGATGCCGGAATGCTGGTCAAGTGGGACGCCGCTATTTATGACGTGCGTCGGGTACCGATAGCTCGATTCATGCCGGGTGAGGCCGGCTTCGTTCTCTTCATCTCCAATGTGGGCGCGCGGCTCCACGAGGTCCAGATCGCGGTCTGGCAGGGCCTGCTAGCGACCCTGGCAGCGCTGGTGGGGGCCGAGCTGATCCTACTGTTGCTGGTGCGCGCTCCGAGCCGGCGTCTGCGGTGGTTTGCTCAGACCCTCCCTCTGCTTGCCCAGGGCTCCTATGATAGCGCCCGCGAACGGTTTTCCGGACAGGGCTCGGGGGCGCACTATCGCGATGAGATCGATAGCTTGTTTGAAACCGCGTCGACGCTGTCCGATCAACTGCAGCAGGCAAATCGGGCGCTGGCCGTAAAGCACCAAGAGCTGGCCGAGGAGCGCGACCTGGTTCAGGGCATTCTGGATGCCGCGCAGGTTTTAATCGTCACCCAAACGCGGCGGGGGATCATACAACTCGCGAACGAGTACTCGGCGCTGCTGACCGGTGTACCCGTGGTGCGGCTGCGCGGCAGGCGTTTCGTGGAACTGATCGCCGACGTGGAAGCTCACCGGGAGGTATTGAGCAAGTTAGAGGGGATTTATTCTCTGGGGCAGCGGCGTGTGGAGCATGAACACGATCTGGTGCGCTGCGACGGGATGCGGCGTCAAGTGACTTGGGTGCATACGCGCTTGCACGGCGAACGACCCGATGAAGCGGCACTAGTGTCGGTGGGCTTAGACGTCACAGAACGGGTGCAGGCGGAAGAAAGGATGCGTTGGCTAGCTAACCACGACACCTTGACCGGCCTAGTCAACCGCCACCGCTTCCTCGAAGAGCTCACCCGCAGCTATAACGAAGTGTCGCGAAGCGGGGTGAGCACCGCGCTGCTGCTCTTCGATCTGGACCACTTTAAAGAGATCAACGACACCAGCGGCCATGCCGCCGGGGACGCCTTGTTGCGCATGATCGCCGAGGAGCTCAAGCTGCGAACCCGCAAATCGGACATCGTGGCGCGTCTTGGAGGTGATGAGTTCGCCGTGTTGATGCCGAACACGGACGCCTCTGGTGCGGAGACTTTCGCCAAACAGTTTAACCAGCGGCTCGCGGATGCGCCTTTCGTATATGTCGACAAGCGCTACCGGATCGGCGCCAGCATCGGCATCGTGCTCTTGCCCGAGCAAGGCGCTGACGCGCAGCAACTATTATCCAACGCCGATATGGCGATGTATGAGGCAAAACGGGCCGGGCGCTCGCGCTCCTTTGTTTACCAGCAAGACAAAGCCGAGGCGGCGGGGGGCGCGGCTTACACAAAAGAGCTGCTCACACAGGCGCTTTCGGAAAAAAGCTTGTTCTTTCACTTTCAGCCCGTGGTTGAGGCAGCGAAGGGCAACGTCGTCCATCGAGAAGCTTTGCTTCGGCTTAAGCTTACGGATGGCCGGGTTGCATTGCCTCAGGAGTTTCTTCCGGGTGCGAAGCGGGCGGGCTTGATGTACGAGATCGACTGTTTCGTCGCGCAGGAAGTCTTGAGCACCCTCCTGTGCTCCTCGGACCAGGGTCTGTCCATCAATCTCTCGACGGCGGCTCTAAGCGACGCGCGCTGGGCGGAGCCGCTTAAGCTAGCCGCGCGCGAAGGCCGTCTCGATCCGGCCCGGCTCATGTTCGAGATCACGGAAACCACCACGATCTCCGATCTGGAGAAGGCCAGAACCCTCATGGAGGAGTTGACAGGCTTGGGTTTCCGCTTCGCCCTAGACGATTTCGGTGCTGGTTTTAGTTCGCTGTATTACTTAAGGAAGCTCCCGGTGGACTGGGTGAAGCTCGACCGCTCGCTGGTTAAGGGTTTGGCGCTAAACGAGAGTGACCGCGATTTCTGTCGCGCGATCGTGGTGATGGTGCATGCTTATGGAAAACAAGTGATCGGCGTAGGGGTGGAGGATGCCACGACCCTGGCTCTCCTCAGGGAGATGGGCGTAGATCTCGTGCAAGGTTTCTACATCGGCGAGGAAGGGGGAGGCTGGACCTCCCTGAAAAACGGTGCGCCGCTTGTGGCAGGGCAGCGCTGATGCAAACGGGGACCTACCTAATGGAACAGAATATGCGTTTAAAGCCGCATTCGCTTTCAACACGGGTCTTCTTGTTAGGTGATGGAGAAACAAAAACAGCCGAAGGAAAATGGGGCGGGTGCATGGCTAAGCCTTGCGGATTTAGCGATCCCAGATCTGAGGTTGCCGCCGATTCAATGCCCGTTTCCGTCGGCCGTGAGCCCGCATGCGGAGGCTGTGCACCAACACACCCTGGCATGGGTAGAGCGCCATGCGCTGGTCACGGACGGCCGCGCGTTGGAACGCCTGCGGGCCTCTAAGTTCGGCTGGCTTGCGGCGCGCGCCTATCCCCGCGCCGCGCTCGATCGGCTAGCGATCGTCTCCGACTGGAACACTTGGCTGTTTATGATTGATGACCTGTGCGACGAGCACGGCATCGGTCCCCAGCGTCTGACCACCGTGCACGCGAAGTGCCTGCAAGTACTGGCTGGGGGCAAGCCCGAACCCCGGGATCCTGCCACAGCGCAATTTCCCCCGCGCGAGCGCCGGTCCGGCGAGGAGCGCTCCGATCTGTCTCTGCTCCGTGCATTAGAGGATCTCCGGGAGCGCCTACAGGCACTCGTGGCGTGTGACTGGATGGCCCGTTTCGTCCATAGCGTCTCGGAGTATTTCGAGTCGTCCGTATGGGAAGCCGAGAACCGTGCCCATGGCCGCTGGCCCGAGCCGGCGACCTACATCCGGATGCGCCCCTACACCGGAGGTCTCTACACGGACATCGAGCTTATCGAGCCGGTCGAGCGGATCACGCTGCCGCTCGCGGTGCGCAAGCACCCCCACCTGCAGCGGCTCGCGCTGATCACCAACAACGTCGTCTGCTGGTCCAACGACGTCATTTCGCTGCAGAAGGAGCACGCTCACCACGACAGGCACAATCTGGCCTTGATCTTTCACCGGCACTATGGATTGACCATCGAGGAGGCCGTCAACCGGGTGGTTAAACGCACCGAGGCGCAGATGCGGCACTTCGTCGCGCTAGAGAGCTGCATGCCCAGCTTTGGGGCCGGGCTTGATGCCGGGGTCCGGCGCTTTGTCGCCGTGCTGCGCGCGTGGATGCGGGGCAACCTCGACTGGTCTTACGAGTCCGGCCGCTACGGCCAGGCCGGGCTCGCCTGTTCGCGCTCCAACCAGGCAAGCTAGTGCTGGTTTCCTTGCCCAGAACTGCTCCGATTCAGCGGTGTTCCGATGGTGACGGAAAGACCCTTGAAGGCTGTACGCATGAGCGCCGGCTAGGTTCTTGACACCGATCGTCAAATCCCTCGCCTAAAGCGCCAGCAGCCCGCCGGTCGCATCGGGAAAAAGCGCCTTCCTTTGTTGGCACAGGACGTGCCGTTTCGGTTTCATCGGAACTCGGAGATCGGCAGGTGCGAGGTATCTTAATCTTAGCCTTTGTTTTGTTAACCCCATGGACTGTAGTGCCGTCATGGGCGCAGGATTTTTCCATTCGCATCCCGGCGCGCACCAAAGGCACCGCTACTTATTACGTCCTCGGTCATATCCGAGGATATGGTCAGGCGGAGCTCTTGGTCGACACCGGTTCCGCTTACCTGAGCTTGAACGCGCACATTGTGCAGGGGCTAGAAAAAAGTGGCCAGGCGATTTATCTAAAAGACATCGCTGGCGTTCTGGCGGATGGAAGCGGGGTTACGGTTCGAATTTATCGCGTCCCCGCTCTGACGCTCGGTGGGACGTGTACTATCAGGGATATTGAAGCCGCTGTTTTGCCTGGGGACACGCGCAACATCTTGGGGCTTAACGCGCTAAAACAAGCGGCCCCAGTCGGTCTTTCTTTTGATCCTCCGCAGTTGCTGCTGAGCAACTGCGTACCCGGCGAAGCGTAGACCCGACCCGAGCCATTCCCTAAAAGGCACTTCGAATTAATCGAAATCCTAAAGAGCACGTCGATAAATTGCTTCCTTGCAATTTATCGAATCGCAAAACAAAAAGCGCGGTTTTTGCTTTGCTGCATTGGTCAATCACTTAACGTGATCGACCAATGTCTCACGTCCGTGTGAGGGCGGGCAATTCGAATTAATCGAAGTGCCCTAAAGATATTTTTTTACTTGCCGCTAATAAGAGACGTGTGCAACTTTTGGTGGATAGGCCGAAATGTCCCAACAAACGTCCCTTGATTTGAACGGCGCGACAGAAAAGCTGGTGCCAATTAACCGCTTGTCGCCAGAGCATCGGCGCCAACTCATGGAACGCGCGCGCGTTGTTGATTACCGCGCCGGAGAGTACATATTTCGACAAGGCGACCGAGACGAGTTATCGCTGTACCTTTTGCAGGGTGAGCTCGAGCTCTCATCCACGGGCGGGGCGTTGACCGCCGTAACGGCGGGTTCTGACGAGGCAAAATACACCCTAGCGCAGTTGCAACCACGACAAGTCTCCGGGAAGGCAAAGTCGACCGTCACCATTTTGCAAGTTCACCGACCAACGCTGGAGCAGTTGGTCAACCTTTGCAGCCAGGGGAGCGCGCGCTCAGAACAGAGCGAAGGTGGCGGGGAAGACGCGGTCGATTGGATGAGCGTTCTCCTCGAGTCGCCGCTTTGCAACCAACTCCCCGCAAGTAACCTGCAACGACTCTTCGCTATCTTAGAACCGATGCCTGCGCGTGGGGGAGAGGAAATCATTGCTCAAGGCTCGGTGGGAGATTATTACTACATCGTTTGCGATGGTCGGTGTGTGGTAAAGCGCCGGATCCCGAATACGGACAAGCAAGTCGCCCTCGCTGAGTTGGGGCGCGGCGATCGGTTTGGCGAAGAAGCCCTGTTGGGTGGAGGCAGGCGCAATGCCAGTGTCCTCATGCTGACGGATGGTCACTTGGTGCGGCTGAATCGGGATGATTTTAATGTCTTGGTGAAAGAGCCGCTCGTTGCTTCGATTCACTACAAGGGTGCGCAAGAGCTCGTTCGAGAGGGGGCATTATGGTTGGACGTTCGATTTCCCGACGAACACAAAGACTCAGGCATGGAGGGCAGCCTTAACCTGCCTCTAGTCGACATCCGCCGCAAAGCCGACACCATCGATGAGAGCAAGCGCTACGTGGTCTACTGCGACACAGGGGTTCGTAGCATTGTCGGAACCTTCCTGCTTGCCGAGCGCGGGTTTGATGTGCGCTATCTGGAAGGGGGTCTCGTCGCTACCGGCAGGCTACAAACGGTTTCTTCCGATATGACAGATTCTTTGGCTCTGAAAGAGGAGCTCGAGAAAACCAGCAGCGAGCTGCGCAAGGCTTTGGAGCTCAAGGAACAAGCCGAGCAGGAAAAACACGCCGCCGAGTCCGCCGCAGAAGAAGAGCTGCGTGCGCAGCGCGCGAGCATGGAGCAAGAAGCGAAACGCATCAGCGAGGCGCTCGGCCAAGCCCAACGCATGCGGGAAAACGTCAAGGCGGCTCAACACTCGTTTAAACAGAAGCTATCGGCGGAACGCCAGCGACTCGAGCATGAAGCGGATCGAGTGACCCTGGAGCTGTTCAAGGCACATCATATGCGCGAGAAACTAAAGGCCGCCGAGCACGCGGAGAGGGATAGGTTGCGAGCGAAAAGAGAGGAGCTCGAGAGAGAATCAAAACGTGTCAACGAGGCGATTGGCGAAACGGAGCGCATGCGATCTCGGATCAAAGACGCGCAGAAAGCCGCAGAAAAGAAGATGCATGCCGAGCGTGAACGGATCGACCACGAGGCGGAGCGGGTGACTTTGGAGATGTTCAAGGCGCATCAAATGCGCGAAGAACTGAAGGCCGATGAGCAAAAGGTGAAGGAGAGGCTGCAAGCTAAAGAGGATGAGCTGGAAAAAGAATCACAACGTGTCAGTGCGGAGCAAAACGAAACCTGTCGCATAAAAGAGGAAGTAGAAACGCAGCGCAGGCTTGTTGCGGCTGAGACGGAACAATTGCAACGGGATCAGGAGCGAATTCATCGCTTAAACGAAGAAACCAAAAAGCGTTTGCTGAAACAAGAAGCGCAGATTACGGCGATTTACGCCCAGAAAGAAGAAGAACTGAAAAAAGCAAGGATGTTTCGAGAGGAAGTCGAAGAGCAGCTTGGCCTGGAGCGCCAGCGCCTTGCGACCCAAACCGAGGAGACCAAGCGCAAGCTCGGTGAGGCCAGGGGTATAGAAAAAGCGATGGAAAAAGCTCGCCTTGTCGCCGCCGAGGAGGAGGGCCAGATTCAGCAAAGACAGCACTACCTCGAGCAAAAACTGCGCGAAGAATATGAGGAGAAATTAGCAGAAGAACGCAAAAAACTGGAACTAGAATTCGCCAGCAATGCGGAACAACTCGCCTTGGCGCGAAAAGAAAAGGCTGCGGCCGAAGTGGCGAGCCGCGCGGCTGCCGAAGAAGCGGAACGCATTGTCGCCCGACACAAGGCCGCCTACCAGCGACAGCACGAAGAACAACAGGCCAGCATGCAGGCCGAGCGCGAGCGGATGGAGCGAGAAACGGTGAAACTGAGTGCGCAACTGCAGCAAGCCGCCTTGATCAAAAAAGAGGCTACGAGCATCAAGCATACTGCCGAGGAACATCTCGCCCGGGTGCGCAAGGAACAGGAGATCGCCATATCAGGAGCGCAAAAAGCCGACATGGAAGCCCAAGTCGCCGCGATGGAAACCGAGCTCAGCGAAGCTGCTCAAAACTTAGCCGTGGCGCAGCGTGCCCAGGCCCAAGCCGAAGCAGCCAACGAAGCGAACCGGGAAAAACTGGATCTCCAGCGCCAAAAAGAACAATTATTGCGTGGGCGGATCGAGGCGGACATTCAGCGCTGGGTGCAAGAACAGGACGCGTTTTGGTCCTCGGAGGAGCAACGGGGGCTGGTCCGCGAGCGCGAAAACGCGATGAAGCTCATCAAGAAAGAAGAAGAAGAGTCGAAACGGTGTATCAAACAACATGACCAACAGTTGTTAACAGAAATCAGTGCGATGCTTGACCAAGCTCCGCCTGCCGCCTGAGGCTCGGAGGGTAGCTTACTTGAAGCCCGCACCCGCAGGATAAGTATTGGAAATACGATCCCAGGTTCAGACTCATACCTATGACGAGCTCTGGCGCGGCCATACCCACCAGCATATAATCTCAGAAGCTCCGCCATCACCCCCTGCTAGCCAGAATGCTGCGGGGTCATGACGATCTGCCCATAGCGATTGCCCGCGAAGCGTTACCGTTTCGCGGCGACTGGCGTTGGAGCTCACTGGTTTCCTACACGGTTTCGACAGAGGGTATGAAATGCGTAGCAGAACAAGGGCACGCATCATGTTCGCAAGCTCTCAGTGGTCGTGCCGATGGTGCACATCCGGGAAATGCGGATGCGAATGCGTCAGGGGCTCGTGCCAGTGGCGATGGCTGTGCTGGGTGCCCGGTTGAATTGGCTCATCGTGGTCGTGTTGATGGTGCTCGTCGGGGACATGCTTGTGCTCGTGCTCCAGCGCCTCATGGGTATGTTCATGCTCGTGACGCTCGGTGAGGTGCAGCCAGATCCCGAGAGCCATCAGTGCGCCCGCGATCAGCAGTTGGGGCGTGAGCGTCTCACCGAACAGTAAAGCCAGTATTGCCCCAAAGAACGGCGCGACAGAGAAATACGCACTGGTACGGGCGGTACCGAGGTGGCGCAGTCCCACCACGAACAGAGCCAGACTCACCCCGTAGGCGAGGAAGCCTATGACCATCGCCTCGGCGACATTGGGCACGGGCGGCAGCGTCGCACCGCGCGAGAAGGCCAAGGCCAGGTTGACCATCCCAGCGGTGAGCCCTTTGACCCCGGCGATCCATGTCGCATCAGTCAGCGACACCTTGCGCGTGAGGTTATTGTCGATGCCCCACGCCAAACACGCCCCTAGCACCGCCAGCGCCGGCCACACCGCGGCAAAGCGGGCCTCACCCGGCCAGCTCAGGATCGCTGCGCCCGCGACGATAGCGACCATCCCCAGCGCGATGCGCCGGTCGACATTCTCCTTGAACGCAAACCATGCCAAGAGCGCGGTGAACACCCCTTCCGCATTCAAGAGGAGCGATGCGCTCGACGCGGGCATTCCGCTTAGGCCGAACATCAGCAATACCGGTGCGACGATGCCGCCGGCGACAGTCGCCCCGGCGAGCCACGGCGCTTGATGGGCGGGAAGCCGCACCGCTGGACTGCGGCACAGCCAGCGATACAGCGTGAGGCCGACGCCGGAACCGAGATAAAGCAGGCCCGCCAGCAACCACGGATTGACAGCCTCCAGCAGCAGCTTGGCCAGCGGTGTACCCGCACCGAACAGAAGAGCGGCCCCTAAGACAGCCAGCACACCGGGTTGGTGTATTCCATGTCGCCAGTGCATCATCATGTTTCGATTCTTCTAAGCTCGGCCACAGGTTCCTGCTATCGACCGTGAGGATCGCCATACGAGCGTGTTCGATGCTCTCGATCGTATAGCAATTGCAAAAGCTTACCCTTGTTCACCACAATAGCGAAGAGAGATCGCTAAATGTCCACCGGTGCTGGGCCGCAACGAAACCGGTATTATGGACTGGGTACGGCATCACGACAGTTACCCCGCTTAGATATCGTGGAATGTTGCCGGACAAAATCGACGAGCGAGCCGCGGCCAACACTGGTGAAGGGCTGGACGGTGACGGTGTCAAGGACGAGCGGCTGCGGCTGATCTTCAAAGAGGCGGAGCGGCGGTTTCTCGATCGGCGGCTAGCTGAGCTTCAAGACTGATCGGTCCATTGTCGATCTTGGGCTTTTCCAAACGACGATAGGTTGTAAACGGCCGTTCCAGCCGGTACGCATAAGCTCGCAGAGCGGTCGATAGATTCTTATCAACTAGATGTAGGAGATAGTTATGGACACGAAATACAAACTTCATGGCGCGTTCAGTTGGTGTGAGCTGCTGACCACCGACGTTGCGGACGCCAAGCGCTTTTACAGCAAGCTATTTGGCTGGACCCTGGAGCCCGCGCCGATACCAGGCATGGAGTACACCCTGGTGAAGTACGGCGGCGAGCAGATGGGTGGCATCATGACCACACCGTCCGCTGCCGCAGCGCTGCCGCCCTGCTGGGGTGTGTATGTCACGGTGGACGATGTGGATGCCACCGCCAAGCTCGCGGTGGAGATGGGCGGCAAGGTTCTCATGCCCCCGCAGGACATCCCCCAGGTCGGACGCTTCTGCGTTCTGCAAGACCCGCAGGGTGCCATGATCAACGCCATCACCTACAACATGCAAGAGGTGCAACAGGGCGCTTGAGCGAACTTTGTTGAAGGCTGGTCACGAGCATTCTCGGTATGACCTACTGGGACGAGACGGGCGGCGCCGTATACGACTAGGGTGTCGATTCCCTGCACCCGCCATTCGACCAACTGTTGGAGGCGCACATGAAATACATGTTGCTGATTTATTTTGACGAGCTAGCATTGAGCGAGACCGAACGGGAAGCGTGTTACGTCGAGTCCACGCAGCTCGCAAACCAGATTAAATCGAGCGGGCAATACCTGGCCGCCAACCCGCTGCACCCAATATCAACGGCGACTAGCGTCCGCGTGCGCGAAGGCAAACGGTTGGTGACCGACGGTCCGTTCGCGGAGACGCGCGAACAACTGGGCGGCTACTTCCTAGTCGACGCGCGGGATCTGGACGAGGCGATCGGCATCGCCGCACGGATCCCAATGGCGCGCAAGGGTACCGTCGAGGTCCGGCCGGTGATAGAGATCGCGGGCCTGCCGACGGATTAGTGTCCGGGACGCGCGGAGGCAGTGAGAGGAGGGTTCGATGTGTCCCGCATGCATCGCGACCGTGGCGCAATCATTAACAAAATAGGAGATACCGATGAAGACCGAACCGCAGAAAGAACACCAGTGGCTGCAGCAGCTTGTTGGTGAATGGACGTATGAGTGTGAGGCGTCGATGGAGCCCGGCAAACCGCCGGAGAAGTTCAAGGGCTCGGAGAGCGTGCGCTCGCTGGGTGGCCTCTGGGTGCAATGCGAGGGCCGTGGCGAGATGCCCGGCGGCGGCATGGCAACAATGTTGATGACCCTTGGCTATGACCCGCAGAAGGTGCAGTACGTGGGGACTTGGGTGGGATCGATGATGACCTACTTATGGGTGTACGCTGGGTTGTTGGACGCGGAAGAAAAGGTGCTGACGCTCAATGCCGAGGGCCCGAGCTGCGCCGGCGATGGGAAGTTCGCGACGTACAAGGACGTGATCGAGGTAAAGAGCGACGACCACCGGGTGCTGACATCGCATATGTTGGGCGATGACGGGAAATGGCACGAATTCATGACGGTGAATTATCGGCGGAAGAAGTAGTGGCCGCAGCGCTCCTGGCGGCCAGGGAAATTAGCAGAATCAAAGGAGACAAACGAGGACAAGTCACCATTCCCAAGGCGTTGCGTGACAAGTTGGGGTACTCCCGGAACGGTGCTGGATTTCGCAGAAAAGGAAGGGGCGCTCGTGGCCGTCAAAATCCAGCTTGGAAACCCAGTGGATAGGGTGTACGGCGCCCTAGACAGCGGCCGCTCAACCGATAAGATCCTCGATGACCCTTAAACCACAGCTTTCCCTCCGTGACGCAACCCTGCTGGTTGTGGCCTCCGTCGTCGGGTCCGGGATCTTCTTCGCGCCCGCAAGCGTCGCAGCCTTGCTGCCTCATCCGGTTTGGTTTCTGCTCGCCTGGTTATGCGGCGGCCTGCTCTCCGTCGCCGGAGCCTGTGCCAATGCGGAATTGGGCGCGATGTATCCGCGTGCAGGCGGCGACTACGTTTACCTCAAAGAGGCGTTCCATCCCTTAGCGGGATTCTTGGTCGGTTGGTTCACGTTTTTCACCATATTCACCGGGACCCTCGCCACGCTGGGGGTCGCGCTGGCAGAATCACTGACGGCGTTCTTCCCGCTGAGCGACTAGGGC
>Ga0187893_10006274_pt1 | contig 20477 bp, 10 predicted proteins | sample MA1701074metaG_FD_139574 | JGI IMG/M metagenome (GOLD analysis project Ga0187893, IMG submission 139574) | White microbial mat communities from a basaltic lava cave in the Kipuka Kanohina Cave System on the Island of Hawaii, USA - MA170107-4 metaG ...
ATTGATGCCCTGATTCGGAGCGCAAACGGTGATGGTGGGAGCAACGGTGTCCACCAGCGTCAACGTGGCGACAACGCTGGTGAGGGCGCCGTAATTATTGGTGACCATCACATCGTAATTACCCACCGTACCGGCGGTGGTCGGGGTGACGACGAGCGTCGCCGCCGTCGCGCCCCCAATGTCCGTCCCGTTGAATCGCCATTGGTAGGCGAACGGCCCGATACCGTCCGCAGTGACCGCAAACATCGCGGTGCCGGTGGCGCATTCGGCGGTTTGGTTGGCGGGCTGGGCCGTAATGACCAGCGCGCGATTGAAGCGGAGTTGCAAATCGTTTCCGCTATTGGCCAGCTCGATAGAGAAAAAGCCCAAGCCAAGCGGGTTGCTGAAATTCGAGGTCAGGAGGGTAAACGCAGCAGGGTCGAAGCCGGTGATGCCACCAGTGGTCTTGAGGATCGTCCACGTGTAGTCCAGGCCATTGTCGAAGTCGTGAACAAGGCCCAGGGCGTTGGCTGGCGTGAGCGAAGTAATGTCGACGGTGAACTTGTTCCCAGAGGTCGCGTTAATGGTGAGCGTGCCGTTGATATTGATGAGGTCCCAGCCGGGATCGGTCCCCTGCCCTGCATCCACGTCGTTGATCTCCCAAACGTAACTGGCGCCGCCGTTCCACGTTTCCGAACCCGTGTTCTGGGTGCCTGGGCTGGCGCCGGGAGAAATGGTGCCATTGACGACCACCGCGCCGGCGATGGAACCCGGGCCGCTCAAACTGGCTCCGGGACTGACGGTCACGTCACCAGTCCCCGTCGCGCTGCCGGTAGTGTTGGCGACGCGCAAGGTGCCCGCGCTGACCAGCGTAGGGCCGCTGTAGGTATTGGCTGCTGACAGCGTCCATCGTCCGCCCTGCAGTTTTGTCAAACCGCCTGTGCCGAGGGAAATGACTCCGGAAATCGTTCCGCCGCCGCCCGCGCCAGAGCCGCCTTGCAGCGTCAGGTTCTGGTTGGCGAGGGAGGTGATGGCATTGGCGTGGTCGTAGAGCGCGGTGCCCGTGCCGGAAACTCCAATGGTGGCGTCCTCCGTCAATGTCACCGGGCCGCTGAGAACGATGTTGGCGTTGTTCTGGACGAAGATGGCGCTGCCGAGTGTGCCCGATCCGGTCCCGGCAACGTTCAACGGCTCGGCAATGGTGAAAGCACTGGCTGCCCCGTCAAACAGGACCGACCCGCCGCTGGCGACTTCGGTGTGAGCGGCGCTGCTGCCCAACGCCGTCGATGATGCAGCGTGAATCACGCCGGTGACAATCGTGGTCACGCCCTGGTAAGTGTTGTTGCCAACGAGCACCAGCGTGCCGCCACCGGCCCGGGTCAGAGCGCCATCCCCTGCCACTGTGCCGAAGAAGTTCCTCGATCCGCTGCCTGAATTGACGGTCAGCGTGTGGCCGGTGCCGAGGTTCACGGTGCCGTTGCTGCCGGAGAGAGTCAGTATCGTTTGCGCGGCGTTGCTGAGGTTTAATGTGCCGCCATGCACGATGATGTCGGCGAGGGGGTCGCACAGGAGAGAGGCGGGCGCGGCGGTGACGGTGCCGTTGCTGAGCGTCAGGGAACCGGTGTAGGCGTTGCTGCCGGTGAGGGTGAGTGAGCCGGGGCCAGTTTTGATGAGACGGCCAGCGCCAGCAGTCGTGCCACTGGCACCCGCATTGGCGATATTGCTAATGGAGCCGGTGAAGACTGTGTCGGTGGCGTCTCCAAGGGTCAGTGTTCCGCTGCCGAGGCCAACTCTCCCATTGCCGGAGAGCGAGCCAATTTGTTGGCTGACTCCATTGAGGTTGAGGATTCCTGGGTCATTGACGGTAACCGCAGTGCCGGTGGGCAATCGGTTGGCCGTGGTGCGGATGCGGACCTCGCCATCGTTGATCACCGTGGGCCCCGAATAGGTGGTGAGCGCGGCGAACGCCAGTACTCCCGGCCCGGCCTTGGTTATGCCCCCGGGGCCCGTCACTCTCACCACAGTGGGTGCGCTGCCGTCCTGCACGATGGTGTTAATGTTCGGCGTCGCCTGGACAAAGGTTGCCCCCGCCGCGCCAATGTTAATCAGGAAATCAAAATCAACAAAGCTGCCTGCATTGGCCGTGTGGATCGATCTCAATGTCGCGCCGTCAACGTTCAGCGTCGCACCGGGGCTGGCGCTGACTCGCAGGGAACTGTCCGTGTTAAGGGTGGCTCCTGGATTTACCGTGACCGATCCTGTTCCAATGGCAGCCGTGCCACCCGCCAGCGTCAGATTCCCTTCTTCAACGGTCATCCCGCTCGCCGTCTGCGTCCCGGAAACCGTCACCGTGAATGCGCCACTCGCATCCCCGCCTGCCGAGAATACCGCCCTTCTCCCGGAGACCCATGCTCCCGTCGCCGCGGTACCATCAAAGACCGTGCTCCAAAAAGTATCTGTGCCCCAGGTGCCGGTGGGTGTTGCGCCGCCGGCTCCGGCGACAGCGCCGTTGGCGTCCCAATACAAATCGGTCTCGCTGCCGACGGTGTATTGAAAAACCGTCGCCACGCCGGAATTGGTCGTATCGCCACAGCCCAGGCAGGTCCCGCCGTTGGCGAAGACTTCCATCCCCGCGGCGGAATGCCACGCGCCGACGATGTACTTCACCACCGTCCCCGCCGGTTGCGCGGGAATGGTCGCGCTCCAGACATCGACCACGGGCGCGCCGAAGGTGCATTCAAAAGCGCCGGTCGCCGTCTGTGTGGTGTTGGAGGGATTGCCAAACGCGCCAATGGGTGCGGAGCCGTCGGTGGTGTAGTAAACGCGCGTCGTGTCCGTGAAAAACTGATACTCGACTTTGAAGCGCAGCGGGTGGCTTTGCGCTGAGGAAGGGTTGAGCGTCGTCACGTATTGCCCGCCGCAGCCCGGATCGTTGCCCGTTCGCTCGTGATAGACGTAGTTCGCGGTCGCCTGGACGCCTTGCGGCAGCGCCAGCGTCAGCAAAGCCAGGGACATCATCGCCGGAGTTTGTCGGGAGAAACGGGCGAGATAACGGGCCGCGTGGATCGCGCAGAGGTTGGTCGGTCGGGAGTGCATGGTTTCTCGGGTTGGGTCGTTGGGTTGAAACGAATGAAAAGTGAATGGCAGATGGATTCAGAAACCGGATCGAACGGGCGCACAAGGGCCGCGTCTGGCGGATAGGAATGTCGGCGGAATTCGGACCGCGACCAAAGCGGCGCTGGCGGATGTCACATCAAAATACATCACGGACAAAATCAACTAGGGCTGGTGTGGCCCGTGTCTGGCACAGCCATCCTGGCTGGTGTCTGTTCACATGAGCAGACAGAGGCACGGACAAAGCCGTGCCCGGAATCCTTTCTGCGAAGTGATGACGGAATCTGTAAGTTATCAGCCTTCCTTTCGCAAGGAGATTTTCCTGCAATCGCAGGGATTTGTCCCGGCTGCGCTCCAGGACACCATTTTGCGCAATCGGACACCTCCTCCACCTCTTGAAATCCAGCCTACTTTGCCAACAATGGAGCGACCGTCCGCCAGACTTGCTCGCTCACCACGCCGATTTCTCCAGCCGCGTCAATCACACGCACCCGCTTCGGCTCGGCGGCGGCGATGGCCTGATAGCCCCGTTGGACGCGCTCGAAGAACGCCCGATCAGCCTCTTCCATCCGATCACGTAACGGCTCGTTGAAGGCCAGTTTGGCCTGGCCGGCCTTGTGGGCAGGCGGAACCTCCAACAGGCTGGCCTGGCGGGAGAGACGGCGTGCTTCGCTGATCTCCAGCGGGACATCCAGGAACAAAGTCAGATCCGGCCGCGTGTGTTCGACGGCAAAGTCGATGACGGCTTTGACCCGTGCCAGATCGAGTTCGCGTCCGTAGCCTTGATAGGCCGTGGTCGAATCGTAGAAGCGATCGCACAGGACAATCTCCCCAGCGGCCAGGGCTGGGCGAATGACTTCGCGAACCAACTGCGCGCGGCTGGCGTTCATCAGGAGGAGTTCCGCCTCTGCGGTCATAGCACGGTTGGCCTCGCTGTGTTTGAGCGTGTGGCGAATTTCCTCGCCGATGGGCGTGCCTCCCGGCTCGCGCAATACTCGAACGGCGTGCCCCACCTTGCGCAGCCGTTCCGCGAGAATCTGGATTTGCGTCGATTTGCCGCCGCCTTCCGTGCCCTCGAAGGTGATGAAGATTCCTTTCACCGGCGCGATTGAATCACGAGGCCACTCGCCACGCCAGCTTTTGCCGACGGGATTGGAGTGATGGGATGCCGGAGTGTTGGTTTATGGAGGCAACAGAATGCGGGAATCGGCGGCGATCCGTCACCATCACTCCGTTACCCCGCCACTCCATTTACTCCAGCGAGGCGACGCGGCTCGGGAACGCTTTCACCATGAAATCCACCAGCGCGCTGATCTGCTGCTCGTTGAGCGGTCCGCCTTCGGATTCGGCAAAGCCCGGCATCATCGAGCCAGGACGTCCGTGGGCAATCCACTGCCGCCAGTAGTCGGCGTTCGTCGGATGTTTGAGCATCCGCAGGTCGGGCACCTGGGCTGCGCGATGATGCGAGTTATGACACGTCGCGCACACCCCGGCGTAGAGGATGCGGCCATCGGTCTTGTTCTTTGCCGGTTCGGCGTGACACTTGGCACAGTCCTGGTTCTTGAACACGACCTGCCGATCGGCCATCGCCAGTTGCATGTTCTTCAGCCGATCCGCGTCGCCCATCGTCCCGGATTGTTGCACTGGCAGCGCACCGGAAGCGTTGACGGGAATATTGCACTTCACTGTGAGTTGCTTGATGCCCGCGCTGGTTTCCACCGTCACGCCCTTGGCGATCAATCCACTCTTGCCCGCCAGGTTTAAACTCACCTCAATCGGACCATTCGAACCGGACGGGATGCGCCAGGGCTGCGACGGCAGCTTGGCCACCGTGCAGCCGCAGGACGTGCGGACGTTATTGACGAATACTTCGGACGGAGAAACGTTCGTCAGCCAAAAGCTAAACTTCGCCTCCATCTCACCCGCCTTCGCGGAGTGTTCCTTTGTCTCGGCGTCCCACTTGATGACATTCGCATCGACCGGAGAAAAAAGATTCGGCGCGGGCGCGACCGGACCAATGGCTGCGGGAATCACGGTAGGCACGGACGGCGCAACGGGCGCGGGGAACGCAATCGGCGCGGAAAAAGCGGGAGCCGACGGCGAAATGGTCGCGACGCTGGGCGCCGCCACGGGCGTTACGGGTGCCGCGGGTGTGAGCACTGGACGGGCCGTGCGGGGTGGCAGCTTCTGCGCCGAGACGGCTGGCAGGGGCGGCAATGGAGGAGGAGATGGCTGCGTGCTTTGCGCCAACAATGGCACCGCCGCCACCAAACCCGTGAAACTCAACGCACCCCAATTCAATTTCCTGCCCTGAATCGCTCTCATAAAAATCGGCTGGAACGTAACGCACCGACCGCCCATTGACGAGCAAAAATATGGATGACTTGCTATTGGGCCAGGCCGCGGGGACAGCCCTAAACCCGCTTCAACCGCGCCCCTTTCGGAGTGTCTTCGATCAACCAGCCTTGGGCCTTCAATTCGTCGCGCACGGCGTCGGCGCGCTTGAAGTCCTTCGCTTTGCGCGCGGCCTGCCGCTGCTCCAGGAGGGCCAGGATTTCCGTCGGCGCTTCCGCCGCGCCCTTGCGCCTCAGTCCAAACACCGAGTCAATCCGCTCCCAGGTGGCCAAGGCAGCAGCGGCTTGTGCGGCGGTCAGTTGGCTCGCCGACAGTGCCCGATTCATCTCCCGTACCCACTCGAAGACAATGCCCCACGCCGCCGACACGTTCAGATCGTCGTCGAGCGCGGCAGTGAAGCTCTCCAGCAGTTTAGGCTCGATTGCCGCCGTTGCGCCGCCGGCCAATTCCGCCAGTTTGCCAAGACATTCATCAAGTCGATCCAACGCGGCACGGCCCGCTTCCAAGCCTTCCAGCGTGAAGTTGAACGTCTCGCGGTAGTGCGCGGTGAGCAGCAGGTAACGGACTTCGCGCCCGCTGTAACCTTTCGCCAGCAAATCCCGCAGCGTAAAAAAATTCCCGAGCGACTTGCTCATCTTCTTGCCCTCGACGAGCAGGTGCGCGCCGTGCAGCCAGTACTTCACGAACAGTTGGCCCGGCGCCTGCCAGCCCGCGCCTTCGCTCTGCGCGATCTCGTCCTCGTGATGCGGGAAAGCCAGGTCCTCGCCGCCGAGGTGCAGATCGAAACTCGGCCCCAGCAGCTTCATGCTCATGGCCGAACACTCGATGTGCCAGCCCGGACGCCCCTCACCCCACGGACTGGGCCAGAATACGGCGCCATCCTCCGGCACACGCGCCTTCCACAATGCGAAGTCGGCCAAGGAATCCTTCGTGTATTCGTCGCTCGCCACACGCTCGCCGACGCGCATCTGGTCGAAGTTCAGGTTCACAAGCTGGCCGTAACGGCAGCCGCAGCCCTGATACTTCTCGATGCTGAAATAGACCGAGCCATCCGCCGCCTGGTAAGCGATACCGCGTTTTATCAACGCCTCGATGATCTTAATCATCTCCGCGATGTGCTCCGTCGCGCGCGGCAGATGATGCGGGCGCACGCACCCGAGCGTTTGCAAATCTTCAAGGAAGGCGTCCTCGTACTTCGACACGTACTCTCGCAAGCCCAGTCCGGTTTCACGGACGCGCTTGATGATCTTGTCCTCTACGTCCGTAATGTTCATCACATGCGTCACGTCGAACCCGCGGAACTGGAGATAGCGCCGGACCAGATCGGTAAAGACGAACGTCCGAAAATTCCCGATGTGCCCGAAGTCATACACCGTCGGCCCGCAGCAATACATCCGAACCGCCTTGCGATTCGGATCCAACGGCACGAACTCTTCGACGGAGCGGGACAGGGTATTGAGAAATCTCAGAGCCATAGGGCCAACGTGCGGGCCAGCGTAGTGCGATAGGACGGAAAGAAAAGTTGAAATTGCCCGCTAGGGACGGCGCAGGCGGAAGAATCTTGCGGGCAGGAGCTCCTCGCTGGCGAATGTGACTTTGTTCATGGCGTTGTCTTGTGACACCGTGCCATCGAATGGTAACCAGTTCGACGCCTGTCCCAGTTCGCTCGCCGTCTCCAGGACGAATCCTGCGGGTGAAATTGGCCACGAAAGAATCGTGAGATGGTTGGTTTGAACAATTTCAAGCCGCGGTGAAGGCGGTCCCGCGCGCCAAACGAACACGTCTTGAGAGGAATTGTTGTCTCCTGACACCAAATCCGAACCGAAGTGATCGAATGCGATCACGGACCCGTCAGGAGTCATAGCCGCGCTTCCAGCCCCTCCGCGAGCGCCCGTCAGCCATTGGTTGGGCGTGACAAGCGTCGTGACTCCGGTGGCCAGGTCACGCCGGTAAAGCTCAAACCAACCAAACGAACCTTCGAAGAACAAGAAGTCGCCCGCGGTCAGATCGGTCGCCTGGCTGGCGAACAGCACGTAACGACCATCGGCGCTGATTTTCGGGTCCAGAGAAGTCGCATTGCCGGCAGCCGTGCCCGAACAGTTCACGGAAACCAGCGTGACCCGGCCGCTCCCGATCTCGTACACGTAAATCTGTTGTGGGGTTTGAGCGACGGGAGCATTGAAGTTGCCCTGCCAATGCTCGAATACCACAAACCGCCCGTCCGCGCTGATAGCCGAACGACGTGACTGAACGACGGAATAACCCGCCGCCAGGGGAAGGGCGCTGGCGAGGCGCGTATGGCCTGTCAACACGTCGCGGACGAAAACGTCTGTCCCCGCTTTGTCGGGATCGGCTGTCAGATCGCTTGCGTAACTGATAAACGTCAGAAAACGTCCGTCCGCACTCAAGGATAGCGGTCCGCCTGAGAATTCATTCCCGCTGCCAGTGCCGCTTACATTCACACTGACCAGCCGCGTCGTGCCTCCGACGAGATCGCGCACGAATACGTCGGATGTGCCGTTCGTATCGTTGGCAACCAAATCACTCGAATAGCTCTCAAAAGCCACGAACCGGCCATCGTGACTTAACGCAGGTCCGATTGCGTAGGCATTTCCGGCCGCCGTGCCCGAGGAATTCACTCCAACCATCGAAGTCGTTCCTTCCGTCAGATTGCGCGCATAAATCTGCCGGCCGCCGGAGGGAACCGGCAGGGTGATTAGGTTTTCAGCAGCGCTCTCAAAGACCACCACGGTTCCGTTGCTACTGATGACCGGGGCGAACGAATCCCTGTTGCCGCCTCCACTGTTGGAAACGTTGACGCTGACGAGCAGATTGGTTTGCGCCTCCAGATCGCGGACGAATACGTTGGCGCGACCCACCGTATCGTCCATATCCATGCCAGTGAGGTCCGTCGCATCACTCGTGAAAACGACCCGACGGCCATCACCGCTGATCATCGGCGAACGGGAACTTCCATTTGCCCCCTGGGCGCCAAAACGGTCGATGTCCACGAGTCTCGTCGTCCGGTTCGACAAATCGCGCACGAAGACTCGTTGGCCAAATCTGATGAGGTCCCAAGCGTAACTAGCAAACGCCACCAGACGCCCGTCCGCGCTAATCGATGGCCCGTAAGATAGGGTTGAGACCGTTGCCGCAGGATTGGTTGCGTTGACCGAAACGGCTTCCACGATACCGCCGGCGATCAAGCGACCCTCAACAATGACCAGAGTCGCATTCGTTTGCCGGAACAACGTGGCTCCGCCGCCGGGATTCGTGAGCCGAAGAGCCAGGCTTTCGTTACATTCATCTGCGTTGTCCTCCCGCAAAGGCACGAAAAAAGTTTTGTTGGTTTCGCCAGCCGCGAAAACCAGCACTCCCGAAACAGCTTCATAGTCTATTCCCGCGAGCGCCGTAAGGTCGGCGGTGGAATAGGCAACGCTGACCACGCCGCGGCTGCCGCCGACGCGCTCGACCGCGATCGCTGCGAGCCCGTCGGATTCGCGCGCGTTGAAGGTCGCCTGACGGAAGCGCAGAACGCCCGCCCCTTCCTCAACCACCGTCACGTGATTGGTAAAATTGTTTTCAAAAATGGGGTCTTTTGCCGTCGGGAACACTGAAGCGTAGGAAGTCATCTGGCCCGTGCGCAAGGGCACACCCACCACGGCCACCAAAAGCGAATGGCCACCAGCCAATTCACCCAAAGAACAAAATACAAAGGATCCCTCGGGAAACGAAAAGCAGTTCGATGGCGAAACCGAAGTAATGAAAAAGTCATAGTCAAAGTTCAGATTCAACCCTGGGCTGGCGACCGAGTCTGGCCCGTGATTTGTCATCAGGACCGAATACACCAGCGGTTGACCGGCCACGGCTGGTTCCGGAGCGCTTGTGACCTGGACGCCGAGGTCCGCGTAACCTACCTCGGTAAACTCAATCGATGCGTTGTTGCCCACGAAGTAGTCTGGCTCATTGGCCGTTACGGAGGCCCGGTTAAAGCTGGTTCCCCACTGCGTCAAACGAAGCTGCAGGGTCAGGTTCACTTCACTGCCCGGCACGAGGGACCCCAGCGAACAGACGAGCGCACCGCCCGCGTTGGCACACGCGCCTTGCGAAGTTTGGACAGACACGAACACGGCGTTCGTTGACCACCGGTTGGTCAATACCACTGCGGTGGCGGTAGCCGGTCCGGCATTGGTAATGACGATCTGGTAAATGACGTTGGAAGAAAGGCTGGTCGGATCCGAACCGTCCGTTTGAACCACTCCAAGATCGATGCCATGGACGTCCAACACCGGCCGGCACGCCGAAAAGCTCGAAGTGCCCATTTCGGCGCTGGTCGCTGTTGCGGTGATAACCGCGTTCGACAACACCGAGGGCACCACGTACTGAAACTCGGCGCGGGCGTGGGCGCCGGGCACCACTTCGACCGAACCAATGAAGGTCTTCCCCTCCCCCGCGCCGGATGGATCGCAGACGTCATTCGCGAACAGTTCGACGCGAACCGCGGTGCCGGGACTTCCCGGCACGTATCCTTCAATCACCGTTTGTGCGTCATCTTCCGTCGCGCTCACAAGGACCGGCGGCTCAAGGTCCTCAAAGTGAGTTTGTATGCCCAATCCGCTGTTGTCGAAAATCGCATTGCCCAGAACGGAGTTGAACGTATGCAACCGGACGCCCGCGGACCCGTTGTAAGCGATCACGTTACCGGCGCCGGGCACGATGCCCCCGATCACGTTCGAAGGACTGATCGCCCAGACGCCTCCTTCGTTCCCCAGCGGCCAACGTCCGGTGGGATCAGTGCCGATGAAGTTCCCTTGAATGACACTCGGAGCACTGCCGGGTGAATTCAGAAAGATGGCGGTATCGCCGTTCCCTGAAATGACGTTGCTCGCGCCGGGAACGGTTCCGCCGATCAAGAGCGACACAGAACTCGACGAGCCAATGCCGTACCGCCGGTTTCCCAGCAGGTTGGTTCCGGTTACATCCACGCCGATATAATTGCCCTGGATAACGTGACCCTCCCCGGGATTGAAGCCCATGCAAGAAATCCCGATGCCGTTTCCCGATATGACATTGCCCGCGCCAACCTCTGCTCCCCCGACGTGGTTTGAGCTGCTTCCGTCGGAGGCCAGGATCCATACCCCTGAAGCCCAATTCGACACAGCGTGTCGTCCGGTCACGTCCGTTCCGATGAAGTTGCCCTGAATTCTCGTGGTATTCGCATTCTCGACGAAGACTCCGCCTCCCGCGGGAAATCCGAACTCGCCAATATAACCGTTGCCTGAGATGACATTTCGCTCTGTCGGCATCACACCGCCAATACGGTTTTCGCGGGCACTCGCTCCCGTGATGCGCACTCCGATCTGATTGCCTCGGGCGTGCCGGCCCATCGGATCGAGGCCGATCAGATTTCCCGCCACGATGTTTTCGGGCGAACCGTCTATCCATATCCCGGTTCCACTGGCTCCGATGACATTCCGGTGCGCCAGCTCGAAGCCGCCGACAACATTGCGGTGGGAATTCGTTCCCAAGTACACCCCGTTCTCGAGGCGGAGCGCATCTGGCATCCCATCGCTGTCCACGCCAAGGAAGCATCCTTCGATTCGATTGCTCACGCCCGAGGCGATCTCAATACAGGCGGTCCGCCACGTGGAGCCACTGAAGTCAAATCTGCCAATTGCCAGCCCACGCACCACGGCCTGACTGGCGTTGATCCGCAGACCGGCGGAACCCGTCAGTGAATTCGCGACCCGCAAACGGATTCCAAGCACCGCATCGCTGCCCTCAGCCAGCGTATTCGCCCGCGCACCCGGTTGCGTATAACCGTCAATCGTCAGTGCCTCCGTGATGTCTGGTAATGGCGTCGCGGGATTGATGGTGTGCGGTCCAGCCCCTGGGATGTTGAAGTGAATCGAGTCAGCGCCCGGATTTGCGTTGGCGTCCACGATCGCCTGTCGCAACGATCCAGCGCTGCTGTCATTCGTCGTCGTAACCGTGAACGTTGCGGCATCGGCATCGGCTGCAAGCAGCCATGCGCCAACAAGGAATCCTTGGCACAACTTGATCATGGACGACTCGTGTTCCCGTGGAATTACCGGCTGCGACTACATCACACTCGCACGGCAGAATCAAGCCGCACAAACGTAGTTTAACCACGGATGGACACTGATGAACACGGATAAACGGGAAACGGCAGTTGGGAGTTCAGGCTTTGGCTCCGTTCAGCGCTCCCAACCACGAGACCATTTTCGACAAGAATTCGGAGCGCGGCTGTGTCGAAGACCAGCCGCAGCACGTCCATCCTTCGTAGCTGCTGCGACTGGCTTTCAGCACAGTCGCGCTCCGTGGTTGCGGCTCCGCCGCGCTGGGTTAATCCGTGTCCACCCCGCTTCGCCAAAGCGCTGCGCGGCGGCGAGTCCGTGGTTAACGACTTCAGTGCCTTACTTCGCCGCAGCCCGATTCAGCGTGTAGCTGAACTCAGCGTGCCCCACGAGCAGTTCACGCTTTTGATCCAGCAAGAAGAGGACGTTGTCGTCGCCCTTCAGCAGAAGCAGGGCTGGCTGGGTCGAGGTCGCGCTCAATTGATACACGGTTGCATTCGCGTCGATCGCCGCGCCGCGAGTGATGCTCCACATGCCTTCGCGCGCGCCTTGTCGGAACAGACTGCCCTCCACTTTGTAGGTCGTCGGGGCCGAGGTCCTGGGATCCTGGTACAGCGTCACGCGCCACTTCGATTTGATGCAACCGGGGTGGGCCTCTTTCTTCAGCTCGCGGGAAATTCCCTGGCACGGAGTCCGTCCCTCGAATACGCCAAACACCGTGGGACCTGTCGCCATGGGTGAAATCTTGTAAGAGATCTCGGGGGCGTTGTTCACCTGATCCCGGTCACCGGGCTTCTCGGCCCGGCTGGCGGGATTCAGTGTGTAACTCTCGCCTCCATTGCCGATCGCCAGGCTGCCGTCTGGATTTAACAGGTGCAGCAGATGGTTGCCTATTTTCACGAAGGAGAGCGAGCGTTGAGGATTCGATGCAGCGATCCGGTAAACCGCTGCACCGGGCCGTGACTTGGCGCCCTTGAGGATTTCCCAGGTGCCTTGCAACGCCACCTCGGGACCGTCCTCCGAGCGGTTCGGATTACCGCGCGTGGGAACGTGATAAAGAGCGCTCGCACTGAACGTCGAAGGCAAACCGCTGTTCTGATTCGTGGAAAGCGCGATTTGCCACGAGATGGAGTGACACGCGGTATTGCTGGCCAACCCGCCAAGAAACTCCCGCACGAGCGCGCCGCCCGGAGTGCTTCCCACGTATTCCGTTGCGAGGCTATCTCGCGCCTCAACGATTGCGGTGCGATGCGCACAACCACACAACAGCACGGCAACGCAGCCTGCAACGAATCGAGTCATATAGCGCATGGCTCGAATCTAGCCGCTTCCCCAGCCACGTTGTCAAACGGCGGTAAAAGGTTTGTAAAAGCGATTCAATGCTCACGGCTTCGGTTGGCTCTCATAGCGCGGCTGAAGCATGAACTCGGCATCGTAATTTTCGTGAACCGCGACTGTGGCGTGGACCTGCACCGGCCTCGACGTTGCCGTACGCGTCAACTTCAACATCTTCCAGAAACCGTGCTGTCCCCACGAGCCGGCCCGGCTATCCAGGTCAGTTCCCTCGTCATCCACGGCCTTGATGAAGGTTATGCGCAGGTGCGGTGGCTTGTTTGTCAGTTGCACACTCAACATGTCCGTGTTCACGAAATCAATCCGGATCGGAGACCCGCCCAGGTTCGTTTGAATCGCGCCGCTCAAGGGCCACGGCACGCTAAACGAAAAGAGATTCGTCACCGGAAAGTCTGAATCAGGCGCGAAGCCCACTTGGAACTTCCAGACCTTCCGAGGGTCCAACGGCCGATGCATGCGATACATCGTCCAGTCATTCGTGACCCTCCTGGTGAAGCCGTAACTGAAACTGTCGTAGTTGCCGGTGGCATCCCACATCTTGCCGCCCTGAATGCCCCAGTTCGTCGCCACCTGACCATTTCTGAAAACGCGCACCGGGAGAAACGCCGTGTATTCCCAGATGTCTCCGGCATTGATTGGCTCGTGTCGCACGGCCAGCTCTCCCACTTCCACGTCCAGCCCATCGGCCAGCTTGAGGCGGGGCAAATTTGCCGGCCTCCACGCCTCGGCCCGCACGGGCCTGGGGTTCTTCATGACAAAGGTGGCCAGTTCCCGCCAATCGCGCGTATTATTCGTCTGCCGCTCCTCCAATCGGAAGTGCAACCGGCGCGAGCCTCTTGGATACGACCAGGCCCAGACGAGAGAGAAAACGCCGTCCACTTGTCTCCTGAAGTCACTGAGTTCCTTGACGAATGTGAAACGGTCACCGTCATCGCCAGAAATGAGCAGGCGATGTTTCCGATAAAAGGGCGGTGAAATAAAAGCATTTTCCCGCGGCGAGCCGGGGCCGACCGACAATTCAGCCGTCAGGAGTTCTCCTCCCTCCGGCCCAGGCATCTGTATCACTTGGGGACGTTGCAGCTTCAATCCGAAGACGCTGATGGCGTTCGAGGGAGCGATGCGGCCCAGCGCTTTTGAAAGCCCCGTTCCATGCGAATAAACATTGGTGCGCCCAACCTTCAACCCTGACAAGACGAGGACAGTCCCATCCGGCAGCACTTGTTTGGAGGAGGTGTCACGCCAAAGCAGCAATCCAACGACACAGAAGACGGCAATCACTGCCAGGATGACGGCTCTTCGTCGCATATCGGACTGCCATCGCAGACGCGGCGTCCACGGTCAACAGCGATTACTGCAGTCGGCCCTCTTGTTCAAGCGATCGCCAATTGGCCATCTTATCCCGCATCGGTAGCCGCGCAGCAGTTGCGCCCGGATAAACGTCTTTCCAGTTGCCAAGGCACCGGTGGCGGAGTGAAGTGGCGCGCGTCCGGCGCGGCGCATGAAGAAATACGATCTTAACTTCACGACGAGTCTCTTCCTCGGCTTCCTGTTCGTCTTCTTCGGCCTGTTCCTGTTCTACCCGGTCGGGCTGTTGCTCAAGGGCGCGTTCATCGTGGAAGGAAAGTTCAGCCTGAAATTCTTTGGACTGCTCCTCTCCAGCCCCCTGCAACGCGAGGCGCTGTGGAATAGCTCCGTGATTGCGATGCTGACCACGTTGCTGACCACATTGCTCACCTTGCCGCTGGCGTGGGCCATGACTCGCTTCAACTTCGCCGGCAAGGCACTGCTCGGCAGCCTGCTGCTTGTGCCGATGATCATGCCGCCATTCGTCGGCGCCATCGGGCTGCGGCAACTGCTTTCGCGCTTCGGTTCGCTGAATCTGTTCTTGATGGACCTCGGCCTTCTCCCGCCGGACAAACCCATCGACTGGCTCGGCGCGGGGGGCTTCTGGGGCATCGTGCTCCTACAAGTGTTGAACCTCTATCCGATCATGTTTCTCAACGTCTCGGCGGCGATGGCGAACATCGATCCCGCGCTGCGCGAAGCCGCGCAGAACCTCGGCGCGAACGGTTGGCGACTGTTCCGATCCGTCACGTTGCCCCTGATCCTGCCCGGTTACTTTGCCGGGGCTATCATCGTCTTCATCTGGGCGTTCACCGATCTGGGAACACCGCTCATCTTCGGTTTCTCGCGCGTGGTGCCGGTGCAAATCTTTGACGCGGTCAACGAAGTGAACACCAATCCGATGGGCTACACGCTCGTCGTGTTCGTACTCGTGCTAACGGTGGCGCTGTTTGTCATCAGCAAACAACTGCTGGCAAGGAAGCGATACGAGATGATTGCGCGCGGCCACACGCTCGGTGCGGAAGCGCAGGCTTCGGGGAAGCAGGCCACGCTCATCTGGTTCGGGGCCGGCGGGTTGATTGCCGTGGCGCTGCTGCCGCACTCGATGGTCATCGTGCAGAGTTTCTCCGAACGCTGGTTCTTCACGGTGCTGCCGGGCGACTGGACCGCGAACACCTACGGAGAAATCTTCCGCGACAAACTCACCGCCACCAGCATCCGCAACAGCCTGCTCTTCTCCAGTTGCAGCGCGATGCTTGACCTCGTGCTGGGCGTAATCATCGCCTGGCTGTTGACGCGGCGGCGCATCCCGATGGCGGGTTTGCTCGACGCGCTGGCCATGCTGCCGCTGGCGTTACCCGGCATCGTGCTGGCGTTTGGTTACGTGGCAGGATTCGACAACTTCAAAAACCCGTGGCTGAACGAATACTTCAATCCGCGGAACAACCCGACGCTGCTGCTCATCATCAGCTACAGCGTGCGACGGTTGCCTTACATCGTGCGCTCAGCCTATGCCGGGTTTCAGCAGACGAGCGTCACGCTGGAGGAAGCTTCGGCCAATGTTGGCGCGTCTCCCTTTCGCACCTTGCGCAAGATCACCCTGCCGCTCGTGATGGCCAATCTCATCGCGGGTACCATCCTCACTTTTTCCTTCGCCATGCTGGAGGTGAGTGACGGTCTCATCCTGGCGATGAAGGAGCAATACTTCCCCATCACGAAAATGATTTACCAATTGATGGGCCGCATCGATCCGAACGCGCCGAGCGTGGCCTGCGCGCTGGGAGTCGTCGGAATGGTTCTGCTGACCGCCAGCCTCTTCGCCGCCGGCAAGTTGCTCGGCAAAAAGATGGGGCAGCTTTTCCGGGCTTAACGGGGGTTAGGCGGCGTTTTTCGCATTCGTAAAAACACTAGCGCTACAACTCCAACCACGATGAGCGCGGAGATGCCAGGTTCTGGAACCTGTACCAAAGATATCCCATCAATAAGCAGAAAAGTCCTTGCATCAACATCTGAAGCTGGCACTTGAGCTCGAAGGGCCAATTCATGCATTCCAGGCATGGCTTGAAACTGCAAAGTTTCAAATGTCCACATATTGTCAAAGCTTGTGCCGCCGGGTGGTAGAAGTGGCGTGCTGGTATCGACGACGATGCCGTCAATCAACAACTCCCAGAAACCCTCAGAACCACGAAAGGGAACGCCCGTGATCGAATTAATTCCATTCACGCTGCTCTGGTAGAACGACAAATTGTAGCTCATCCCAATCTGGAGGCCTGATAAAGCTTGAAGAATTCCCTCCTGCTGGTCGAACTGAGGATGATTCACGCCCGTGCCAAAACTACGTACGAACGTGCCACCATCTGGAGAGAGATTGTATGTTCCAAATGGACCGTTTTCATTTGCCGTATCGGACGTATTTCCAAGGTATTGCACCCATCCAAAAGGCACTCGATTTTCACCAGGCGTTCCGGTCAAGCTGCCATTAACAATAGTCTGTGAGAGGGCATCTCTTGTAATCGTCAGAGAAAAGAGCGCGATCATTACTGAGTATCCGAAAAGAAACCTCGTGTTGGTTTTGGTTGCAGTTGTTGTTTTCATTTGGTTGGTTTTGGATTTCTGATTTTTTTGATGATTTTGGTACCCCATGCCGCCAACGACCCAATATAGTCATCCGAAGTTATTCATGGGCGGCGAGGATGGCGCAGCCAGGTCCTTCGCCGCAGCCACCGGTGAATAATTTCGTCGGCGCGCTCGCAGCGCGCTGACTTTTGGGTTAGATGGTTTAGAGACGGCACCGTCATTTCTCAAGTTCCTGGTTTCGGCTGGCTCTCGTTAACTTGCTTGATGCCTCCGTCACCAAACTGAACGCTCACCAAACGGTGAATGGGAATGACCTGCGGCCCTAAGTCACTCCGCTGCGGTCGTGTGATGATAAGAAACTCGCGCGTCAGGCGACCATAAGCGTCAACATTCCAACTGCCGTTCCTACCGGGCACGGCCTTGGATTCGTTGAGGCGGGTGAAACCGCCAGTGCGCCCGCCCTCCAATTGATACTCAACGGAAAAGATGACCCCTTCTGCGACCGTGTCCGGCTTGGTCGATGTGGGCGCACAACCCGTGAGGATCGAAGTGGCGGCGATTATCAATCCGAGCATGGTTCGATTCATTTTCATAGTGGTGTGGTTTGGCGGCCTAACGAACCCAGTTACGCCGGGGGCAAGCGACGTGAGCCGTAGCGGGAGTACCACCGCTCCCCGGCGCTGGCTGCAGCGATTTGGCTACGATTTCCAGCGATACACTTTCTTTAGATCTCCAAACCATTTCAGCTTCCCAAAGTCCGGGCCGCGACCTCCACCGCTGCGAGAGCTGAGAAATGGCAGATTGTTGTTGAAACGAACACACTCAGAATCCGGTATCCCTGCATCCTGCAAAACTTTGCAGCCTTCAGCGTCCCACAGTCCCATATGGCCAGAGAACATCAACACATCCGCCGACTCGACTAATCTACAAGCCCTACACGCTTGCATGCACGGCGCTGTGCACGAGTGACTTTTCTATCTCCAGCCTTTATCATGGGTTTATGAAAGCGGATTGGCGCATTTCCATCAAGGATTATTGCCGGAACAAATCATCACAGGTGCAGTTGAGCCGGATGCCGCTCGGGCCGCGGTAGTTCCTGGTGCGCGTGGCCGGCAAATCCGGGAGCTTCCTAGTAGCCCAGTAACTGCGTGGGCTTGTTGATGTCGTCACCAAGCTGGTAGCGCGGGAATGCTTTCGAGGAAAAGGTGATCGCGCCGCCGTAATCCGTGCGACCGCCCTGATCCCGCAACACTCGGAAGGTGAAAGCAACCGTCCAGCTTCGGAAGTCGCGATACAGCGTATAGGCCTGGCTTTGGAGGAAATGCTCGCGCGCGTCGAAATAGTGGATGGTGCGCGCGGCCCAGTTGGGGTTCATGCGCAGGTAGAGGCTGCTGAAGATGAGACTGGTGCCGACGTTCGTGCCGTAAAACGCGCCGGTGCGCAGGTAGCGTTCGCCGATGGTCCAACTCCAGGTGTCGTTCGGGGCGAACGTGGCTGAATGGTTCGCCTGGTCCCATCGCTTGCGGTTGATGTTGTAGTTGAGTTCCGAGTTCAGCGTCAGCCAGGAGAACGGCTTCACGTCGAGCTTGGAGTAAGCATCCGCGAACGTGTCCTGCGTGGACCGCGGACGCAGCCGCCAGTCGGTGTAGAGCGACCAGTGGACGAAGTTCTCCACGCCTTCGCGCCGTTTGGTCTGGAGTTTGTTCTGCAAGCCGAAGCGGATGACGTTCTGGCTGTCGATGGAGTCAATCGAGTTGTAGTCGGGATAGTGAATGGGCAGCAGTTCCGCCGAGGGCAGTTCGTAGTCGAACGGCGGCAGTTTCCGCGGCGGCACACCTGGCCGTGGCACATAGACGTAGTTGGCCGAGGGCTGGACGATGTGCCGCACACCGTCGATCTCCCAGAACTTGCTGCGCGCGCCTGCCCAGGTGCGCGACGCCTTGAAGGACACCTCCGCGCCGGTGTTGAAGACGGCACGCTCCTCCTCCTCGGTCATTCCGCCTGGCCCATGCGCTTCGCCGTAGTAGGTGAAGCGTCCTCCGGCCCGCGGCGTGACGTTGAGCCAGCCAAACAGCGTCCACGGCAGCAGCACTTGATGATACGTGTCGCCACGCACGGCGGCGAAGCGGTTCGTGTCGAGGTAGTCCAGCCGGTTGGTGTCCACGATGGCGAAACGCCGTTGGAAGTAGCCGAAGGAACTTTCGCTTTCGTAGAACAACGGCGTGGGACCAATCTGCTGGCGCAGTCCGGTGAGCTTGAGATCGGGCAGGCGCTCGACGGTTTCCTGGAATTCATTCACGCGCGGCTGGCCCAGCAGGTTGAGGCTCCAGTTCGACCAAAGCTGGTTCAGCTCAACGAACGTGCTGGGCTGCGTGTTTTGCCGATACTCGGTCTCGAAGAAGTCGCGGACGATTTGCGAGTCGCTTTGGTAACGCACCGCCGACTTCAGCGTGAGATTGGTCCGCAAGGTGCCCTGGTGAGTGAACCACACGCGCTGGCGGTCCTCATCGATCTTCACCCTGCCGCTGTCGCGTCCGACATCGTCGTCGCGCGTGTAATAGTATTTCGCTTCGCCGCTGCCAAAGCTTGGCAGATTGTATTTAACGTCAGGCCCGGCGCCCGGCCCGCGCTTGAGCCGCTCATCGACATGCACCGCGCCGCTCAAGCGCTCGTTCCAATACCACTCGTAGGTGCTCAACAGGTAGGGGCCATATTTGCTCCGGTAGCCGGGCACGAAGACCCAGTGGTTCGGATGCCGCTTGAGGCTGCGCCGCCACTTGGGAAACCAGAAGACCGGTGTGTTCTTCAGATAGAGCACGGCGTCCCTCGCTTCGATGTAATCACCCGGCGCGATGGTCAGCGAACTCGTACGGATGCGATAGCCCGGCTCGGCGTAATCGTCCGTGGTCACGATGCCCTCGGCCAGCACGTAAACATCCGCCTGCTGGTCCCCAGTCAATGCTGCGCCCTTGACGAAGAACGGCGGCTGGCCGGCCTTGAAGTCCGTCGCAAGTATCTTCCGCGTCTTGAAATTGTATTCGATGCGCTCGCCGTACCAGACCTCATTCTCCTGCTGCAACCGCACCGAGCCTTCGGCCACAATTTCGCCCGTGTCTTTGTTGAGCCGCGCCCGGCGGGCCGACAACACCGCGTTGCCATATCGCACCACGGGATTGTTTGTATAGGTCACATCGCCGGTGTTGAGGTCGAAGGTCACGCCCTCTTCGGATTCGATGATAAACCGGACCGGTTCCTCCGCACCGAACGCCGCGCCCGCCAGACCCAACAGACAGGCAAGGAATAAGAATATGGCGCGCAGTTTCGGCATTGAGCGGGGACAGTGAAACAAAACGGCAGAGCCGCTGCCAAGCGTGGAGTTGGGCGTCTCAGCGAATGGGTTGAAATCAATCGACGTTCGCGGTTGAATCGCCCGGTGAACTTCCAATCAGCCTTTTTCCTTCCATTGGTGTTTGCGTTCCTGGCGTATCCACTGGCAGCAGCTCCCCTTGCAAAACTTCCCGGCTCCTTTGATCCGCCGGCCATCGACGCCTTCCTCGCAGGCCAGGTGCAGCAGGCCAATCGTGTCGGGCTGTCGGTCGCGATCGTGAAGGACGGGCGGGTGGTGCTGGCCAAGGGTTACGGCAAGCATTCGCTGCA
>Ga0187893_10006275_pt1 | contig 20477 bp, 18 predicted proteins | sample MA1701074metaG_FD_139574 | JGI IMG/M metagenome (GOLD analysis project Ga0187893, IMG submission 139574) | White microbial mat communities from a basaltic lava cave in the Kipuka Kanohina Cave System on the Island of Hawaii, USA - MA170107-4 metaG ...
CGCGCTCGCCGAAGCCGCCGTTTATCTCGCGACCGCGCCCAAATCGAATCGCGTGAATGAAGCATGGGGCGAGGCCTTGGACCTCGCGCGGAACCATCCAGCGGAACCGGTTCCACTACACATACGAAACGCACCGACGCCACTCATGAAGGAACTGGGTTATGGGAAGGGGTATGAGTACGCACATGCGGTTCCGGAGGCGTATATCCCTCAGGATTATTTACCTGAGCCGCTCAAGGCGACCGAGCTGTACAAGCCTGGGCCGTTTGGTTTCGAGAAGGAGATCGCGAAGCGAATGGCGTGGTGGGCCGACCTTCGCGCTCGCCTCGAGGGCGGGGGCCGCGGCGGCGGCACTGGTGGTACGAAAAGCAGTGAGCCGTTATAGACTCGTTAGGAGGAAGCAATGCGCACTACTCGGTGGGGATTGGCAGCCGTTCTCGCGCTTGGCGCCGCGACAGCGGCGTGCAGCTCGCTCTGGCGTGGTTCATGGAAGGAGCCGGTCGTCACGTTTCGCGACCTGAAACTGACGGGCGTTGGGACGAGTGGTGGCTCGCTCGAGATCCAGCTGTCTGTCTACAACCCCAACAACTTCCGCCTCGACGGCACGCGTCTGACTTACAATCTAGCCGTCGACACGGTCGCGGTTGGGAACGGCGTGCTGGACCAAGCCTTCACCGTGCAGGAAGCCGATTCCACCATCGTGCGTCTCCCGCTCAGCTTCACGTACGCGGGACTTGGTGCGGCCGGGCGCCAGTTGATGCAGACCGGGGCAGTGAATTACCGTGTGACCGGTGACATCACCGTCGACACGCCGATCGGCAAACGTACACGAGCCTATGACCGCACTGGCCGCTTCACGACGCTTGGAGGGTCGACTCGTTAGGGATCTGCAAAGGAGCAGGCGATAGCCCGCGAACTGATCTCGCTCGCGCCACCCATCGAGCGCGCCGTGCTCGTCGGCGCGCCGATCAAGCGCAGCCCTTCGCGGCACCAGCTCGAGGAACACCTCGCTGAGCTGGAGCGCCTCGCCGATACGGCCGGAGCGACCGTGGTCGGCACGCTCACGCAGCAGATCGACCGTCCGAACCCCGCGACGTACTTGGGAAAGGGGAAGATCGACGAACTGCGCGACGTCATCGAAGATCGCGACGCGACGCTCGTGATCTTCGATGACGAATTGACGCCGGCTCAAGGGAAGAACGTCGAGGACAGCGTCGGGCGGCGCGTGATGGATCGCGCCGAGCTCATTCTCGACATCTTCGCCACGCGCGCACGCACACACGAAGCCAAGCTGCAGGTCGAGCTGGCGCAGCTGGAGTACATGCTGCCGCGCCTAACGCGAATGTGGGCGCACCTGGAGAAGACGCGCGGCGGTATCGGCATCGGGATGCGGGGACCCGGCGAAACGCAGCTGGAAACCGACCGGCGCCTCATCGGTCATCGCATCAAACTGCTGCACGGAAGGCTGCAGGACGTGGTTACAGCGCGCGAAGTGCAACGCAAAGGACGTCGCGGCGAGTTCCGCGCGTCGCTGGTCGGATACACGAACGCGGGCAAATCATCGATCTTGCGCGCACTCACGCAGGCGAACGACGTGTTCGTCGAGGACCGTCTCTTCGCCACGCTCGATCCGCTCACGCGCGAAGTGGCGTTAGGTGAGCGCGAGCGCGTCCTCGTGACCGATACGGTCGGGTTCATCCGCAAGCTGCCGCATGATCTTGTGGCGTCGTTCCGTGCGACGCTCGAGGAGGTGCGCGAAGCGGATGTGTTGATTCACGTGATCGACGCGAGCCATCCGGCGTGGGAAGAGCAGCGCGACGTGGTCGACGAAGTGCTCGACGAGTTAGGCGCCGGCGACCGGCCGATAGTCCAGGCATTCAACAAGATCGACAGGCTCGATTCCGAGTCCGTGATCGCGCTGCGCGAACGGATGGCGGGGCTTGCGCCGGCGAGCGTGTTCATCTCGGCGCTGCAAGCAGGCGGTGTGCATCCGTTGCGTGACGCGCTCGCTCGGCATCTGCATGCTTCACGACCGCTGACGCAGCTGCGCGTTCCGCTGGCGAACGGCGGGTTGCTCGCGGCTGTACATCGCGCTGGTGAGGTCGTGGATCAGCGTCACGATGGTGACGCGCTCATCGTGAGCGCGCGGCTCGACGAAGCGGCCGTGGCGCGACTGACGAGAGCCGGTGCAACAGTGGACTTAGTTCAGTAGCAGTTGGCTCTAGTCCTTAGTCGTTAGTCCTTAGTCCATAGGTAATACGATCGATGCTTCGAAGGCCTAAAAGGACTAAGATCTAAGGGCCTAAAAGGACTAAGGACTACGGCCTAGTTACTTTTTGGTATGACTAAGCGCGCCCTCATAACGGGAATCACAGGTCAGGATGGGTCGTATCTAGCTGAATTGCTCCTCGCGAAAGGCTACGAGGTGCACGGGCTTGTGCGACGTGCGAGCACCTTCGGCACAACGCAGCGCATCGACCAATTGCACAATTGGGGGCGCGGGGGGGGGGCAGGCGAGGGCCGGCTCGAATTGCACTACGGCGACCTGGCTGACAGCGGTGCCGTTATGCGCGTGCTCGCGAACGTGCGGCCCGACGAGATTTACAACCTCGCGGCACAGAGTCACGTGCGCGTCAGCTTCGACGTCGCTGAGTACACTGCGGAGATCACCGGCCTGGGCACGCTGCGTGTGCTGGAATGCATCCGGAACCTGGGCCTCACGCAGCACACGCGTTTCTATCAAGCCTCGTCGAGCGAGTTGTATGGACTCGTGCGCGAGTCGCCGCAGACCGAGACAACGCCTTTCCATCCGCGTTCTCCGTACGCATGCGCCAAGGCCTTCGCGCACTACGCGACCGTGAACTACCGCGAGAGTTATGGGCTGCACGCGTCTTGCGGGATTCTGTTCAACCACGAGAGTCCGCGTCGCGGCGAGAACTTCGTGACGCGCAAGATCACGTTAGGCCTGGCCCGCATCGCGGCTGGACTGCAAGAGAAGATTGCGTTAGGCAACCTCGACGCGCGTCGCGATTGGGGTTTCGCCGGTGACTACGTAGACGCCATGTGGCGCATGCTGCAGCAGGACACGCCTGACGATTACGTGATCGCGACCGGTGAGACGCACTCCGTGCGCGAGTTCTTGGACGAGGCCGCAGCTGTGATCGGCGGGATCGATTGGACCAAGCATGTCGTCATCGATCCCCGTCACTATCGCCCTGCGGAAGTCGATCTGCTGGTGGGCGACGCGTCCAAGGCGAAGCGCGTACTGCGGTGGACGCCAAACGTGTCGTTCCGAGAGCTGGTCCGCATGATGGTCGAGGCGGACGCAGCGCTCGTTCGCAACGAAGGCGAACGAATAGCGGCTGGAGAACGGCCGTAGCACCCTTAGGACTAAGGCCTTTTAAGGATTATGGCCTAGGAAGTGGTCGCGCAGGGACTCGAACCCCGGACCTCTGGTATGTGAGACCAGCGCTCTAACCAGCTGAGCTACGCGACCCGATTAGTCAGAGGACTACTCTAACGGGCACGCGGCCATGAAGCCAGCGCGGGTCTCCCAACACGCACCGCGCGACGAGCCGCGCGGGACCGCCAGCCCCGCTCTGCGAACCCGCCGATTCCCTCCTAGAAATCAAGCGTTAGGCGGCCGTAGGTGAATCTCCCATTGAAACCGAACGGCGATTGCCCACTGTACCGATTGATTCCAAAAAAGGAGTTGCCGCCGACCGTGGGGCTCGGCGTGAGCGGCGTTGACCACAGGTCCGGAAACTCATCGAACAAGTTGTCAACCCCGACCATCACCCGAAGACGACTCGCGAAACGGTACGCAGCGCTCACGTCAGCAATCCACTTGGCGGAGAACGTTTGATCCAGCCTGCGATCGGCGGTCGGGTCACGTACCGTGAACTCGCCATAGCGCTGTCCACGCGCGACGAACGACCAGGAGTTGAGGTCAAGGGCGGCCATCAAGTTGAAATTGTCTTTCGGCTGACCTTTCTCGACGCGCACCAGTTCGACCGAGTCGAACAGCGTCTGCTGAAACTGCGCAAGTATCCCGGGCGTCGGACTCACTCGGGTGACTTTGTTATCCGTTGTGTTGAAGCCTCCAGTGAGCCGCAGCACGGAATTGGTGCGCAGCTGCGCCGTGTAGCCGAGCACCGCGTCGAGCCCCTGCGTCCGTGTGTCGACCGCGTTCGTGAAAAAGCGCGCGCCGGACACGCCTGTGAACCCGCGCTGGATCAAGAAGTCACGCACCGCTTGCTGTGTGAAGTTGCCCGAGAGAATGACGCGATCGTCGATCGTAATGCGATAGTAGTCCAGCGTGAGTGAGAGTCCCGTCGTTGGACGCAGCGCGACGCCGCCGCTGAAATTGATGGACGTCTCGGCTTTGAGATCCTGCGCGCCGAGAGCCTTTGCTACACTCGAGCTCACGGGGAAGGTGCGATTCTCGAAGGGCACGCCGCCGATGAAGTTCGTGGCGGTGGATGAGAACCAAGACTGGCCTAACGAGGGCGCGCGAAAACCGTTGCTCACAGCCGCCCGTACAGCCACCGCCGGAGACAGCTCCACTCGCGCGGCCAGCTTGCCAGTAAGTTGCGAGCCGAAGTCGCTATAGTTCTCTCCTCGCAGGGCAACACTCGCGAGAAACGCGCGAGACAGCGGAACTTCCACATCGACGTAACCTGCCACGTTGTAGCGATCCTCGCTCACCGCGTCGCTCGGCCGAAAGCCCGGGAATACCTGCGCGCCGACGGCGCCCTGGGCACCGGCGGATGGGCCGTCCAGGATGCGCACGCCGCCATCGCGATAGCTGTCCGGTTCGCCGGCCTTGATACGGTAGTGGTCGCGGCGGACCTCTGCCCCTACGGCCACGTTGACCGGACCAGCGGGGCGCGCCGCGAACCCGCGCGTCACGTCGAAGTTGACGCTTTGCTGATCGAAATAGAGCGTGCCGGCCTCGAACTCGGTCGGACTCTGCGTGCCTAACGTGACATTGTTGGAGTTCTTGACAGTGAACTCGAAGGAGTTGCGGCCGTAGTTCGCGCTCAGGTCCGTGTTCCAGCCCGCCCACGCGCTGCGCACGCCGGCCACTGCCGATCCGTCGAGTATGTCAGATTGAATCTTCGGCAGAAAGCCGTTCGGATGGATGGCCCTGACGGTACGCGCGTCGTTAGGCCGTCTGAAGAATCCCCACGCCTGTCCGCGCCGCGCGCCAAAGCCGCCAAAACCGTACAGCTCTGTTTTGCCGCCGAGACTCCAGCCGGTGTTTACGAACAGCACGCCGTCGAGCATATCGCCGTCGCCCTGCCAACTCGTGCGCTTCCGCGCTTCGTTGTTGCGTGGATCGCCGGTGAAGTACTGCGGCCGCGCGTCGACACCACTGCGATTCGTCGGATTGCGACTGCGAAACTCTCCCGAGAGCTGCACGAAACCGGCGCCGCTTACAGGCAGCGCATAGTTGACCGCTGTTTGAAACGCTCCGCCATCGCCTTCCTTCGTGGCGCCAAATTGTGTCGTCAGCTCATTTGTCGCGTTTGCCTTGAGCACAATGTTGACGACGCCGGCGATGGCGTCGGAGCCATACTGGGCGGCGGCGCCGTCTCTCAGGATCTCCACGCGCTCGATCGCGCTCGCCGGGATGGCATTGAGGTCCACCATCCCTGAGCCACGCCCAACCGTTCCGTTGACGTTGATCAGCGCGCTCGGGTGCCGCCTTTTCCCGTTGATGAGCACGAGCACTTGATCGGGCGCGAGTCCGCGAAGCGTCGCGGGTCGCGTGTGGTCTGTCCCATCGGCGATTGAGGTGCGTGGAAAATTGAGCGATGGGGCCAGCGCCTGAAGGATCTGCGCGGTTTCCGTTCGTCCGGTCGACTTGAGCTCGACTTCGCCGAGCACATCAACGGGTACAGGGACGTCCACGATGGTTCGCTCTGGCGTGCGCGTCCCGGTGACCGTCACGGCCTGCAGTTGCACCGTCGATCGTTCGAGCGCGACGTCTGTGGTTTGGACAGCACCGGCGGTTACAGCGACCGAGCGTCGCGCCAGTGAATAGCCGATCGCCGTGACCCGCAGATCATGCGATCCGGCGGGTGCGGAGAATCGATACGTCCCATCATTGCGTGTTGTGGTGCCAAGCAGGCTGCCGATTATCTGAAGTCGAGCGCCGGCGATCGCGGCGCCGGTCTGCTGGTCGGTGACCTTACCGGCGAGAGTTCCCGTGCCTTGGGCGGCAGCAAGCCGCGGAGCGAGTGCGCAGACGACGACTGCGGTAATGAGTCGCGGGAAATGCATGCGCGATTCCTCTCGAGAAGCAAGTGAGGCTCGATGTGCGTGCAGCGATGGGCCCTCCAGGACTCGAACCTGGGACCGTCGGATTATGAGTCCGCTGCTCTAACCGGCTGAGCTAAGGGCCCGTTCTAGAAAAGCTATGTGCGCAGGCGCAGGAATCCAACGCAGGGTGCTGGATAGTCAGCTGTGACCGTCGTACGCCTCGACTAGTTCTTCCGGGGTAACCGTGGCTGCGCCTAACTTCGCGACTTCGACGCCCGCGGCGTAGTTTGCGACGACGGCCGCCTCATGCGCGCTCGCCTTCGCGGCGAGCATCGTGGCCAGATATGCCGTGACGGTATCGCCAGCTCCGACGACGTCGTACACCTCGCGCGCCGTCGTTGGAATGCGGCGCGACTCACCAGCCGCGGACACCAACTGCATCCCACGCTCGCCTAACGTGAGCAGCATGTGCTCCACGCCGAGTTTTTCGAAAGCCTGCGGTAGCGATGGCTCGTGATCGAGATCCATCGCAGCGCCTAACGCACTCTCCAGCTCGCGCCGGTTCGGCTTGAAGATCGTGGCACCTTTGTACGCGAAGAAGTTGCGATACTTGGGATCCACGACGATCGGCAACTCGCGCGCGCGGGCGCGTTCGATCGCCGCCGCAATAACGCGCGCGGTCAACAACCCCTTGTTGTAGTCCTCAAATACGACGGCATCAGCCTTGGCCATCGCCGAGTTGATGCTGCCGAGGACCAAATCGATCGCGTCGGCGTCCAACTCGGAATCGTCTTCCTCGTCGAAGCGCACGACTTGCTGCGAACGAGCGACGAGTCTTGTCTTGCGCGTCGTCGGCCTATCGACGGGAATGAGCGCGCTGTCCGAGCATCCGAGCCTAACGAGCATCTCTCGCAACGCCGCACCGGCCGCGTCGCGTCCAACTGTGGACACCAGCGTCGCACCGGCGCCGGCCGCGACGACGTTCTGCGCCACGTTCGCCGCGCCGCCGAGCGCGGCGCGCTGTTCGCGTACCCTCACGACGGGAACGGGCGCCTCGGGCGAGATGCGCTCCACGTCGCCCTGCAGATAGACGTCGAGCATCGCGTCACCGATTACGAGCACGTGACACTTCCGCGCGTGCGCTAGCAGCTCGACAAGCCGCCCACGTTCAATTAGCCGGCTCGGTTCGTCGGTCATCGGCCGCTCAACCTAGCGTGGGGCGTGACACGAGACGAGTGCGTTTGACTCGACCCACCCCGTTAACTTCCTCAGCCTCAGACCTCCGACCTCCGACTTCTGACCTCTCCTTCACTAGACGTCGTCGTCACGCGCGGCTCGATCGTCGAATCCTACCATCGCGTTCACGCCGCTGTCGCACGCGACGACGCCCTCACCTCGACGACGCGCGACCCAAGTCTCGTCGCTTCGTGGCGCTCATGCGCAAAGCCGTTCCAGCTCATGCCGTTCCTCGAGGCGGGCGGGCACACGTCGCTCAGCTGGGGGGACGACCAGCTCGCGCTCGCGTGCGCGTCACATGGCGGTGAACCCGAGCACGTCGCGATCGCCAAAGCGATGCTAGAAGACATCGGGCTCGAGGAAGGGGACCTCGCCTGCGGTGTGCACGAGCCGCTCTCTGCGCGCGGTGCCAAGATCCTGCGCGATGGCGGCCTGCGCCCGACCCGCCTGCACAACAACTGCTCCGGTAAGCACTCGGCGATGCTCGCGCGCGCGCACCTGGCCGGCTGGTCCACGCACGGCTACGAACGCGAAGGACACCCGGTCCAGGAAGGATGCCTAACGAGCGTCGCTGAATGGACCGGCCTGCCGCCGAGTGATATCGATCGCGGCGTAGACGGCTGTGGCGTCGTGGTATTTAACATCTCTCTGGAAGCGATGGCGAGGGCGTACGCACGCTTCGCAAGTGCCGTCGCGCGCGGCGAACCGATCGCAACGCGTATTGCCGACGCGATGCGCGCGCGACCATTCCTCGTCGGCGGCACCGACCGGTTCGACACGGTCATAATTGAAGAGACGCGCGGGAACGTGATCGCTAAGATCGGCGCCGAGGGGGTTCACTGCGCCGCGGTGATCGATCAAGGGATCGGCATCGCTGTCAAGGTCGAAGACGGCGCCGCTCGCGCACAATATCCGGCGCTGCTCGAAGTCTTACGACACTTCGGCGCCTGTGATCCACTTCCCGCGCGCTTGGTCGATTTCGCGCGTCCGAAAATTCGCAACACGCGCGGCGAGAGCGTGGGCGAAGTCTCCCTCGCCACCTCAAGCACGGCGCGCGCGAAAGCTCTGCGTTAGGTAGCCGCCCTTGCGCGGTGCCGTGTCCTAGCTCGCAATGATTCGATGACATCTTTCAAGCCAACATCGACTACTGTTCCGGCGCTCAACGCCGAGCTGCGCGCACTGGTGAGGCTCGCCGGTGCGATATGTGGCTCGTCGGTGAACGTGGTGCGCGCCACGATCGAGGACGCTGTACAATCGGTCCGTCCTGTGTGGGCGGAGGAGGTGATTCTTCAGTCGTATCTCTTCGCGGGCTTTCCGCGCACGCTCAACGCAATGCGCGAGTGGCGTCGTGCGTCAGGTCGCGGCGTGCAGCCAGACGCGCTCGTCCAGCACTGGGATGATGTCGCGGAGTGGACGCGTCGCGGCGAGGAGACGTGTCGCGCCGTATACGGCTCGCACTACGACAAGCTGCGCCAGAACATCCGTGGCCTGCATCCAGCGCTCGATGCTTGGATGATTACCGAGGGATACGGCAAGATTTTGTCTCGTGGCGCGCTCGATCTGCTCGCTCGCGAGCTGTGCATCGTGGCTGCCTGTGCCGTCTCGGCGCAGGAGCGGCAGCTGCGTTCGCACCTCCTTGGCGCGCGGAACGTCGGCGCCAGCGCTGGGCAAATCGAAGGCACGCTCGATGCAATTGCCGATCTGATGCCGGAAAGCGAAGTCCGCGCCGCGAAAAACCTGTGGCTCCGTCTCCAAGTAGTCGCGTTAGGCTAACGCCTGCGCCCCTGCACCAGTTAGGCCGCTCTTGATATGAACTGGGAACTCGTTTCAGGCGTCACAACAGCGCTGGTTGCAATTGTGGGTGCGCCGTCGGCCTACGTCACGTATCGACGGTCCGTCCGCACAAGGCGTGCAGAATGGCTCATGTCACTCCATGAGAAGTTCTGAGACCGAGCGCTACGCACATGTCCGTCGCGTCCCGGACTACCGCGAGGAGCCTCTGTTCACGCAGTTAGGCCGAGCGGTGTCGGCAGGTACACACCTGGCTCTCGCGGATGAGTTCTACCATTACCTGAACTTCTTCGAACTGATGGCAAGCCTGAACCAGCTCGGTGAGATTTCAGATCAGGAGATCGTCGGCTTGCTCGAGTACGACCTGAGCCTCCTTTCCGAGCATCGATTCATACTCGACGCTCTAGGCGCTCAAGGATTCGAGCGATTACCGCAACTGCTTCAACAGACGAAATTCATCGTCCCTCGCTGATGGCCCTTCCACTGTTCGTCTATGGGACGCTGAAACGTTCCGCGGCTGGCATGCCACACGCGCTCTTGCGCGGCGCGCGGCTTGTCAGCTCGGCAAGCATGTCCGGAAGTCTTTACGATCTTGGCGAGTATCCCGGTGTCGACCGTCGCTCTGCGACGAGCCGACGAGTATTTGGGGAGCTCTATGTGCTGCCAGATCAGGGCGCCGCAACGCTACGCGCGCTGGACAGGTATGAGGGCGCGGAGTTCGTTAGGCAACGCGTCTTTGTAACACTTCGTGATGGCCGAAGGCGCGCCGCGTGGACGTATGTGCTGCGGAAGCGTCCGAGCAAGTCAGCTCGTGCTCTGCTCTCCGGCCGCTACCCGCCGAAGCGCGGTGCGGCGCAACCATGTGTCGGCCGCCAATCCGGAAACGCTAAACCGCTGGGGTGAGATGTTCCTTGATCGCGTCGTCGTTAGGGTAGAAGCCGGAACCGGGGGGAGCGGCGCCTCGTCCTTCCGTCGCGAGACGTACGTCCCGATGGGCGGCCCCGATGGCGGCGACGGCGGTCGCGGCGGCGACGTCGTCGTCCGCGGCGATAACAACCTCACGACGCTGCTCGACTACACGTACAAGGATCAGTGGGTCGCCGAGCGCGGTGAGCATGGCAAGGGCGCGAACAAGACGGGGAAGTCGGGAGCGGACGTGGTGCTTCCCGTTCCCGTGGGCACGGTCATCCGCGGCGCAGACAGCGGCGAATGGTTAGGCGAAGTCCTCGAGCCGGGCGCCGATATCGTCGTGGCGCGAGGCGGCCGCGGCGGCCGGGGGAACGCGTTCTTTGTTACGGCCACGCACCAGTCCCCACGCGAGTGGCAGCCGGGCGAAGAGGGAGAGAAGCGCACCCTCGAGCTGGAGCTCAAGCTCATCGCCGACGTGGGTCTCGTGGGAGAGCCTAACGCGGGCAAATCCACCCTGCTTTCCGTCATATCGGCGGCGCGACCAAAGATCGCCGACTATCCATTCACGACGCTCGTACCGAATCTGGGCGTGGTGCAGCTCTCAGGCCACCGCACGTTCGTTGTGGCCGACATCCCCGGGATCATCGAGGGTGCGCACGAAGGGAAGGGACTCGGCTTGCGCTTCTTGAGACATATCGAGCGCACACGCCTGCTCGCGTTTCTCATTCCTGTGGACTCGATGGATTGGCAGGAAGAATACCGGCGGTTGAGGCACGAGATCGCCAGCTATTCGCAGGAGTTGTCAGAAAAGCCGCACTGCGTCGTCTTCACGAAGATGGACCTGTTAGGCGGCGATCCTGCGCCGGACATCGACACGGCCGGCGCATTCGCTGTGCTTGCCATTAGCGCTCTGGCGCGCAGCGGCGTCGACGCGCTGCTCGCAGGGTGGTGGTCAAAGCTGCTGCAACTTCGTGCTGACGCGGAACGGGCGAGTCGTGCCGACGCCGCGCTCTGACGAGGAGCTCCGCCTCGGGGCTGCGAGCTGCGGCGCGACGATCATTGCGGCACACGAACAGCGATATCCGGCGATGCTGCGCACGCTGCGCGATCCGCCGCCTCATGTGTTCACGTTAGGCGATGTCGCACTGCTCGAGCACACAGCAGTTGCGATTGTCGGCACGCGCACCGCGACGACGTACGGGCTGCGCACTACGCGCAACATTGCCGGCGCGCTCGCGAGCGCGGGGGTCGTTATCGTGAGCGGGATGGCGCGCGGCATCGACGCAGCGGCGCACGAAGCCGCGCTCGACGTCAATGGATCGACGATCGCTGTGCTGGGGACCGGAGTCGACGTTCCATATCCAGCGACGCACAGGGCGCTGCACGCCCGCATTGCGCAGCATGGTCTGGTCCTCTCGGAGCTACCGTGCGGCAGACGCGCATTCCCCGGCTCCTTTCCACGGCGCAACCGCTTGATCGCCGGACTCGCGCGTGCGGTGATCGTGACCGAAGCGCCGGTCAAGAGCGGCGCGCTTATTACAGCAAATGTTGCGAACGACATCGGCCGCGACGTCGGGATGGTGCCGGGGAATATCGATTCGCCGGCAAGCGAGGGAAGCAACCGATTGCTCAAGGACGGCGCGATACCAATTCTGAACGTGAGTGACGCGCTCGCGTTAGGCGGCATCTCTGCGGACGCTGGCGCAGCCTTTGCGCGCCCGAATGCCGCTGAGCTGACCGAGGACGCGCAACTGCTGTGGCGCGCGTTGTCCGCCAGCGGGCCGCTATCGGCCGACGCGCTCGCCCGCGCTGGTGGACTCGCAGCGCGTCGCGCTGGACCGGCTTTAGCCGCACTGGAGATCGCGGGATGGGTCGAGATCGATCATGCCGGAGTGATCTTCGCCAAGTAGCTTGAACGGCGTGTCTCACGCCGCGCGTCACCTCTACGTCCATGTGCCGTTTTGCGCGCGGCGCTGCTCGTACTGTGACTTCGCCATCGCCGTACGGCGCGACCTGCCAGTGCGCCAGTATATGGACGCGCTCGGCAACGAACTGGCGCTTCGCCTCCCAACTGGCCAGCAGGAAGTCGACACCATCTACCTCGGTGGTGGCACTCCTTCGCTGCTCGGCCCCGAGGGCGTCGTGGACCTGTTGACGCTCCTGCGAGAATACGTCAAGGACGCACCTAACGCCGAAGTAACCATCGAAGCGAACCCCGAGGACATAACTCAAAACGCCGTTCAGACGTGGCTCGAGGCTGGGGTAACGAGAGTTTCGTTAGGTATCCAGTCCTTCGAGCCGCGAGTACTCGAATGGATGCATCGCGTGCACGACGCCGAGACGGCGCGCCGCGCGGCCGGCATTATCGCCAACGCCGGCTTCGCCTCCTGGTCCATGGATCTCATCTTCGCGCTTCCCGAACACCTGCAGCGCGACTGGCAATGCGATCTCGATCAAGCACTATCGCTCGATCCGCCGCATGTCTCGGCGTACGGCCTAACGGTGGAGCCGCACACGGCGCTGTCAAAATGGGTCGCGCGCGGCGCAGTATCTGACACACCCGAGGAGCGCTACGAAAGCGACTTTCTACTTGCGCATGAGCGACTCGCCCGCGCTGGCCTCGCGCACTACGAAGTGTCGAACTATGGAAGGCCTGGCCATGCGAGCAGGCACAACTCGGCGTATTGGAGGAAAGCGCCGTATATCGGCGTAGGGCCGTCGGCCCATTCGTTCGATGGGCGTGAGAGGCGCTGGAACGCCCGCGAATACCAGGCGTGGGCCGCCCAAGCGGCAGCCGGCGCCGATCCTGTGGCAGGAAGCGAGGTATTAACCGATGACCAGCGGTTGTTGGAGGACGCATATCTCGGACTGCGGTCGGCCAACGGCCTCGCCGTTGACCGCGTCCCGCCAGAGATCGTCGACCAGTGGCGCGAGCAAGGGTGGGCCGAAGCCGATCGCGCGCGCGTGCGTCTTACGCCGAAGGGTTGGCTCAGACTCGACGCCCTCGTGACAGCCTTGACCGCTCACTCAAACCATTGCTAGGTTTGCACTTATGCCACGTCCCGAGCTCTCGGATCGCGAACGCCGCGTGCTCGAAGCCGTGATCCAGAGTTATGTGGAAACGGCTGAGCCGGCAGGGTCGCGCAATATCGCGCGGCGGTTCGGCCTGGGCGTCTCTCCCGCCACGATTCGCAACACGATGAGCGACCTGGAAGAGAAAGGGTTCCTCTATCACCCGCACACGTCGGCGGGCCGCGTGCCGACAGACCTGGCGTACCGCATTTATGTCGACTCGCTGACGCGGAGAGCCAGCGCCACTGCCGCGGAGACGGGCCGGTTGACGGACGAGCTGAGCGGCGTCGGACCATCCTCGACAATCGCAACTATTCTGCGGCGCGCGGCGCAAAGCTTGTCCGTCGTGTCGCAGGAACTCGGCGTCGCGTTAGGTCCGCGGCTGGATCACGCAGTCTTACAGCGCCTGGAGCTCACCAGACTTTCGCACGAGCGCTTGCTGCTCGTGCTGACGCTGCAAGCCGGCGGTGTGCGCACGATTTTCGTCGAGGTCGGCGGGCAAATCGCGGACAGCGCTGTCGCCGAAGTCGCGCACGTGCTCAACGAGCGGCTCGCCGGCCTTTCACTTGCCGAAATCCGTACGACGCTAGCCTCGCGCGTGCGCGATTCCGCGCCGTCACGCGACGCGCACGAGCTGCTCAACGTCTTCGTGCAGGAAGGAGACGTTCTGTTCGACGTACCGCTGGTCCCGGACGACGAGGGTGTCGTGTTGGGGCAGACGTCGGTGCTCGCGGAACAGCCCGAATTCGCCAGCGGCGACAACATGCGTCGGCTGATCGCTCTGACAGATCGGCAGGAACAGCTGGCCGAGATGCTGCGTCGCCGCAGTGAAAGCTCGGGCATTTCGATTACTATTGGGAACGAACACGCCGATCCGAGGATGGAGCACTTGACACTCGTGACAGCGTCGTATCACGCGGGACCGTTGTCCGGTGTAATCGGCGTGATCGGTCCGACGCGAATGCCATATGAGAAAGTGATCGCGCTCGTTAGGCACGCTTCACAACTGGTCTCCGAAGTTCTGCAATAACAAATGGCTGATTTTTACAAGACGCTGGGCGTCGGGCGCGACGCGTCAGACGACGACATCAAGAAGGCCTACCGCAAGCTCGCGGTGAAATACCACCCGGATCGCAACGGTGGCTCGCACGATTCCGAGGAGAAGTTCAAGGCGATCACCGAAGCGTACGACGTGCTACGCGACCCTCAGAAACGCGCGGCGTACGATCGCTATGGTGAGGAAGGTCTTCGTAGCGCCGGAATGCCGGGCGGATTCCACCACGTCGACCTCAGCGAAGCGCTCAACATCTTTATGCGCGACTTCGGTGGCTTCGCCGGTGGATTGGGTGATCTCTTCGGTGGCGGCCAGCGTCGCTCGCCAGGCGGTCCGCGCGCGGGTGCCGATGTCAAGGTCACGATTGAGTTGATGCTGCCTGAAGTCGCAACAGGTGTGACCAAAACTGTAACCGCGAAACTCCTCGATCCGTGCGACGCGTGCGGCGGCTCCGGCGCAGAAGCCGGAACCAAGCCGCAGCGTTGCCAGACGTGTGGCGGAAACGGTGAGGTGCGACGCGCCGAGCGCTCGTTCTTTGGCCAGTTCGTCAGTGTAGTGCCGTGTCCCACATGTTCGGGCGAAGGCGTTGTGATCAGCGCCGTCTGTAAGAAGTGCCGTGGCGAAGGGCGCACCCGCGGCGAGCACACGATCCCGATTCAGATTCCGGCGGGTGTCGCGACTGGGCAGTACATGACGCTGCGCTCCGTTGGAAATGCGGGTCCGCGCGGCGGGCCACGCGGCGATCTCCTCGTTGTGTTCGACGTGCTGGACGATCCGCGCTTCGAGCGCGATGGCGAAGATCTCTACACGGAAGTTCTCGTGTCGTATCCGCAGCTCGTGTTAGGCGCGGACGTCGAAGTGCCAGCTGTTCACGGCACTTTGCGCGTGCGCATCCCGGCGGGAACGCAGAGCGGGCACATGCTCCAGCTACGCAGCCGCGGGCTGCCGCGCGTGAACGGCGGCGGCGTGGGCGACTTGCACGTGCGCGTGCAATTGTGGACACCGAACTCGATTACACCCGAAGAGGCAGCGCTCATCGCGCAGCTCGCGACGATGCAGCGCGTTCCCGACCAGCCGCGCGAGAAGGGATTCTGGACGCGCATGAAGGAAGCGTTAGGCGCGTGAGCTGGTCGGCGGTTCGCATATTGCCCGGCGACAATCAATCAGGCCGCGACACGATCGTCGCGGCCCTTTTTGCGTGGGGGGCGCAAGCGGTCGTGGAAGACGGTCCCGCAATCGTCACGCACTTTCCAGCGACGACCGATCTGTCGCAGGTGCGCTCGGCGGTTCTCGCGGCCGATCCCGCAGCCACGATCACCGACGTGCCGATCGCTGATGAAGATTGGAGCGTCGCATGGCGCTCGCGCGTGCAAGCGCACAATGCCGGCTCCTTCACAGTCGCACCGCCATGGCTCGCCCATGCATTCGATGCGCGCAGTACAATCGTGATCGATCCAGGGATGGCGTTCGGCACCGGCGATCACGCGAGCACGCGCGGCGTTCTACGTCTCCTGCCACGAATGCTGCACAGCGGCGATGTCGTCGCCGACCTTGGCGCCGGAAGCGCGGTTCTCTCGATCGCAGCAGCCAAGCTCGGCGCCGAGCGCGTTTACGCGATTGAAACTGACGCTGATGCGTTCGGCAACGCGACGGCGAACGTGAGCATCAATGGCGTCGCTCACTGCGTGCATCTCATCGAAGGCGATGCGTTCGCGCTTTTGCCGCTTGTGGCGCCGGTGCAACTGATTCTCGCGAACATCATCTCGTCCGTTCTCGTCGAGTTGTTGCCGATCATGAAGGCCTCGCTGACTGGAGACGGGCGCGCCATCTTGAGCGGTATGTTATCGAGCGAGAAACGCGAATTCTCCGCGGCGCTCGAGTCCAACAGCTGGCTGATACTGGACGAGTGGAGCGAGGAAGACTGGTGGACAGTGGCGATCGGAAAGGGCTAGCGGCGTTTTTCTGCGCCGATGAGGCGCTGGAGCCGGGCGCGACGATCTCGTTAGGCGAAGGGGTCGCGCGACATCTGCGTGCGTTGCGTCTGCCCGTTGGCAGTCGCGTTCTGGTGCTCGACGGCATCGGCCACGGAGCGCACGGGCGCGTCACGAAATGCGGAACCTCATCGGCGACGATCGAGATCGACGAAGTGCTGGCGCATTTGCCGCCAGCGAGCGTGCATCTGTTGGTTCCGATCGCGGATCGCGACCGGATGCTCTGGTTAGGCGAGAAGGTCGCGGAGCTTGGCGCCACGAGTTGGCGACCCGTACTCTGGCGTCGCTCGCGCAGTGTGAAGCCGCGTGGCGAGGGGATGATGTTCCAGGGCCGCTTGCGCGCGCGGATGGTGAGCGCGCTGGAGCAGAGCGGGGGAACGTGGCTGCCGCAGCTGCATCCCGACGCGTCGCTCGATCGCGCGCTCTCGGCGCTGCCACTGGGGCTGCGTCTCGTGCTTGATCCACGGGCGGAGACGAGCATCGCGTCACTCAAAAGTATCTCCGCACCAGTGACAATTGCAGTCGGTCCCGAAGGCGGTGTCGAGGAAAGTGAAGGCGCGACTCTCGCCGCGGCTCACTTCCAGCCCGTGAGACTGGGGGGCAATATCCTTAGGTTCGAGACAGCAGCGATAGCGGCGCTAGCGATCGTCCGCTCGCTGCTCGATGCGCCGACCACCGCCTCGCCCCCACCCGATGTCGCCGACATGTCTGTTCTGCAAAATCGTTAGGAAGGAGATCCCGGCGCAGATCATTGCCGAGGATGAGCACTGCATCGCGTTTCGCGATATCAGTCCGCAGGCGCCGGTGCACGTGCTCGTGGTGCCGCGCGAGCACGTGGACTCTCTGGCGCACGCGAAGGACGCCGCAGCCCTTGGTCGAATTCTCTTGATGGCGGCGGAAGTGGCGCGTGCGGAACGGATTACCGATGGCGGGTATCGTACCGTTCTGAATACGAATGCCGGCGCAGGGCAGACTGTTTTTCATCTTCACGCGCATGTGTTAGGCGGGAGGAAGATGGCGTGGCCGCCTGGCTAGCGTCGTCACCGCAATGATCACAAGCGGGAACGCAGATGAACGCAGAAACTGACGCAGATGGACGCAGATACACGTGTTGTTAATTAAGAAGCAGTATCTGCGTTTATCTGCGCTGTTCCCGCGTCTATCTGCGTTCCCGCTTTTAGTTATTGCGGCGACCCTCATCGCGTTAGGCGGCCTCGGCGCTCAGCGCTATTACATGCGCCTGGAACCCAACGTCCCGTACGACGGCCGTTTCACATTCGCGCGCCTGCGATACGTGCGTTATCCCGGATGGTCGTACGACTATCCGACCATGGAGCGGCACCTCATGACCATGGCGCGCGAGGTAACCTCGCTCAAGCCGCATATGACCGGCAGCAACATCCACACTATGGATGACCCCGAGCTGCTCAAGTATCCCGTCGCCTACCTCTCGGAACCCGGATACTGGGTTCCCAGCGAGGAAGAAGTGCTCGGCCTGCGCACGTACCTGGCGAAGGGAGGTTTCCTGATCGTCGACGACTTCATGCGCGGCGAGTGGCGCAACTTCGAGTATCAAATCCGGCGGGTGCTGCCTAACGCGCGCATCGATCGGCTGGACGTGTCGCATCCGATCTTCGACACATTCTTTCACATCAGGACGCTGGAGATGAAGTACCCGCACGACCCGTATCTCGACGCCGAGTTCCTCGGAATCCACGAGGAAAACGATCCCAGCAAGCGCTTGTCCGTCGTGATCAATTACAACAACGATATCGGCGACTATATGGAGTGGTCGGACGATAACTGGTGGCCCGTGAACATCACAAACGAGGCGTACAAGTTCGCGATCAATTACATAATCTATGGCCTGACCAGATAAGGTTTCGGCCCTTGGGGTGAGCATTCGAGTCATGATTAAGGTTGACCGATCCCTCGTTCTCGCCCTAGACTAAAGGCTCGCTCAACCTCGCCGCTGCGGCGGCCAAGCAGGGGGGAATCGCGTTTGTCCGAAGTCATCATCCACGACGAAGAAAACTTTGAGCGCGCGCTCAAGCGCTTCAAAAAGAAGATCGAGAAGGCCGGAATCCTTTCCGATCTCCGCAAGCACCGACACTACGAGAAGCCATCGGAGCGCCGGAAGCGCAAGATGAACGCGGCACGACGCAAGGGCCGCCGACCGCGATCGGCCTAATTCCGTTTGCCGCGGTCGCGCGCCACGTTAGGCGCCGTGATCGTCCCCCAACGCCCGTCCCCTCGAGCCCGGTCCGGCGCGCACGCCTGATCGGGCTCGCTGCGTCTCTCCTCTCCGCGCCATGAATCGCCACGCGCTCGCCGTGCTCGAGTTCCCTAGAGTGCTCGATCTGGTAGCCGAACGCTGTGCGTCCGGCCTCGGCGCGGTGCGCGTCCGTGCGTCAGTTCCGCACGACGTACGTGCCGCACTCGAGCGCGAGCACAGCCGCGTCGCTGCCGTACGCGCCCTATTGGACGGCGCCGTCGGTTGCCCGTCGGAGACCGTTCCCGACCTCGGCAAGGCGCTGGATCAGCTGCGTGTGGTCGGCAGTGTGCTCATCGGCCCCGCGCTCGTGGCGCTCGCGACGCTGCTGCGCTCGTCACGCCTAACGAGAGCGGCCCTGGCCGATGCCAGGCAGCCCGCGATGGCGATCGCGCTACTGGTCGATTTGCGCGACCGCCTCGTTGTAGCTGCGCGCGATGAGGACAGACTGACGCGTGCGTTGGAGCCGGACGGCACGCTGCGTGACGACGCGTCACCGTTGCTGCGCAAACTGCGACGTGAGTTGCGTGCAGGCGAAGGCGAGCTTGTCGCACTGCTCGAACGCACGATGCAGCGCCTGGACCCGCACCACCGCGTCGCGGATATGTCGGTCACGATGCGCAACGGCCGCTGGGTCATTCCCGTACGACGTGAAGCGCGGACGGCGGTCGGTGGACTCGTGCACGACGCGTCGGCGACCGGGAACACGCTATTCGTCGAGCCGCCGGCCGCCATCGAGGCGTGCAACCATCTGCGCGAGCTCGAAGCCGAGGAAGCGGCCGAAGGTGAACGGCTGCTCGCCGAGCTAACGGATGCCCTTCGACCGCTGCACGAGCAGCTCGCAGCCTCGTTGGACGCGCTCGTGGAGCTAGACACGCTTCGCGCACGCGCGCGTTTCGCGAGCGACTTCCGCTGCGGCAGCGTATCGTTGGACGACCCGGCGGCGGGTTTCGCGATCCGCAACGGCCGGCACCCGCTGCTGCTGGCACAAGGGATCGACGTGGTGCCGTTCGATCTCAGCATGGCACCTAACGAGCGCACGCTGCTCGTCTCCGGTCCCAACACGGGCGGCAAGACGGTGCTCCTCAAGTGCCTCGGCCTCTTTGCCGCGCTCGTACAGAGCGGCATTCCCGCGCCCGTCGCCGACGGCAGCCGGCTCGCTGTCTTCGACGATCTCTTCGCCGACATCGGCGACGAGCAGTCGATCGAGGCGAGCCTGTCCACGTTCAGCGCCCACGTGAAAAACCTCGCCGAAATCCTAGATCGCGCGACGGCGAGATCGCTGGTGCTGATCGACGAGCTCGGTTCAGGGACGGACCCAGTGGAAGGGGCTTCGTTAGGTGGCGCCATATTGGAGGAGCTCACGGCGCGCGGCGTGATGACCGTGGCTACGACGCACCTCGGGGCGCTCAAGGACCTCGCGGCTGAGACAACGGGCGTCGTGAACGCCTCACTTCAGTTCGACGAGGACGCGCTGGTCCCGACGTATCAGTTGATCAAAGGACTCCCGGGGCGCTCCTATGGCATTCGCATCGCGCGCCGCCTCAAGCTCTCCGACGCGATCATCGCACGCGCGGAGGAACGCGTCCCGAAAGCCGAGCGCGATGTGAATGCGCTGCTCGCGAGCCTCGAGGAGCGCGATCGCGCACTCGCGGAGCGTGAGCGCGACGTCGCCTCGTCCCAGGAATCAGCTTCGGCGCGGGCGAAACGATTGGCGGAGCGTGAGCGGAACGTGCGTGATCGCGAGCGCAGCGTCGAACGCCAGGCGAGGCAGGAAGCGCGACGCTATCTGCTCGACGCACGGGCCGACATCGAGCGCACGATACGGTCGCTCAAGAAGACCGAGACGGATCAGCTGGATGAAGCCGCGCGCGCGGCGCGGCGC